>Ga0180430_10004542_pt1 | contig 11682 bp, 6 predicted proteins | sample SS_ome_9_FD_132999 | JGI IMG/M metagenome (GOLD analysis project Ga0180430, IMG submission 132999) | Hypersaline lake sediment archaeal communities from the Salton Sea, California, USA - SS_1_S_2 metaG | ecosystem: Environmental > Aquatic > Non-marine Saline and Alkaline > Hypersaline > Sediment... | reverse complement strand
ACTGCGCGTATTGGATGTACTCCTTGGGGAAGGAGGGAGCGAGGTCAACAATGGCTACGCGGAGTGATTCTTTTTCGGCGTCGGTCGGGTCGCCGGTAGGGGCCGGAGGTGGCGTGGAGGTTGCCTTTTTGACCATCTGAATGGGACCAACTTTACCGGCTTTTATCGCCACCCAATTCTTGGACGTAGCTAGGTAGGTGAGGATGTTTTTGGTGAGAGCCTCTAACTGGTCGCGATGCTTGTTCGTTTTGTTTCCGTAGTGCGGCAGTCGCCATCCCATCACGAGTACACGCCCTTTACCGAGCGAGTATTCGACGAGTGGATTTTCGGCTCCTGGTGCAGTTGCGAGTAGCATCCCGCCTTTGGGTCCACCGCTGCCGTGGAAGTCGGCGAAAGCGGGGTAGCCTTTGTCGGAGAGGAGGAGTCGTTTTCCGCCATTACCAAGAGTTGCTCCACGAAAAATGGGGTGTGTTTTAACCCGTGGTGTAAGTGTTGCACTACCGGAGTCGTTACCGCTCTTGCCTAGGCGAGGCTTGCTCGGTTCGATTCCAAGCAGATGGACTAGTTGTAGCGTCGTTCCCGAGAGAAAAAGCGTGCCGCCATTTTCGACATACTTCTTAAGAGCTTCAAGCGATTTTTTGTCCGTCAGCGAAGCAGGCAGCGCTTGCTGGTCACCCTCGTGGAGCCAGAGTACTTTCGGTTTCGCGGCGAGCAGCTTGGTCAACTCTCCCGAGGCGACTTCCACGCCCGATTTTTTGGCGAACTCGGCAACGGCGAGAGCTTCGCCTGCCGGCTTGGCGGCAGTTTGCATCAGGAGAACCTGCGCCGCCGAGGCGGTTGTAGCGAAGGCGACCGCGATGAGTGTGATTGCTAAAAAGAACGTCGGTTTAAGGTTGCGTGGAAGCATTTTTTCCTCCGGTTGGGGTTTTCTTTATGAGTACCTAAATTGTAGGTGATGCAGCATCAAACGTCAACAGGGGGGCGGTGGAGCGTGGAGATTTCGGTGTTTATGCTTGTATATTAGGTTTTTCTGGATGCTGAGCCGAAACGGCCTGTGTCACTGACCCCCTTGACAAAACGATTCGAATTTGCTATTCTCGACCTTGTTGTGGCTAATCTATTACTCCTTCGACTACCTTTTTACTTGCCATTCTAAGGAGATGCACGTATGTCTAGCCGAAAAAGTGCGGACTTCCAAGTTGAGAACGCAAAAAAACGCCCGATGAGGCCTTTGGTGCATTGGGCAGTGTAATAGAGGATCTTAACACAGCAGGCATTCTCATACCACAGAAAACAGATGGCGGAAGAGATATTAAAACTTTCAACGTTGAGGATATCGAAGGCTGGGGAAATTAGAATAGTGGAAAAGCTGTGTTAATAAGATATAAAGGTAATCAAACTTCCCGGCTTTGGACCCAAAACCATTTATTCGCTACCGCACAACTTAATAGGAGTCTTAACTGATGAAATGCTTATTTTTAACTGTGATCTTTGTTGTTTCTATCGCGTCAACTTCCCTTGCCTTGGACGAAGAGTGGCTTAAAAGCCAAACGCATAAGTACCCTGCACCTGGGGCATATAGTGCTAGGGAGAGTACACTCGCTGACCTCCCTAAAAATGTAAAGAATACCCATATAAAAGCAACTGAAAAAATACACAATGCAACACTTCCTATTTATCTTGCAGAGGTAGGCAGGATTCGAAATGTAATTGAGACGCAATGGGGTTCACTTTCAGATGAACAAAAGTTGGATTATGAACTCTCGCATCGTTGGCTCTGGGATGCGATCTTACGGGTGTACTATCAAAGTGGCGATGCCAACCTAAAAAAGAGGGTCGTTGCGAGTTGGCGAAAATCGCTTACCAAAGAATCCAAGGCAAATGCCTCGCAATTGTATGCTTTACGACCTTTTCTACCGACGAGTTCAATCCAGCCGAAGAATGTTCCCTTGCGGTTGAAATGGCTCAGCACCATTTACCCCGAGGACAAAACATTCATCAACGATGTTGTTTGGGATCTTTACGATAAAACGGAGGATCTAGCAGTCGCCGCGACGGTTGCCTATTTGGTCTCCTGGCGTGGCATTGAAGAGGAATATGCACATTTGAAAAAGCGTCTTGAGAAATATGGTGACTATCGAGAGAGTATAAGTTCAGCCTTTTTGTATAAAAGAGCACTTGATGCACGAAAAAAGAACCCCAATTTAATTGGAACGGGGTACTCCTTTCCAATTCGCGGCAAGGCTATGTTTGCAATCGAGGTTGAGAGAGAGCAAGCTGAGAAAAAGCAAGCAAAGGAAAAATGAGTATGCTTAAAAAACAAAAAAAGTGCACGCAATTGCCTGCGTTTTGCCTCGTTTGCGCAGCCGGTTTGCTATTGACCAGTCTTCTCTTAATAATAGCAGGTTGCTTCTCCAAACTTCGCTTGAGCCCTACGCACTCTGGGGGCAATTGATCGTTATCGCCTTGGTGGGCGACAAACCAGGTGACGTGACAGTCCTGTTTATGTATAGCACACCTAAGCCATAACCTCATCTCAACCGAGTAATTCCAAAACGCGGTGTATAACTTGGTCTGGGTTGTTTCGCTCGGGGCCGAGAGGATGGCCGGCGGCGTTGTGGTCGAAGACGCGGAAGGTGTGACCGGCGGCTTGCGCGTAGCTCGCGAGTTGTTCTAACTTCGCAGGTGAAGAACCGCGGAATATCAGATATTTCCCATCGATGGCGACGGTGTGGACGTCCCAGCGTAGTGCGGCTGCACGAATCTTTGCGAGGGTCAGCAGGTTCTCAACTTCGTGCGGTATTGCGCCGAAGCGGTCCACCAATTCCGACCGGATGGCATCGACGTGTTCAAACTCAACAATCCGTGCAATGCGACGGTAGAGGTCCACCTTCATTCGTCGGTCGGCAACGTAGCTTTCCGGAATGGACGTGGAGAGCGGCAGCGCGAGATGGACATCCGCCTTTTTCTCTGGCGGCAGTTTTTGCAATTGGCGTGATGCTTGTGCGAGCAGGTCGCAGTAGAGCTCGTAGCCGACCGCCGCGATGTTACCGCTCTGTTGTGCGCCGAGGATGTTGCCAGCTCCGCGGATTTCGAGGTCTCGCATTGCGATGGAAAAACCGCTACCGAGTTGACTATACTCCTCAATCGCGTGGAGACGTTTACCCGCCGTGTGACCTAGCACTTTGTGTTCATCGACGAGCATATAGCAGTAGGCCCGATTGCGGTAGCGACCAACACGCCCTCGAAGTTGGTGGAGGTCGGATAAACCGTAACGGTCGGCTTGGTCAATGAAGATGGTATCGGCACCCGGGATATCGAGCCCGCTCTCGATGATCGTTGTGGCCAGGAGTACGTCGTAGCGTTTTTCGAGGAAGTCGAGCATCACCTTCGAGAGTTCCCCCTCCGCCATTTGACCGTGTCCGATGGCAATACGTGCTTCGGGTATAATCTCGCGTAACCGCTGCGCGATTCCCTCAATACTTTGCACCCGGTTGTGGACGAAAAAGGCCTGACCACCACGGTCCAACTCGCGCAGCAGTGCGTTGCGGATCAGTTCGTCGCTCCATCGTGTGATGCGAGTTTCCACGGCGATTCTACTCTCGGGCGGTGTTTCAAGGTTGCTGATGTCGCGCAAGCCGAGTAGTCCGAGGTGGAGCGTCCGCGGGATCGGGGTCGCCGTCATCGTGAGAATATCGACCATCGAGCGGAGGTGCTTGAGACGCTCTTTAATCTCGACGCCGAAGCGTTGTTCTTCGTCGATGATGAGCAGACCGAGGTTGGGAGGTTGGACATCCTTGCCTGCCAGACGGTGGGTGCCGACGACAATATCGACGTTGCCCGCGTTGATGCGTTCGACAATTTTTCGTTGTTCCGAAGCTTTGGAGAAGCGTGAGAGTTTCTCGATAGTGAATGGGAACTCGGCGAAGCGTTCACAAAGAGTTCGGTAGTGTTGCTCAACGAGGACGGTGGTCGGTGCGAGTACGGCGACTTGGTAGCCCGCCTCCGCTGCTCGGAACGCCGCACGCATTGCGACTTCCGTTTTGCCGAAGCCGACGTCACCACAGAGGAGCCTATCCATCGGCTTCGGGGTGGCCATATCTTTGAGGATGTCGTGGATGGCAATGTCTTGGTCGGGCGTTTCGGTGTAAGGGAAAGAGGCATCGAACTCGCGCTGCCACGGTGTTCCGTCGGGGAATGCGACGCCCGGTCTTGCCTGACGTTTCGCCTGTATCTCGAGTAGTTCCGCAGCGAGATCGAACGTTGCTTCAACCACCTTCTGCTTACGCCGCTCCCACATCGAACCGTTGAGCTTAGCGAGCTTCGGTTTGACACCCTTCCCGCCGACGTACTTCTGCACGAGGCCAATGCGCGAGGTTGGGACGTAGAGCAAAACGGAACCGCTGAACTGCAGGACGAGCGTTTCTTCGGTCCCACCGTGTTTCGCTTCGCGTAATTTTATTCCTCGGAAACGAGCCAGTCCGTGCGAGACGTGGATGACGTAATCCCCTTCACGCAGCTCAATGAAGCTGTCGATGGTCTTGCCGAGTTTTCGGGAACTGGTGCGTCGTGTCTCGGTACGCCTGAACATTTCACCGCTGCCCAGCAGTGTGACGTTTTCGCTGGGGAAATGGAACCCCCGCGAGAGCGAGCCTTCTTGGAAGTGGAGCTTTCCCGACTGCGCGAGATCCGAGCTTGCAAAGAGTTCTTCCAGTCGCTCAATCTCGGCGGCCGTAGGACAAACGACGTGGACCTCACGCCCGGTTGCGAAAGTGTCGAGTTCCGCAAGCACCTTCACAATCTCACCACTGAACCGTTCGACGGACTCAATGGCGAGTTGGCAACGTGTTCCGTCGCTGCTCGTGCCACCGCCGACACTTGCTGCACAGAGCGTTGGCAGATCGGCGAGACTTTTCATCACTTCGCTCCAACCGTGGAGGTGGGTAACATCTTGCTCGCGTTTGAGGTGTCCCTTGGCGGAAACTTCGAGGTGACCAAGCTCAATCAATTCGCACCAACTGTCTGCGGGGAAGTGTTGTGCTAGATGTCCGTGACGCGGGACGGATTGGTCGAGCAGCGTGATCAAAAAGTTCTCGCGATTTTCGAGACTTCGCTGCGTCTCGATGGAAAAACTGCGGATCGACTCAATCTCGTCGCCAAAGAGTTCAATGCGGAGTGGATCCACCCAGTCAGGTGCAAAGAGGTCGATGATCCCGCCACCGCGCACGGCAAACTCGCCGGGAAGTTCCACGCCGGTGACCGAGTGGAACCCATTTTTCACGAGCCACTTAGCGAACGCGTCGAGGTGTAACTCATCCCCAGTAGTGTAGAGCTTGCTCTGATTGGTGAGTTCCTCCGGCGTGGGTACCGGTTGCATCAAGGCCATCACGGTAGTCACGAGAATACGAGGGTGATTCTCCCCGGCCTGAAGTTGTTTCAGCAGTCGCAATCGTTCACCGAACGCGAAGTCGAGCAGGACGCTTGTGTCAGTACGCGGGTCAAGTGCAGGGAACTCGGCGACGGTCTGTTTTCCAAAGAGTGGCAGCTCGGCGAGCATTCGCTCTGCGGCGAGGTCATCCTCAACGACGACGAGCAAGAAGGACGTTTTTTCCGCAGTAGCAGCCGTGATGAGAGCGTCGGCGGACCCCCAAACGCCGTCGATCGACGCATATTGTCCCGCAGCAAGGTTCTTGAGAACCGCCTTAAATTCGGGTCGTTGGGTAAGTCTTTGCGTTAAATTGAACAAGGTTGAAGCTTGTATAAAAACAAATTATGCACTTGCTTTTTCTTGTTTCGAAAATTATCCGTCCACTACTTTTCCTACAACAGACTTGTCAAAATAGTTGATCGCCATCCCAGCATCGACGACCAATTTCTGTGCGACCATCCCGCTCGAGGCACTGCTGAGCAAAAAGACGGCCACGTTGGCAGCCTCGGGTGTGCTAACTGCTTTGCCGCGGGGGATGACTTCTTCGGCGTAAAGGTACGAGTCGACGTAACCGGGGATCCCTGCCGAGGCCGAGGTCTTGAGTAATCCTGGTGCAACTGCATTGAAGCGAACCTGCGAGAAGGTGCTAAATGACTTGGTCAAAAAAGCTACGGTGCTGTCGAGTGCCGCTTTAATCGGAGCCATATAGCCGTAGTTCTCACTCGCCATCTGCGTTGTTGAGATGGAGACCGTCACGACGGAGGCATCTTGTGCGAATAAATCTTTCAGTGCGTTGGAGAGTGAGACGAGCGAGAAGCAAGAAATGTCGAGTGCCTGCAGGAACGCTTCTTTACGTGTCTCGTGGAAGGGACGCAGTCCGTCGGAGTAGTCGGCAAACGCAATCGAGTGGAGCATTCCGTCAATCTTTTTATCCTCGGCGTTGAGTTTTTCAGTCAGCTCTTTGGCGAGGCGAGCGACATCTGCTTCCTGTTCGACATCGCAGAAGAGTACGTCGTGGTCGGCAAGCAATTTTTTCGCACCTTCGGCAACCTGTTCGTCCTTGACGACAAAAAGGCAGCGGGCACCTTCGTCCAGAAGTTGCTTCGCAACGGCCCAGGCGACACTCTTTTTGTTCGCGACGCCGGTGATTAAAAATGTCTTACCTTCAAGCTGCAAAAATGACACGCCATACTCCTCCGTGGGTGGTTCAAGGGAAACATAGCCTCTATTTTACCCATTCCCCCACGTCTTGCAAGGGAGGGCTTGCATTCTAATTGAATTGACGTACAATAGTCCTAGTTGATTTTTATGACCCAGTAGATCTAGCCGCGGAGGATAGTCGAATGAAAAAGACCTCATTTTTAAGCGTTTTAGCCATTTTTTTCCTTGTCTCTCTCTTTTTCTGCTCGCCCTCCTTGGCAGCGGACAAGGAGCCTAAGCCGCTGAAAATCGTGTTGATTGCAGGTAAAAAGAGCCACGGTTTCTCCAAGCACGAACATTATGCCAGTTTTGCCTTGGTCAAAAAGTGGTTCGAGGCGAGCGAATTGCCGGTTGAGGTGGTCCTCCATCGGGACGGTTTTCCTGCCGATACCGCCTCACTTTCCGATGCCGACGTGATTGTCCTCAACTCCGACGGTGGCGCCAAGAACCCCGCGCGGCCTCATCTCGCGTTGCTTACGAAACTTGCGAAAGAGAAAAAGGTTGGCGTGATGTGCCTTCATTACGCACTCGAGATCCCCAAAGGTGAAGAGGGGGACCAACTCAAAAGTTTAACTGGCGGCTACTTTGAAACCTGGTGGTCGATCAACCCGATATGGCGTGCCGAGTTCAAGCAACTACCCAAGCATCCCGTTGCCAATGGTGTGAAGCCGTTCTCTTTGAATGACGAGTGGTATTACAATATGCGGTTCGTTGATGGAATGAAAGGCGTGACCCCGATCCTCTCGGCGGTACCACCAGCGAGCACCCTCAATCGCGGTGACAGTCCGCACGGCAACAACCCGCACGTGCGTAAGATGGTAGGTCAACCCCAGCACTTGCTCTGGGCTTACGAACGTCCCGACGGTGGACGTGGCGCAGGATTCACCGGCGGCCATTGGCACTGGAGCTGGCAGAACAAGAATTTTCGCACGCTCCTGCTCAACGCTATTTACTGGACGGCAGGTGGTGAGGTACCCCAAGGCGGTGTGCCTTCCACCTCCCCGACGGTGAAAGAGTTGCTGGAAAATCAGGATTATCCAGCCAACCAAAAAGTGACTCAAGAGACGATTGACAAAATACTGCAAGCTGAATAACGAATGTACCAACTTCGCAAAGACTCCATTATTGAACGCTGGGTACTCTTCTCGGAGTGCCGTCTCCACCGCCCCGGGATTGGGGGTGGTCAGGGTCCCCAGTTCGACGCCGATGCCTTTTGCCCTTTTTGTGAGGGTCTTGAGGAACACACGCCCGACGAGATTTTCGCGTTGCGTGAGGACCCTTCCTTACCCGCGAACTCACCGGGTTGGCAGCTCCGTGTGGTGCCGAATAAATTCCCCGCCGTCGAGCATATATTAGCCGGTGACGCTCCGTATGAACCCTCCACAATAGAGCCAGACCCGCTTTTTGTAAGCATTCCTGCGCGAGGTCGTCACGAGGTGGTCATCGAGTCGCCGGAGCACAAATCACTTGTCAGCCAACTTACGGGCGACGAGATGGAGGCGCTCTTTGCAACCTACCAACAGCGGCTCCTTGCTATTGGCGAGTTCCCTGAGATCGTTTCGACGACCATCTTTAAGAACGTCGGACGCGCCGCGGGTGCATCGCTCGAACATCTTCATAGTCAAATACTTGCCACGCCTGTCATTCCTTGGGCATTGCGGAATGAGATTAACTCCGCCGCGAGTTACAAAGAGCAGCACGGCAAGTGCATTTTTTGCGAACTGATAGAACGCGAAATGCAAGAAGGAACGCGGTTGATTGAGCAGACCGAAAACTTTGTGGCACTCTGTCCCTACGCACCTCGGATGGCAGGAGAAAGTTGGATCCTTCCCAAAACGTGCCAGCCTTGCTACACCGATGTCGATGCAGAGCAAGTCAAAGAATTGGCACACCTAACGCACCGACTTCTCTCCCGTATGGAGAAGGTGCTGCCGCGTCCCTCTTACAATTACACCATCCACTCGCGTCCCTGTCGCCAATGCACAATGCAAAAAGTGGCGGGCGGCATTCCGATGGAAGACGTCCTTTACCACTGGCATCTTGAGATTGTACCTAGTGCATCACGCTCGGCCGGCTTCGAGTGGAGCAGCGGTTGCTACATTAACTCACTACTGCCAGAGGATGCCGTGAAGGTGCTTCGGTCGTAGTTTTTATTTGTTGTCGAGCTACTGACTTTGTTTGAAATCGTTTTGGTAAACGCGACGCTCGTTTCAACCCATACCTTTATGGGGGCTTTTTTGAAAAGCCGCCCCCAAACCCCCGAAAAACTTTTGAGCCCCGCCTTCGGCGGTTTTTTTGTTTTTTGGCCCCCCACCCCATTATGAAAAAAATCCTCCCCCTTCTTCTGCTCACCACCCTCTACATCGCCGCCAGCGCCGACGCTACCGAATCCAATCCCGATGGTTCGCCGCGTTTTCAACAACCGAACTACCCAACGGCTCCCGATACCAAAACCCCCGGTGTGACGATTGCATTTCGGGATAAGGAGAGCGTGGCATCCCCGAAGCATACCCACAGTTGCGAGCTCTCGCATCTGCCGAGTGGTGACCTGCGGATGCTTTGCACCGGCGAAGATCCCTACTTTATCCTGAAACTCGACGACTCCAAGTCGCTCGGGCCGGGAATGATCACCGCCACGTTCCGCGTTAAATCGGCCACGACGAATAGCTGGCAAGTCTTCTGGACGACCGACAAGTCACCACGGATGAGCACGAAAAGGGCAAAGTATTTTGACGTGCCGAGTTCCAAGAAGCTGACCGACTGGAAAGAGTATTCTGTCACTTTTGTTGCTGACGGGAAGCTGCAGTTGTTCCGTCTCGACCCCGGCACTGGCAAGGGGGAGGTGGTATTAGACTCCGTGAAGTTAAAAAAATCGCACACTTACCCGTTACGCTTAACTGACATCCAGCAAAATCCGCTTCGTTGTACGTTACTCAATGTGAGCGACCGTGTTATTAAGCACGAAGGTCGCAACCTTGCACCGGGCGCGACGCTCGAACTGACCGGGAAGCTAGCAACTGGTGCGAGTAAAAAGGTCTTTCAACGCGTCACTGTTCCGCTGGCTATCGAGGACACCGCAGCCAATTGGCCGACGCTCAATGTTTTCGATGGTGTGGTTGCTCAGGAAATTCCCGACAGGACCTCGCTCCGTTGCGCGATCACGCGTCCTGGTGGTGAAGAGGTACTCCTTCGCGATGGCGACTTCACCGAAACCCAAAGGGTGGACCTCACGCAAGGGCCGCTGTCGGTGCGTGTTTTTGGTAAGCAACTTGCCGCTCTCTTTTCCGGTGTCGAAATGCTTGGCAAGGATGAGCGAAGTAGCTCGCAGCTCGATATGACGTGTGCGGCCTACCTACGCGTTCGCGTTGAGCCGCTGAAAATGACCTTTCCCCTGATGGTTGTGCAAACCGACCGAGCTACCGTCGCGCTAACTTGGTCGGCACCTGCATCGGTGCAGCCTGTTTTTGCGGTGCCGAACTTTGTCGATGCGACAACCTCGCACCATTTGTTGCGACTCGAGCAGTTGCCGGGCGCCGAGGTGAATGCGTGTCAATACTCACTGACAGTTGGACAGCTTTCGCTCACCGACGCGATCCTCTGGGGGTTACGCGAACAGGCGAAGCTCAACGGAGAAAAAAATCCGCTCCCTGTATTCCCCAAACCGCTGAGGAGTTGGGAGGAACAGAAGAAGCTCTACCTTTACGCGTTACAGAAGGGCGGTGCTCGCGGTGAGAAGGGTTACGCGCACGCCTACTTGCCGAGGATTTGGCCGACGCGACCTTACGGTGACATCGCTTCAGCGGAATACCGGCTCACCGGTGCATTCCCGAAGCTGCCTGAAGGCACGCAGTACGTTCCGGCGGGCGGCCATATTCGTAACCCAGCCATTTTCTTTCTTTGCGGACAAACAGAACGGTGGCAAAGAATGATGCAGTCGCAAATCAAGGGCATCCTTAAAAAACAGCAGCCGGATGGTTCGTGGCGGTATGACGGAGAGTTCCGTAAAGGGCACTTTGAGGATACCTCCAGTGGCTGGTGTGGGATCAACTGTAATAAGCTCCTCGAATACGCTTACCAGACAGGCGACGCCGAAGCTTTGGCGGGAGGTCTGCGAGGTTTGAAGTTCACACGTCGCTTTCTGTTGCCGCGAGGTGCACAGGTTTGGGAGTGTCCGTTGCACGCGCCCGACGTAATGGCTTCGGCGCATTTGGTGCAGGCGAATGTGCGTGCGTTTGAACTGACGGGCGAGAAAGAATACCTCAATGAAGCGCGACGCTGGGCCATTCTCGGAGTTCCGTTTGTGTACCTCTGGGATGATGGGCGTCCCATAATGCGTTACGCAACAACGCCAACCCTCTGTGCAACGCATTGGGTGGCACCGGTCTGGATTGGACTGCCGGTGCAGTGGTGTGGTGGCGTGTACGCCTACTCATTGCTGCATCTCGCTCCCTACGACCAAACGCTCGACTGGAAAAAATTGGCGGAGGGCATTCTTATCTCCGCCGAGCAACAGATTTGTCCTAAGGAGGACGGCGAACTAGCAGGGTTGCAGCCCGACGTCTTTCACCTAGACACGCAGCGTCGCGCACCGGCCTACATCAATCCGCAGGCACCGATAACACTTCGGCTGGCACTCGAAGAGAAGCCGGCAGCACTTTCCGTCGCGCGACTTGGAAACTTGCACGTGGCGGCACCTTTTCCGGTGACGCTCCAAGAAAAAGGTGGCAACGTCGAGGCTGTTGTTGAGGCCAAGAAGGGTATGAACTACGCGATTCTTGTCAATGGGGAGCAAGTCATCCCGGTGACTTCCGTCGGACGTGACATCATCAAGGTAAAAAAGTAAGGGGGGACCGCCACCTCCTTACCCATACCCACCCATTCCGAAGAAGAGCATTTTCTTCAGCAGCTTGTAGAACCAGAAATCCTCGGGGATCTCTTCGCCGGGGAGGTGGTGACTCGAGCGAGGTTCCGCTGCGGTGAGTTCCGCTGCGATGTCGCGTCCGGAGCTATCCTTCGCACCGTGCTGCTGCGCGAATTCGAGTAACTCCTGGGGT
>Ga0180430_10004541_pt1 | contig 11682 bp, 10 predicted proteins | sample SS_ome_9_FD_132999 | JGI IMG/M metagenome (GOLD analysis project Ga0180430, IMG submission 132999) | Hypersaline lake sediment archaeal communities from the Salton Sea, California, USA - SS_1_S_2 metaG | ecosystem: Environmental > Aquatic > Non-marine Saline and Alkaline > Hypersaline >... | reverse complement strand
AGCAGAAAAAGGGGGCCCACGCTGACGAGCTGGGAGAACAAAATGACGACGTACACCCCGTTTTTCCGGGTGGCCACCCCCCCCCTCAAGTCCCCCGCTCCCCACGCAATGGCCGAGCTCACCCCATCGCCCCCCGCCAAGCCGTCCGTCGTCATCTCCACCTCGATCGCGTCGTTCACTCTGCCGAAACCCACCGTTCCGAATTGCCGGCACTCGCCTCCGCGGGCGTCAAGCCAATAGCACTTTTCCCGCGTGCGGGCAACTTCCGTTTCGGTGCGGCGAGGAAAAGCTCCCCCCATCCCTCCAAATGGGGATCGCTGTCGGGATCGGGATGGCTGTCGAGAAAAAGTCGAAATCGCGTCGGCGCGATGGTTGTTTGGCGGAGACGATGGCATGGGGAAGGACTTCGAGGCCGACGACGATCCCGGTCCCGATAGTCATCGACGGGGGGCGGCACGAGGTTCCCTTGCGGGCTCGAGTGGTTTATCATTGGATTTACTGAAGGAGGGGCGCGCAAATCGATCCCGATTTCGATTTCGAGGGGAGTCGATCTCCGCGCGCGGCGCATTTTCAGGGGAGGACGAAAGGAAGGGCCGGGCACATGGAAAAGCATCCTTTGTTTCAAGCCGCCGACGTTCTCGACATGGCCGTCCGCATCGAGGACCAGGGAAGGGCCTTTTACGGGAAATGCCTGGAGAAGATCGCCGACCCCCAAGTCCGCGAGGTTCTCGAGCACCTGATGGAGCAGGAGGGGCGCCATCTCGAGCTTTTCAAGGCCATGAGAGCGGAATTGAATGCCTCGCCCCTTCCCGAAAGCTATCCCGGGGAGCTGGAAAGCTACGTGGACCTCTTCGTCCAGGGCAAGGTGTTCCACGAAGACGAAGCGTCCCGCCGGGCGGCCGCCTTGCAGGGGCCCCGCGACGCCGTGGACTTCGGTCTCGAGCACGAGAGAGGCTCCATCCGGTTCTATTCGGAGATCAAAGGATTCGTGGGCGAGTCGTGGAGGGAGAGGATCGACGAGGTCGTCGCCGAGGAGAAGGACCACATCCGGCGCTTGTCGGCTTTGCGCGAGCGCTTGCCGGCCTGAGCCGGGACGCGAAAGGAACGGAGACCGCCATGGAAGCCTACGTCGTGGATTCTGCGGAGTGGCGTCGCATGCTGGGAAGGCTCGTGGAGGAGGTGGAAGTCGTGGGGCCCGTGGAGCGCAAGGACCAGCCGGGGTTCGTCCGCTTCCACCGGCTGGCTCGTCCCGAAGAATTCGTCGAAGATTACACGGCCACGACCCTCCCTCCCAAGAAAGCGTTCTTTCCTCCCGTGGAGGAGCTGTTCACGGTTTCTCCGGGAGATCCTCCCGTCATCGAGCCGGTGGGCAGCGAGGCCCCTTTCGTTCTGGCGGGGGTCCATCCCTGCGACTTGGCGGCCATCCACGCTCTGGACAGGGCCTGCGCGAGCCCTCCCGCCGACACGCGATGGAAGCTGAATCGCGGCCGGGCCGCCGTCATCGGCATGGACTGCCTTCCCGACGAGTACTGCTTTTGCGCGAGCATCGGGACCTGCGAGGCCCGCAAGCCCTGCGATCTGTTTCTCACTCCCATCCAGGGCGGTTACCTGGTGGAAGTCCACAGCGACGCAGGAAAGAAGCTTCTCCAAGACGTGCGCGCTCTCGAAGCCAAGGAGCGGGACCTCGAGGACGCCGAGGAGTGGCGCCGCAAGAAGCGGGAAAGAATGAAAGCCGAATTTCCCGCGACGCCCGAGGAATTCGCCCGCCTGCTCGACCAAGGGGGGCTCGAGGACGTTTGGCGGGAAGTGGCCGAGCGCTGCTACAGCTGCGGCTCGTGCAACACCGTCTGTCCCGCGTGCTTCTGCTTCAACGTGGAGGACGATTTCAACGACCGGCTGGACGGGGCCGTGCGCCGGCGCACGTGGGATTCCTGCCAGTTGCCGGAGTTCGCCCTGGTGGCCGGCGAGCACAACCACCGGGGCGAGCGCTGGGAGCGGGTGAGGCACCGCTGGCACCGCAAGTTCCTGTATCTCTACAAGCAGTTCGGCATTCCTTTCTGCACCGGGTGCGGGCGTTGCAGCCGGGCCTGCACGGCGGACATCAACATCGTGGACGTGAGCGGCCGGCTTGTGGAATTTTCCCGGAAGGAGCGCTCCCATGATTGACACGGCAATTCCCGAGGGGGGCTTGGCGGCCCAATCCATTCTTCGTCCCGAGCCGGCCCGGGTCGATGGCATCCGGAGCACCGCCTCGGCGGCCATCCTGGACCTGAGCATGGCCGACGGCTCTCCCCTGCGCCATTGCGCCGGACAGTTCGTGCAAGTGTCCGTTTTCGGCTACGGGGAAGTGCCCATTTCCGTGTGCTCCTCCCCCGTCCGCTCGGAAGCCTTCCAGATCTGCGTGCGGCCCGTAGGGCGCGTGAGCAAGGCCATTTCGGAGCTGGAGACCGGGGACTGGGTGGGAATCCGGGGGCCCTACGGACAGGGGTTTCCCGTTTCGCGCATGCACGGCAAGGACCTTCTCCTTTTGGCCGGGGGGATCGGCCTGGCGCCTTTGCGCTCCCTCATGGAGCAAGCCCGGCACGAGCGGGACCGCTTCCATCGGCTGATCCTCATCTACGGGGCGAGGAATCCCGGTCTCCTTCTTTTTCGGGACGATCTGGAGGCGTGGTCCCGGGACGCCGGCGTCGAGCTGATGGTGACCGTGGACGAGGCCGACGAGCATTGGCGGGGCCGCGTGGGAGTGATCACGGGACCCCTTCGGGAAATGGACCTCGACGCTTCGAGCACCGTGGCCGCCGTGGTGGGCCCCCCGGTCATGTACCGGTTCGCGGCCATGGAGATGTTCGCCAAGGGGATGAGGGCCGAAAACATCTATTTTTCCCTGGAGCGCCATTTCAAGTGCGGCATCGGCAAGTGCGGTCACTGCCAGTTGAACGATCTTTACGTATGCCGCCACGGCCCCGTGTTCGTCTTGACGGACCTGCTGCAGCGCACCGAAGCCATCGAAGCCTGGTCTCCGGAAAAGGACCGGAAATAAGGGCTCGACCGTGAGCTTGCGAGCTTTTCATCCCTTGAAAAAATCCCCCTTGAGGACGAAGGGGCAGGGGGCGGGAAGGCTCCGATCCGTCATTCCGGCGATCTTCAAGGCTCCGAGCTCGCGGTTCCGAGCTCGGGGTTGAAAAAAATGGAACAGTCGAGTCTTTTTTAGCTCGGAGCCCGGAGTCCGAATTCGCATCCCGGGGCGAGGAGCAAAGGGTGGGAAAGACATGATGGGGAAGAGCCGAAGGAAGCCTCGCGTGGCCTTTTTCGATTTCGCCTGCTGCGAAGGGTGCCAGTTGACGGTCCTGTCCCTGGAGGAGCGGCTTCTGGACCTTCTGGAGCACGTGGAAGTGGTCGCCTGGCGGGAGGTCATGACCGGCGAGAGCGACGACTACGACATCGCCTTCTGCGAAGGGAGCATCACGCAACGGCGGGACGTGGAGCGCGTCCGACGCATCCGGGAAAGGGCGAAGGTCCTGGTTTCCCTGGGGGCCTGCGCCAGCATCGGCTGTCACAACGCCTTGAAGAACCGGTGGCCCGTGAAGGACCTGCTCGAGACGGTGTACGGGGAAGCGGGGGCGGCCTTCGACACCATCCCGGCCCGGCCCGTGGCCGCCGTGGTCCCCGTGGACTATCAGGTGCAGGGATGTCCCGCGAGCCTGCCCGAGTTCGTCCAGGTCTTCAAGCACATCCTCACGGGCCAGCCCTACCGTCCCCCCAACCAGCCCGTGTGCGTGGAGTGCAAGCTCAAGGACAACCTGTGCGTTTACGAGAGGGGGCTCGTGTGCCTGGGGCCCGTGACCCGTTGCGGCTGCGACGCCGTCTGCACCACCTACGGGGACGTTTGCCACGGGTGCCGGGGACTGGTGGACGAGGCCAACCTCGAGGCCGCCGTGAAGGGGCTGACCCGCCAGGGGGCCCATTCCCTCATGGCCGCCGTGGTGGAGAAGCATGGCTTCGCCCCCGAGGAGATTCTCGCCAAGTTCTCCGTTTACAACGAGCCCTTGGACGAGGCGGGAGAGGAGGCCGTTTCCCATGGCGGGTGACAAGAGCGTTCGGGTCCATCATTTGACTCGCGTGGAGGGGCATGGAGACTTGACGGCCGAGGTGCGCGACGGCCGTCTGGAGGATGTGAGGTTCACCGTGGTGGAGGCCCCTCGCTTTTTCGAAGCCATCCTGCGGGGCCGCCCCTACGACGAGGTGACCCACATCGCCTCGCGCATTTGCGGCATCTGCGCCGTGAGCCACAAGTGCGCGGCCTTGAAGGCCGTGGAGGCGGCTTTCGGCACGGAGATCGGCGAGCAGACCCTCCTGCTGCGCCGGCTGGCCTTTCACGGGGAGATCGTCAGCAGCCACATTCTGCACCTCTATTTTCTGGCGGCCCCGGATTTTCTGGGCCTTCCCAGCGTGCTCCCCTTGATTGAAAAGGATCGGGACCTGGTCCTTCGGGCCATGCGCTTGAAAAAGCTCGGCTACGACTTGGCGGCCTTGGTGGCCGGAAGGCACACCCACCCCGTGGCCATGACCGTGGGCGGCTTCGGCTTTCTTCAATCTCCCGAGGACCTGTCGGCCATGCGGGAGCGGCTGGCGGCGTCCCTCGAGGACCTGGAAGCCACCGTGCAGCTCTTCGGGACCTTGAAATTCCCCGACTTCCATAGAGAGACGGTTTACGTTTCCCTCCGGCATCCCCTTCACTACGCCTTTTACGACGGCGAGGTGGTGTCCAGCCTGGGGGACGCCATCCCCGCGGACCGCTACGCCGAAGCCATCGAGGAGGCCACGGTGCCTCCTTCCACGGCCAAGTACGCTTCCTGGCGCGGGCGCCCCTACATGGTGGGGGCCTTGGCCCGGGTGAACAACAACCACGAGCAGCTCTGCCCCCGGGCCAGGGAGGCGGCCGGCGAGCTGGGCCTGTCCGTCCCGTGCTTCAATCCGTTCATGATCACCGCGGCCCAGCTCGTGGAGTGCGTTCATTGCGTGGAGGAAAGCATCGAGCTCATCGAGCGTCTTCTGGATCGCACCCTCCGGGACCACGAGCGGCAAGGGGACGTGCGGGTGGGAAGCGGCCGGGGCGTGGGGGCCGTGGAGGCCCCGCGGGGCATTCTCTTTCACGAATACGAGCTCGACCACAAGGGCAGGTGCCGGACGGCCAACCACGTCATCCCCACGGCCCAGAACCTCGCCAACCTCGATGCGGACCTGCGGGCCTACGCTCCCGGGATCGTGGAAGAAAGCGAGGAATCCTTCCGGCAGGGTCTGGAAATGCTGGTGCGGGCCTACGACCCGTGCATTTCCTGCTCGACGCACGTGGCGAGGGCCAAGTCCCCTTATCCTGATTAGGATAGTGCCGGAACGAAAAGAACGTTGAGGCGAAATCCGAAATTCGGAATCCGGGGCGCTATTTCCGGATTCCGGATCCCGCCGGGACGACGGCCTCGCAGGACTTTCGCGGTAGGCTGCGTCCCGCGAGGCATGTCCGTTGGCGGCAATGGCGGAATGTCCATCAAGAACGGAAAGACTCTCCCGTCGGAGAATCCTCTCCATGCGCTCCGTCAGTGCACCATGCGGTCGTGTCCCTCCCACTCCTTCTCCCGGAGCTTGAACTTCTGGACTTTGCCCGTGGCCGTTTTGGGAAGCTCGCCGAATTCCACGGCCTTGGGGGCCTTGAACCGCGCCAGACGCTCCTTGCAGAAGTTGATGATGTCTTCGGGGGAAGGATCGGCCCCTTCCTTGGGCTTGACGAAGGCTTTGACCACCTCGCCCCACTTGGAGTCGGGAATGGGAATGACCGCCACTTCCATGACGTCCGGGTGCTGGTAGATGACGTTTTCCACTTCCACCGTGGAGATGTTCTCGCCGCCGCTGATGATGATGTCCTTCTTGCGGTCCATGATCTGCGCGTAGTTGTCGGGGTGCATGACGGCCAGGTCCCCGCTGTGGAACCATCCGCCGCGAAAGGCTTCGGCCGTGGCCTCTTCGTCCTTGTAGTAGCCGAGCATCACGTTGTTGCCCCGCATGACGATCTCGCCGATGGTCTTTCCGTCCCGGGGCACCGGCTCCATGGTTTCCGAATTCACCACGTCCATGTGCTCGGCGATGATGAACGGGACTCCCTGGCGGGCCTTGAGCTTGGCTCTCTCTCCGGGGTCCAGGTGGTCCCATTTGGCCTGCCACTGGCAAACGCTGTGGGGACCGAAGACTTCCGTCAAGCCGTAGGTTTGAGTGATGTTGGCCCCGACGCTTTCCATGTTTTGAATCACGGTGGGGGCCGGGGGGGCTCCCGCCGTCATGATCTCCAGCTGATGGTCCAGCTTGATCTGGTTCTGGGTGGCGTAAGCCGACATGCCGATGAGGACGGTGGGGGCCGCGCAAAGATGGGTGATCCCTTCGCTCTCGACGATCCGGTAGATCTCTTCGGGGACCACCTTGCGCAGGCACACGTGGGTCGCCCCCATGGCCGTGATGCCCCAGGTGAAGCACCAGCCGTTGCAATGGAACATGGGCAGCGTCCAGAGATAGACGGAGCGGGAGTCGGTGTGGAATTCGAGCTGCTCGCCCAAAGCGTTGAGATAGGCCCCTCGATGGTGGTACATGACCCCCTTGGGGCGGCCCGTGGTTCCGGAGGTGTAGTTGATGGTGGCGATTTGGTACTCGTCGTCGATGTCCAGCTCCACGGGGTCGGGAGCGCCGGAGGCGAGAAAGGACTCGTAGTCCGTTCCTTCCAGGGGCTTTTCGTCGTCGGCGTCGCAGATGTTGACAACCAGCTTGATATTTTGAAGATTTTCCATGATCGGCAGCACGGTGTGGGCGAGCTCGTTGTCCACGAACAGGGCTTTGGCGTCGGAATGGTTGATGATGTATTCGATCTCGCCGGGAGAGAGCCGGATGTTGATGGTGACCAGGGCCCCTCCGATCATGGGAACGGCGTAGTGGGCTTCGAGCATGGGGGGGATGTTGGGGGAAATGAAGGCCACTTTGTCGCCTTTGCCCAGGCCCTCCTTCTTCAGGGCGTTGGCCAGCCGGAACACTCTCTCCTGCATCTCCCCGTAAGTGTATCGTTGGGAGCCGTTGACGACGGCCGTCTTGTCGGGGAAGACGGAAGCGCTTCGATACAGGAAGTTGACCGGGCTCAAAAGGTGCTTGCAGACGCTGGGAACGGACATGGATCTTCTCCTTTTTTTGTTTTTCTCTCTTCCATTCTTTTCAAGACAATGGTTGACGCGGGCCCCGCTACGATCCTGCGAGACATTTTGCTCCTACAACGGCGTTTGCGAATCAAACGATTGAATTCGAAGGCGATCCGTTTGCTTTCGGGCGCCAACTTGGGCGGCCTTCGATGGATTCGCGGAGTCCTTTCCGGGACGCCTCCGTATCGAGGAGAGTACGGGAGCTCATTCGTCGCCCTTGAAGCGGATGGCGAATCGGGTCCCGCCGTCGCTCCGCGTCTCGAGGCTCCCCCCGAGCTGTCCTTCAACCATTCCCGCGACCAGTCGCAGGCCCGTGAATCCCGGGCCCCGAACCTTCGTTTCCTCGGGAAGCCCGACGCCGTCGTCGCGCACGATCAGCTCCGCTTCGCCCTTCCCTTCGAGAGGGGAGAGGCGGACGGACACCTTTCCGGGGGCTCCTGGCGGGAAAGCGTGCTCGAAGGCGTTGTCGATCAGCTCCGCGAGCGCCATCCCCAAGGCGATTCCCCGGTCCATTTTCAGATGAACGCTGCAGGGGGAGGCCTCCACTTCGATCCTTTCGGAAGCCCAGTGGGCACGGCGCAGGGCCGGGACCAGTCTTTCGAGCAAGGCCCGGACATCGATTCTGTTGGGATTCGCCGACCGGCGAAGGGCTTCCTGCACCAGCGCCATGGTGTGGACGCGGTGGCGGCAGGCGTCGAAGACTTTCCTCGAGCGCTCGTCTTCGATCTTGGAGGCGTACAGCCTCAGCAGGCTCATGATCTCCTGAAGGTTGTTGACCACGCGGTGCCGGACCTCCCGAAGGAGAGCCTCCTTTTCCTCCAGAGCGGTCCGCATCCCGTCTTCGGCGCGCTTGCGCTCGGTCACGTCCTCCACGATGCCTTCGAGACAAACCGATCGACCTTCGGCGTCCCGAACGGTTTTCAGATAGAGATCGGCGACGAATTCGCTTCCGTCCCTGCGCCGGTAGCGGTTGAGGTGCCGGGAGACGTCCTTCGAGGGCAATTGCCGGGCGACGATGTCCTCGCGGTCTTCGGTTCGAACGTATATTTGCTCGGCGATGTCGCGGACCTCGCGAACGACCTCCTCCGGAGAATCGTAGCCGAGCATTTCGGCCAAAGCCGGATTGACTTCCAGGAAGCGTCCTTCGAAAGTCGAGCGGAAAACGCCCAGGGGGGAATTCAGAAAGATCGTGCGGTACTTTTCTTCGCTTTCCCGCAGGGCCCGCTCCGCGCGCTTGTGGTCCGTAGCGTCCCGGGCGATGGCCATGAATCGCTCTCCGTCGGACGTCTCCAGGCGGGCGATGGAGAGCTCCACCGGAAAGATCGAACCGTCCTTGCGCCGGTGCCGGGATTCCAGCGCGACGGGATGGCCGGTGGGGACGGTCTTTCTGAAAGCCTCCAGGGCTTCGGGGTCGTGATCCACGTCCAGATCGGTCACGTTCAAAGCGAGCAGCTCCTCCCTCGAGTAGCCCGTCTCGACGCAGGCCCGGCGATTGACCCGCACCATGGAGCCGTCGGACTTGCAAAAATAGATGGGGTCCGCCGCGTGCTCGAAGAGCACCTCCAGCCAGCCATCCCTTTCCCGAAGAGCCTTCTCGGCTTCGACGCCGGAATCGCTCATGAAACCGTTTCCTTTCCGGTCCTTCGTCCGCGCCGAAGGGTCCTTAATATCGTTCTGGCGGGTCGGTCCTCTCCTTTCTAACACGTTCCAAGCCCTTTTGAGAAGTCTCCGGGAAGCCCTTGTTCGCCGTCTCCGATCAGCGTACGTTTTTTACTCGGCGATCCGTCGAGTGCTTATGCGACGAACCGACTTCGATGCCCATGGATAGCTCGCCAAGGATCTCGCTTGTCTTTGGCTGGCGGTTGTGCCGAATTGGCAAGCGCTCTATGCTTACTGGCTTGTCAATGAAGTTTCAACGGCTTCGCTCCAATCCGTCATTCCGGGCGAAGCGGAGCGGAGACCCGGAATCCAGGGCGTTATTCCTGGATTCCGGCTGAAAACATGCCGGAATGACGACGAAGCGCTTCCCGAGACTTTCACGGCTTGGTCGCCCCCTCCGGGGCGTGGCCGTTCCGCTGTCTAGACGAATTTTGAGAGAAATTGAGCTTTGCTTTGTTCCATCGACCCGCTTCGCGCAGCTTGTGAAGGACTGCCGGCAGGACATCCGGGACATCGAGAACAAGCGCGACGACCGGATCTTCGACGAGCTCACGCGCTCCCTGTTCATCGGGATCGAAAGGGACCGGAGCTGTGAACGATATCCCTTGACGATTCCACCCGAAATGCCCGTTTCCCGTGCATCCATGGCTATGTAAGTGCTTCCGGAGACGAGCAAAAAAACGGGGATTCGCGATTCCCCGCAAACCCCCGTTCTCGTTGGCTTTTCTGGTCGGGGCGAGAGGATTTGAACCTCCGACCCCCTGCTCCCAAGGCAGGTGCGCTGACCAGTCTGCGCTACGCCCCGCTCGATTCGCTTTTCAGATACCATAAAAGCGTCCGCAGGGCAAGGAGCAACGGCGCGTCTCGATCTTTCTCCTTTTTCTTCTGGATTCCCCCCTTTCGAATCATTCTTTCCCCATATTGAAAAGATCCGGTTTTTCCATGGACGGCTCGCACGGAGCCCCGGAGGGCGGGGAGAGAAAAAACGTTTCCGCGCTTTCCAAGCGAGCAAGGGGGCGTTGACTTTTTCGGCGTGAGGGGCGGAGATTGGCGAATCGACAGCCGGATCAATGGAAGCCGCACCACGCGGTGACGGCATCGACGGGCTCGCGGGGGGTCTCGAGCTTGTTGGCCGGAGAATCCCAGTCGGGATAGCCCATGGCCACGGCAATAACGATGCGCTTGCTCTCCGGGATCCGGCAGTGCTCCCTCAGGACCTCCGGGTACGCCACCCCCTGGTCCTGTATGCACGTCCCCAGGCCGTAGTGCAGGGCGGCCAGGCAAATGTTCTGGGTGACGGCTCCGAGGTCGAAGACGGGGGTCCCCTCGGCAAGCGCCTCGTCGACGCAAACGACGACGGCGGCGGGGGCGTTGAAGAACGCAAGCCCGCTCTCCATCCATCGCCGGCGCTTTTCGACGTCCTCGCGCTTGATGTCCAGGAGCCCGAAGAGCCGCTTGGCCAGCTCCACCTGACGGCGGCGATAGACGCTGTCCTTGGGCCATCCCACCACGGAATGCTCCGGACGAGGCTCTTCACCGGCCCTGAATTTTTCCACCGCGGCGCGGCCGATGGCCTCCAGAACGTCCTTTTCGACGACGACGAATTCCCACGGCTGCGTGTTCATGGCCGACGGGGCGCGGCAGGCGATCTCGAGGATCTCCCGGATGATCGTCTGCGGGATCCGGTCGCTTTTGAAGCTCCTGACGCTTTTTCGCTTCTTGATGGCTTCGACAATGTCCATGGCATTCCTCCCTGTTTTCGGGACAATTTAGATTGGCGGGAAAGGAAATGTCAACTGGCAATTTCCCCGGTTGTGCCATATTGACCCAGTGCCTTGTCAAGCTCGATTTTGCGGGTTGGCTCCCGCCGTCATTCCGGCATGCTCCCAGCCGGAATCCAGGAGAAACGGCCTGGATTCCGGGTCTCCGCTTCGCTTCGCCCGGAATGACGAGACGCGGAAAACCCACAAAGACTAAAGTTGACCAACTGCCAGTCCTTGACTTAAATCTATCGTTCGGCACCAAGGAGTTGGATTCCAAGGAGAAGGAATGGCATGCTAAAGGTCGATGTTCACGAGGCTCCAACGCATCTTTCGCCCTTGCCGCCCGGAGTCGGCCGGGGAAGAGATCGTGATCTCCAATTCGAAGAATGAGAATACCGCTTGTGCATGTCCACGCCCTCCACATGGCCTCTCTGCCCCTGCACCAAGCTCCCTTCCAATTTCGTTTACCGAATCGTCGTCCGATGGGAAGGATTGTTTTTGGGGACTTCCATGGGCTATCTTGAAGGCGTCGTTTCCCGCGTCTTAGACGGAGGAAAGCCATACGAAGCAGGAGGTGAAAAATGAAAGGCAAGCGACGGAATTTCTCGGGCTCCAGGCCCGCCGTTCATCTGTCGGCCGTTTTCATCCTTGCGGCGAGCGCTTTTGCGTGGTGGGGGATGGCCGCCTCGCCGTCCCTCGGCCAAACGCAGCCTCCACGGCTGCTGCGCATCGGCACCGGAGGCCGAACCGGTGTTTATTATCCCGTCGGCAGAATCATCGCCCGGGGGTTGACCGCCGATGCGTCGGTAAAGGAATCGGGGGGCACCGGCGAGCAGGGTGTTCCGGGATGCGTCGGCTCGTTCTCGACATGATCATGGACCCGGGCATGAACGGTCGGGAGGCCTACAAGAGAATCCTGGAGATCAAGCCGGGGCAGAAGGCCGTCATCACCAGCGGCTTCGCCGAAACGGACGAGGTGAAAAAGGCCCGACGGCTGGGGGCCGGCAAATACGTCGGAAAGCCCTTCACTT
>Ga0180430_10004540_pt1 | contig 11683 bp, 8 predicted proteins | sample SS_ome_9_FD_132999 | JGI IMG/M metagenome (GOLD analysis project Ga0180430, IMG submission 132999) | Hypersaline lake sediment archaeal communities from the Salton Sea, California, USA - SS_1_S_2 metaG | ecosystem: Environmental > Aquatic > Non-marine Saline and Alkaline > Hypersaline > Sediment... | reverse complement strand
TAAAAGTAGGACAATTATCCAAGGTGGTCAAGCAACCTATCCAATGAAGAATCATCTTAATTATATAGTGTGTCGATTCAATACCTGAAATGAAAATTAGAGATGAGAGAATCCCTGCTGCTTATATTCCTATTTCTTCTGGGAAGCAGCTGCCAAAAAGCATCATATTACGGACCTGATGATCAGCCCGTATTTTTTGAGTATCGCTATGTCAATTATGCATGGGGCGTTTCCGATCACGGATGGCTCATTGATAAAGAGGGTAATATCAGGGGTTTTGAATTTCCCCTTGACTTCAGAGTACCAGATTCCACCGGACATGTATCGTTGGAGGACCTGGAACACAATTTATCTCTGGCAGATACTCTTCTTTCCAGTATCAGCAGCAAAGAATTTGAAAAGCACATAAGACTGATCAGGGGAGCAGCGGATGGGAATTTGGGGGAGCGCACTCCCAGGGGAGCCGATATGGGTTCTTCAATTCTTTCCTGTTATGCTTTTGATCCGGAGATTGGCTCTTATACCTATGTCCTTCTCGCCAGAAAAGGGGATTGGGAGCAGCAAAACCTGTCGGCCGAGGCTGAGAAATTGGTGAAGTGGTTGAAGGAATTGGAAGAACTTTCCTTCTATTAATCAGATCATACCTTCCAATAGATTATCCAGTCTTCCTTTTATGCGGTCTGCCAGGTGCAGTATACCCAAGACCGTTAGTAAGAATCCCAGCAGAATCAAAAATGAGAGCAAACCGTCGCTGGGCCTTCCGGTACCCCCAAAAAGAGGAAGGCAGAGGGCTATTAAGTAAGATATCGAAAGAAATCTGCGTTTTTTAGGCATATCTTTTATTCAGATAATCAACTATTTACAAATTTAGTTTAAAAAATATCCAAAGTCAATAGGGGTAGGATAGGGGTATGGGTGTGTTAGAGTTGAATCCAAAAAACGGAAACAACAAACATTCAAAACAATTCATAAAAATCAGAAATCATGAAAAAGCTATCTTATTTTTCCTTTGTAGTATTCCTTCTGGGCATCCTGTTTTTCACAGCCTGTGAAAATACCTTTGATAATGGACCCGGACTGGACGATAACACCATTCTTCCCGATCAACTTTCCGTTGATATCCCCACCGCTCTTTCGCAGGATGTTTCAGCCCTGAAAAGTGCCCCGGTGGTAGACACCCTGAAAGGCAGGGAGATATATGGACATTTGAGATTTTTCATCCATACGGGTGACCATGCCGGACATTTGGTCAAGCACATTATTTATGCCATCCGCCGGTATAACATCGATCAGGTAAAGACCGTAACCTATGAAAGTGAAGACGACGGGCGCATTAAGAACCTGGTGGTTGTGGAGGCTCCCGAGTTTGACGGACGTACCTGGGAATACGGTTTGACCATAACGGATGCAGAATCGGAGGGCGAACCCGATGGTGGAATTGGTATGCAGATCTTCTGGAACAAAAGTCCCAAAGAGGGAGTTACTCTGATCAAGCCCTCTAACCTGGACTTCACCAATGAACGCGAAATGGCTCAGGCCATGTTCAGGATCGATTACAGCGGCGCAGGCGAACTGGGATACGACCATCATATGATCGTTTCCATTGCCGACCTGCCAGACATTGATCCCCTTCTGGCTCCCTTTGCCATGGATGGCATGAAGATGTTCGTGGGTCAGAAAGGTGACCATGTGGATGTCTATGGTAACTCCAGCCATCCCAACGCCAAATTCCTCACCGAAAAGGTAGGATACAACTGGGCCTTTGTTGCATCCGCTTCCAGGGAGGACGATGTGGCTGTCGTAGAGCTGGGTCTTCCCCTGAGCACTGTCGATGCTGAAGGACGTGCTGTATTGCTGGAGGAATATTCCATCTACAATGTGCTCTATAATGAAGTAAAAACCGTTTGGCCCAATGCCAGTGACGAAATTCTGAACGCCTGGCTGACCAATACAGAAGCGCCTGGTTTTTTTAACAAGCATGGCTTCATCAAGGGTGGAGAAGCACCCGGAGATGAATTCCTTCCGCTGATGGAAAGAATCCTGGGACTGGCACCATACAATCCCAAGGCCATTGCCAATCTTGAGATAAATTTCAATTAGGCTTCTCGATAAGGTTCATTGACGAACAATGATCCCGGCCCCGTTCGCATAAGCGAGCGGGGCTTTTTTTTGAGAGGTGGGAAAAAGTACTTGCGGGATTGTTCATTTCTAATGGTCTTTAATATTCAATTATTTGCTTAATTTTAAGCTATATGTGGAAGCGCTTAGGAAAGGTGCTCCAGATAGCGCAGGGAGACCGGTTCATGATTGCAGCATTGCTTGTGCAGGCACTCTGTACTGGTATATTTGCGGGTAGCCTGGAGCTTGGAGTAAGTACTTTATTCCTGGAAAATGTAGGAACCCAGGGATTGCCACTGGCCTTTATGGTTTCAGGTGCAGCCGGTGTTCTTCTGACCATTGCTTACAGTTATTTCAGCAGACAGTTAAGGATCTACATTTACGGGATTCTGAATCTTGTATTGGTATTGGGACTTAGCAGTGTACTGGTGGTGGGCTTCATATTGTGGAGTGGTACTCCCCAGGATCTAAGCGATTTTGTTCATTATACGGTATTTGCCTTTGCTTTCCCGCTGGTATTAATTACCCTGCATGGATTCTGGACCACGGTTAGGGGATTCCTTACCCCCAGCCGGGGGAAGCAATTAAATGGCATCATCGAACTGGCTTTGGTCGGCGGTATGTTGCTGGCCTACCTGTCCACCCCAATTCTGGTGGGACCTGGTTTCGGTATTCATTACATGGTATTTATAGGTTTGGGATTCCTGGTTATTGCTACCGGTTTTCAATTGTATGTTCTGTCGGCACACAAATCAAGACGGGGTCCCTTCATCAGCAGGGTACATACCTCCGGCCCCTATAAGCTCTTTTCTCACAGGTACACGGCCCTGATGGCTTCTTTTGTGGTTGTGGGAGTCATGGTGGCAGTACTTTTGCACTATGTATTCCTTGCCGAAACTGGCAGCAGGTTTCACGGGGGAACTGAGCTGGCTGAGTTCCTGGGTTACTTTTTTGCCATTGCCGTTTTCCTGGGTTGGATGTTGAAGCGGGTGATATTCGGGTGGTTCAAACGAACCTTCGGGATCAGCATGACTTTGCTTTTATCACCAGTAGTGCTTCTGCTCCTGATGATTCTTGCTGCCATTGCTGGAGAAAGCTGTTTTAACAATGGAGGTGCCCAACAATGCATTTATTTCTTTTTGCTGATCGTTTTTTCGGCGCTGGCCAACAGGTCACTAAAGGACTCCATGGAGAACCCGTCCATGAACCTGATTTACCAGAGTCTGGATCCCAGGGAGAGGTTTAACGTACAGACCGGTATAGAAGGGATTCTCAGTCAGGTAGGGGTTTTCTTTGTAGGTCTGTTCCTGCTGGGCTTTGTCAGAATTAGTTTTGAGGAACCATTCCAGGTGACTTTTGTACTATTTGCTCTCCTGATAGGATGGTTTTTTATGGGACGGGCACTTTATCAGGCTTATCAGAGGCTTCTAAAAGTAACTCTTGAATCGGACCGGATTCTTGATCCGGTCGACCTGAATCCCAAAGAATTCATGAATTACGACCTTGAGCTCACAGCCTATCCTGCTGAATTATTGGAGTTTAATCCATTTTATATCTTAAATAGCTCCAGGGAAAACCTTGTCTTACTAAGTTCTCACAAACGACCAGAAGTAAGAACTCTGATCTGGGACTATTTTCAGAAAACGTCTCCCGGACTACCCGAAGTAACTCTTAGGCAGCTCCTGGTGGCCGAGACGGATGTACGGATAAAAGAGCAAATTCGAGAATTGAGCAGAAGGAAACTGAAGACCCGTCCTAATTTGCAGGAAGCTTTTATCAGAGAACGTCTCAATCAGTTTAGCAAGGTCAGGAAGGAGCCGGAAAATACCCTGGGAGATGCGTTTCAGTCCGGGAACCCTCAAGAAATATTTGCCGCCCTCTATCTTGTGGCGGAGGAACACGACAAACGTCATCTGAACGACGTGATCCATTTGCTCAGGGATGAAAATCTTCAGATTCAAAGTGCTGCCATTTGCACGGCCGGTCTCATTGAGCTGGGGAACAAAGGGGTGAGGATTATTGAAAAACTGGACCATCCACAGCTTTATCCCATGGCCTGGTCGGCCATAGTAAAACAGGGAGAGCTTATTCTTGAGGAGCTGGAAACAGCATTTTATAAGGCAGACGTGAGTGTGGTGATGCAAAAGCGCATTGTCTCCACCATTTCAGCCATCGGGGGTGAACGAGCCGTACAGTTTCTTTTACAGACCCTGGAGTATCAGAACCGGGAGATTTTTCATGCTGTGGTTTATGGTTTGTCGGAGAATCAGTTTCAGGCGGCCAAGATCCAGGAACTTATGATTCAAAATGCCATTCTGAGAATGGTCCATGCAGGAACCTGGATTCTGGCTGCAAAAATTTCTGTTCGCTCAGACGATCCGGGTGGATATATGTCCAGGGTGCTGGATCATGAATCCTGGGAAGTAAACGAATTGATCCTGAAGCTTTTGGCTATGATTTATGATAAAAGATCGGTGCACAGGATCAGAATCTCCCTGCTTGACAGGCAATCGGATGACAGGGGTATGGCCATTGAGTTGTTGGAACTGTTGCTTAACAATCCTCTAAAGCCGGTATTGGTGGCCTATTTTCACGATGTTTCTGTGAGAGAAAAGCTGGACAAGTTAATGGCTCATTACCCCACGGACCTCTTAGGGGTAGACATCCTGCTGAAGCGTGTGTTGAACCGAAACGGCTCTCAACTGGGGGACTTCATCCGGATTTGTGCGCTGGAAAGGATGGGAAGCATGGTCCGTTTCTTTGATATGCAGCAAATCTCGGCACAGTGCTTCCACCCCAATCCGAAAATCCGTGCTGCCGCCGCACACCTGCTGTATAAGAACGATCCTGAACAGTTTGAGTCTGTGGTGGGCCGACTGGATTTACCCATTCATATTGATCCCACCAATAACGCACTGCTGGAATGGTATCTCGACACGACCATGAAGCTGACTACCTGGAAGCTGTTTCAGAATGTGGGAATAAATTCCCTGTTTTCGCTGGTCACAATGGCCCGAATGTTTTTGGAAGAAACAGAGGTGGATGAGAATAGTGTAATCCTGGTCAGATCCATATCTGACGAGGAGTTCACCAATCTTTCGGGGGGTATCGTCATAATTGGCTCATATCAGCCTGAAATTTTGGAGCAGATTCGTTATCTTGGCACTTTAGGGGAATGTGAGGCCTATCATCTCGACAAAAATGAGTTTGTTGAGTTGCTTTTTGATGACCGGGCCTTGCTTCATGCATGCTGTAGTTTCTTGAATGAGCATCATTTGCAGCCGGCTTAGGAACTGCAGGGTTTATTTTGAAGGTAAATGAAGAGTGAATCCTCAATGATAAATACCGGAGTGACAAAAAAGAACCCATTTCCGGGTAGCCGGCCTTTCGTATCCGCAGAGGACAAGTTTTTCTTCGGGAGAAGGCCTGTTATTAAGGAGCTTGTGGAAACACTTCAGGCCAACCGCTTTGTGGCCCTGGTTGGGGCATCAGCCAGTGGTAAAACCTCACTCATTCAATCAGGAATTATACCTGCCTTGCTTGCAGATAGCAAGAAAGAATGGATCCCGGTTTCCATACGCCCTGGTGCTCGACCCATGGCCAGCCTGATTCGAGGTTTTCAGCAGGTATTTCCACAGAAGATCAGCGATCAGGAAGTAGCTGCATTTTTAAGCAATGCCCAAAATATCGGGGAATTTATCACAGAGAAAAAACTGGGTAATTATCAGTATTATCTTGTGGTGGACCAGTTTGAGGAACTCTTTACCGGTCCGGCTTCCATCAAAAAGAAAAAGAAGAATGGCGGAATCCGGAAACAAGGCAGTTTATCGAAAACCTGGTGGATGCTGTGGAGGACAGGCTTACGGGCATACATGTCATGTTATCCATCCGCTCCGACTTTCTGGATGTTTGTACTTCTTACCGGCTATTAACCGATCAGATTAACAAAAGTAAATATCTGCTTCCGCTGATGACCCGGGAAGCACTTTCGGAAGCCATTACAGAGCCGATTCTTCAGTCAGGCGCCACCGTGGCACCCGGATTTGAATCCTATTTACTGGATGAGCTGGAGGAGGTTAATCCGCGGCTTCCCTACCTTCAATATGCCTTGCACCATACCTGGAATCACTGGATTGAAAGAGGACAGAGCAACCAGGCTGTCTCTCTGGAAGACTATCAGGCTACAGGGGTTCTCAGCGACCTTTGGAGCCAGCAGCTTGAAAATGCATTTGATGCATTGGAGTTCAAGCAGAAAAAGATCTGCGAACGGATGTTTAAATCCATCGCTTTCAAGACTGAAAATCAGGAATACATAAGCTGGCGTACCAGGCTGGATAACATTGCCAGGATTGCGCAGTGCACCTTAGACGAAGCTATTGAAGTAGCTGAGATATTCAGGAATACAGGGGGACCCATTCTAGGACCCTATGGGGCGCTTACTCTGGGTGCCGACACACAGATTGAATTATCCCATGAAAGCCTGATTACCGTCTGGGAAAGATTGCAAAGATGGGTGGATGAAGAAGCCGAGTCCATTTTGATGTACATGAAGTTGTCGGAAGCGGCATTTAATTATCAGCAGGGAAGAGTAGAACTGTGGAAGCCTCCCGAGCTCCAAAAAGCAGTAGCCTGGAGAGAAATGCAGGAACCCAATCCAGCCTGGGGAGCACAATTTGATCCTGCTTTTGAAAGAACTCTGGTATTCCTGAGTACCAGTGAAGAAGAGTATGCTTTCAACGAAGAGAGAAAGCTGGCCCTGCTTCGCAGGAGAAGACTTATAACCCGATTGACGGCCATAGTTATTGGAGCAGCCGCGGTGGCTGTTTTGTTGATCTTCCTGATTTCCAGAAGTAGTACCGATGCACTTGAGCAACGCGACAACAGAGCTGTGATCGATCCGAGCGAAAGCAGGGTAGGAGCTCAGGAGAGGAATGAGCTTCCGGAAAGAAGAGAGGAACTTAGCCCAGTGGAGAATCAGAGTGAGCAGCAGGATGCTCCACAGGTGGATGTGCCTGTTAACCAGGTTGAAGAGCAGGACGCAGCAATTGAGGAAACTGATCAGCTGGCAGATGATAGCCAGGTGCTGGCCGAAGCTAACCAGCAGGAAACCAGAGACGAAGGCAATACAACTAGCGAGGAAGCTCCGGATAATCCACCGGCAGAGAATCCCCTTCCCTTAGTCACCAACGCGGCACTTGAACTGAATGTGGTCAGGGATGTGGCAGAGCAAAGTACGGGAATATCCAGAAATACTGATTTACAGGGTTTGCTGGCTTATCAATCTTACAAACTGAACCGGTACTTTGGTGGCGATGCCTACGACCCAAGCATTTATAATGCTCTATATGAAGCACGTAAGAAGCTTATTTCCGCAGCCTATAATATTTATCCCAATCTCAGACACTCGGTGAAAGCCATGAGATGGCTCGATCGAACCGGAAGTATTCTCATAGCCAGCAGTGATGGAAGCATTAAGATCCTTTCCGGAAATATTGCTGACCGGGCAGCCCAGTTGCCCCTTGCAGGTACAGGACTGAACAATGAATGCCTGGGTGTGAGTCCGGATGAAAGGATTGCTGCTGTGGGAACCAATGGAGGCGGCTTGCTATTCATTGAATTGGAAAATAAAGGGGAGGTGGTTCATCACAACAGGGATCAGGGTGAGGTGGTTCTTTTCATCGAAAACCTGGGAAATTCGGGTAGCTTTCTCTCCGCCGGGACCAGCAACAGAATATTGAAATGGGATTATAACAACTTCAGCAGCAGCACTCTGGTTACTTCTCCTGACAGGCCCACTGCCCTGGTGACATCCGGGGATGGATCTCGGGCCATGTTCGGTACACGCAACGGGAAACTATACGTAATAAATATTAGTAATTCATCTCGCCTGTCGGAAGTAAATAACTTTGGGGGCAATCCTTTGAGAGCCCTGGCTTTTAGTCCGGGAGATCGTTATCTGGCCACGGGCCACCTTGATGGCTCGGTGAGGATCTTATCGGGTGATGGCCGGACCACTTTTGCACGCCTTTATGGTCCGGGTGCAAGAGTATCGGCTCTGGAGTTCAGTCCCAACGGTAAATTCCTGGTGGCCGCATCTCACGACGGTAATGTGTACATGTGGAACATTCAAAACCTGGACAATCCACCCCTGGTATTTACGGAAAATAATGGCTTTGTTCTTTCCATTTGTTTCAGCCGCAACAGCAACTATTTTTATAGTGGCAGTGTAGCTTATCCACGAATGGTGGGAAGACCCACTGAACCAGACCAGATGGCAGGGGATTTCTGTTCCCTGCTCACAAGGAATCTGAGTCAGGAAGAGTGGGTTCAGTATTTCGGAGAAGAGATACCCTATGAAGAGACATGCCCGAGATGATTTATTAAAAGCTAAATGCCCATGATCCAAAGGATTCTCTTTTTTATTCTTCTGTCTGTAGCTTATCAATCCGTGACGGCACAAGATGTTGCGGGTTGTACCTATCTCCTGGAAGATGCCAAAGAGGCATACGGAGCAGGCATGGTTGAATTGATACCCGACCTTCTTCTTCCCTGTTTGGGCCAGGATGGATTAACAGGAGGGCCCAGAAGGGAGGCCTACAAGCTGGTGATCAATTCCTACCTCTTCGATCACATGCCCCAGGAAGCGGAGCAGCTGATGGTTCGATTTGTGGACGAATATCCGTCTTACAGAGCCGGAGATACGGATCCTGCTGAATTTGTCTTGTTGCTGAACACCCAGCTCCTTAGCAGGGGTATTGATCCTGAAGATGTTGAGGAATATGTAGCAGAAAGCGATTCGGTCAGACAAAGAACAAGAAGGCCTAAAAGGGAAAAAATATTGGGTGTGGATGGTCACTCGCTTGGATTCCAGGTGGGAAGCAGCGCTACTCTCCCCCAGGTTCTGGAAAGATATAGCCTCGGAGATCCTGGACAGGACCAGGGTCAAAGCGGTATTTTACCTGGCTTCCAGTTGGGAGCCGTGGTTAATTTTCTCATCGATGAGCGCTTTGATATTTCTTCTGCCCTGCTTTTTAATCAAAGCCGTTTCAAATACAGTGGATCGCCCCTTTCAAATAGTTCGTATGTATACAAGGAGAACGGCTCCTATTTTCAGCTGCCTGTTTCCTTAATCTGGAAACTGAATCCTGAAAGTCAGGGTCTAAGTTATTATCTACGGGGTGGCATCGTGGGTGAATACCTGCTCGCCACAAGTGGGCAGGGAACCCGAACCGACTCGCCCTCGGGATCTGAGTTTGTAGTTGAAAAGACGGACATCAGTATCTGGAGGCGGCAAATTAACCTCTCTGCCATGGCAGGTGTGGGGCTAAGGTACCCGCTAAACAGGTCTTTTTTCTTTGCAGAAGCCCGATTTACCTATGGAATTCTCCAGGCCAACAAGCCGGAGAATCGTTACCAGAATACGGACTTGAACTGGACGCTTTACTACGTCGACAGCGATTTTAGAAAGCATCAGGTAAGCCTGTGCGCTGGAATCTGCTGGAGTATTTCAAAGATGGAGGAACCTTGAGATGAGATATACGATATTACTAAGTATACTGGCCCTGCTGTTAAGCTCCTGTGAAAGGGATATTTCTCCGGCACAGGCAGAAAAATTTGTAAAGTTTTACGGCAGCAACCTGATGGATGAAGCAGGGGAAGTGAAGGTATTGAACACGGGAGGTTATGCCATCTGCGGGACCATAAACAGTTCCGGGACTGGCAAACGAATGGCCCTGATCCTTACAGATAAAAATGGGAACATGCTAAGTGATTTCCCCAGGTTCTACACGCTGGACGGATTGGAGACCGGTTCCGTGTCCATGGTAGTTGTGGAAGGAGGATCGGGAGGATTTCTGCTTAGTGGTTACCTTGAACGACCTGTCGGGGGAACACAGAATGTACAAAAGGATATTTTTCTGGTAAGAACCACTTCCACTGGCGAAGAAAGCTGGAAGCGAAGTTATGGTTCAGGGGATGATGAGCATATATTGCATTCCATAAAGCGGATCGGGTCGGGATTTTTACTTGCGGGATACAAGGAGAGAAACGGCAGATCCGATGTGCTTGTCATGGGACTTACTGAAAGTGGAGATTCCATCAGACTGGGTTTTAACTACAACAACCCCTATTCCGAAAATGCCAGGGCCAATTACCTGCTGAATACCGGACGGGATTATTTATGTGTTTGCACCCTGGATAAACCTAATAATGATGGAACAGACCTCTATGTGCTCACTTTTGACAATGAATTAAGCCCCCTGGAGAGAAAGGTATCATCCGGTCCGGACGAAACTGCCAGCTCAATAGTCGAGGTGGAAACAAACCAGTTCATGATCCTGGGAAACAGGATCAATAATTCCGGAAATACGGAGATGGTATTGTATTCCATCGAGAAAAACGGCTTGTTCGTCACAAATACGGCAGAACTTGCAACCATTTCTGAAGCCAATGCAGACCTAATAGGGAGCAGAATGATTAAAACAAGTGATGGCAGGTATGCCATTGTGGGAACCATGATGGAGGGAGGCAGCGGTCATATCACCTTGCAGTTCCTTTCCTCAGCATTAACTGTGGGAGAGCAGCTTTCCTATGGAGCTTCCGGAGTACAGGCAGGAAGAGATGTGGATGAGGATCTGGACAGGGGAATCGTCTTACTGGGCGAAAACAGTATGGGAGCGAATAGCATAATCTCTTTGATAAAAACCAGTGAAACAGGGGATTTGTAATGGCTTATTTAAACAGATATCGGAAAGTGAATCCACCCATAAGAAAGCTTTTATTCTCTTTGAGCCTTCTGCTACTTGGCGGACTAGCCTGGGGCCAGATTATCATAGAGGGTTTTCCTGCGTCCGTATGTAAAAACGATTCACCATATTCGCTGGTTCCGTCCCCTCCCGATCCAGGTGCGGTATACACATTCTCAGGACTTGGTGTCAGTGGTAATCAGGCAGATGGCTTTTTCTACGATCCGGCTAGTCCCGATGTACCCGTGGGGGATGTGGAGATAACATTGGATTATACACCTTCTGGTGGGAGCCTGACCACTTATCTATACACGGTTGAGAATCTTTTTGTTCCCGCTCCTGGTTTTTCAGCTACTCCGACCTGTATACCCACCGAGGGAGGATCGGTAAGTTTCAATAATACCACCAGCGGGAAGTTTTCGGTGGCAAGCTGGAGCTGGAATTTTGGTGATGTGGGAAGCGGATCGGCTAATACCAGTACACTGGAAGCCCCAAGTCATAACTACCCCATGCCAGGATCGTGGGAGGTGAGTCTTATTGCAAGCACCGTTGATGGTTGTGTTGCTCAACTGGATCAGACCATTGAACTGGCAGATGCTCCTACAGTGGATTTCACCTGGGTTAACGATTGCTACGTACGGGGACAGCAAACCGAATTCCTGGATCGATCGGTGTCGGACTTCTCTGACATCGATTCTCTGGTGTGGACCTTCCGAACCACCAGCGGAGGTGTTCTGGGCCAGGTCCACAGCACAGATCCCAATGAAAGCATTAATTTTCCCTTTACTGCTTTGGATGAATATCGGGTAAGCCTTGAGGTG
>Ga0180430_10004539_pt1 | contig 11683 bp, 13 predicted proteins | sample SS_ome_9_FD_132999 | JGI IMG/M metagenome (GOLD analysis project Ga0180430, IMG submission 132999) | Hypersaline lake sediment archaeal communities from the Salton Sea, California, USA - SS_1_S_2 metaG | ecosystem: Environmental > Aquatic > Non-marine Saline and Alkaline > Hypersaline >... | reverse complement strand
CGTTGGAGCGCTGCGTGCGGATTCGCACGGGGGAGGAGGGACACGAGGCGATCGGGTGAGTGAGGCGCTAACACGGCCAGGCTTGCGTTGCGTTGTGGCCCGGGCAAACGCTGCCACTCGCCGGCACGCGTCGGTCGGCCATCAAGAAACAGCATGGGTAAGAAGACTTATCCATCCTACATACTCATCCGAAGTTCCAATCTCAGCAGGAGTCCACACTATAGTATACAAAACGCAAGAGAACACGCTAAAGCGTGAACTCTTACATTGGAAGTAACATTTAGAAGTTCATGAAACGTGCGGGCTAGTCAGTATCGGGATGTTCTTGTGCGTGTTTATGGGCAGTGGTGTGGTCCATGACGTCTTCTTCGGCGAGCATCGTGTGGTGGGGCGGTTTTTCGTGGAGTTGTTCGGCGGCTTGGCGGACGGCGCTTTTGACGGCGACGAGGTCGATCATGCTGCGGACGGAGTTATTGAGGAAGCGAAAGCGGGTATCGCGGTCGCTGTCCCAGTTGATGGGGAATTCGCAGATGTGGTAGCCATGTTGCTGGGCGCGGAGGATGATTTCGACGTCGAACATGAAGCGTTCGGAGGTGCACTGCTGGTAGAGGAATCGGGCGACGTCGCCGCGGTACAGTTTGAAGCCGCACTGGGTATCGGTGATATGGTTGGGTATACCCATGAAGAGGTGGACGAGTCCGCGGAAGATTTGGGAGCAGACGCGTCGATGGGGCAGGTGTTTGTGGACGATATGGCTGCCGTGCATTCTGCGGGAGGCGTGGGCGAGGTGGCAGTGGCGTGTTTTTAGTATAGCGAGTCCTGTGGTCGCGAATTCGTAGTCGATGCACAGGCCGCTGTCGGCGAAGAGGACGTACTGGCCCTTACTGGCGAGGACGCCGGTTTTGACGGCGTGGCCTTTTCCGCGGTTGGGGTGGTAGGCGATGACGTTTCTTTTGATATGGTCGGGAATTGGAGCCTGTTGGGCGTTGTGGGCGGTCTGGTCGGTGCTGCCGTCATCGACTACGATGATTTCGCCGGAGAGGTGGTGTTTACCGAGGAAGTCGGCAGCGGCTTGGACGTCGCGAGCGATTTTATTGGCTTCGTTATAGGCCGGTATGACGATGGACAGTTCCATTGCACCTCGCTGGGTTTGTGTTGTTATGGTCTGCGTTGTCTGGCGGGCCACGGTAGTGGTAGTATAGCGGGTGGAGGGGAGGCCGTAAAGGCGCGGGGTGTAGGCGTTTTGGGGGGTGCGTTTGAGGGTGCAGGGGTGGAATTTTGGGTCGAGAGTCCCTATCGTTTAGTATGAAGGGTGTTGAGGGGTTGCGGCGGGCCCATTGGTTGTATAGGTTAGGGTCGCGAGGCGGGTTGTCGTAACGAGGGAGAGGTAGCGGAGGCGAGGTGGTTATGGATGTGCGTAAGGCCTTGATTCGGGTGAGCGAGTCGTTGTGGGAGCTGCCGGTGACGCATAAGGCGGGGATGCGGGTGCCGGGTCGGATTTTTGCGAGCGAGGGCTTGTTGGGTGAGATGGACGCGGGGGTCTTCGAGCAGCTGGCCAATGTGGCGACGCTGCCGGGGGTGGTGGATCACGTCTACTGTATGCCGGACGGTCATTGGGGGTATGGTTTTCCGATAGGTGGTCTGGCGGCGACGGATTTGGAGGAGGGTGTGATATCGCCGGGTGGGATTGGTTTTGACATTAATTGCGGGGTACGTCTGATTCGGACGGATTTGACGGAGGCGGAGGTAAGGCCTCGTTTACGGGCATTAGTGGATCGTCTTTTTGAGCGGATACCGGCGGGGGTAGGGGGCAGGGGTTTTGTGAAGATGTCGCGTGATGAGTTTCGGGAGCTGACGGAGCAGGGTTCGCGTTGGTGTCTGAAGCATGGGTATGCACAGCAGGAGGACCTGGAGCACACGGAGGAGGGAGGTTGGATGGGGAGGGCGGACGCGAGGAAGGTGTCGGACAAGGCGGTGGAGCGGGGTTACGGCCAGGTGGGGACGTTGGGTTCGGGCAATCATTATCTGGAGATCCAGGTGGCTCGGCGGGAGAACGTGTTTGATGGGAAGCTGGCGCGTGCGTTCGGGATTGATCGGCCGAACCAGGTTGTGATCATGCTGCATTGCGGCAGTCGGGGTTTTGGGCATCAGTTGGCGACGGACTATTTGCGTCGTTTTCTGGGTGTGATGACGTCGAAGTATCATTTGTCGACTCCGGACAGGGAGTTGGCGTGTGCGCCGTTTGCGTCGCCGGACGGTCAGGATTATTTTGCGGCGATGAATTGTGCGATCAACATGGCGTTTGCGAATCGTCAGGTGATATTTCATCGGGTACGTGAGGTGTTTTCGGAGTTTTTTCATAAGGATCCGGATGCTTTAGGGATACGGCAGGTTTACGATGTGTGTCACAACACAGCGAAGATTGAGAAGCACACGGTGGGTGGCCAGGAGCGTGAGGTGCTGGTGCATCGTAAGGGGGCGACGCGGGCGTTTGCGGCGGGGATGGGTGATTTGCCCGCGGCATACCGCGAGACGGGTCAGCCGGTGATTATAGGCGGGAGTATGGAGACGGGTTCGTATTTGCTGGCGGGGTCAGCGAGCGGCAAGCAGGCGTTTTACACGACGGCGCACGGTTCGGGGCGGACGATGAGTCGTCGTCAGGCGAAGCGGACGTTTCGGGGTAGCAGTTTGCTCAAGCAGATGGCATCGCGGGGGATACAGGTGCGTGCGGTGAGTCTGTCGGGTCTGGCGGAGGAGGCGGGTGGTGCATACAAGGACATTGACGCGGTGGTAGCGGCGACGCAGAAGGCGGGCTTGAGTGTGCCGGTGGTTCGTCTGTTGCCGATTGGGAACATCAAGGGGTAAACGAGTTGCAAGGTCAAGGGTGTCAGCGTCTGGGGGGTGGATGTTGGCGAGCGGTCAAGGGGATTTGATGCCTTATTATTATCGAGACGATTTGGCGACGGGTGACGTGGCGTTTGAGGCGACGGGGGAGACGTTGGAAGAGATGTTCACGGCGGCGAGCGAGGCGACGGTGAACACGATGGTTGCTGATTTAGGTACGGTCGACGAGCAGGATGAGTTGACGATCGCGTTGCAAAGCGAGGCATTGGATATGCTCTTGTTTGATTTTCTTGGGGAGTTGATATATTACAAGGACGCGTGTCAGTTGTTGCTTCGCGTGGGGGAGGTTCGTATCGAGCAGGAGCAGGGGGAGTACCGTTTGACGGCTCGGGCGTGGGGCGAGCCGGTGGACGCAGGCAAGCACGATCTGGTGGTGGATGTCAAGGCGGTGACGCTGCATCGTTTTCTGGTGGAAGAGCGGGATGAGGACTGGCGGTGCCGAGTGGTACTGGATGTCTAGGCGTTTTTTGGCGTTTTTTTTGGACTGCCCGGGGGGATGGATGTTCGCTAGCGTGGGGGGGGTTGGGGGCCAAGGGATTGGCTCATGGCAGGTGAGGGGGGGGTGGGGTTGATCTGGCTTCTTGACATATTTTTCTGAGAGAGTAAGATTCAGCTTCGGAGAGGTAAGGACGAGCCCCAGCCGACCGCGCTATGCGCCCACAAAGATGAAGATTAACGCACCGACAACCTATGCACTAGGAACCGACCGGGGGGCTTATCGGTTTGGCGCGGGTTTGGTGAGTCTGGCGTGCGTGGGTGTGATGGCTTTGGCGGCGACGTTGGAGCCGTCGCCGAAGGGAGTGGGGACGCATCGGGAGCTGGGTCTGGCGGCGTGCGGTTTTTACGAGCGGACGGGTTATCCGTGTCCGACGTGCGGGATGACGACGGCGTTTTCGCATGTGGCTCACGGTGATTTGTGGGCGGCGTTTGCGGTACAGCCGGCGGGTGCGTTAGGGGCGTTGTTGTGTTTTTTGGGGGCGCCGGTGGGGTGTTATGTGGCGGCGACGGGTCGGGCGTTTTATTTTTTGCGTCGTTTGAACCACTATTACACCTTGGTGGTGGCGGGGCTGATGGTGCTGGGGTCGTGGCTTTGGCTTTGCGTGCTCACCTATTTACGGATGCACTGATGTTAAAACGCTGGATTCATGATGGCTGCGACAAGAGCAGAGGGTCTTTTTTTTGCCTTTTGCTGGGGGGCACGGGGCTGCTGCTGTTTCTGGGTGGCTGTAACATACTGGCCTTTCCGGCGTATGTTCTTTTCGGCAAGACGGAGAAGACGGTAGAGGCGGAGTATACGTCTCTGTCGGGTCACAAGACGGCGATATTGGTGGTGGGTCCGGCGGGTATCGACTTTGAGTATCCCTACGCGCGTGCGGACCTGTCGATGGCGACGTCATCGTTTATTGAACAGAACGTGGAATCGGTTGATTTTGTGGAGCAGGAGTCTATAGATCGTTTTCAGTATCAGCATTTTGACTGGTACGCCTTGCCCTTGCCGACGGTGGCGCACCAGTTGGGTGCGGACCGGTTGCTTTATATTGAGTTGATCCAGTTTTCACTGGTGGAGCCTGAGAGCGTCAGTTTGCTTCGCGGGCGTGTTCTGGCGAATGTGCGGATTTTTGAGATGGAGTCATCGGAGCCTGCTGAGGCGTCTTACAAGACGGAGATTTCGGTACTTTTTCCGGAGACGGCTCCGGTTCCGATGAGCGACACGGCTCAGATAGCAGTACGGCAGCGTTCGATCGTTCTGTTTGCGGACCAATTGGCCAAGCGGTTTTACCGTCACAAGGAGCCGGCCAAGTAGTCAGGTGCTGAGCGGCGGAGGCAAGGTTAGTAGCGGGCGTTGGGGCTTTTTGGCGAGCGGGAGTGCAGGCAGAGAGCAAAGCAGATGAAAGCGACTGACAGACACTTGATGCGGCGGGTTTTGCGGGCAGGGGCGTTGTTGACGGTCCTGGGCCTGCTGTCATGTTTGGGGGGTTGCGCTCAGTTTTACCAATTGTTTATTGATCCGCTGTTGCCGGCGAAGAAGACGGCGTCGGAGCATGACATGACGGGCAAGACGGTACTGGTCTGGGTGGACGATGCTTATGGCAATAGCGTGAATCATTTGCTTCGTCGGGCGCTCAGTCAGGCGGTGAACGAGACGCTGGTGTCACACGAGGCGGTGGGGGAGGTAGTGGGTTACGCGGCGATTGCGAGCCTTCGTCAGCGTTATCCGGATACGACGGAGTTGACGATACAGCAGCTTGGTCGGGAGCTCAAGGCGGACGAGGTGCTCTACATTTTGATTGACGATTTTGATCTGCACCACGATGCGGCGGGTGGTTTTTATCGGCCTCACGTGAGCGGTGCGGCGAAGGTGATAGAGGTGGCCCAGGGCCAACACGTCTGGCCGGAGACGGTGACGTATCGGTCGTTTTCGTTCACGGGCAAGTTGTTGCAGGCGGACGATGCCACATTTGAGGACAAACTGGTGAGCGAGCTGGCGGAGCAGATTGCGGCGACGCTAGGGCCTTGCTTCTATGAACATGAGGCCGAACGCTACCCACAGGACCCCGTCTGACGCTGTGATGCCATGCCTAATCCACTGCTGATTGTCCCGGAAACACTTGATAGCCTTTGGTACCACAGTGCGCGGGGTGGTGCGCCGGGGGAGGCGGCAATGGCGTGTGGGGAGCAGGTGGTGGTGGTAGGTTCCGGGCGGAGGGGGCATCCTCAGGCGTACGATGTGTTGGCTTGGCGGCGGTGGTTCAAGCAGCGTCGTGGTGTGGCGGTTGATCTGTTTTTGAGCGACAGGTTGGCTGTTGGGGCCTTGGCGGGTGCGGTGCTGGCGCGAGCGGCGGTAAGGGTGTATCTTACGGGTCGGTTGGGGCCGGACTTGCTTCGGTACGCCAAGTGGTTTGCGAAGGGTATCGGCAGTTTTGTGTGTCCGGCGGGTTTTGTGGAGCGTCAACTGTTGCGGTCGGGTATTCGGGCGGAGCAGCTTAGCGTCCGCGCGCCGGCGGCGGCGGCGGGCGTGGCTGGGCATGATGTTGCGGGGGCGGGCGACGGGTGGCGTGGTGCGGAGGGGGCGGGTGTTGGTAAGGGGTTGAGGCCGGTGCGTTTGCTGGCGGCGGCTGGTCCCAATGATCCGGAAGCGCTTAAGCCGGTGGTCTGGGCGGGCGCGTTATTAAAACACGTGATGCCGGAGGTGCGGTTGACGGTGGCGGGTCGGTGCGAGGGGCGAAAGCGAGCGCGTTTGGAGTCTTGGCAGCGGATGATGGAAGCGGGGCAGCTTCTGGAGTTCGCGGGTGGGCGGTCTTGGCAGGAGTTGACGTCGGCATCGGATCTGTTGTTGAGCGGCCACGGTTTATTATCGGACGTTATGCGTTTAATGCAGGCACGTGAGACGGGCTGTCGGATCATTGCGTTGCCAGGTGACGCCTCGGAGTTGCTGGCGGGGTGGCCCAACGCGACGCTGGTGTCGGGTCCGGCACCGCGTGAGCTTGCGGGCGAGGCACTTAGAATACTCGGTGGAGGGGCAGCAGCGAGCTGATCTATTCGCGGGTAATCAGTCATTCGAGGGGTATTGCGTTGTATTCTGTGCGCAATTAGGTGGGTGTTTACCTGTCCAACGGGTTTTGGGCGGCCTATAATAGAAAAAGACTGCAAAGGGACCTGCAGGCGGCTATACTGTTCAGGCCGAGCGCTGTGGCAGTGTTCCAAGGTCGCCCGAGGGGGCGTGCCGTGTCTTGAGGTAATTTAAGTGTATTTATGGCAGCGACTTAAGGTTTGGCTGCTGATGGAATGGGTCATTTTTGGGGCCCACACTGAACTCTAATGGGCAACCACTCAAGGAAAGGGAAGAATTATGCCTCAACGCCTGGAAGTGTACAAGTGTCTGGAGTGCGGTAACATTGTCGAGGTAATGGACGGGGGTGGCGCGGCGTTGGTGTGCTGCGGACAGCCGATGAAGCTGATGGCGGAAAATACCGTGGATGCGGCGAAGGAGAAGCATGTGCCGGTGATAGAGAAGACGGCGGGCGGTTACAAGGTGAAGGTGGGTTCGGTGGCGCATCCGATGGAGGACAAGCACTTTATCGAATGGATCGAGCTGATTGCCGACGGTACGGTTCATCGGCAGTATCTGGCTCCGGGTGGTGTGGCGGAAGCTGAATTCATGGTAGAAGCGGACGAGGTGTACGCACGGGAGTTCTGTAATCTTCACGGACACTGGAAAGGTGAGGTGAACTGATGATCGCGAAGGAAATCGAAGCTGCTTTCAATGAGCAGATTAATGCGGAGTTGTATTCGGCGTATCTGTATCTGTCGATGGCGACGTGGTTTGAAGAGCAGAATCTGAGCGGTTTTTCCGGCTGGATGACGGTTCAGGCTCAGGAAGAAATGACGCACGCGATGAAGCTTTACCAGCACGTACAGGATCGTGGCGGGCGAGTGCTTCTCAAGGGTATTGACGGGCCGCCGACGGAGTGGTCCTCGCCACTGGGGGCGTTTGAGGCGGTGGCGGAGCATGAGCGGAAGGTGACGGGTTTGATCAACGGGTTGGTGGACCTGACGTTGAATCTCAACGACCACGCGGGGGGTGTTTTCCTGCAGTGGTTTGTGACGGAACAGGTGGAAGAGGAGAAGTCCGCCGACGAGGTGGTTGCGAAGCTGCGTCAGATTGAGAAGGCACCGGGGATGCTGTTCATGCTGGACAGGGAGCTGGGCGGTCGGTCGGCGGGTGGAGGCGATGGTGGCGAGGCATAGGCGCAGGGCTTGTGGCAGCATCTGCCCTCAAGCCTCGGGATGGCAATGGCTGACCGAGAGTGCAGGGTAGACATACAGGTTCGCGCTTAGTAGTTGAAGATAGCAGTAGCATGGACAGCTGGGTCAGCCATGCTGAGTCAGACAATTTCATCTAATGAAAGGTGTGTACCATGGACACGAAGAGGTTCCTTGTGGGTCTATGCTTGTGCTTTATATTGATGGCGATTTTCGTGCCAGGTTGTGGCAGGGGAGATGATTTTTCCAGTAAGCTGGAGTACCTCCAAACACGCGATGCAGGTGAGAGCGGTGTTCCTGCTCTGATAGACGGGTATGAAGGTTTCATCGCACAGTATCGATCAGATCCCCGGGTAGCCAGGGCCATGTTCGACCTGGGCTCGGTGTACGAATCAACATGGGCTGGGCAGGATTATGACAAAGCCTTGTGGTGGTTCGACTCAGCGGCAAAGACCGCCACTCCGAACACCGATATCTGGAAGAAAGCCAACTTTTATGTGTTTAATCGTTTGTTATATAATCCGCATAGAGATCTTCCCCGAACAGAAAAAATATTGCTCGATATGAAACGTCATCTCCAAAACGGCGACATCGTGTTTTCCATGGAAATAGAACAGAAGTACGCGGATTTCTATGGCGTTCAGGGTCTTCTTGACGAGGCAGAGAGGCACTGCGGCAACGTCCTAAGCGTATATCGTGACGGGGCTGGGGTGGCGAAGAACGAGTTGGACAAATCTAGAATTGACAATCTCATTGGGGTAGCTTCAGGAAATATGGTTGCCTACATTCTCAACGCCGTCAACATGCCAGCAGGTGAACGACTACGGCGTCTTAAGAGACTGGGAGGCAAATATACATTGATCACGCAGTATAATTCTTACCAGCGCGCCGTGGAGCAACTGGATCCCACGCGTCGTGGCAGGAGATCGTAGTATTACTACTGTAGTGAGCTGGGCCAGGCTGTTATGCGTGCTGGCTAATGCTTGACTGTTGCGCGGACGGCAGTCAGGTTTTGCATTTTGGACTGTGATTTCTTGAGATTAGAGTAGAAGAAGGAGATTACCGTTTGAGTAAGCACATGACGAAGGCTGTCATTCTGGCTCGGGGCCTGGGTACCCGGATGCGTCAAGCCAACGACGACGCCAACATCACCGCTGAACAAGCTGCTATTGCCGCACAAGGGATCAAGGCGTTGATTCCGATTGACCGTCCTTTTTTGGATTATGTGTTGCACGATCTGGCAGAGGCGGGCTATGAAGATGTGTGTCTGGTGATTGGGCCGGAGCATGATCGGCTGCGTGAGTATTACGGGGGGGAGGTAGAGACGGAGCGTCTGCGGCTTCACTTGGCGGTTCAGGAAGAGCCTCGGGGCACGGCGGACGCGGTGGCCGCGGTGGAGGAGTTTGCGGGTGAGGATTCGTTTCTGGTGATCAATTCTGACAATTATTATCCATTGGACTCGCTGGCGGCGCTTCGTGTTCTGGACCAGAGCGGCCTAAGCGTTTACGAGCGTGAGGCCATGATTGCTCAGAGCAACATCGATGAGGATCGCATCAGCAAGTTTGCGGTGGTCAAGATTGATGAGACGGGCTGTTTGGCTGAGTTTATCGAGAAGCCCAGCGATGCGGTTCTGGCGTCGTTGCCGGAGCCGGTTTGGGTGAGTATGAATTGCTGGCGTTTTGGCAGTAAGATTTTTGACGCGTGTCGCGCGATCAAGCGTTCGCCGCGTGGCGAGCTGGAGTTGCCCGACGCGGTGCAGTATTCGATCGAGCATCTGGGCGAGGAGTACCGGGTGCTTCGTTTTGCCGAGCCGGTGTTGGATCTGACCTCTCGGGCGGATGTTGCGACCGTTACGGAGCGTCTCTCGGGCAAGGAACTTTCGCTTTGAGCAGCATGGTGACGTTGGCAGCTCTGGGCGTGCGGGCGAGTCTGGTTTGTCGGCTGCGAGCGGCGGGTTTTTCGGAGCGTGCGGCGGCAGCGAAGGCGGAGCTTTTTGGGCGAGTCGCCCGGGTATTGGCCGACGGGGGCGTGAAGGGTACGGGCGAGGTTGAGGCGTTGTTCGTCCCCGGGCGTATCGAGGTGCTGGGCAAACATACGGACTACGCGGGCGGTCGGACGGTGGTCACGACGACGGAAGAGGGTTTCTGTGTGGTGGCGTCGGGGCGTGACGATCAGGTGCTGCGTATCACGGCGGCGGCGACGGGCGAGCATCATGAGTTCTGCGTCACCGGTGATATTGAAGCGTCTGTGGGTCACTGGACGAACTACCCGATGACGGTCGCGCGGCGGCTGGTGCGTAATTTTGGCGAGCTGCGTGGTGCAGATGTTGCCTTTATCAGTGATTTGCCGGCGGCGGCGGGGATGAGCAGCAGCAGTGCGCTGATTGTGGCGTTTGCGTTGGTGCTGTTGCGGGTGAACCGGTTGCCGGGGACGGCGCTCTATCAGTCGAACATCGGAGATACCGAGTCGCTGGCGGAGTATTTGGGGACGGTGGAGAACGGCCAGACATTCAGGACACTTGGGGGCGACGCAGGCGTTGGCACCTTTGGCGGCAGCGAAGATCATACGGCCATTCTTTGCAGTCGGCCCGGGCAATTGAGTCAGTACTCTTACGGTCCGGTTCGCCTGGAGCGACGGCTGGCGCTACCGTCCGATCATGTTTTTGCTTTGGCGGGCAGTGGAGTGATTGCGGAGAAGACGGGTGCGGTGGGGCCATTGTACAATCGCGCGTCGTTGCTGGCACGGGCGGCGGTGGGTGTCTGGAACGAGGCGACGGGTCGTGGGGACGCTCATTTGGCGGCCGCACTGGCCAGTGGTCCGGGCGCGTTGGCCCAGCTGCGTGGGGTTCTGCGTACCGCTGCGTGGCAGGATTTCAGCGGCGAGCAACTATCGCGTCGTTTCGAGCATTTTTATGCGGAGAGTGAAGAGATCGTCCCTGCGGCGGGAGACGCTCTGTCGCGGGCCAATATGGAGGAGTTTGGTCGGCAGGTGGATCGCTCTCAAGAGTTGGCCGATACGCTGTTGCGTAACCAGGTGGAGGAGACAGTTTTTCTCGCACGCGCTGCTCGGCAGCTCCATGCGGTGGCGGCCTCGGCCTTTGGGGGCGGCTTTGGCGGCGGCGTCTGGGCGTTGGTGCGTGCGCAGGAGGCGTCGGCCTTTCTCGATGCCTGGGCTCAGGAGTATCACAGGGTCTATGCCGATCGCGCGGAGCAATCGCACTTTTTCACCTCGGAGCCTTCTCCCGCGGCCTTTGCTCTGGACTAGCGGTACACCTTCTATCTGGTTTGTGGTCGACAATAGGGTCGGGCGCGGTTATATACTGATGTGTTCGGCGAGGTGAAGTTGACACGGGTTCGTGTTGCCATGAGCGCCGTTACCAGAAAAGGAGAACACGATGTCGGGTGAGATTCTTGCATTGACCGGACTGGCGGCGTCAATGGGGCTGTTGCACACGCTTTTTGGTCCTGACCACTATTTGCCTTTCATCATGATGGCCACAGCTCGCAAATGGTCTCGTCCTAAGACGATGTGGATCACCTTTCTCTGTGGTCTGGGGCACGTGGGCAGTTCTGTAGTGCTGGGGCTTATTGGCGCGGCGATCGGTCTGGCGGTGACGAGTGTCGAGGCGATTGAAGGCTCGCGTGGTGACCTGGCGGCCTGGGCGATTATAGCGTTTGGATTTGTCTATTGTCTCTGGGGCGTTCGCCAGGCGGTAAGAAATCGGCCACACCGTCATTTGCACTTGCACGACGATGGCCAATCGCATGAGCACGAGCACACCCACCAAGCGGACCACGCCCATGTTCATGATGCGTGCGACCATGTTCAGGCAGGTCCATCGGGGCAGCATGTGCGGGCTTTGGGCAGTATAACGCCGTGGGCGCTGTTTGTCGTTTTTGTTCTGGGCCCCTGCGAGCCGTTGATTCCCATACTGATGTATCCTGCTTTCGAGCACAGCGTCGTGGGCATGATCGCGGTCGCCCTTGTTTTCAGTATTTGCACCATCGGGACGATG
>Ga0180430_10004537_pt1 | contig 11684 bp, 4 predicted proteins | sample SS_ome_9_FD_132999 | JGI IMG/M metagenome (GOLD analysis project Ga0180430, IMG submission 132999) | Hypersaline lake sediment archaeal communities from the Salton Sea, California, USA - SS_1_S_2 metaG | ecosystem: Environmental > Aquatic > Non-marine Saline and Alkaline > Hypersaline > Sediment... | reverse complement strand
CCCGGGTTAGCGGAGTTCGAATCGTGTTGGAGTACCATCCCAACGTTTTTGCGGTTTTTGTCGAAGAAGAGCCGTTGTGCTTCACGCAGGTCGGCAAAGCCGACTTTATCCGGTGCGTATTCCGCAGAGCCGTAGCACTGCTGCTGCGTGAAATAGAAGGGCAAGTTAGGGTTCTTCCATTTTTCGCGGAAACCATTGAGTAGTGCCTCCATTTTGTAGGCGTAGATTCGGCCGTCGTTTCCGTTGGAGGTTCCTTGACACCAGATCACGCCGCGAATGGCGTAGGGGATTAGCGGCTCGGTCTTCTTGTTGTACTGTCGCGTTGGGCCGCGCCACTGGGCTGCGATGCCGGGGATCGTGGGCCGCCGTGACGCTTTACCACCCTTCGCGACAACCTCGGCGTTCTCCGCTTCCCACTGAATCAGGTCGGCGTAGTACTTCTCGTAGGCCGCTTTCCCTTCTTCCTTCGTTGGGTCACTCTGGTGGATCAACGTCACAATTTCCTTCAACTTCGGATGCGAGGCAAACCCTTCGTAGGGTGTCCACGTTTCAATGATCGTGGCTCCGTGGGAACTTCGCAAGATGCCGACGGGTACGCCGAGTTCTTTTTGTAGGTCGTAGGCGAAGGAGAGTGCGAGTGCAGAAAAGTTGCTGGCAGAGCGTGAGGACTTCCAGCCGTCGGCGGAGGTCACCCGTCTGCTCGGAAAGAGTGCGGAGTTCGTATCGACCTTGTACTCGCGGATGGGTAACTCCTTCTCCGACTTCGCAAGGGTACTGGCGAGTTCTCGACACTTTGACTTTCCAGCAACCCACTCCATATTCGACTGCCCCGTGGCAAACCAGACCTCACCGACGAGTACATTTTTAAGCGTAATCGTTTTTTTGTCCGACGTGGTGACGGTCAGCTCTTGCGGCTCCGCGTTGGCTTTGAGCGGAGCCAGTTCGAGCGACCATTCGCCCGCGGCATTTGCTTGGGTCGTTTTCTTTTGTCCTGCGAAAGTGACGGTGATGGTGGTCTTCGGTTTCGCCCAACCCCAAACAGGAACCGGCATCTCACGCTGCAAAATGGCATTATCCACAAAGGGCGGCGCAAGTTCAAGCGCGACTTGATTATCGGACGCGCTCGCAGGAGTAAACAGAACGGTAAGAAGCAGGAAGAAAAATAGGGGTAGTAATTTTTTCATTGGAATAATGGTTGGGGGTGAGGTTGATGTGTGTTGGTTGTGATTATTGTTTTTGGATATACTCCTAAATCAACGGGAGCGGCGTAATCGCCTTGTTTTCTCTGGTTTTGGTGGTGGAGGCGTCTTCAGTCCCCAGAACTTGGCAGGTAGTGCAGCAAGCAATCCCTGATGGACGGCTTGGTTGTATTCTTTAATCCACTTCGTTTCGACACGTTCGATTGTGTCGATATATTCCTTCAACTCGTCCTGTTCAGATGGTATTGCAGGTTGGGCCGACCCAGAAGCCGTCATCGTTGGCCCGTGGTAGTTTATTGTCACGGTGGCTTTCCCATCTTTGATGTGCTTCCGTCCTTGGGAACACCACGATTCAATGGAACCGAGCCGCCACGCCCGTATTTTTTTCGGGTCCTGATAAAAATCAGCAATTTCTTTTTCGGGAAAAGTACCATCTTCCTTGCCTGATACGATTATGGGGGTGCAGTAATGATGGTCGAACAATCCCCCTTGATCATCCGGTATCTGTTTAAGCATATGGACAATCCGAGGCATTTTCCCAAGTGAAAAATTCTCTGGAATACTGCGAACTTCCATCTTTTTGGAAAATTCTTTTGTCTTCCTATGGATGGTAATCGCGGTTTGCATCTTTCCAACTTCCGCGTGAATGACCACTTCGATGGCAACTCCATTTTTTTCTTTGGATTTGCACGTTGCTACAAAATGCGTATTCCCGTCCACTTTGCCAGTAGTCTCAATGGAAATGTCATATTTTTTCTCCTTCGCAAGTTCGCGGAGCATAGTCAGGCGTTCGCCGAATTGATCAGCAGCCCAGGCGGGACCGATCATTCCAAGAAGCAAGAGTGCAACCGCAAACTTTTCAAAAAGTGAGACAATCGTGTGCATTTGGCATTCTCCTTAAAGTGGTCCGGACTGACGCAACCTAATCGCCGCCCGTGGTTGGTGTTGATCGTTACTTTTCAGGAATTTTGATCGGCGGGAGCTTCATCTCTTCGACCCAGAGGCTGAAAATTCCTTGGGGGACAGGCGGCATCGTGACTTTGGCGCGACTACCGTAACGAAGGAACGTCGTTGCAGCAATGGTAACCTCGCCCTTCTTGAAGTCTTCAAGGAACTCTTCGGTGACGGGGACATAGCGAGGCTTTCCGCCTTGACCTCTTCCATTACCATTCTTCGCGCTACCCATCAGTTTCCCATTGACGTAAAGCTCGTATCCTGCACCAGAACCGACATGTTGGCCGGAGCCAATGCGAACGCGATAGAGGTAACCTGGCTTGGGCGGCGGCACCTTGACCTTCGCGCGAAGCAACAAAACCTCTTTATCCCAGAGCGTTTTCATTGGCTCGGCGTGTTTGCAGGAGGTGTTGCTACAAGGTTCGGCGTCGGTTACGAGCTTCCCTTCAAGTTGCCCGAACGGTGCGGAGCCTTGCTTCCAACCCGCCTTGCTTGGGTTGAAATCGCTGGCAAACCAGTTCTCCATCCCCTTCGGGTAGGTAACCTTGCGGAACCGCCACGGTGATTTGTCGTAGGCCTGTTTCTCGGGCGGGTCGAACGTGAAGTAGTCCCACTGAATTTTTCCCAACTCGGGACCAACGCTGTGCCAGTCGTAGTCGTTGACCCCAACGCTACGGTAGAGACGCACGAGGCCGTCAATCGCGCGGTACGTCGGCGCGTCGAGGGCTTTCAATTCTTTACCCAAAGCGTCGCCGTTGGCAGCGACGTAATCGGGCATCACATTTTCTTGGGTGTACTTGGTGAGTGCCTCTTTCACCTTAGGCCCAAACTTTTCCTTGTCGGCCTTGAGGTAAATGTAGGCGAAGGGTAGCGTCTCCTTGGGGAACCGTTTCTTGGCCGCTTCATAGAGTTGGTCGTAGCTGCCCGGCTCACCTGCAATCGCTTTGATTTTGAGAGCGATCAAGTTCGCTTCTTCTGGCGAGAGAGGACGGCTTCCCTTCAACTCCTCCGCTTTCAGGCCCATCAGATCGAGCATTGCCTTACCCATTGCTTCGCCGACATCCATATAAGTTTCTGCGTTGCCACCGTAGTGACTTGCCGAGCTACCCCCGTGGCAGAGTGGCTGGCTATAGACCGTCGCGACGTTCCCCTTAAACTCGGGATATTTCCCTGTTTTGCCGTCAACCGCGAGTTGCCCGCCCAAAATCTTTCCATCGTTCCCTTCGGCACCACGCTCAGTCTGACCGAGTGTTGCACAGACGAACTTGGCGTTGGGTGCGTTGAAGTCCTTGCGTAACTGCTTAATCAGTTGCACAAGGTTTTTCTCGTAATTTTGAGCGAAGGTGTCGTCGTAGCGATCTTTGTCACCTTGCCACCAGAAGAAGCCTGCGATTTCGTATTTCTTGGCGTCGGGATAGTACTTTTCCAGTTCCGAGAGCACCTTCTTGGCGTTGGCAATGTCGCCGTCGTACTGTATGCCGCCGTACCATTTGCCCGGCGTTGGTTCTTCACCCTTCTTCCAACTGGGGAGCGGGTCTTTGTAACCACCGTAAACCATTCCATCCTTCTCGAAACGTTTACTTCCGGGCGGGAGCAAGTCCCAGCCGAGGCTCCGGTTGCCAATACAACTCTTGAGGATCAGCACCGGCGAGTCGGTGGCATTGCCAAGGAGGTGACCGATCGCGATCTCCGTACCAATATGTTTACCACTGATGGTCATCCATTCATTGTTGAACTCTTGCATCGGTCCGTTAGCACTACTCATCACACGAACATTACGCACGTCTTTCCGCTGAATCCATTCTCCCTTGTCGTTGACGAGGTAGTTGTACTTGTTCAGCCCCTTGATGGCGTGCGTTAGAGAACCCGGTTCCTCGGCTTCGCCAACTTTACCAAACCCGAGCATATTGGACTGACCGAGCAGGATGAAGACCTGGACCGGTTTGTTCCTATCCACCTTCGGGTTGCTCGTTGCATCAGCGGCAAATAGAGGGGAGCTGCACAACACGAGGGCGACGGCAACGGCAAGTGCCGTAATGCGTTTGACGAAATACATACAAAATCTCCTTATTATGGGTTGTCGTGGTTATTTACGTTTGAAAACAAAGTGGGGGCACTGCCAATGCTGCGGGGTTTTGTGGTTAAAACCGCCGGCCTCGATGAAGAGGAATTCCTCGCCATCAACCTTCCTGACAAACATCTTCAGTGCTTCCCTCGCATTGAGGTCCATCAGCGTGTCTTTCGACCAAACGAGCAGCTCCCCGGCGTTGGTAACACCGTCCTTTTTCAATTCGAGCGTTTTCTTGTTAGCGTAAGTATCCGAGAGTCGCACCTTGTTCTTTTTCCACGCTTCGGGGTCGTTCTTAAAATCTTCCAGTTTTTCGACCTTTGCGACGGGCTCCCATTCACCGACGAGCTTCGAGTCGGCAACAAACTTGCCGTCGAACTGGAACTTGTCGTCATCAACGAGTGTCGCGTAGTAGGCGGTTGACAACATCGGCAGGTCCAGCAATGCCTTCTTGATGATCGCGTCGGTAACCGGCGGGATTTTCATCTCTTCGACCCAGACGCTGATTATCCCCTGCGGGACAGGTGGCATTGTGACGATGGCGCGACTACCGTAGCGGAGGAAGGACATCGCCGCAATGGTAACCTCGCCCTTCTTGAAGTCTTCGAGGAACTCTTTGGTCACAGCGGCACTTCGTGGACGTCCGCCCGCGCGTCTTCCGACGCCACTTTTCTGGCTGCCCATCAGTTTTCCGTTGACGTAAACCTGATATCCGTCCCCCGAGCCAACGTGTTGCCCGGTGCCAACGCGAACGCGGTAGAGGTATCCCGGCTTGGCAGGCGGTACCTTAACCTTCGCTCGCAACAACAACACCTCCTTATCCCAGAGCGTTTTCATTGGATCGGAGTGCTTGCAAGACGGATTGCTGCACGGCTTGGTGTCGGTTAAGAGCTTTCCCTCGCGTTGCCCGAACGGTGCAAAGCCCTTTTTCCAACCTGCTTTTTGCGGATTGAAGTCAGGCGAGTACCAATTCTCCATCCCCTTCGGGTAGGTAACTTCACGGAACCGCCACGGCGATTTGTCGTAGGCCTGTTTCTCCGGCGGGTCGAACGTGTAATAGTCCCACTGAATCTTTCCCAGCTCGGGGCCGACGGTATGCCAGTTGTAATCGTTTTTCCCTGCCTTGTGGTAGAGGTCCACGAGTCCCCAGAGGGAACGTCCCGGAAGCGCGGTCATCGTGTCAATCTCCTTACGTAAGCTGCGGTGGTTCGTACCAATGTAGGCAGGAATCAGCTCTTGGAGGATCAACGGATTGATCGCCTTGCGTAACTTGGAACCAAATTTGTCGGGGTTCGCGTGAAGGAAAATTTCCTGGTAGGGCAACGGGGTGTCAGGAAACCGTTCCCTTGACGCCTCGTAGAGTCGGTCGTAACCGCCGGGAATTTGGGCGAGTGCCTCGGCGAGGAACTCCATCTGGTAGTCTTGCACGCCGACAATATCCTGACCACCAGCCGCGTAGCGTTTGCCTTCGAACTTGTTGAAGGCGTCCTCGATCGTTTCAGCGGCGAGTTCGCGGACCGCTTCACTGGCACCACCGACCTTGGCAACAATTTTGCTCGCCGGCCGAACCGCAACACGACGCTGTGTGCTACGGAGCAAATCACCGACCGCCGGGAGTACCTTTTTGTAACAACGCTCATCCGCAGCGACATTCGTCAGCGCAGTTAGTGCCGAATTCTGCAACCACCACTCGTCACTTTTCAGGAACGTAAGGATTAGGTCCACGTGCGGCACGACTTTTTCTGCAGGTGCCCGGCCAAGCAGTTGCAGTGCCCCATCTTTGACCCACCACGATTCTTCCGGATCTTTGATCATTGCGACGAGCAGGTCAATATTTGCGTCAGTCAGATAGACCTTCTCGCCCTCGAGTGAGGAATCCGAGCCAGGCATCCCAAGGAGGATCGCGTCGATTGCCATGCGTCGCATTCGTGGATCACTATGCCGGAGGAACTCACAGATAATTTCCGGCTTCGCCTTCCCGCCAGCAGTACGCCAACCGAGCCGGTTGCTGTTGATGCCGACCAATTTACTTCCATCCAGCCTCCGTATTTCGCTGTTTTGGTGCCGTGCGAGCGAGCGTAGTTCCTCGTCGCTGATTTTTTCGGTAGGTGTGACAGCAAACCGGTCGATGATTGGCTTTGACGCGTCCTTCGCAAGCACTTCCTTGGAAAGATCGATGCATTTTCCATCTTTGTCGGGGACACCCTGCGTCGAGACAAAAAGGTCGTCCGCCTTCGTCCCCCAAACCCGTTCCGGAAGCTTGAATTGCTTGACAAAGGGCGTCTTCGGTGCGCCGCAGATACGAAGCTTCTTGCGTGGGATGGTGTAGGAGAGAGGTATTCCGCAGCCCCACTGTTCTTTGTCGTAACCACCGCCACCGATGATGCCGAAAGAGCCGGTGTAGCGACGCGACAGGTCGTAGAACCAGACACGGTTGTCGAAAAACTCGCGGAACTTGGTGGGGTGTTTATCGTGGAGCAGGCCAGCAGCCATCCCTCGCCATATCTCGCCGATCCCGCCGCCGGTATGACCGTGGAACATAAATGTCGTTGAGTAAAAACTGTAAAGCGCGAGCGTGTCGCGGGCGTTGGCGTAAACGGAGTTCTCTCCATCAGGCGTGAGCGATGCTGCGGCACCCATCGTGAAGGCGAGGTTCCCATTCTTCCCATTGTCGATAAAACCAACCTCCGGTTTATGGTCGCCGTAGGGGTTGATGCCCTTGCCGGAGTAGCGGTAGAACCTTCGGAAGGATCGCATCATCACGTCGTCGGAGACGTCAATCCCGCACTCCTTCGCGAGTAGCAGGAAAGTCACGACGGCAGTACCTGCGGCGTTGAGATGGCCGTAAGAAACAGCGACGCCACCACGTCCCGCCCATCCATCTTGATATTCCCGTTGCTTCGCCTCCTTCGCGAGTGCCTCAATCAGCGGCAGCACCGATTTGTCACCCGTGCGGAGGTAGTATTCACAAAGTGGCACGCCGCCCAAGCCGATGTACCAGGCGTAGCCCGTGACGGTCTTCGTCTCGTTGAACCGTTCGACGGAAATCTTCACCCATTTCTTCGCCGTTTCGAGGTCCTTCTTCTCACCGGTCGAGAGGAGGAAGAGTAGCTCGAAGCCGTCAATGGCTTGCTGTCCTTTCCACTCTTTGGTCGCGAGGAAGTCGCCGAAATCACGGACAATCTTGCTCGACTTCGGACAATTCAGCGGCCAGGTTTTGGAGTATCTCCCGAGTATCGGAATCTTGACGAGCACGTCTTCGGTCTTACCGCCAGGCGCGTCGGCAACCTTCAAACGCACCTCGCCATTGGTCGCCTCAGCCTCAGCGAGAATCTTTCCAAGCTGGATCCGAGGATCAATCTCTTTGAGCTTCTGACCGTTGATTGACTCAATATATTGCCCCGTTTTGAGCTTTCCCGTTGCCGCCGCCGGTGAACCTTCTTCAACGTTCCGTATTCGCATTTGAAACGCCGGTTGAACGAGGTTAATGCCAATACCGACCGGCCCGAAGCGTGAGACTTTAACCTCCGACTTCGTCACATCGGGACGTGTCGAGAAGAGAGCAGGTCCTTTATAGAAGGAGTCTTCCGCGACTGCAAGGGTGCCGGTCGTCAAACCAACCACCGCAAGCAGGATCTGTGTGAGTTTTTTTTGAAACATTATTTTTTGCATCCTTTCTGGCTATTTGTAAAATTTCCCAACCGCGAAATCGATTAACTTATTCATCTCCTCGTTGGCAATCTTTTTCTCGTCTTCTTTGGCGCCCTTATTGACATACCACCAACGCTTGAACGGAAACGCCGTACTCTTGCCGGTTATCTTCGTGGGTTGCTTAATTTTCGACGACAATGATTTGTCGGGCATCGTGTAAACAAACTCCATATCTTTATCTGCGAGACCTTTCTTGATGCCGTCGGCGATGACGGTGAACTGCTGGGCGAAGCTCGCACCTTGGTCCTCCGTGAAGAAGCTTTGTGGCGTCAAAAAGAGAACCCCCTTCGCATTACATTGCGAGAAGGAAGGGATGGCGAAGTTGTAGGTCTGCGTCGCTTGGCTGGTTGTCTCAAACTTGAGAGACGGATAGCCGATCGTGGTGTCCTCACCGGGCAGACGCCCCGTTTTGCGAACCTGCACCGGCACTCCCTTCCGGAAAGCATCGAGGTCGGCGAGGTATTTCTGCACCGCTGCTTGATAGATCGGGGTGTCGGCGTAGAGCTTTTGCAAATCCTTGTAGTCGCTCGCAAGAGCGGGAACCTTCGCGAGGTCCTTAAATCCTATCCACGAGTTCATCTGTAACTCTTCGTCCCAGGTGTCAACGAGGATCAACCCAACGGGGCGTCCTGCTTTGTCGAACAACTTCTTGCCGAGTACCGCCGCGAAAACGTCACGTGGGTTCGGTCGTCCATCAGTGCCTACCTGCAACTCGTTAGGCGTGCGCCAGAGTGCGTAGAAACGGCTGTTTGTGGTGCCGGAGGTTGCCCAGCGGTATTTGTGCGGCTGCGGATAGACGCGTCGCTTGCAATAGGGAGTCAATATCCGCAGATTTTTCTCGTTGGCAAGACTGGCGGCGAGCTTCTTCGTGGCCTCTTCGGGCAGACTAAACTCGCAACGTGGCATCATCACAAACCAGAGATCTCCGACAAGAACATTCTCGGCAATTCTCTCGCAGGCTAACTCGCCATCGATCGTGCAGGTCGCCTTGATAGTCATCGGCTTCGTACTCACTGGGAGTGCCGGGGCGACATATTCCCAACGGAGGTTACTCCAAATGTTACGTTCCTCCCCCTCCGGGAGTTTGGGCATCTCGATCGTTGCCTCTTTCCCGGCGTAGCTAAGTTTCACGACGGAACCTGGAGGTGCTTCGCCGAAAAAGGTGATCGGTGCGTCGGCCTGCAGGAGACCGTTGCTGCGGAACTGCGTCGAGAGTAGGCTCAGACGACGGTAGTCGTGCTGCATACCAAAGGTTCCGGCATCGCGAGCCACGCCAGCAACACGGAGGTATTCTTCCGGCCAGTTCTCCGCGAGAACCAGTTTGTCCTCGTAATAGATGAACGGACTGAGTGGCAGCATCGCCCGGTTGTAAACGTTCGGAAGTGAACCGATGCCGTCGGTTGCGTAGGCGACGCCGCACGGTTTCTTGACGCCCGGGGCGGTTAGGACGATTTTCTCGCCTGCAATTTTCATCTTCGCGGGGTGCCAGAGTCGTTTCTCGTCAGCGATGTAGAAGAGCTTGACCTGCGCGTCGCCATTGGGAATCGGCTTCGGAACCGCAAATCCCTCCCTCGCATTCGTACCCGTTTCACCGACGAGCAGTCCGCCCGCCGCGTTCTCCAATTCGACGGTAAGCAGGTTCCCGTTGACCTTGTAGCCCTTGAAAATGGGTCCTTCGGTGACGACCTTCTTGCCGTACTGATTTTTCAGTGCGTGCCGTGCGAGCCGCCAGCCGGGGAGTGTCTTGTTGGAGTAGTGCACCCCGCCGCAGATGTCAATCTGACTGGCCATCCCGGCGTTGGGGATGTCGCGAGCTTTGACGGTGCCCATCCGCATCTCGTTCGTGCTGTTGAGCGAGAGTTCCTCGTCAGCACTCCCGGGCGTGTAGAACTGGTGGAAATAGACGGGTAGGTCGGGACGCTTCCAAACCTTCCGCCAGCCACGAACCAGCGAATGCAGGTTGTTGTAATAGACAAACCCCTCGCCCGAGCTCGCGTAACCTTGGTTCCAGATGCCGCCGCGAATAGCGTAGGGGACGACCGGTGCCATCTTTCCGTTGAACATCCAGGAAATATCGCGGGTGCCACGAAGGTTACCGAAGATTCTCGGCCACCATTTCAGTTGCTCCCCGGCCTTGGCAAGCTGGGCGTTCTCTTTGCAGCAGGCTTCGACCTCTTCGCGGTACTGCTTCCAAGCAGCGGCGTGCTGGGGTGTTCCGTAATCCGCTTCGAGCACCCTCTGGTAGAGGGCTTTTGAATATTCATCCTCGGCCGTTTCGAGTCCCTCCCGCGGAATCCAAGCCTGTATCTGCGTCGTGCTGAACGCGCAGTTGAGGATGCCGATGGGCACGTTCAGCTCCTCGTACAACTTGTGTGCAAAGGCAAAGGCAATCGCGCTGTGATCGTTGAAGTTGGTACCGTCTGACCACGCACCCGTCGCGTGCCGAATGGGGTACTGCGAGGAAAAGACGTTTTCTACTCGGAACTCGCGGATAGGCGGAAGGACCGGTTGACCAGCGTCGCCAGCCTTTTGGGCGGCGGCTTCCCTAATCTGCTTGATGAGATTACGGACGTCGCACTTGCCCGCGAGCCACTGCATATTTGATTGTCCCGAAGCGACCCAGACCTCACCGACGAGGATATTTTTAATCACCTTCTCTTCCTTGCCGACCACGATGGTCATCTCCTGCGGCGACGCGCTCGCCTTGAGCGGCTTCAACGTTGCGACCCATTTTCCGTCGTCGCCAGTTTTTATCGAGACCTTTTGTCCGGCGAATGTGACGGTGACGTTGGTTCCTGGCTTGGCCCAACCCCAGATCGGGACCGGCATTTCGCGTTGCAAAATGGCGTTGTCGCAGAACGGCGCACCGAGTTCCATCGCTGCATCACTGGGTACTGTTGCTAAAAGGAAAGAGGCACAAAGAGTAAAGGATAGAAATGCGAGCCGAATCATAAAAACTCCTAGTTTGGGAATGTTGCAGATAACAGCCTGATTCTAGCAAACCGGCCGTTGCCGGTCAAGTGGCCCGCGAGAAAGATTCTCGCTGCTGTCCCAAAGGCGGCAAATCGGGTAAAAATGCAATTTTAACGCACTTTCATCTCTTTTCGCCCCCCCATAAGGGCTACTGTTTTGCCAGGACCAGGCTCTCCAAAAAAGTTATTTCACGGAAAATCGTAAAGAGCGGCTGGTTGACAACGTTAGACTTTAGGCCCTATAATGATGCCTAACCGCAATGCAAGTTGTGAAGCGGCATACATTATACTCTAATTAAGAAAGAAAAATTAGGATGCAAACTAAAATTACCCGTTGCCTAGTGTTGGGCTGCCTGTTCCTCGTTGGGTCGCTCTCCTTGAATTATTGCCAAGCGAAAGAGGAGGCCCCAGAGAGAACGCTGACCAAGAAAGGTCAGGAACTTGAAGCTCGCTACGCTGCCGAACTTGCCGCGTTACAGGAAAAAATCAAGAAAGAGCTACCACGACTCGATGCAAAAAAAGTAGAGGCCTTTATGAAGGCTACCGGGGCTGAAAAGGCAGCAGATAAGGACCGGGATGAAAAAAAGAAGGCACTGGAGGAGAATAGAAGTCGCGGACTCCTCAATCACCGGATTGCCTGGGTCGGTAGAGCAACCACCGGCGTTGCCGAGGCTAAGGAGAAACTCAAAGAAGCAGAGGCGATGAAGGGCGGTAAAAAAGCTGAAGCTCTCAAGGCAGCCCAAGAAGCATTGGCAAAGATTCAGGAAAATTACAATATGG
>Ga0180430_10004535_pt1 | contig 11690 bp, 10 predicted proteins | sample SS_ome_9_FD_132999 | JGI IMG/M metagenome (GOLD analysis project Ga0180430, IMG submission 132999) | Hypersaline lake sediment archaeal communities from the Salton Sea, California, USA - SS_1_S_2 metaG | ecosystem: Environmental > Aquatic > Non-marine Saline and Alkaline > Hypersaline >... | reverse complement strand
TGGATCGAAGAGCAGTACAAGCGCGGCATCGTCATCCGCATGATCCGCGAGTCGCAAATCGCCGACGAGCCCGAGCTACTGGCCGACTTCGGCCTCTACGGCCACCGCGCCACCGGCCAGCTCGACCTCGACGAAACCTGCCGCACCGTCCGCTTCACCCTCGACTTCACCCCCGGGGCCGTCAGCCTCGCCGAAGAACGCTGGCGCCGCCTGCTGCTGTTCGCCGTATCGTTCCGGGAGGTGCTGGACCGGAGGGCGCGTACACGATAACGCGGCCACCCGTACTGCAGTGCACCCCTCGGGGGACGTGCGCCCGGCCTTGGGTACTCGGCGAACCCGTGCGTCGCTCGTTTCCAGCTTCCGACGACTCGTGCTCGCTGCCAAACGCTGACCGTGTGGCGACGAATCACGCCGTCGGGAGCCATTTTCTCACCAGCACCTCTCCCAGTGGCAGCCTCAAACTCAGTCCCGACCGACCGTGAGCGTAACCTGGAAATCCGACCGATGCACCGTGAGTTAGCCCCCTAAGACAATTCGAGATGGGCAGGGCTGGGAGCGGGTGTCATCATTTCGATCGCGATTTGCGCCGCCAGTGCTCGGGGTTACGCTTCGCCGCTTCCCGCTTCGGTCGTGAAGACCGAAGCACGCAACGATCAGACGCTTCGCTACTTCGGTCGGTGCCACCGAAGTGAAAACGCGAGATGCGGTTCGGTGCTTCGGTCAGCGCGACCGAAGGGCTCTTTTCTGCACGTGATGCGTACTCAAGAAACGGCTGCGCCAGCGGCCGATTCGCGTGCCGAAAGCAGGTGCAGCACGCCAGAGCCCCTCTGTGGAGTTTCATGCGAGTGCGATCTGGCGTGGATACTACGGTCCGCGCAGGTGAGATTACACGGATCGGCCGAAAATTCCGAGCCGGGTTTTTTACATGCCCGCGGACCTGATAGGATCGGTCTCGTCGTGTGCGATTCAAATCGCTATCAGTTCTTCCAAGAACGGGCAGGAGTCGTCCGAGCAGAGTCGGAAAGAAGATGTCGATAAGGACGAGTAGATGCGGTCGGAACGGGCCCGGACAGTTGGCTGATCCCACGCCCCTTTGGCCGGGGCTGACGGTGCCCTCTTGCAGAGCATGCGGTGAGCGTGGAGGAAATGATCCGAGGGGGTTGACTCTCTGTTGCTCGAGGAGGTTGCCTTGAGCGCCGACAGCCACGGACTTCCATCGGACAGCGTACGACGGTGTCATGGCGGCCTCGAACGCATACGCAGTGCCCCCTTTCACTCGGCGGGGCCTCTCACCCGCACGGAAAACCCAATCAATCGCCTCGACCCGCAAGCCCCCCCCCCGCGGGGTGTAGGGGCTTTCCGCATTCTAGAACTATTTGCGTTTGTCGGCGCACCTCAGGTTGTAGTCTTTCCATACCTCGGCAGTCGTGCACCTAAGCAATACCCCTTTACGACAGGATTCACGCGATGCAAACCGCAAAGGACCTGATGACCACTGACATCTTGACGATTGGCATGGATTGCCCCGTGCAGCGGGCGATCGACATCCTGTTGGAGAAAGAGATCAGCGGACTGCCCGTGACCGGAAGGGACGGTCGCCTTTTGGGCATCCTGACGGAGTTCGCACTGCTGGCTATCGCCTACGACCCACAAGTGGGAAGTTGTGCCGTGGCCGAATACATGTCGGGCGAAGTGATTAGTGTCGATCCCGAGACCCCGATCGAAAGAATCGCAGACTTGCTAATTCTGCACCGGATTCGCCGAGTTCCCGTCGTGGCCGATGGCAAGCTGGTCGGCCTGATCAGCCGTCGCGACGTGTTGCGAGCTGCGTCCAAGTCCGCCCAACCGATCAGCCAAAGCGTACTATCGGGGATCGGCCAATCACAGAGAATGCAAGCCGGCGTCGAATCCCGCTAGCCGAAGGGCTCAGAAGGAGGGCGGCGGCACGGCGGAAGCGGGACACTGACTCAGGAAGCTGGGGTCAACCCACGCGAACGCCCGACAAGCCCATCGGGACCAAACTCACTTGGCTGCCGAATGACAGAAAAAGTCCAGCCCGTGTGCTCCTGCGAGGTCAATTCATGTGTAGTGAATCCGAGGTCGTGAAAGCCGAAATCGAAAGGGTCTGCACGAGTCTGGAGCAGGGCTCTTGGAAACGCGAGAATCGAGCTGGAGGACGTCACCCGTTTCCCGCCTTCGTGCACATCGCTCGCTGCGGCGAGGACGGCCCGCCCAAGAGAGCGAACTTCATCTGCGTTCCCTGCTATGATCTTTCGAGGGGCGGCTTTTCATTCTATGCGAAGACCCGGCCGGATTATCAGTACCTCGTCGTGCGTCTGGGGGACTTGCCGGAAGCGAACCACATTCTGGCCCGCATTGCCCACTGCACGCCACACGATGGTGCCGAAAAAGCGTATCGAGTCGGATGTGAGTTCCTGCGTAAATTGATATTGCCGCCATGAAGATCAAATCGAAGGTATCTGACCCAATCCGAACCCTATACCCCCAGGCATTCCCAATGGACAAACGGGTTGCATGGACATATCGTATGGCGTGCTACACTCCGCTCGGGATCAGCGTCTGGGCGCCGTCTGCCTGCCTGCTAGCTCCGGGACAGTGGGATGTTCTAGGATTCTCTGTCGCTTGCGGGCTCTGCGTTTCTTTAGTGCTCAGCTTGCTGTTTTCCAGGTAAGCGAGGGGCTCAAAACTCTGAGTTTGGCGCGAATTGCGCATGTCGTGTTACGCCCGACTGCGCTCCGTGTCCACCGCTTGGGGCGGCGTACGTTCGGGAGGGTTCGTCGATTTTTGCGCGCATTCTGGTCAAACGCTCGCCGCGGCTGACCGTCAACATCGGTCTGGCCGAAGCCCAATCGGACGACGACCCGATGTCGTTGATCAAACGGGCCGACGCGGCACTGTACGCGGCCAAGGAGGCGGGCAGAAACTGCATTTTCAGGCAAGGCATTCCCGAGCCGGCAGTCCCCGCTCCGTGCACGTGTCCAGCAGGACCGCCGGCATACCGAGCTGCACCTGTGAGCGACGCGGAGCCAGAACAAGATCCTATCGGCGGAGCCCCAGTCGCGATGTCGGCTTCCCATACATCGTAGCCGATTGCGCCGTTCTCGTTGCGCTGATTGAAGCGGTCCCACCGCTCGGTCCGGCAGAAGCGACCTTCGGTTGCGATCCGACTTGCATCAGCACATTGGTAACCTACACTTGGTCAGCGATCCCCTGAGCATTAGGGATCCGCAGCATCATGCAGTACGGGAGCCGATCCAATGGACGCGCCAATCATTCTGATCGAGGCAGCCGCAAGACCCTTGCTGGTCGTGTTCATTCTCGCCAGCGGACTGGTGGGGATTCTGGCCATCATCAGCCCTCGCGTGTTCGCCGTGGTCACGTCCCGAGGAAACCAGTGGATTGATACCTGGCGGTTCTTTCGAACCGTCGACAACCCGTTTTTCCGGCGGCTCGACAAGTGGGTTGATCTGGACCGCTTCGCCGTCGAGCACAGCCGGTTGACCGGCTTTGCGATGTTGGCCGTCGCATTCACCCTTGCCTACGCTTTCTATCTCGGCTAGGGCGACACACGGCAATTGGCGACACCAACACTGCCAGAAACACAACAACATCCAGCGTGCTAACGGAGTGACTTCCGATGACCCCGGTATTTGTCGACGTCTTGTACGGGCTGCTCATGGCAACGGCCGGGGCCTTTTCTGTGTGGGTCATTTGGGTGCGAAGTTCGCGCAAGACCGCGGCCGCGGTGCACGATGATTCTAGCGACCAGGCTCAAGCGATCCTTGCACAATTGCAGCAGTGGACGCAGCGCATGGCCGCGGACGTGGATGACCATAGCGACCGAATGGAAGAGATCTCCGAAGGGCTTCGAGTTCCGGATGAAATCACGTCGGACTCCGTCCTGAGCCAGGTCGGAGAAATCGTCCGACTGAATTACGAAATGCAGCAGCGTCTCAGCGAAGCGGAAGAACGCCTGCAAGAGCAGGCGAAGCTCATCGAGTCTCAAGCCGCCGAAGTCCGCACCGATCCGCTCACCCGCGTAATCAACCGGAAGGGGTTTGACGAAGAAATCAATCGCCGCGTGTCGGAATTCACACGCCACGGGACGTTTTTCTCGTTGATCCTTTTCGACTTGGACCACTTCAAACGGTTCAATGACGGTTATGGTCACCATGCAGGCGACGAGGTGCTACGGGGCGTCGCGGGGGTCCTCCTGCGGACAATGCGGGGAATCGACCTGGTAACGCGTTACGGGGGCGAGGAGTTTGCGATCGTACTGCCGCACACCTTGGTCGAGGACGCGGTGATGGCGGCCGAGCGCGCCCGCGAAGCTGTGGCACGGAAAGTGTTCCGCTTCGAGGGGAACAACTTTGCGGTGACGGCAAGCCTTGGCGTTGCTCAGTTGCGGAGCAGCGAACACCCCTCTCTGCTCATCCGTCGCGCGGACGAGGCACTCTACGCCGCCAAGGAAGCCGGCCGCAACAACACGCACTGGCACGACGGTCGCACGATCCGGCCAGTCGAAAACGCCGACCATCCCGAAACACCGCAGGAACAGCCCGCGGAACAGCAGCTCCAGCCGGCCAAGGTTGGCCGAGATCAGTCCCCGGCCGCTGACATCAGCGAGTCGAACAGCCCGGTGCGCGAAGCGCCGACGCCGAACTCAACGAATGGTCGCCCGGAAACCCAAGACTCTACAGGGCAGACTCCGCCGGCAAAGGTACCCTCGCAGTGTGAGAAGCAAGACCTGCCGCAAGACTGCGAATTCGAGGCTGCCACCGGACGTATCACGTCTCGGACTGAATTCTGCCGTACCGTTCAGCGGCGTCTTGCGGAGTGGAAACGCGGCGGTCCGAGCTTCTCGGTCATTCTGCTGAACGTCCGCGATCGCCGGCCCGAATCAGTCACCGGCCAACGTGGCAGGCAGACGATTGCGCTTGATGTGCTCCTGCGGTCTATGACGGCGGTCATGCGCGAGATGGACCTGCTGGCTCAATACAAGCCGGACACCTTCTCCGTTCTCCTCCCTGGAGTCGAGCACGCCGGGGCTGTCAACGTCGGACAGCGACTTCGCCACACGGTCGAGGCTTGCGTGCCCACCCCCGAGGGCAAACCGTCGGCAATCCTTACAAGCGTGGGCCTGGCTGAAGCAGCGGCAGGCGACGACATGGTCCGGCTTCTCATGCGGGCCGAGGAAGCCCTTCAAACCGCGATGCAGCCTTGCGACAGCGGCGGGTTCTACTACCACAACGCCCAATGGCCCGAACCAGTTGACACCGGCATCCAAGTTCCGACCGCATAGGCCGGGATTCACACGCACTCGTGCCTGCGGCGATCGCGACATAATGTACCTCTAGACACGCAAACTTCCCCGGACAACTCCGGATCGCCCAAGATCTCTGCCTTCAGAATCCAGACGATTGCATGACGGAAGATTTTCGGGCATGCTCGAGGCATGGCGAAGGATGACCTCGCCCTTACGAGGCTTCATGCAGCACGGGGAGGGGTTTGGGGGCAAAGCTTGAAGATAGATTCATTAGCGGCCTGACTGGAGAGATGGAGTGGGTATAGCCGGGCCATTGGCTAGGCTGTTGCGGATCGAGTTGGAGCATGCGGCCCCCCAGCTAAGTCGGCCGCTCAGCCAAGTTGTCAGCCGCTTCCGGCAGCGGTAACTCGCTCCTCAGTCCTGCGACACACCGAGCCCCATCGGTCGATCCCGGTGGGGCTTTCTGCTTGCTGCTAACTGCACTCGGTCGCCCGCACGTCGCCCGCACCGAGCGCAATCCCACAACATCTGTTAAGTGCGTCGGCTGGACACTCCCCGGAACTTAGCAACATGCGGTTTCCTGCGGCGGACAAACCGACCGAGCGCAATCCGCGCGGTGGAAGCCGCCGAGCCGTGTCGCCAAAATGGGTGCGCCACCTCATTCGCATGATCTCGCTTGATGCGTGATCCCCCAACCCTTGATCTCCGCGTCCCCCGCGGTTACGATTATGTGTACGCATGAGCACCTGCCTTTATCTGGACACCGCCCGACTCGGCCGCATGTGTCCCGAGGCACAGCGGGCCGATCGAGATTTCGCCCGGCTGGCGGGCGATGAGGGTGGGTCCCTGTACTACGACCAGTTTCTCCGGGCCGGGTTCTTCAGCCTCGCCCCGTCACAGCGACGCCGGTATCCGGGCCTGGCCGATTGGTCGGGCGTGGGGGCGTTGAAGGGCCGCATCAAGAAGGCGCTCGGGCTTGACGTGCGGCGGCCGCTGCTGCTGGCCAACCGGTCGGCCGTGCTGGTTCGGCTGGCGTGCCGGGCGTTGTGCATGCGGTGCGAGAACGTGCTGGTCAGCGATATGCTCTGGCCCGCGTATCGGGCCGTGCTCGACGACGAGTGTCGGCGGCGGGGGCGGACGATCACCACCGTCCCGCTGGAGCGGGCCATCCTCCGCGACCGCATCGGCCGGGCCGAGTTGATCGACCGGGTACTCGACGCCTACTCGCGGGAGGACTGCGACGGGCTGTTCCTCTCGGCCGTCACCTGCCGGGGCGTGCGGATGCCGGTGCCCGAGTTGGTCGCGGCCGTGTCACGGACACGGGCGCCGGGCTTTGTCGCGGTTGACGCGGCCCAGGCGGTCAATCATACGTTGCTCGGCCCGTTGCGTGGGCACTGCGACTTCCTCATCGCCGGCTGCCACAAGTGGCTTCGCGCGTATCATCCGATGGGGCTCGGCTATTGCGGTCGCGCGGCGACCGACGGCGTGCTGGCCGATGCCCGCCGCGAGGTGACCGAGCAGGGCCAACTCGACGACCCGTTGCTGCGGTTCACCTGGCAACTGGAGAACGACTGCTGTGACCGCTTCTCCGAGACGGTGAACCTCGCCCCGCTGTTCACCGCGTCCGCCGCTATCGCCCGACTCTGGCACGCCCGCCGCGGCCGGACCGAGCAGTTCACCCGGCAGTTGGACAACACTGACCGCGTCGCCGCACTGACCGACGCCACCGCCTGGCAGCCGCTCCGCCCCGACGCCTCGCTCCGCTCCGGTATCCTGCTGCTTCAGGCCAAGTCGGAGGAAGCCCGCACCGCCCCGCCCGACGTCCTCCGCGAGCGTTTCCGGCGAAAAGGCATCGCCGTGTCCATATATGAAGGTGGCATCGTTCGGCAGTCCCTTCTGTCTCCGCCGCTTCACACGCGGCAGCTTGTTCAGCTTCGCTCTGCCTTTGATGCCGTTTCATAGGCGGGTGATCGCACACTGGTTGCAGCCGTGTTCGCCCCAGCAAGGCTGCCTTGATCAAGCGAAGATTTCCCGTTTCAACATGACGGCTGCTGCTATTTCGTCACCCGTTGCCCGTACAACCTCCGCACCGTAGCAGCGATTGCAGCAGGGCGGCAATTTGCGTTTGCCGGCGGCGTGTGGCATGAGAGCCGCATGACGACGGCAACCACCAACAGCGGGCAGGTCTTCCACCGGTTTCCCGCCAACATCGCGCACAACCGATTACTCCGCGAACCCCAGCGCGAAGGCTACGAGGCCGTGGCGGCCCACTTCCGCGAGAGCCGCGAGCCGGCCGTCGTGCAGATCCCGGTCGGGTGCGGCAAGACCGGCTTGATGGCCATTCTCCCGTTCGGACTTGCCCGGGGCCGTGTGCTGATCGTCGCACCGAACGTCACTATCCGCGAGACACTCTTCGACGCGGTCGACTCGGCGAGCGACAACTGCTTCTGGCGAAAGATGCGCGCCGCCCCGGTGACGGTCGAGGGTCCCTTCGCCGCAAAGATCGACGGGGCCGATGCCACGCTCGCCGACTGCGCCGAGAGCCACTTCGTCGTGACGAACGTGCAGCAGGTGGGCACGGCCCGGAGTCGCTGGCTCGGCCAGTTTCCGGACGACTTCTTCGACATGATCCTGATCGACGAAGGGCACCATAACGCCGCAGCGAGTTGGCGACGCCTGATCGAGCGTTTTCCGACAGCGAAGACGGTCAGCCTGACCGCCACGCCGTTTCGTAGTGACCGCAAGCGAGTGATCGGCCGCCGCGTGTACACCTATCCCTTCCTCCGGGCCATGGCTCGCGGCTACATCAAGTCGCTGCACGCGATGCACGTTTCGCCGTGCGAGTTGTCGTTCACCTTCCGCGATGACTCCCGGGAATGCTCGTTGGCCGACGTTCTGGAGCTGCGCGAGGAAGCCTGGTTCAGTCGCGGTGTGGCGCTGGCCGACCAATGCAACCGACACATCGTCCGCGCGAGCATCGAGCGGTGCGAGCAGCTTCGCAGGCCGAAGAAGACGAAGCACCAGATCATCGCCGCCGCGTGCTCGGTGGACCATGCCCGGCAGATCGCCGCGCTTTACCGCGAGGCGGGTTACTATGCCGAGGAACTCCACAGCCAGCAGACGGCCGGCGAGCAGGACCGGGTGCTGGGGCGGCTGAAGAATGGTCGCCTCGACGTCATCGTCCAGGTGCAGATGCTCGGCGAGGGATTCGACCATCCGCCACTGAGCGTCGCCGCCATCTTCCGGCCGTTTCGCTCACTGTCGCCCTATGTCCAGTTCGTCGGCCGCATCATGCGCGTCCTGCGACAAGGGCGGCCGGGCGACGCAGACAACTGCGGCACGGTCGTCTCGCACGTCGGGCTGAACACCGAGCGGCACTGGCGCGAATTCCGACTACTGGACGACGCCGACCAATCGCTTTGGGCTGGCCTGGCCGGTGGCGAGGATGACGACAACACGCCGCGCGCCGCGACGAACGGCGATCATGGCACCAAACGCTTCTCGCCCGAGATGCTCGTCGCCTGGGAGGTCCTCGGCGAGTTGCACAATTGCGAATACGGCCGTTGGACGCCTCAGGCCGAGCAGACCACCTTCGAGGGCTTCACCCCGGCCGACGCGGTGCAGGCGACATACGCCGGCCCCCAGCAGCGGCGGCGTGAGGGCCGGTCCCGGCTTCAGCAGGTCGCCAATGACACCATCCGCGACGTCCTGGCCCGACATCGGCTGCCCGCCCTTGGCTGGGAGATCGGCCAGAACTATCGCTATCTTCGCCGCCAGAACAACTGGGCGGCGCTCCGCTATCTGTTCTACTGCGAGTTGAACCGGGAACTCGGTCGCCGGCCGGGCACGCCATGGACGCTTGATGAAGTCGAAACCGCCATCGAGCGCGCCCCGCGTGTCAACAAGCGGCTGGCGGCGAAGGTGCAACATAGCCGAAGGAGGAACACATCATGGCGAAGGTACGGCAGCTACTGAAGCACGTTACCGTCGATATTGCCAAGCGCGGCCGGCGATGCCACCGCAACCGGGCCCATCGCATCGAGCCTGGAGCCCCCTGCCTGGTGGTCCGCGACGACGGCGGTCCCCACCGTCGCAACTACTGCCTCGACTGCGCGGCGGCCATCCTCAAACTCTGTGCCGACGACCTGCGCGAGCTCGGCGGCCTTCTCTATCCCGACCGGTTTCCCCAGCGTTCGGCCGATCCCCCTGCGGCTCCGACCAAGGCACCGCCGCCGGTGGCGATCATCACCGAGCGCCTGGCCCGTGACCACGCCGCCCATCACGCGCAGTGTTCCCTTCCGTTCGCCGAGTTTCGCACCACGCCGTTTGAAGTGGCCGGAGCAAACGCCGGGCAGACCCATGCGACGATCGCGTCGGCCGAGTAGTCGTGCGGCGGGCGAGCGACGCGGATCGCCGGGCGGCACGGCTCGTGATCGCCGTCGATCGGCTACTCGACCGCGGCTTCACCGTGGCCGAGGCGTGCCGGGAACTGCGGTCGGACGTCGGCTCGCTGAACGCAGCCGCGCGGCGCGTCGGTCTCTACGGAGATCCAGCCGGGCAAACCGACCACCTGGAAAACTCGATTGACAACCTCTTGGAGATGCTCCCATGCAAGGACGACAATACACCCCCGCCGAAATCGAGAACACGCTCATCAAAGGCACCGACCTGCTCGCCGCCGGTCGGACCGTTAAGGAAGTGTGTCAACGGGTCCACGTCAGCGAGAAGACGTTCCGCCGCTGGCAACAGCGGTTCTCCGGCATGGCGCAGCAGCGGATCGCCCAACTCCTCGAACTGGAGCGCCAAGCCAAGGCCATGCAGCGAAAAGTATCCCGCCAGGAGTGCGACATCCGTATCCTGAAGGCCGTCAGCACGTCGTTGCCATTCGCGCAATGTCGTACCGCCTTGATCCAGGTCCAGCGCGACCTCGGCCTCAGCGAGCACCGCGTCCGGCGCGCGATCGGCCACCGCTGGACGACCCCTTCCCGCACCCGGCCGTCGCGCTCCTACCACGAACGCCTGCTGGCACGGCTCGACGAACTATCGCGGCGCCACCCGTCCTACGGATACCGCCGGCTCGCCGCGTTGCTCCGCGCGGAAGGCTGGCCTATAAGCCCCAGCCAAGTGCGCAGCCACCTTCAGGGCGAGTTCCTGCCCAGCGGCGACACCCCGCGAAAACGCCGAAGGCTTCGCATTGGCCCGCATGGCAGCGAACGCCGCGCTGCCTCCCAGCCCGGTGAGATATGGGCGTGGGACACCGTTGCCGATCACACCGTTCACGGCTCACCGCTTCATTGGCTGGCGATCGTCGACGAGTACACCCGCGAGTGTCTTGCGCTTCAGGTCCACCGGGCCGTGTCGCCCGCCGTGCTAATCGCCGCGCTGCGTGCGACGGTCGACCGCTGGGGTACCCCGCAGTTCATCCGCAGCGACAGCAGCCCCGACTTGGCCACCAAAGCGGTCTCCGACTGGCTGGCGAAGACCGGGATTACCACGGTCTTCCTCGATCCCAGCGCGCCGTGGCAGAACAGCTATGTCGAATCGTTCAACGGGCGTTTGCGCAATGAACTGATCAACCGCGAGGCGTTCGCCACGCTGGCCGAAGCCCGGCGCCTGACCCGTTTGTGGTTGGTCAACTACAACGAGCACCGGCCCCACAGCGCGTTGGGATACCGCGCCCCGAGCCGATTTGCCCGGACCTGCCGCAGCACGCCGCAGCAAACAGGCAGCAACTAACCCTACCCCCCCCGTGCCTGACGCTGGCATCCTCCGTAGGCATCGATCATAATGGTATGGACCGTCTTGGGCGGTAGCCCGCTTAGACGGGCTGAGTTCGCCTTCGGTTCCGCCCGCACGGGGGTTGCCGCGGCGAAAAACGCGATGCAGGTCGATGATGGTCGCCTGAATAAATCCGTGTTGTCGGCTCAGCGGCGCCGGTGGGCGTTTTCACGGCCGTCCATGCCCCGAACTCCAGGTAGAACCCCTTTCCAAATCCAAAGGGAAGACACAATGTACAAACGAACGTCGGACGTCACGTCGCGCGCGGGCAATCGCCAAACACGCGCGGATTTCCGACGCGGACCACGACTCTCACCAAAAGCTCCCGTGATTTAGCAATGCTTCCTGGGTGTTTGGGCGTAGGCGGACTCTGCGGCGTCGAACCACCCAGGCGGGTGAGAGTTTAAGGTTTGAAGTTTGTACTATTGTTTCTTTCCTGAATCAGGAGGACGAAAGATGTTGTCACGTAAAAGTTGTATCACGGCGATCCTACTCCTCGCCATCGCCATCTGCCTGCCGCTTTCAAAGGCGCAGGCGGGGATCATGCGCCACGATGTACCGGAGCAGGACTACCTCGACTTCGCTGCAGACTCGATGTTTCAGTCCGTCGGCCAGATTCAGGCTG
>Ga0180430_10004534_pt1 | contig 11693 bp, 12 predicted proteins | sample SS_ome_9_FD_132999 | JGI IMG/M metagenome (GOLD analysis project Ga0180430, IMG submission 132999) | Hypersaline lake sediment archaeal communities from the Salton Sea, California, USA - SS_1_S_2 metaG | ecosystem: Environmental > Aquatic > Non-marine Saline and Alkaline > Hypersaline >... | reverse complement strand
TGCGCTCATGACCGGCCCTTCGACTAAGCCTGCCTTGAGCACTTCGCTGCACTCAGTATAAACGCCGTCGAAGGGCTCAGGGTGAGGACGGGATCGCTCAAGAATGATCCATAATTATCTGCTGCCTTCTTATGACTTACTTCTGTACGGTTTTCCTCTCTAAACGTCTAGCTATACTCAATCGGAACGTTAGATTCATAATAAAAAGCATTGTTGATAACCTTAATCTAAACACAATACCTTAGAATGAATAACCTTGAGTCAGCTATCATGATGGAGTAATTATGGAATTTATCAATCACTATTCAATGCTCTGGAGCGGGGGATTGATCCTGGCCGTGGTCGCGTTCTTCTTGCTGCGCAAAGGTTACCAGCCGAAAAGTGGGTTTATGCTGGTCGTCTTAGCGGCCATCTTGCTGGTTGGCTGGTTGGTTCTGCGGCCTGAGAGGGCTTCAACTACTGAATTTGCCCAGTTTGAGGCTGAACTGGGGCAGGGTCAGATCGTGCTCCTTGAATTGCAATCCCCCTTTTGAGCTGCCTGTGCAGCGGCAAAGCCCATCGTGAATGGGCTCAAAACAGAGTTCCCTGATCAACTGCGGGTTGTAAGTGTAGACGTTCAATCTTCTCTCGGCCGGGAATTGACCCGTGAATATGGAAAATTCACCCCAACTTTTATCATCTTCGACGGAAATGGGGAAGAGCTGTGGCGCGCGGTAGGATCGCTTGACCCTGATAAAGTACGCCAATTATTTCAGTAGGGTGGTTGTCTGGTAGGGACGGCGAAGGACCGGGGATCGAGTGCCCATCTCCCGCAGTCTCGCTGTTTCGCAACCCTTCGTTAAAACTCAGGATGCTGCGCGACCCTTACAGGGTACTACGTAAAGCTCTTCAATGATGTGTGAATTAACGAAAGATCAGAATTTGTGGCATTGTGAATGGGCTTGAATCGTTATCTGAAATAGAATAAACTAAAATGTCAACGGAATAATATCTACCAAGGATAACTGCTATGAAATTTGTGAAGATCAGCTCTATATCCATCGGAGCATTGATGTTAATGCAGTGGTTGTTTTTCCTGGCAACCGGCAATGTGCCGGAGTTGGAAACAGCTCCGGTGAGTATATCCTTTCACCTGGCAATCGAGTTTATGACGGCGTTAGCCCTGATCCTGACAGGCATATTATTGCATGAATCAAAACGGGACAAATGGATTTTATCGGCCTTCGCACAGGGGATGCTAGCTTATACAGTGGTCAACAGCCCCGGTTATTTCGCGCAGAACGGCGAATATGTTCTGGTTGTGATGTTTGCGATCCTGTTGGCGATTTCGATCATTAACCTCTCAATTCTTTATAGAAATAGCAAGTAGCGCACAAGATCGGTCTCGCAAGCAAGGGAGAGGGGAAGCTGCCAGTCTGAACACTGAATACTGATCACTGATCACTGATCGACTTACCACTTACGACTTACTTTATTGGGTAGATCACATAGATATCGGCTTCGATCATCTGGTCATTCTCATAATAGTGATGGGTAAAATATACATTATCATCCCGGTCCAGGGTCGCTTCGCCGGCCAGGGCGGAGACGATCTCCACCGGGACGCCCCATTCTCCATCCACTTTATCGGTCCGCCACAGGCTGTAGTTCTTGCTGATCCATAACTGGTCTTCCCGGGGGTTCAGGGCCGGCCAGCCCTCATCATATTCGCTGTTGACATTCTCGAGATTGACCGGTTCCCCCCATTCGCCGTTCACTTTGGTTGACATCCAGACATCCAGCCCCCCTTTTCCACCGGGCCTCGAGGAATGGAAATAGAGCTCGGTCTCATCATTTGAGATGTGCAATTCTCCTACTTCATAGGCCGGATCAAAATCAGCTATTTGGGCGATAGACCATTTTCCATCACTGTACTCAGAGGTGAACCAGTGCAGCCCCTCATAACCTACCCGGGCGCCGCAGATCCAGACTTTATCCCCCTGGAAGAAGCCGCAGCCGTCCAGGTGGCCCTCTCCCGGTTCCACCAGCCAGACCCGCTCCGCCGCACTCCAGCCCTGTCCCATTCTTTCAAATTTATAGATCCCGGTGACCATATCCTGGGACTGTTCGATCACGTCCATCCGGTTGTTGGGAGTGAACCAGACATACAGGGTCCTGCCATCCGGCATCACAAATGCGGAATCCTCCGCTCCCCGGGTGTTGACAGGGTAGGGCAGCGGAACAGGCTCTTGATATTCATCTGAAAGCAGTACAGGCGGGAGGGTGTCACTTTCAGGCGACATTTTGATGGCCCCCGCGGGGATCAGGCTTTCCCGGTCTGGAAGTTCTAGAGGTGCCTGGGCGCAGCCAGCTATCAGCGCGCCTGCCAGGATGAACACCAACAAGTATTCTGCTCCAGTCCATTTTTCCATCATTATCTCCCTCTTATTCAATCCAGCTCGCTCCATTACTCCCTATTGGAAAGACATCGAAATCCACTTCGAGATTCTCGAAAAGGCCGTTATTGTAGACATACATGCCCTGTTTTACATCCAATGCATTCTCCGTTGAGCCGATCTGGCGGATGAACAGGATGCCACCCTCTTTCCATTCCGGGACCATATTCGCGAAGACACTATCCAGGATGGAGATCTCATTCGTGATCAGATCGACAACCACCAGTTCGTAGATACCAAAAGGCTGATTCAGTTGGCCTGTCCTCAGCCTGGAGAAAACGATCTGGCTGTTATCGGGACTCAGATCAGGGTCGGCGTCAATGCCGATCGGATAAGGACCGTGGGATTCTTCGTTTTCCGGATTACTTCCTCCGTCGGTTATCTTTTCCTGGGATCCGCTATCAGCGTTCATCAACCATACCTGGGATGGCTGCGAGAAGAAGGGTGCAGGCAGCCGGCTGAAGACGATCTTCGTTCCATCCTCCGACCAGGAGCAGTCAAAATCCATATAGTCAGCGCTGAATGTGATCTGGCTGAGGTTCTTTTCCAGATCGAGTGTAAAAAGGTAGTTGTGGAAGCTGTCGGACCATTGAGCTGAAAAGAGGATCATCTGATTGGCCAGCGAGTAGTCAGGATTGTTGATCGCCCTTAGATCCAGATCACAGGTCAAGCATTCGACCTCTTTCTTTGCCAGGTTCAAAATATGTATCTCCGGTTCGTCCATGGTGTTGATCTTTCCGTCTCCATTAGTATCGGAACACATGCCTATGGCCATGATCCTGGTTGTATCAATAGACTTGATGCTGGAGAAATCGCACTCCAGGTTGGTCAGCTGAACTGACAAGCTGCTCTCTCTGTCCAAGGAATAGATCTGCCTGGGAGATGCCAGGGCATCGGAGGCTGGATCATAGATCTTTTTATTGCAGGCTGGGTCATTGATGAAATTCTTCTTTGTGTTGAATGTATCGTCCAGACATTCTGATCCAGATAAAACATATCTGATCGATACAAAAAGAATATCCGCGTCATCCGGGATCCTGTCAGCCAGGTAGCCTTGGGGCAGTTCTGCAGGTTTCTGTTGAACCGGGTCGGCTGCAGAACAACCGCCGGCCAGAATGCCAGCCAGGATCATCACAACCAGGGTGAACTGATACATTTTCATCTCTATCTTATTGTACAGGGTTGGAGTGGAAAAAGTTGCAGGGGATGAAGGAAGCTGCGCTTTCGATCGAAGTCCGGAGACTGGGAGATCGGAGAATAGAAATTAGCGGATGGTTGTGGGATACTTCATTTAAGTTTGATCACCTCAAGAACTGGGCCGGGAAGCTGAAAAAGGAAACCTATGCATTATATTTTGCCTGCCGGGACCCGCGGGTCCCCTGGGCTGTCAAAGCCCTGGCGGGTTTTGTGGTCCTGCATACTTTCAGCCCGATCGACCTCATCCCCGATTTTATCCCGGTCCTGGGTGTGCTGGATGATCTGATCATCACCCCACTGGGGCTGGCGCTGGCTTTGAAATTGATCCCGCCTGAAGTGATGGCCGAGGCCAGGATCAAGGCGGAAACAGAACTGGCCGGTGGCAAGGCTGCCAGCAGGCTGGGCCTGCTGATCGTGGTCGGCATCTGGCTGGTTGGACTGGCGATCGTGATCTGGATTGTGCTGAGATCCCTCACTAAATAGGAGCACTTTGGCCGCTGAAAGGACAATTGAACAACAAAGAAGGCTCTGGTCCGATCATTGAATTTCTTTTAGTTAATTCTGAACCCCACTTTTTCTTAAGGTCGATCTTCAGCATTGGATTTGCAGTCCCCCTGGTGCTGAAAGTGGGCTATCATTAAGCTGTCAATTATCAGGGAGGGAGAAATGTTGATCCAGGTAGGAGAAAAAATCCATATCATCACCCGCCGGCTGTTTGAAAATGACCTGCGGCGTCATTTTGTAGGGGTCGTGACCGGGGCAGATGCATGCGCTCTGCGGCTGAGCGGGTACGCCTTTGTCTTTGACGAAACCCAAAATGACTTTGTGCGCCTTGATGACCGGCGTGATCGGGTCATCAGCCTGACGGATGGCGGGTTGGTGCTCAATATCCTGCCCGCAGGCGCCAATCTGGAGGCCATCCGATATACCACCGACAGCCAGGGACGGCGGATCACGACCGATGGGGAAAGTTTCAACCTCAACATCAACGAGTTTGGCCTGAAACGCTGAAAAAGAACCCAAGGATCGTAACTTTTTACTGGGCACTTCCACTAAATAAAGGTTGTTATCCCAAAAATGGATATCCAGAAAATTCATCCCGAACTGCGGCCGGTATACAAATATTTACCCGCCATCCCCTTTCAGAATTCTTTCACCCAGGGTGTGATGCGATTCACCCTGGGCCTGGCTCGCCGCACCCGGTTGGTCAAGGGAGTGAAATTGGAAAAGCACCAGATCGAAACAGCTAGACTGCGGATCTATCGCCCTTTGGAAGGATCATCCGGGGCAGGGCTGTTGTGGATGCACGGGGGCGGGTATATGGTGGGTTCCGCGGTGCAGGACGATGGCCTTTGTTCAAAATATGCCCGGGATCTGGGGCTGGTGGTGGTATCGGTGGAGTACCGCCTGGCGCCCGAACATCGTTTTCCCGCCGCCCTGGATGACTGTTTTGCCGCCTGGCGCTGGATGCAGGATAGGGGAGAGTTAGGCCTGGACCCAACCCGGATTGCGATCGGGGGCATGAGTGCCGGCGGTGGGTTGGCTGCCTGCCTGGCTCAGCGGATTCTCGACAGCGGAACGGTTCAACCCGCAGCTCAAATCCTATTTTATCCGATGCTGGATGATCGGACTGCTTTAGATCGGGATTTAGATCTGATCAGACACCCGCTCTGGAATAATAAGAACAACCGCGGTGGCTGGGCAGCTTATCTGGGCCATGGACCGGGGCAGCCCACTGAACTTGAATACGCGGTTGCTGCCAGGCGAAAGGATCTATCTGGATTGCCACCAGCCTGGATCGGCGTCGGAGATATCGATTTGTTCTTCGACGAGAACAGCGTTTATTCAGAAAGATTGATTTCCGCGGGTGTTAGTTGTGATCTGCATGTGGTCCCAATGGCTCCCCACGGCTTCCAGGTGGTTGTGCCTCAGGCCCAGATCTCGAGAGATTTTTATGATCAGAATTACCAATTCTTGACCCTGACCCTCAACCTGCAGCTTGAAAAAGAGCATCCACGATAATTCACTTCATGTCGTGCATTCAGATTGAAAACTGATTACTTATAACCCCACACTAAAATCCCCTCATGACACTTACTCTGGTCCCCTACACAGAAGAGTACTTCCTCCAGGTTCGGAATTTCCTGATCGATACGTATGATCCCGATTCGGTTCATCATAACTGGCAGATCGACCGCTGGAATTTCAGTCGTCACGTCAGCCAGATCATCCATGAGACTGTAAAGAGTTGGCCGGCCACTGTAGGGATTTGGGTGGATCAATCCGGTGTTATCCAGGCGGTGGTTAACTCAGAGGGTGAAAACAGGGGAGAGGCCTTCTTCCAGCTGAGATCCAGGAATTACACGGATGCTGAACTACTAGAATTCCTGAAGCATGCAGAAGACAATCTCTCCAATACCGAAGAAGAGTCCCGAAAGTTCATCAATCTTCATGTCGGCCCCGGTTTTCAGCAGCTGATCAGACTCCTGGAAGAATGCGGTTATCAGCCCACCGGGATGGAAGAGGCTGGCATTCTGGAGATCACGCACCCGATGGATGTTTACCTGCCTGAGGGGCTGCGCCTGGTTGACGGCCTCGGTTTTAGCGACGAGAAGCGCGGGCTGGCGCACAGCCTGGCCTTTGGGTATGCCCGGGAAGGAGAAGGAGTCCTTGAGAAATATCACATTGTGGAAGCCTTCGCAAATATGCGCCAGGCAGCGGACTATCGCAGTGACCTTGATCTGGCGATTTTGAACCCGGTGGGAGAAGTGGCAGCCTTTGCGAATTTCTGGTTTGACGCTCAGAACAGGATCGGGATCCTCGAGCCGTTGGGAACAATACCCGCCTACCAAAAACAGGGATTGGCCTCAGTTATACTCTCTGAAGGAATTAACCGCCTGCTAAAACTCGGAGCTACGAGATTATATGGCGGCGCAGGCCAGGAGTTCTACAAACGATTTGGTTTTGAGATCGTGGATTATCGGGAAGTCTGGCACAGGAAGTGGTGAGGGGGAGGGAGCATCGATCCTGTTCCAAGCCGGGATGAATATCCCCATCATCCTGGGAATCTTCTTTAATTTGTCAAGAGCATGAACCACAAATGCCATGAAAGGATTCTAAATCCATGCTGCGGATTCCCGAATATTGAACTATCATTCCTGTTGTGTGGACCCATCACAGACCCGCTTTCTAGTCTAAATTAAACGCACCAAATATGTTACACTGACAAGTGCCGTTCCCCCAGGATGGTTCTGGAATTTATCAGTCCGCTGTTAAGCGGGATTCCCTTAATTTGGAGAAGGAGGATCTGTATGAACGCAAAGAATATCCTTGGTCGGTTTCACTGGATTTTATGGTTTATCCTTACGATGTTAACTGGCATCCTGGCAGGGTTTCTCACCTCGCACAGCATTATGCTGGGGCGTTATTTCACCTGGCTGATCGAAACCGGCAACTACTATGTTTTTACTGATACCTTTGCTGTTTTCCGGGCCGCCACCCGTGCCAATGTACACTACAACCTATTTTTATGGGCTTCATTTCTGGTCGGTATCCTGTGGACGATCCTGAGTTTTATCCTCAAAAGAGGCCGGATCACCGCCCTTGTGGCTGGATTGAGCTCCTTCTGGGTCAGCATCGTATTTTTTGCTTCCAATTTCTCCGATGCTGAGGCGGCGGTCAGCAGCGGGATAGCTGCTGAATCGGTCAGGCAGTTTTTTGTTTCTTGGAATCTGCCTATGCACAGGTCATTTGCTGTTTTCTATATCCTTTGTTTCTTGTTACTGCTGCTTTATGGAACTAAACAACAACCCCCAGAAAAGGATTCGCAGGTTGAATAGGTCAGGAAACCAGGGGTGCTGCTCTTTAATCCCTTTCCTATCTGACAGTTGCTGGATCCAGGATGTTAAACACTGCTGAGTTAGATTTGAGGGATCTTCCTCCCCTCCAGGTCCACTCTGCGGAAGAACATTTTCACAGGCTCGCGAGTTCCTGGCTGATTTATTAGATCACAGGAATCTGCATCACAATCACGCTGTATAATTGTGGCAATGATCGATCCCTCCACTTTTCCCTTCACCTTCAACCAATCTACCTGCGCCACCTGCCGCGGTACATGCTGCAGATGGGGAGGCTATGTCTAGATCACGGAAGAAGAAATGATGGACATTGCCCAGTTCAAGAACATGGAGCTGGGAGTCTTTGCGGATACTTACGTGCGAGCGGCCTATGGCAAACTCTCCCTCCAAGATCGGCTGATCGATGGTGAACATATCTGCTGCATGTTCGATCACTATGCCAATAAATGCACCATTTATGATCATCGCCCCTCGCAGTGCAGCACGTTCCCATTCTGGAACGCTTACAAGGAAGAGTTCCTGGAACTGTTGGATTATTGTCCAGGAATTGTTTTGAAAAGCTGACGGAAGAGCGGGGATGGAAGATGAGAAGCCGGGGTACCACCGATTGGGTTATAGGATGCCAATATGGATTCTTCCATTTTGCGTCGCTCAATGTCAGAGTGACAGTTTAAACAAAAAGGGCGACGCAGCGCGTCGCCCCTACATTGTTTTACTGAATCCTAGTCTTACTATCGCTTATTCGCCTTACTCCTTACTTCTTACTTAATCTCCTCCGCCCTCTCCGCCATCTGGGCCCGCAGGATCTTCGAGTCCCGCGGATAAGCCCAGTAGAACAGGCTGAAGAGCAAGCCACATAAGATCCAGGGCACGGGTACGGTCCAGATCATGGCCGGTGTCAGGCCAATCTTGTCTGCCAGGGTCCCAGCAAATAAAGCCACCAAAGCCGCAAAACCGCTTTCAATGAAAGTGGTCATTGCAAAAGCAGTTGACCGCAGTTCAGGCGGTACCGCCCCTTGCATCATCGGCTCCTTAGCCCCTTTTCCAGGCCAGCCGATAAATAAGGCTGTCACAAAGCACAACCCCACAATTGCGCCGAAGGGCCAATCCTCGGTTTTAGTGAACAGCAGCAATGTGAAGGGCACTCCGCTGAAAACTGAGAATTGACCGATGATTGTCCGGCCGTATTTGGGACTTTTGGATTCTGCCCAATCCCCCAGGAAGCCGCCCATCACCTGGCTGATCGCGGTTCCAACTACGATACCGGCAAAGGCCAGGACTGCCTGGCTTTCACTAACCTCCAGGATCTCGACCATCCAGGTGATCAAAAATAGCTGCATGACGACCCAGGGCATGCTGCCGCTCAACCCCTGGGCGATCGCTACCCAGATTGTGGGAATCTTCAATACTGCGATCATGTCCTTGGTTTCCATTTTGTACTTGGAAGCTTTTTCTTCTGTGATCACACCTTCCAGTTCAGGTTCTGCCGCGCCGCGTACTGGTTCCTCAACCACGAGCCAGATCACCAGGCCGGAGATCATGCTGAGCAATCCCAGGGTAATGAATCCCCAGCGCCACAGATCCGGGGTAGCCAGGAATCCCAACCCTACCGTGCTGATCATGATGCCCAGGGTTCCAATGCCCTCCATCATGCCCAGGGCCCGTCCTCGCTTCTTGGGAGGAAAGGTATCGGACATCAATGAGAAAGTAGCCGGCATCAGACAGCCCAAACCGATCCCGGAGATGGCCCGGATCCAGAGCAGCTGGCCAAAATTTGTGGTGAAACCTACCAGCAGGGTCCAGATCCCCCAGATGCCGGTCCCGAATACGATCACATTCTTACGAGGATATCTATCGGCAATAAATCCCCAGAAAGGAGCGCTGAGGGACTGCAGCAGATTCCTGATCGTTCCCACCAGTCCTAAATCGGCAAAACTTAAGCCCCACATCGCTCGCAAAGTGGGGAAGAGGACCGACATGGCCTGGCCTTCGCCTTGATCTACGAAATAACCAAAGGACAGGGCAATCATATTCCGCCAGCGGCTCTTCTCCGATTGGGTTTTTGGTACAGATGAGGGGGAGGTCTGGATTTTCTCGCTCATAATTCGTCCTTATTTATTGATTTTCCTTGATAAAGAATGGCAGTTTCGTGAGAGGCGCAGGATAATTTTCTACAACAGTTGGGCCTGTGAATAAGTCACCTGAATAATGATCCCGCCAGACACCGGGAGGGAAATATATCTCCCTGGCTGTTTGTTTGGGATAAAGCACCGGCGCAACCAGGATCTCATCTCCTACCAGGAATTGATCATCACAGATCAGCGCCTCCTCATCCAGGGGAGCCAGCCAGAAAACCGGCCGGATGACTGGCTCTCTGGTTTCTACCGCACTCCTGGCGAATTTTTGCAGGGTAGGAAGGAATTCCAGGTGTAATTCTGCAGATTGCCGGCAGATCTCATTGCAATCTTCCCCAAAATCCCACGGCGCCAGGCTGAACTGCATCACTTCTAAAAAGACATTGGCCTGAGCCCAACGGATCATTAATTCCGGGGTCGGGTATCCAAATAAAGTTGATTTTTCAAGGAACCCTGGCACATCTGCCAGACCCAGCGTCTCATCCTCCGGAGAATCGGATTGGTTTTTGACCTTTCTTTCCAGGATGGGAACGACAACCCGTTGGAGGATCCAATTTAGAAAACGGTTTCGAGGGAATGTAAAATAAGCATTTCCACCGATCATGTCTGGGAACACAAATGGGTAACCGGCCAGCGACATCGCTAATGTGGAGGGGATGATCGATCTGAGCCCGTTATCATAACCCCAGGTGCTCCACAGATCCCACAGGCGGAAAAAGATCGGGCTTGTCTGGTTATTCCAACCGGAGCGTACCTCGCTGAAACTGTAGTTCTCCGAGATCCATTTCACGTAAAGATGAGTGTATTCATTGCTGGTACTTAACTCGTTGTAAAAGACAGCTTCCGGGTGGGCGTATTTGCCTTCCCCGGCGTCGAATTTGTAACCATCCAACCCTATTTCATCCCTGAAATGGTCAAGTTTGTTTTTGAACCAGGCCAGTGCGTCTGGATTGGTGACATCCAGCAGGTATCCTTTCCCTTGCCACCAGTTCACCAGGTAAGGATCACCCGATCTGTCCTGTGCAAAATACCCGGCTTTTGCCCCCTCCTGGCCGAATTTCGAGTTGGGGTGGAAGAATGGTATGACCCAGACGGTGACTTTAAATCCCATCTCATGCAGGTTTCTGATCATTCCTTTGGGATCGGAAAACCGATCCGGATCAAACTCCAGATCTCCGTAATGAGTTTGCCAGCGATCGTCAATCTCCAATACATGATAGGGATACCCGTTTTCTTTGATCTCCTGGGCGAATTGCATCACGGTATCCTGATCTATCTTGTCCTTGTATCTGGCCCAGGTAGTCCAGATCGGCGCACCCATCAGCTCCAGGGGTGGTGTTTTTTTCGGCACACCTTGTTCCTGGACCAGGGATCGATAACTTTGCAGGATATTATCTTCAACTGTGATCTCAAATTCCAGATCGTCTCCTACCAGGGTGAATTTACCATCCCCATCCCCTTTCAGGTCAATAAATGGACGCTGCTCAAAGGGGATCAAATCGGTTGACATCCCTTTTTGCCATTTGAAGTAGCTGTCTGGAGGTTGATTGACCCCGACAGAAAATGGACTGGTAACCCTCAAACTGATTCCCAGGCTGCTTAACCATGTTGGTGATAGCGCTGTAGATAGGCCGGTTTGGCCGTTGTCACAGGTGATGAACTCGGTCAGGGGAAACATGACCTGATTCCAGAGCAGGGGTTGGTTGATCAATTCTCCCCCGCCATACCAGTAGCCCGACAGCGGAAATTGAGTCTGAATATTCTTTCCTTGCCATTTGAAAGAGATTTTGGTCCCCTTGATCTGGATCAGCAGGGAAGAACCTTCAAAACTGAATTTGTATTGGTTTTTATTGGACTCGGAATCAGATGTTGAGGTTGGTGTCGATAGGTGCAGAATAATTTCCCCATCCCTGATGATCCTGCACCCCCAGGGGTTATTCTCAAATTGCACATCAAAGTTGGATGCAACCATGTGGGGAGCTCCGTTCGCTGGATTGGTATTGCAGATTTGAGAATTGTACCCTGAAAGCCCTCTTCAGAGGGCGTCATTAATAGCCCTGGCATTGATG
>Ga0180430_10004533_pt1 | contig 11696 bp, 8 predicted proteins | sample SS_ome_9_FD_132999 | JGI IMG/M metagenome (GOLD analysis project Ga0180430, IMG submission 132999) | Hypersaline lake sediment archaeal communities from the Salton Sea, California, USA - SS_1_S_2 metaG | ecosystem: Environmental > Aquatic > Non-marine Saline and Alkaline > Hypersaline > Sediment... | reverse complement strand
CGGCATCACATTGGTATCCCGGAAACCGCTTTCGTGCGTGACAAGAAGGATGTGTTACCGGCTATCGAGCGCGTTGGCGGCGCGCCGGTCATCATCAAGCTGATCGAGGGGACGCAGGGTATTGGCGTGTTACTTGCGGAGAATGCCAAGTCTGCAGAATCGATCGTCGAGTTACTTCAGAGCCAGAAGCAGAATGTATTGATCCAGAAGTTCGTTGCGGAGAGTCGTGGCAAGGATATTCGTGCCTTCGTGGTTGGAGATCGTGTGGTTGCGGCCATGCGGCGGGTGGCACAAGGCCAGGAGTTCCGGAGCAATGTGCATCGGGGGGGCAGGGCCGAGGCCGTCGAGTTGCCTGAAGAATATGCCGATGCAGCGATCAGGGCATCGCAGATACTGGGATTGCGGGTGGCCGGCGTCGACATGCTGGAGAGCGCCAGCGGACCGCAGATCATGGAGGTTAACTCGTCGCCTGGGCTTGAGGGGATTGAGTCGTGCACCCAGTTGGATGTTGCGGGTGCCGTCATTGACTATATTGCTGCGCAGATCGATTTCCCGGAAATCGACATTCGCCAACGGCTGACGGTCAGCAAAGGCTATGGTGTCAATGAACTGTATATCCCCGAGGGGTCCGATTTCGTTGGCAAGACCATCGCCGAGGTGGATTTGTATGCCAAGGATTTGAATGTGCTGACGCTTTATCGAGGCCACAAGGTCATTCCGAATCCCAAGGGCGATCGGATACTCGAGCCGGAAGACAAATTGTTGTGTTTCGGCAAACTCGAATCGATGCGGGGCATGATCCCTGTGCGTACACGCAGACGGCGTCGCCCTGAAATTCAGGAGTTGCCGGATACGGAAGTCACCAATCCTGAAGTGGAGCATGACCCCGACAATGACTGAGGTACTTGGCTGGCGTGAGTGGGTTTCCCTGCCCGGGCTCGGAATCAACCGTATCAAGGCTAAAGTGGACACCGGTGCACGAACCTCGTGTTTACACGCGTTCGATGTGCGAATGGATGAAACGCAGGGACGCAAACTTGTGCGTTTTCGCATGCATCCCAAGCAACACGATAACGATCATGCTGTCGAGTGTGTTGCGCCGCTTGTCGATGAAAGGGAGGTGCGTGACTCGGGCGGGCACAGCGAGATGCGCTATGTGATCGAAACCGAAATAAAAATCGGACCGGATACGCACTGCGTGGAATTCACGCTGACCAATCGTGACAGCATGGGTTTCCGCATGTTGATTGGTCGGACGGCGATGAAAGATCGCTACCTGGTTGACCCGGGCAAATCTTTCCTGGTGAAGAAACGCGCCAGATCCAAGCCTGATAACGGGTGACTTGAGGGCACACCGATATGCCAAGACAACGCTCGGCATTCTCTCTGGCCGGAGAAAAGATCCCCGCCGGTTCGCAAAAACTGGTGGAAATCGAGTTGGCGCAGTTATTCACCAGCACACCAATGAAGCTTCCGGTTCAGGTGGTACACGGGCGTCGCGATGGGCCGGTCATGTTCGTCAGCGCGGCGGTGCATGGCGATGAATTGAATGGCGTGGAAGTGATCAGGAGACTGCTCAAGTCGAGATTGATGCGCCAGGTGAGGGGTACCCTGCTGGCCGTGCCCATGGTGAACATGTACGGCGTTGTCGAGCGATCCCGCTACCTGCCGGACAGGAGGGATCTGAACCGTTCTTTCCCGGGTTCAGAGCGCGGCACCATGGCCTCGAGACTGGCGCACACCTTTATGAGTGAGGTGGTTTCGCGCTGCAATTACGGGGTCGATCTGCATACCGCGGCGATCGGACGAAACAATCTGCCACAGGTTCGCGCCAACCTGGATGATGCGGAGACCGAGCGTCTTGCTCGTGCTTTCGGTGTGCCGGTGTTGATCAATTCCAGCCTCAGGGACGGCTCCCTGCGCGAGAGTGCACTGGAATCAGGTGTCACCATGCTGCTCTACGAAGCCGGAGCCGCACTCAGGCTGGACGAGGTGTCGATCAGGGCGGGGTTGGCTGGCGTGATCAATGTGATGCGAACCGTTGACATGTTGCCTGCCAGTCGTAGCAGGAAAGGGGTTGGCGAACCTTTTGTCGCGAGATCGAGTGTCTGGGTGCGTGCCCCTGGTAGTGGTCTTTTTATCAATCGATTGCGGATGGGCAGCAGGGTGGAGAAGGGCCAGGTCATGGGTTTGCTTGCCGACCCCGTGACAGGAGAGGAGTCACCAATCGAGTCAGTTGCCACCGGGGTGGTTATTGGTAAAAGTGACCAGCCACTGGTGCACGAAGGAGAAGCGCTTTTTCACATTGCCCGCTTCGAGGCATCGAAACGCGTAGCTGCCGAGATAGAGACTTTCCGCTCGGAACACCAATACGGTGAGGGGGAGGCCATCGAGCCGCCGACATTTTCCTGACAGTGTCTCAGTATTTGTTTCGCCGATTAAACAGACCTGAGTTTGGGGTAGTGACATATAACTGCGGTATCCGCAGCTGCAGCTTGCAGTCAGCCAGTGGCGGGGCTACCTGGTGTTTTGTTGGATGACCGATCTGAGCAGGGAGAAGTCCCAGTAGTCTTCTTCTTTGAGTTCTGACGGGTTGCCTTCTATCGTTCCGGCATAAGAATAAAACCGGATGTCAGCATCAAAGGCTGAGGCCAACCCGCCATCCATTGGAAAGGCACTCTCGGCCACCATCTCTGAGTAATACGGAATGATTTCGTCCACCCGGGCTGGTTCCAGGTCTGGAAGCAGATTGTATTTTTCTCGTTGGCGGGCAACGTAGCCCGGATCTGTGTTGATTTGATGCCACACGTTCAGAAGCTCTTCTATTAGGATCTTCGTCATATCCGGTCGGGCTGCCAGAAAATCCCTGCTGGCGTAAAGCGCTTCATCAGACGCCAGGAGTTCGGTCATCGGCAGTACCTTGAAATTGCCCCGGTCGGAATTAACCAGCATGTTCCGGCGTTCCGTATCGACCACGGTGGCTTTGATCTGATTCTTCAACATGGCGCGCGCACGCACACCGGATCCCGGGATGTACTTCATCTCACGGTAGCGGATGCCATTGCGCCTTGCCAGCATGTTCATGACGGCTTCGGTACCGGATCCGGGGCCATGGGTATACATCACCTCTCCATCCAGGTCTTTCCAGGTATCCATATGGTCCGCATTGACGACCGGGAAAAAGCGCAGCAGGCTCAACTGAAAAAACATCCGCAGGGGCGCACCCTGTCTTTGAATCAGCTGGTACGGGGTCCCCATGCCAATATCGGCAAATCCGCTCGTAACTGCCTGGGCTGCCAGGCCTTCTGACTGCATATAGCTGATTTCGAATGTTGCCCCGCGTTCGCGGGCATGTTCCAGGGCAATCAGGACGTTGAGCATGTCGATGCCCGGCAGGTCATCGAGGGCAATACGGACTGGTTCAGAAGCAAAATCCCGTGCCGATACATTGGCTGTAAGTGAAAAAAGCAACAGTGCTACTGACAAAAAGAAGCGTGTGTTTTTTCTGTTTTCCAATGCGAGCATGCAGGCTTTTGTGGGTTGTTTGGGCATGTATGGGTATGGACTAGAGCCTAGTGAAAGCGTCCTTGAGATACAAGCTTGTAATGCCGATGTTCGTGGGCGCGTTGGTGCTTATTGGATTTGCCTCGTGGTTTTCATATTCGCACTTGAAGCAGGAGTTGCGAAGGCATCTCATTGAGCACGGTGACTACATTGCGACCACGATCGTGGAGTCCGCGCGCTCGGTGGACAGCTACGACCAGATTCGTTTCGCCTTGGAGCAGATTTCACTGAAAACCTCGGGGCTGCATGGCGTCACACTGGCGAGCGTGGACCCTTTTATTATCTGGGCCTCGAGTTACCACCCTGGCAGCAATGGCAACGAGGCCGGACGCGACATGCTGGCGGCCATGCGGATGGTGCAGGACGCCGGGCTGTTCGGGAAATTTGTCCTGCCTGGTGGCGATATTGTGATCACCCATCCTCTTGAGCAGGACTTTCCAGACACGAGAGCTAACACGCGTAGGCAACATAATCCGGGGCAAACCGACTTCGGTACGTTCCAGCCTATCGACATCTTTCCCATTCCAGTCGGCGAGTTCAAAGGTGTTCTCTACCTGCGTCTTGACTGGGAGACCGTGATAGCCAATGCCCGGCAGCATATGCTCACCCAGGCCGCAATCGTTGGTCTTGGCGCTGTTGCCGTGCTGCTCTTCTCCCTGGTGTTGGTGTATCGATTGGTCCTCAATCCGGTTTCAAAGCTTGTTCAGCTTGCGAGAAGGCAACAGGAGGGAGAGATTTCAGCGCGTGCTGATGAGCTGCCAGGTGATGAGATTGGTGAACTCGGAGGCGTTATCAATCGGATGCTCGATCACCTCGAGGATTCCGGCAGGCAATTCAGGGATCTGTATGAACGGCAGCCTGACCCGGCATGGATTATTGCTGGCAACCGATTCATCGAGTGCAACAACGCGGCAGTGGAAATGCTTGGCCACACGTCGAAGGCCTCACTGATCAATACACATCCATCCGAGTTATCGCCGGAATTTCAACCGGATGGACAGCCTTCCATGCAGAAGGCGGAACAGATGATGGAGCTTGCAAAAAAGAAGAACCAGCATCGTTTCAACTGGGTCCACAAGCGCGCCGATGGTTCCGAGTTTGTAGCCGAGGTGACGCTATCAGCAATCCAGTACGCTGGCAGGCCCGCGATCTACTGTATCTGGCGAGATGTAACCGAACAGGTGGAATACACGTTGCGGCTGGAACGCTACCAGACGGCACTCCTGGAATGGGCGAGGGTTAGCCACGAGGATGTCAACCAGGCGTTCAGGCAAGCGTCTGAAGTGTCTGCTGCAACATTGGACGTTCCCCGCGTCAGTATCTGGCTTCTTGATGAAGAGAATAGCCGCATGCGTTGCGAGGATCTGTTCGAGGATGGTGTCGGCCACACCAAGGGAACAGAAATCTGCCGAGCGGATAATGCCGAGTATTTCAACGCTCTGGAGGCCGGGATCACGCAATCCATGATCGATGCCCAAAACGATCAGCGAACACGCTCATTCGCAGAAAACTATCTTGTTCCCAATCATGTTCGTTCAATTCTGGATATTCCGATCATGTATGACGGTTCCGTCAAAGGGGTTGTACGTCTTGAGCAAACCTCCAGGGCGAGACAATGGAGTGCGCTGGAGAAGGAGTTTGCATCAGCCATTGCCAGCTCGATCTCGCTTGCCCTGGAAGTGGACCGGCGGAAACGAGCCGAAGACGAGTTGACCTACATGGCCTATCACGACGAGTTGACCGGGTTGCCCAATCGGAGTCTGTTGGCTGACCGCCTGGATCAGGCGGTGCGCCAGGCAAAACGAGACAACACCCTGGTGGCTGTATTCTTCCTGGATCTTGATAACTTCAAACAGATCAACGACTCGTTCGGGCATATGGCCGGAGACCAGTTGCTTCAGCAAACAGCTGCCCGTATGACAGGCGTGCTGCGGGAAACGGATACGATCTCCAGGTTGGGTGGCGATGAGTTTGCCTTGTTGATCAGCGCGAGCAAAAGCCTGGTGGATGTCAACGAAGTGGCAATGAAGTTATCGGAATGCCTGCAGGCCTCGTTCCAGATCGAAGGCCGCGAAATTTTCCTGACCAGCAGCATGGGGATCAGTGTCTACCCAAATGACGGAAGCAGTGCCCAGGAATTGCTGCGTAATGCAGACGCCGCAATGTACCGCGCCAAAGAGGATGGCAAGAACGGTTACCAGTTCTACACGGCTGACCTGACCGAAAAAGCATTCGATAAGGTGTTGCTGATATCCAGTCTGCGCCGAGCTTTGAGCGAGGAAGAACTGGAAGTCTATTACCAGCCACAACTGGACATGGTTGCGAACAGGGTCACGGGCATGGAGGCGCTGCTGCGTTGGCATCATTCGGAACTTGGCCAGATTCCTCCGTCCCAGTTCATCCCGGTTGCCGAGGAATCCGGCTTGATTGTCTCGTTGGACCGCTGGACTATCCGCAAAACGATGGAGTACGCCAAGTCGCTACTCGATAACCATGCGTTTTCAGGCCGAATGTCAGCCAATGTTGCTGTTCAGCAGTTGGCGCAGGGTGGTTTTGTCGAGTACCTCAAAGCGTCGCTTGATGCCACCGGCTGCCCTGCAGAAAGCCTGGCCCTGGAGATTACCGAAGGACAGATTCTCAAGAACCCTGATGTGTCCATCGACCAGTTGCACAAAATTCGCGAACTGGGCATCGAAGTCCATATCGATGATTTCGGTACCGGTTATTCGTCGCTGACCTATCTCAAGAAACTCCCGGTCGACAAAATAAAGATCGATCGTTCGTTCGTACGGGACATTACGGAAGACAAGGAAGATGCGGCAATCGTCAGAGCGGTGATTGCATTGGCACGCAGCCTGGATATCGACGTCATTGCGGAAGGTGTGGAGACCCAGCAACAAGTGGACTTCCTGGTGAAAGAGGGGTGTGCCGTGGCGCAGGGTTTCTACTATGCACGACCGATGCCGTCGTTGGAGCTTTCGTCATTCCTGGCCGATCACTGAATGAGCTGCTCTAGAAGACTGGGTATTCCCTGCCCGCGGGGTAAATAGTCCATCGTCAGGCTGACTTACTGATCGTGATGGATAACCCGGTCAGGAATCATCCTCGTTTGCGCTCTGCGGAGAGGCGAAGTGCTGGCGCAGGGCCAGCCACTCGGCGAGGCGCAGTTGCACCAGGTGATTGACGCAGCCTTCGGGGTAGATGCCGTGCTTGTCGGCCTGCCCGGCCGGCAGACCGGTGAGCAGTTCCAGCGCCTGTTCAACATGGTCGACCGCGTAGAGATGGAACCTGCCTGCTGCCACGGCATTTCGCAGTGCCTGCTTGAGCATCAGGTGACGCACATTGCTGCGCGGTATGATGACGCCGTGTTCGCCATTCAGGCCGCGTTGTTCACACAGGTCGAAAAAGCCTTCGATTTTCTCGCAGACGCCGCCAATCGCCTGCATCTGGCCGTGCTGATTGATTGAGCCGGTGATCGCCAACGACTGCCTGATGGGTATGTCGGCTATAGCGGAGATCAGTGCACACAGTTCGGCGGCGGAGGCGCTGTCGCCCTCGATATGGCTGTAGGTCTGTTCAAACACCAGACTGGCTGACAGTGACAGCGGCTGGTGCTTTGCATAACGCTCCCCAAGATAAGAGGCAAGGATCAAGACGCCCTTGGAATGGATCGGTCCGGCCTGCTCGGATTCGCGTTCGATATCGATCAACTCGCCGGCGCCGAGGCGTGCAGTGGCGCTGATGCGGGTAGGGGCGCCAAATGCGTAGTCGCCCAGTTGCAGGTAGGTCAGACCATTGACCTGGGCCAGTTGGCTACCCGAGGTGTCTATCTGCAATACCTTGTCGAGCATCTGTTCCTGCAATTGTTCCTTTACCTGGCTGGCGCGGTGGGCCTGGGCATCTAGGGCGGCCTGAATATCCTGGCGCTGTACCAGGGGGCTGTCCCGGTGTCGGGCCTGGTAGTCGGATTCACGTAGCAGGTCTACCAGGCTGCCCATGTGCAGCGATAACTTGTCGTTATCCCAACTCATGCGTGCACTGTGCTCTATGATGCGTGCAACGCCATCACGGTCGATTGCGCGCAGCCCCTCGCGATGTTGCAGGGTGGCGATGAGGCGTGCATACAGCAGTTCGTTGTCCTGCTCGCGTGGCAGCTCCTCGGAGAAATCCGCGGCTACCTTGAACAGCAACGCGAATTCCGCGTCGTATTCCTTGAGCAGGTAGTAAAGGCGCCGGCTCCCGATCAAAACCACTTTCAGGTCGACCGGAATGGGTTGCGGCTCGAGCGACGTGGTGCTGACCAGGCTGAGCTGGCGCTCGACCGACTCGATGCGGATTTCGCGCGCATTGAGCACCCGCTTGAGGCCTTCCCAGGCAAATGGATGGGTCAACACCTTTTCTGCGTCGAGTACCAGGAAGCCGCCATTGGCATGGTGCAGGGCGCCGGCCTTGATCATGCTGAAATCAGTCTGCAGGGTGCCCATGTGAGCAACGTGTTCAATGCGTCCGATCAGGTTCTGATAAGTGGGGTTGTCTTCAACTACGATCGGGGCGCCGCGGGTCTCGGCATTGTCGACCAGGATGTTGATGGCGTAACGACGAAAGCGTTCGTCGTCGGCCGTTATGGTCTGTTCACCGCCATCGTCGAGATGGCGGAACTGGTCGACGTTCTCGATGATGTCTGCCTCGACCTGTTCCAGGTAAGCAACCAGGTCCGGATACGGTTGGTATTTGTTCTCAAGCTCGTTCAGAAACTGGGTCACGGTCAGCTTCATCGTTTCGCGGTCGAGCTCACGCAGCTTGCGCTGCAGGTGGTGCTGCCATTCCGGCACTTTGCTCATGGTGGACTTAAGCTTGTCCTTCATCTCCTGGAGAGCTTTTTGAAACCTTTCCTTTTCCTCCGCGGGCAACGCTTCGAAATCCTCCGGCGAGAGGATCTTGCCGTCTTTCTGAGGGGTAAGGGTAAAACCGTTCCGGCCACGTAGCAGGACGATATTGCGCTCGGCTGCCAGCCGACCCAGTTCCTGCGCAGCGTCATCCTCGTCGCTTTTGAGGTCCTCCATGATTTCCTGGTGACGACGCTGGTATTCATCACCCTGGAAGGCGGCCGGGATGGCGCCCAGCAGGTCTTCAATGAGTTGCCGCAGATCAGCGCGCAGCTGGCGCGCAGTGCCTGCAGGCATCTTTAAAACCTGTGGTTCCTGTGGGCGCTGGTAATTGGCGACATAGCACCAGTCGGCGGGGTTGCTGGCTTCGTCGGCATGCTGCTTGAGCGCGTCTTTGACCAGGGTGTGGCGGCCCAGTCCTGTGGAGCCCATGACATACAGGTTGAAACTGGCCTGCGGCATCGCCACGCCGAACTCGATGGCCTCGAGCGCGCGCTCCTGACCAATGGTGGTGGAGAGTGGCTCGAGGTCTGCGGTAGTGGCAAAGTCCAGTCGCTCCAGTTCACATCCGTGATAAAGCTCCTGGAGCTTGAGCCGGTACTTTTCGGACAGCATGGTCACGAGATAGTCCTTGCCCCCTGGGCGGGCTTTATGCTTGTTCTCAAGACCATTATGTCGCGTTGCTCTCGTCCGAGGAACCGTCTATCCGTGGCTGCCTGATTGCGGGACACCTGGCCTATTCGAGTGACAAACACAACCCTCACGGACGTGTCCGTGCTGTCTCAACCCGTCCCGGGCGTTACATGACTTGTTCGCGAATCTGTTTTTCTCCGGCTGTCGTCAGGTCCTTGGCAACTTCCGCCCGGACCACGTCATGCAAAGGCTTACCCATGTGCTGTCTCAGCAGGCCGAGGAATTGAGGCTCCGCAACCAGGTAAAGCTTGCGATAGCTCTGGTCTTGCCGGCCCCGTTCGAGTTGTTCGCAGATTTCCCTGGCGAATACGTCGGCAGCGTGCTGCTTGGCTCGCTCGCCGCGGTCGATACTGTGGCCGCCTGTCGTGCCGCTCAGAACATGTCCGGCGCGGTCTGAAACCAGGTCACCCGCGTGTCGGCGAGAATCGGGATGGGCCAGGTCGATGACTTCACGCATGGCCGAGTCGGTGGCTTCGGCCTCGAAGATGCGGGCGCGGGCCGCATTGGCAACAACAATCCAGTAGGCGCTCATGGCTTTGTCCTCCTGAGCAATGCCGGGAGTTCCTACCTCCATGTACACGAACCCCTGGACCGTGTTTGGCTTCCATATCTTCAGTAAACACGATGGGTCGGAGGTTTGCCTTGATGGCCGGCAACACAAGGCGAATGATACGGACAAACAGGCCGCGGTAACGTCAATCCAGGTGGTTGATCAGACTGCCTACCCCGGGGATGTCGATTTCGATCTGCTGACCGGGTTGCATCACTGCCGCGCCGAGCGAGGTGCCGCAGGCAATGATGTCACCGGGATAGAGCGTTATTTCCTGGCTGATCAGGCGAACGATCTCGCGTGGTGAGAAGATCATGTCGCTGACCGGGTAGTCCTGTTTGATTTCGCCATCGAGAATGCCCCGAACCTGCAACGTATCGGGGTCAACCCCACGGGCGATGGCCGGGCCAATCGGGCCGAAGCCGGGATAGCTTTTGGCTCGGCACCATTGCGGGAACTCCGGGTTGCCGAACAGAATCTGCGGGGCTGTGACATCGTTGACGCAGGTGTAGCCAAAGATCGCATCGTCGACCTCTTCTGCGCGCAGTTGACGACTTCGCCGACCCATGACAATGCCCAGTTCCGCTTCGAATTTGATCTCGCCCGCAGAGATGTCGGGTTGTTGGATTCGGCACTGGTGGGCGGACAACGAATCGGGAAGTTTGACGAAGTACAGGGGGAAGTCGGGGATCAGTGTCTTCTCCGCCTGTTGGCGTTGGTGGAAGTTGTTCCAAAGCCCGAGGAACTGGCGCGGCTCAACCGGCGGAAGCCATTTGACCTCTTCTGTGGGAACGGTTTCACCGCTTGCTGTTGTGCCGGTGAAGAAACTGCCACTATGCAGTTCAATGAAGTCTTCAAGCAGGCGGCCAATACGCGGCACACCATCCACTTCGACGCGACACCAGTAGGAAATTTCAGACATGCCAACCAGGATTGTGTTTGTTGCTGGAGCACAACTGTAGCAGTTGTTTGAAGGCGTTACGGTCTGATCAATCACTGCGCCTTGTTTTTTGCCCAGAGCAGGATCGATTCAAAGTCATCTTTCCCCGGGGCGGGCCGCCGACAAACCTCAGTTATCGATTCGGCGCCGGGAAAAACATTACTGCTATATTGCGCACCGGTTCAGGAAATTCTGGAGTGTGTTGTGATGACAAGTGAAGGGGCGCTTGAACGCCTGTTGACCGCGATGCGGCAGGATGCGGAAGCCCGTTCACGCGAGTTCAGGCACTTGAACGAGCAGCTCGAGCAACGCAATGAATTATTTGAAGCGCAGCTGGGAAAACGGGCAAACTCGGCCAAGTGGCTCGCCATTCTGGCGGCATTCCTGGCAATAACGGCAGGTGCCCTGGTTTACACACTGGTACTGACGCTTGGTAACGATGTGAAGCAGATGTCGGGCAACATGGTTGATATGCGGGGCTATCTGAGAAACATGGCCGCCGGCGACCCCGTTGATGGCGAGGCCAGCTTCATGTCGAGCATGGCACACGATATCCATCGCATGAGCAACGACATTGCAGCAATGCGTGTCGAGATGACCGCGGTGTCCGGTGATATCGGTGTGATGCGAACTGCCATGACGGATATGCGTGAAGATATCGGGGCGATGAACAGTTCGATGGGGGAAATGGGCGGTGATATGAAGGACATGCGTGCCAACATCGACGGCATGGCTCAATCGCTCGGACACATGAGTCGCAGTGTCGGCCGGCTTTCGCGTGATGCGCAGCATCTGCGTGAGCCTTTCCGTGGCATCATGCCCTGGTAGGTGCTGTGCCCGGGTTGCTGTCGCTGTTCTATCGATGGCCGCTTCCCGGGAGCTTTCTGCACATGCTGATGGTGTCCAGCCCACAGTTGTTGCGGAGTGGTTATCAGTCGCTCCGGGAAGCGCCTCGGGTAAAACGCAGAATGATGTAGATCTTGGCGGGCACAATCAAAAACACGCCAAGGGTGATCAAGACCACTACCAGCGCGATGCCCTCGATGCCATATCGGCACGTGAT
>Ga0180430_10004532_pt1 | contig 11699 bp, 10 predicted proteins | sample SS_ome_9_FD_132999 | JGI IMG/M metagenome (GOLD analysis project Ga0180430, IMG submission 132999) | Hypersaline lake sediment archaeal communities from the Salton Sea, California, USA - SS_1_S_2 metaG | ecosystem: Environmental > Aquatic > Non-marine Saline and Alkaline > Hypersaline >... | reverse complement strand
TGGGGATCCTCTTCCTTAAAGAAAGCTGCATAGATGATCGGCATGAAGTAAGCCGCATTAAGCAGCGTTGAAATCACAATCGCACCTATGGCGATCCACTGTTCGGTCTGAAATGCCCCACTGAGCAAATACCATTTGGAAATAAAACCTGCAAAGGGTGGGGCACCGATCATCGAAACGGCGCCGATCGCAAATGCTCCCATGGTCCAGGGCATACGCCGGCCAATACCGTTGAGCTCGCTAATGTTTGATTTGTGTGCCGTAACCAACACCGCACCGGCACAGAAGAACAGGGTAATCTTGCCAAAAGCATGCATGGCGATATGCAAACCGCTGCCAATTGCACCAGCCGCGATACCGAGCATCGCTCCCATGGTTATGTAAGACAGCTGGCTAACGGTGGAATAGGCTAAGCGTGCCTTGAAGTTGTCTTTGTACAAAGCAATAGCCGAAGCCAATACGATGGTCAATGCGGCAATCATGACCAGCATGTCGGACACAGCGAGTTCTGCAATGGTATCAACCCCGAAGATATAGACACTGACCTTGAGAATGGTAAACACGCCGGCCTTGACGACGGCGACAGCATGTAACAGTGCAGAGACTGGCGTTGGAGCGACCATGGCAGCCGGTAACCAGCGATGAAATGGCATCAGGGCCGCTTTACCCGTACCAAAAACATAAAGTATCAGCAGCACACTCAATATCACCGGACTGATGGTGTGATCAAAAACACCGCCATTGGTGAATGTCAGGGTACCTGTCAGGTGCCAGGTCCAGATCATGGCAAGCAACAGGAGGCCAACCGAGGTACCCATTAACAGTCCAAGGTAGACACGCCCGGCTCTACGGGCCTTATCGTTACCGGCATGGGTAACAAGCGGGTAAGTTGACAGCGTCAGTATTTCGTAAAATATAAAGAGTGTCAGCATGTTGGCTGACAGAGCTATACCCATCACCGCGGCAATGGATACCGAGAAGGCGGCATAGAAGCGTGTCTGATTGATTTCATGATGGGCGCGCATGTAGCCGATGGCGTAAAGCGTGGTTACCGGCCACAGAAAACTGGCAACCAGTGCAAACAGCAAACCCAGCGGTTCCAGGTTGAAAGCCAATGATAATCCCGGCAACGGCTCTGCCAGCACCAGTGTGGCAGTGTTGTCCCATGAAACAATGCTGGCGAGTGAGGCAACCATCCAGAACAGGATGAGTCCGGCGGTGATGGAAACAGCCTCACGGATATTCGGCGACTTGCCAGTGGCAACAATGCCAATGGTGGCCAGCAACGGCACCAGCGGGATCCATGTGAGTAGTTGCAGTTCGTTCACCCGCCACCCCCTGTCAGTGCTGAGGTTGCCTGGGTGGCAAGTCCAACAGTGAGGCCAGTATGAATTCCAAAGTAGAAGTTGGCTATCACCAGAATCCACAAAGGTGCCAGCATGGAGATAGGGGCTTCCTGGTAATGTCTGTATTCGTCAGGCTTGCCAAAATAGGCCGCTTCAACCAGTTTCCATACATAGATGACAGCCAGCATGGATCCCAGCAATACCAGCAGGGCCACCGGCCAGAGATCCTGTTCAAGGGTGGAAAGTACCAGGTACCATTTACTGATAAAGCCTGCAGTAGGGGGGATACCTATCAGGCTCAGTCCACCGGCGACAATGCCAGCCATCGTCCATGGCATTTTCCGTCCCAGCCCGGCAAAGTCCTCGAGTCTGGTTGAGCCAATGCGATAAGCAACCGCTCCCAGGGCAATGAACAGGGCCCCTTTCATCAGCGCATGATTGAAAAGATGCAGGATAGCCGCGGTAATACCAGTGGTGTTGGCCACTCCAATACCAAGCACCATGTAGCCAATCTGTGCAACACTCGAATAGGCAAACAGGCGTTTTATATCGCGCTGATAAACGGCTACCAGGGAAGCAGACAGAACGCCGATCAAGCCAAGCATCAGCAGCAAATTATCCAGAGGCATCAGGCCAAGTGAAAAATCAATGCCGAAAATAACCAGAATGGTGCGTAGTAACAGATACACGGCCACCTTGGTTGCCGTTGCCGCCAGAAAAGCAGTGACCATAGACGGAGCGTAAGCGTAGGCATTGGGTAACCAGAGATGTAACGGAAACAGGGCCAGCTTGAGGCCGATACCCACGGTGAGAAAGGCAAAACCAGCTCTTACGGTACGCGTATCACTGACCTCAGGCAGGCGTGCTGCCAGATCAAGCATGTTGAGCGTGCCTGTCATCATATACAAAGAGCCTATGCCGATCAGAATGAAAGTGGCACCAATGGTTCCCATGATGAGGTAGGTGAAAGAAGCATTCAGGGCACGTCGGTCTTTGCCCATGGAAATCAGCGCATAAGTTGCCAGCGAAGAAATCTCCAGGAACACGAAAACGTTGAATGCATCGCCAGTAGCCACGATACCGACGAGCCCGGCGAAGGCCAGCATGAATGCCGTATAAAAATAGGCAATACGATGCTCGTCGATTTCCCTGGGTACACTTTTCCTGGCAAAAACCAGTACCAGGGAGGCCATGGCGGAGACAATCAGCAGTACATAGGCCGCCAGGATATCGATACGATATTCAATACCCCAGGGCGGTTCCCAGCCACCGAGCCAGTAGCTGATGGGGCCTTCTGCAGTAACCTGCATCACCAATAAGATGGCTGCTGCAAAACTCAACCAGGACGAAACCAGTGCGGCAAACCATACAAGGCGAGGTTGCCCCAGCAGAACACACAGCGGTGCTGTCATCAACGGAATAATGACGACAAGTATTGGCAGATGCTCTGTCACGTTCACTTGTCTTTTTCTCCACCCAAACTGGAGACCGGCTCTTCTGCGGCACTATCATCAATCAGGTCCTGTTCATTGATTTCGTCTTCCTCGACGGTGCCATAGGCTTCGTAAATGCGAATCACCAGTGCCAGGCCAACGGCTGTTGTCGCAACGCCTACCACGATTGCGGTAAGAATCAATACATGTGGAAGCGGGTTGGAATATGTCGTGACGCCCTCAACAAGGATAGGGGCAGCTCCGTCACTGATTTTTCCCATGGAAATGTAGAAAATGAATACCGAGGTCTGGAACAGCGCCAGGCCAACCAGTTTCTTCACCAGGTTGCCCCGGGAAATGACAACATAAAAGCCGGCCATCATCAGAAACACGACTACCCAGTAGTTAAAGAGGCCGGGAATTTCCATCATGATTGACGACTTCGGCCTGCCAGAATATGAAAGATCAGCAGAATGACGGAAAAAACGGTGATACCGACCCCAAATTCAACCAGTAGCACGCCCAGATGTTGGCCCTGTACCGGATCGTCTGCCAGTGCCGAATAATCCAGGAAAGGCTTATCTTCCAGTAGGGCAAAGACGCCGACACCTCCATAGATGAGTACGCCAAGCGCTGCCAGTCGAGGTAGCCAGCATGTCGGTATCACCCTGCGAGCCTCTATCTCGCCGAAGGCCAGGTGATAAAGAATAAAACCGGTGGAGAAGATAACACCGGCCTGGAAGCCGCCTCCGGCGCCGAAGTCACCATGGAACTGCACGTAGAGGGCATAGAGCAAAATCAAGGGGATCAGCATCTTAACCACTACCTTCAAAACAACCTCGTTAGCAACGGTATTGAGTTCCGGCTGAGGCTTATGAGGTTTTTGTATACCCAGTAACAGCAATACCCCCAATCCGGCAGTAAAGATAACAAAGGTTTCACCAAAGGTATCAAAGCCGCGGTAACTGGCTAACACCGCAGTGACCATGTTGGGCATGCCAACTTCTGCGGGGCCTTTTTCAATATACCTGGGAGCTACATGCTGATGCACCGGGGAAGAAGGGTCGCCATGCAGAGGTGCATCAAGTGATGCATAGACGAGCACTGCACCGGTAATGCAAACCACCAGCAGGGGCAGTAAGGAATTATGTTTTGGGGTAGCCTCCCAGCGGCTTGTAAGATAAAGACTGGACAACATCATAACGGTGGTCACACCGGCCCCGACCGCTGCTTCCGTAAAGGCAACATCTACAGCATTAAGATCCATAAACAAGGCTGCGGTAAGCAAACTGTAAATACCAAACAGGATAATCACGGCAAAAAGATCGCGCAGCCGAATTACTGCTATGGCAATCAAAACCAGGAAGCCCAGAAGGATGATGTCAATCAGGGTTTCGATGAATTTTCTCCGGTCTCATTGCCCTGTAAAGGGTTCTGTACAGGTTGCTCAACAGGAGTCTTTCCCAGAGGACGAAGTCCGCCGTGCAGCGCTGCCTTCGCCATGGAATGGGTTGCAGTAGGATTAGTGATAAGTACAAAAACCAGGATCATTAGTACCTTGATGGTATCGAGTGATAATTCCATGTGCAGCATCAAGCCAACCAGTAATAATGGAGTGGACAGCGTATCGGTGATGCCGCCGGCATGCACCCGCGTAAAAAAGTCAGGTAAACGCAGCAGGCCAACACCACCGGTGATACAAAGAACCCCTCCAACCAGAAGGAAAAGGCCACCGATCCATTGCAGAATTTCACTCATGATGGTTTTTTCTCTTCATCTGGCTCTACTACAGAACTGGCTTCGAAGAAACGCATGATGGCAATGGTGCCGACAAAATTGATCATGGCATACAGCAGTGCAATGTCGAGAAAACTGTGCCAGGAAAGAAAATGGCCGCCCAATGCAATCAAAAGTACTGTCTTGGTGCCAAATGAATTGGCGGCCAGCATACGGTCATATTCAGTGGGTCCCATGAATGCCCTTATCAGGGCCAGCGTCATGGTTATCAGAACTGCAATTATTGCGGCTATCAGCATGATACTAGAGCCCTATATCCCTGATGCGGCGCTGCATTTCTCCGGCGCGTAAGGATTCCATAGCTTCAGGAGACAGGTTGTGAATCATGAAATGATCATCTTTGACATCGGTGGTCAGTGTTCCGGGAGTAAGCGTAATGGAATTGGCATAAATGGTTTTCTCCAGGTCACTGCTGACTTTGATGTCGAGCTTATCCCAAGAGGGCTGTATGGGTAACTTGGGGTGCCAGATACGGCGTGCGACATCGATGTTGGAGATAACGACCTGTCCGAGTAGCCAGAGAAAATAGCGCAACAGCCTAAATCCTGGTCGCAAGGTAATAGGCGCTGCATCTACCTGGTCCATACGTCTGAGCAACCAGACCACCATGAGAGCGGAAGCTCCACCCAGTGATAGCAGCAGCGGAAGATAATGGCCTGACAACAGCAGCCAGAAGGCATATAAGCCAACGAGAATTAATACGTAGCGCACCGAATTCACCAACAGAATTTCAGCAAGAAATATTGCTGTTTTGTGCAGTTATTGTAGCAGAAACTATGGGGTTTAAGCCATGCTCAGAGCCCTGGGCGCCTGACATGAAAAATCAGAATTGATAATATTCTATGGATAAAATTTAACTACCTTGCAGGTCTTACAATGCAAAAACTTGTTGACTTACTGGCCGATCGTCTCAAGTCGGTTAACGAAATCATGCCCTGGGACATGCAGGAAATGATGGAGGATGATCCGGATGTGCTGGTGCTTGATGTTCGTGAGCGCGATGAGTTCGACACCATGCATGTGGAGGGAAGTCTCAATGTTCCACGCGGTATCGTAGAGTCTGCCTGTGAATGGGGTTATGAAGAGACAGAGCCGGAATTGGCTGAAGCCCGTGATCGCACCGTTATCGTTGTCTGTCGTTCCGGGTATCGCAGTATTCTTGCCGGATTCAATCTGCAGTTACTGGGGTTTAATAAAGTCTATTCACTGACAACCGGTTTGCGTGGTTACAATGATTACGAACTTCCCTTTGTAGATATCGAAGAAAAGCCGGTAGCTATCGAAGTCGCAGACGCTTTTTTTGCCAACAAGATATTACCCTACCAGTTGGGGCCCGCCGAGGACTGAGCCTGGTCTGTTCAGTTTAAAGATTTTTTTTGCACCAATTCATTGCTCGCTTTAAAGTGTGTGCCAATTATTACTAAAACAACAACCCATGGACTGAATAATGACAAAACATATCGGTATCCTTACCGCCGGGGGAGACAGTCCTGGCCTGAATGCAGCGATTCGTGGCGTGGGTAAGGCAGCTCAAAATAACTATGATATGCGCGTCATCGGGATACGGGATGGCTTTCGGGGGCTTGCCGAAAACCGTACGGTAAGCCTGGAAGGAGGCGTGCTATCCGGCATACTGACCATTGGTGGCACAATCCTGGGAACCAGTCGTGATAAACCGCACAAGATGAAAATCGCAGGTAAAAACCAGGATATGACTGACGTCATCGTCGAAAACTATCAGGCAAACCATCTGGATGCGCTGGTTTGCCTTGGAGGTGGCGGCACACAGAAAAATGCATTGCAACTTAAACAGAAGGGATTGAATGTCATCACCATGCCCAAAACAATTGATAATGACGTGGCGATGACGGACGTCACCTTTGGCTTTGATACAGCTTTGGGAATTGCCACGGATGCAATTGATCGTTTGCACAGCACGGCCCATAGCCATCATCGTATCATCGTGGTTGAAATTATGGGGCACCGGGCAGGTTGGCTGACGCTTGGTGCCGGGCTGGCTGGTGGAGCTGATGTGATTCTGCTGCCGGAGATACCCTACCAACTGGATAAAGTTGCAGAATCCATTACTCAGCGGGTCAAGCATGGTAAAAATTTCAGTATCGTGGCCGTTGCTGAAGGCGCATTGTCAGTTGAGGAATCTGTGGTTTTACATTCAATCCAGCAGCGCGTTGCAGAGGCTGAATCCAATAATGACCGCAAGGCACGCAAACAGGCCAGGGCGGAGCTGAAACAGTTTGAAGCAAGGCATGCTGATCACACCCTGCTGTTGGCGCATCAGCTGGAAGAAATGACCGGACTGGAGTCCCGTCCGACGATATTGGGACATCTGCAGCGCGGTGGAACGCCTTCTGCTGCCGACCGCTTGCTTGCCACAAGGCTGGGTACTGCCTGTGCAGACATGATTAACGAGGGTATCGGGGGAGTTATGGTTGCTGCTCGCGGTGAGGGTGCAGAAGCTGTAGCGTTGGAAGAGGTTGCTGGCAACAAGAAACTGGTTCCGGTTGATCACCCCTGGATTGACAGTGCTCGCAGGGTAGGGGTTTCTTTAGGGGATTAATGCTATTGCGGTATTGAGAAAAAACGCTGGCTTCCATAAAGAAAGCCCGGCAAGAGCTACTCACGCCGGGCTGAATACAACGCTTGCGAATATAGGGAGAGTTTTTCACAAGCTGGAGAACAAATCGGGAGTTCTCACTAAATAGATTGGGCTATTGTCAAATAGTTCAATGCCGGTAGACTGAATACCAGAGGTTATTTATTGGTAATAACAGAACCGGGCAGGGGCACGACATCACAACTGATACTGTCATGTTGCTGTTGTTGAACGTATCTAACGATAGCTTCCGAACACTTTTCATTGGAAGATACCGGCAATGACATGTATTTGTCATCAACCACTATATTCAACCAGTAAGTCTGGGCATTCACAGCCCCTGATAATCCAAGGCTTAACAAGCCCGCCAATAACATTTTGTGAAACATATCTACTCCAAAATACTGCAGGAATTAATTTCTACCTATATTAGCAATTTATAATATTATGTAAAGCAAAAAAATCTCGCAGTGTGACCTGGTTCACATTTTGGAGGAACGTAAACCCTGAAAATTCTGCAGCTAAGTGCTGGTTCACAGGTTTATGCTGAATAACTAAATCGGTACCTAAGCAGTTAAAAGAGACTGCGGAGAAATTGTTACAGGCAAAAAAAATCCCTGTAGAAACAGGGATTTGTAGATGGTGGGCCCTCGGCGACTTGAACGCCGGACCTGCCGATTATGAGTCGGATGCTCTAACCAACTGAGCTAAGGGCCCAAATGAGTTTCAATAAAAAGAACTATTGATCAGTATCCAGGAAGCTGCGCAGTTTCTCAGAGCGTGTGGGATGGCGCAACTTTCTCAGTGCCTTGGCTTCAATCTGACGAATACGCTCACGGGTTACATCGAACTGTTTACCGACTTCTTCCAGGGTGTGGTCGGTATTCATATCGATACCAAAGCGCATGCGCAATACCTTGGCTTCACGCGAAGTCAGGCCGGACAACATGTTCTGGGTAGCTTCACGCAAGCCTTCCATCGCCGCTGATTCAGCCGGAGAGGTCACGTTGGCATCTTCGATAAAATCACCCAGATGCGAATCTTCATCATCGCCAATGGGCGTTTCCATTGATATGGGTTCCTTGGCGATTTTTAGTACCTTGCGAACCTTGTCTTCAGGCATATCCATGCGTTCGGCCAGTTCTTCCGGGGTGGCCTCGCGGCCCATTTCCTGCAACATCTGGCGGGAAATGCGATTGAGCTTGTTGATGGTCTCAATCATATGTACCGGTATGCGGATGGTTCTGGCCTGGTCCGCGATAGAGCGTGTAATCGCCTGGCGAATCCACCAGGTGGCATAGGTTGAAAACTTGTAACCACGGCGGTATTCGAACTTGTCGACCGCTTTCATCAGGCCGATGTTGCCTTCCTGGATCAGGTCGAGGAACAGCAGGCCGCGGTTGGTGTATTTCTTGGCAATAGAGATAACCAGACGCAGGTTGGCTTCCACCATTTCTTTCTTGGCACGGCGAGCCTTGGCCTCCCCAATCGACATGCGACGGTTGATTTCCTTGATTTGGCTGATTTTCAACTGGCAGTTCTTTTCGATATCGGCCAGCTTTTTCTGTGCTCGACGGATTTCGATCAGGTACGGGTCAACCAGATCAGCAGTCTCCGGATATTTATCCAGCATTTCGTCCAGCCGCTGGATCGGACTCTCGTTCCGGGAAAGTGGTGATGAAATCCTTACGTGGCATTTTGCCGTGGCGCACACAGTATTCCATGATGGTTTTTTCATGGCTGCGAACATCTGTAATTGTGGTGCGTAACTTGTTTGTCAGTGTCTGGAACAGTCCTGGCGCCAGCTTGAACAGCAGAAATGTTTCTGAGGTCAGGTCAGCATGTTTTTCAATCTTTTTGTCATCCCCGGATTCAATCGCCTTGAGCCAGGCATTGCAATGTTTACGCAACAGCTTGCTGTTTTGAGCGACTTCTTCAGGGTCAGGACCGGTATCGACCGGTTCGTCATCTTCTGTGTCGTCATCGTCAGCGTCTTCATCGCTATCATTTTCCTTTTCGTCAGTACTGACTACATCAGCCTGCTGTGGTGCAACCGGGATGGCATCAGGGTCTTCATCCGGATCGATAAAACCGGTAATGACATCATTGATGCGCATTTCTTCGGCTTCGACCTTGTCCAGTTGCTCCAGGAATGCGGTAATAACAGGAGGAAAGCTTGAAATAGCTTCGCTGACAGAGAATAATCCAGCCTCAATACGCTTTGCGATACGCAGTTCGCCTTCACGGGTTAATAACTCAACGGTTCCCATTTCACGCATGTACATGCGAACCGGGTCAGTCGTACGTCCAAATTCACTGTCAACCGTGGCCAGCGCGGCAGCTGCAGCCTCAACGGCATCATCATCCGTAGCAGCATTGTCAGAAACAGCCTTTTCATCATCATCAGGAGGAGTTTCAACGACAGAGATTCCCATTTCGTTGATCATGCGGATGATGTCTTCTACCTGTTCAGGTTCGACAATGCCATCAGGTAGATGGTCATTGACTTCGGCAAAAGTCAGATAGCCCTGTTCTTTACCACGGGCGATCAGCTCTTTAAGCTGGGATTTCTGCGTATCCTGATCCATGAGTGTCCTTAAGATAATATTTTCCAGGTAACTTACCGGTTATTTAGCGGCAGATCAGCCGACAACTTTACCGGAATAAGTCGAAAATAAATTCGGCGAATCGAATCGCCCATTATAGCCCGAGGCGTATTTTTTTTCCAGTCTAAATAAGATAATTTCGGTAAAAATTGCCGTTAATCTTCTGATTTGATGTTTCTGAGTGATTGAAGTTCCTGCAGACGCTGCCTTTCATTTGCAGTCAATTGTCCGGGACTTTTGTTTTGCAGTAGCTCCTGCCATTCCAGGTCGGCCAGCATTTTTTGAATCTGTCGGATCACGCCTTCCAATTGGCTACCGACGTCTTCCGGCAGAATATCCAGTTCGAACTGCGAGATTTTATGCAAGTGCTGCGCTTGCGGGGTGTCGCGCCAGTGTTCCAGTATATTGCCCAGGGAGGTTTGGGGGTGCAAGCTGATGAAATCATGCACCTCGCACAACAGGGGAAGGCCGGGGTGGTCCGAGTTGTAAAAATCATCAGCAATAGTAGCGTCAGCGCATTCAGCCGGGAAATGCAGCATCAAGGCAATGGCGCGTCTTACCGGTGGTATGGTGTTCAGTCCGGTTTTTTTCGGTTTCCCGGAAGGGTTTATCGATTCGCGTGGCGCTTTCTGTGGCTGCTGATGCATGCCAATCGTTTCATCGCGTTTTTGCATCATCATGTCTTTGAAGATGCCTTCAGGCAGGCGTTCAAGATGGGGCTTGAGCAATTCTGCAAAGCGGGCCTTGCCATCCAGGCTGCGCATATCCACCTGCTCGGCCATTTTTTCAAACAGGTATTCAGAAAGGGGCAATGCATTACTGATGCGTTCTTCAAGCGCTGTTTTGCCTTCTTTTCTTACCAGGGTATCGGGGTCTTCTCCGTCGGGCAGGAATAAGAAACTGGCCTGTTTGCCATCGCGCATGTGCGGCAGGGTGGTTTCCAGTGCTTTCCAGGCAGCCGCCTTGCCGGCACGGTCACCGTCAAAGCAGAATACAACATGCTGTGTGGTACGGAAAATCAGTTCCAGGTGCTGATCTGTGGTTGCTGTTCCCAACGTAGCGACAGCGTAATTGATGCCAAATTGTGCCACGGCCACTACATCCATGTAACCTTCGACAACCAGTAGTCTGTCGATCTGTTTCTGCGCCTGCCTGGCCTCATAGAGACCGTAGAGCTCGCGACCCTTGTGAAATACGGGGGTTTCAGGTGAATTAAGGTACTTGGGTTTTTCGTCACCAAGGATACGCCCGCCAAAGCCGATGACCCTGCCGCGACGGTCACGAATCGGGAACATGATGCGATCACGGAAACGGTCATATTGCTTGTTTTCGTTCTTTGTCACCATGCCGGTTTCGATTAACTGTTTGATCTGGAGATCGGTTTTACCAATTTCTTCTAACAGGTTGTCCCAGCCAGCCGGTGCATAGCCTATCTGGTAAGTAGCAGCGACTTCTCCGCTAAGACCACGCTGTTTCAGGTATTCCACTGCTTTGGAGGCATCGGGATGATGGCGTAGTTGCCAGGAGTAGAACTTGCGGCAATGTTCCAGTAATTCATACAGAGGTCGGTAGTCCGGTCCCTGCTGATCACTACTATCACGCGGTACTTCCACGCCGACCTGGCGGGCGACTTCTTCAACAGCATCGGGAAAAGACAGGCTGTCATACTCCATGACAAATGAAATGGCGGAACCGTGAGCTCCACAGCCAAAGCAATGATAAAACTGTTTGCTTGGGCTCACGGTAAAGGAAGGAGTTTTTTCGTGATGGAACGGGCAGCATGCCTGAAACTCACGCCCGGCTTTTTTCAGCGGAATACGTGCGTTGATGATATCGACGATATCAGCCTGGCTGAGTAACTGGTCAATGAATTCTGGTGGGATGCGTCCGGCCATTGGTGAAT
>Ga0180430_10004531_pt1 | contig 11700 bp, 7 predicted proteins | sample SS_ome_9_FD_132999 | JGI IMG/M metagenome (GOLD analysis project Ga0180430, IMG submission 132999) | Hypersaline lake sediment archaeal communities from the Salton Sea, California, USA - SS_1_S_2 metaG | ecosystem: Environmental > Aquatic > Non-marine Saline and Alkaline > Hypersaline > Sediment... | reverse complement strand
GCTGAGTAAAAAAGGCAGGGCAAAAACAATCGCCATCAACACCGCCCGCAACCGCGCCCGGCCCCGGCTACGGATAGCTTCGTAAACAATCACGGCAATCGCCGCGCCCACCACCACCGCCTGATACAGCATCGACATGGTCCATAGCGGGCCGTGCAGATAAGAAAGCTCGTAACTGCCGGATGCGCCGGGGACGACCCCGGTCCAAACCAGACTATGCCAGTCGTTAGTCACAACGGCCAGCGTGTCGATGACCGGAAACGCCCAGAACAACACCAGCCGGCGCCCGGTAAGCCACCGGGCATGATGATAATAGCGCAGCACAAATAGCAGCAGCAGGTTGGTGTAGATACCAGCGACAGCGTACTCGATGGTGACAAAGAAGATTTTACGGCGTACGTCAACCGCCATCACTTCCAGCAGAGCCGCCACCGACCAAACCAGGATAAAGAACAGCGCCTGAGCCAGCGCGCCCATTCCCGGCTGGTGACGATGTCGCCAGTTCATCAGCGCGGTGACCAGCAGCACCACCCCGACCAACAAATAGATGTAGAAATACGCAGAAAATTGCCAGGTCATTTATTTGGCTCAAAAAAATGATGTTGGGCCAGCGGCGTATCCGTCGCCCCTCAATCAGCAGTGTATGAATTCCCCGGGGGTAGCGTTGCTGAACAAAAATGTGGTAGCCCGCATAATGGCTCTCAGTAATGATTTTGAAGATTTCTTTTCGCTTCGCTCATCAAAATATCATACACCAAAGCGCATATTTGCTCAATTATGATTGGGGGCGTCCCGTGCGTTCTTCAGCCTCTCCCGAGGCATCATGCAAAAAGACGCCTGATAAAATCAGGCGTCTTTTTTGAATCCAACCTCTGATGGGTAAACAAATTAACGCGGCAACTGGCCTTTAATATTTATTCCCAGGCTGATTAATGTTGTTTTTACCGCGTCCAGATCGGCGGGGGCCACAGTAGCTATGGCCCGGTCTGTCGTGGGAAAGGGGGTCAGTTTGGTCTGCAAGGCCGGCTGCGCCAGTAATTCAGCCAACATGTCATGATCGCGGAACTCGATCAGGGTGAGGGTTTCAGTGGCAGCATGGCCGTAATAGCCCCCCCAGGCTTTCAACTGGGTGATGATTTCATCCGGCAGCGGGCCACGATGCAGCCGGGCCAAATCATCCAGCAGACGCAACACCTTACTTTTGCTGCCGCCGGCCCGTCGCACCAGCGCCGCGGTCAATTGCCACCGTCCGTCGTCCAGTTCTTTAGCAAATTGAGCCAGCCGTCCCCGCAGATGCAGACTGGGCACGGCGTGGATCGGTTTGAGCAAGTCATCCTGGTCAAGCAGCACACTTTGATCGGCGGCCTGGGGGTTGGCGTCGCTGATGACCGGCAGTAAATCTGTGGCAACAAGTTGGTTAACCAACGAGTCAGTTTGACCGGATTTTACCACCACCACATCATCGGCGACCGCTCTGGCCAGATGCGAACCGGTCAGTTCAGCAGCCAACAACTCATTGAGCAATGCAGGCGTGGCCGCTTGCAGCAGATCAACGCCCTGCCTGAAAATAATACGGTTGTGATGACTGCCCCATTCTTCCAGGGACCGCCGGACGTTTTGGGGTAGTTCAGCCTGCCCGGTTTGCTGCAAAAATTTAATGATGTCGGCGACTGTTAGGCCAGCCTGCTGGGCCTGATACACTGACTCCCGCGACAACCGGTACTGGAATGCCCCCCGGTCGGCCTGCTCCCGTTGGGCAAACAGGTCCAGCCGGGCCAGCGTATCAAGCCCCACCGGCCCCATGGCCATCACCTGGAAATTAGGTTGCACCAACAGTTTACCCTCGTGTACCGGCGGCAGGGCTGTACGCAGCCCCAGCAAAGCCTGGCCTGTTTCGGTGAGGCGATAATAAGACCAGGCCATATCGGAATTGGCAGCAGCCTCCGGTTGTTCGCTGCCCAGCTCGACCAGCCCCAGTTGGAACATCATGCCGGTCAGGCAGGCTTTGACAAAATTGGTTTCCAATTGGTTGAACAGAGCCAATAGCTGCTTCGGTTCCCCATAAAAGGGGCGGTCACTGTAGCGGCTGTGATAATAGTAGCTACGGCCCTTTTGTTCGAGATCGGCCCGGTCTGGAAATAGAAAGTTCACGGTATTTAACTGAATCTCGGTTGACAACTCATCAAAGCTGGTCCACTGGTCGGCCGGCAAGGCGGCTATGGTGCGGAGAATGGCCTGGCGGGCGGTGGTCAGGGTGGCCCCATATTGAGTCAGAGAAGTGCTGACATAATCGGCGAATTGATCCAGTTTGAGCCACAGGTTGGTGCAGGCGTGGATTTGTTCGACTTGAGATTTAGTCCAGAAGTCGGGTATTTGCAGATCATTTTGGGCGGTGGTTGCCAGTCGCCCCGGTTGAAGTTTTAGCAGACCCAAACCCTGCAACAATAGCCGCAACAAATACAGTCGACCGGTCTGGTCTTCACGGCGGGCCTCATCGAGCAGAGGGTCGGGGCGCAGGAGGCTGTCATTGATAACCTTAAGCTGACGTTTGCCCACCAGCCCGGAGGCCAACAGGGGCATTTCGTTGCGGCGGGCAAAGTCCCAGTAAAGATACAGGTCGCGCAGCAGAATGGTGGGGTCGTCTCTGAGAATACTTTGCGGACGCCAGTCAGATGATGATACCGGCAAAGGTTCGGGGGCAGGCAGGGTTTTCTGAATAATCGCCGGGATGATAAGTTGAGCCGCGGGATGAAAGCGCAGTTTATAGGGATTGCCGCCGGTGTTGAGGGTGGCATCCCGGCTAAAGACTAATCCGCGCCGGGTCAGGCGGGCGATAATGTCTTCAAAGATACGGCTTTCCCGATGAGGTTGGCCGACATAACCATCGGCGTAAGGCACCCCGGAATAATAGCGATGAGACTGCTGCGGCGCTTCTTTGCCCAGACCGGCCCGGATGATTTCCTGTTGAAAGCGGCGGGTAGGTATTTGACCCCCGCGTAACAATAGCCGGTTGAGCACGGCCTGTTCCGAGGCAGTCAGTTGGTTGTAGGCGCTTAAAATTCGGGGGGCGGCAAATAGTTCGGTGCGTAGCGTGGGCACCAGTTTCTGCTTGGGTATTTTTTTGCCATCATCCAGCGTAATGGCAATGCCGTTAAATTCGGCCATTTCGCGCAGAGTTTCGGCGGCGTAGCTATCCAGCAGGCGAGTCAAGTCGTCGGACATGGGGTTACACCTTATCCGTTTGTTTGGGAGTATAGCCGGCCTGCTCCAATTCGGTGACCAATGGAGCCACGGCCGTTTTGGGGATCAATACCAGACGCGGTGAAATTTGGGCAATAAGGTGTTCGGCCAGCGAAGTCACTGCTTTCATTTCGGCCAGGGCATACTCATCGGCGACTTCAATTATGGTGACACCGCTATAAATTCTTACCTGACCATACCCCTGCCACCAAATTTCAAGCTGTTGCCGGATATGAGCCGGCATTGGCTGCGAAAACAGCCGTTCCCAGTCGGTCATCAGCTCAGTCAGAGTGTGGCCTGATTCAAAAGCGGTATGCACGGCTAACGGATCCAGGGTATAAATAAAGCGGTGGGGCTGAGCCTCATCGAGGCGGGCGATTTTATCCAGCAGGTTGTGTGCCTGGGCGCTGACGGCCGCGGGGTTCACGGTGACAGTCTGCTCCTCAATATGCAAGGCTCCAATCGGGATCGCCGCGCCCGCTTGAGACGGGGTTTGGGCCAGATACGGTACGTCCACCACCGCTTGCCGGTCAAAAAACAGATCGGTCAGGCCATGCAGCCTGATTTCGACCGGATCATCGTCATCATAAAGAATATCAACCAGCCCCAGCCAGGAAAGCGGGCCGGTGAGCATATATTGAATGAAATTCCACTGGGCTAATAGCCAGTCTGCGGCATGGTCGGGAGACAGAGGGGTGTTGTTTTTGTGACGGGTCAAAAACCACCCCGGTACCCCATAGACCCACGAAACCCAGCGGCTCTGGTCAAAACGGGGCCAGAGAGTCCGGAGGAGCGGCTGGAGGTCATCCAGGCGCAGCCACTGCCCATCCGGCAAACAGGCCAGCGCCCGCAAGACTATCTGCCGAAAGTTAGCCAGATCAACCTGCAATTGGGCTGGGGGCATGTGAGCGTATCTCAGCGACCGGCGCAGGCGCAACTCCGGCTGACGGCGTAACACCTCCCCTAACTCGCTCCAGGTCGTCAGCTCAAAATAAGACCGGATTAACACCGCCCGCTGCCTCGGCTCATCCAATTTAAAGAAATCCGCTTTGATTTCCGGCCAAACCGTAACCGGGCTACCCGGCTGAAAAATCCCAACGGTAACCAACAGATTGAACATGAAATCAAGTTTGGCGGCGCTGCCCACGATGGGGGTCAGGCGCTGGAGGGCGTCATCCGGCAGGGCGGGAGACTGAGGCGGCACGGTGAGGGTCAGATCGGGTTTGCTGGTTAGGTTCCGGGGAGTAAGGCCGGACAGTTCAGGCGGATCATAATCCCAGGCTTGCAGGGCATGATAAAATTTTTCCATTTCCGGGCGAGGCATCGGTCGGCGCAGCGGCGTTTGTTCCATTTCCAGCATCAAAATCAACTGGCTGGCCTGCTGTAAAAATGGAGCCGGATCAGCCAACCGTAGATCTGCCGCGGGGCGGTCGGTGGTGAGCTGCGACGAGGCGGGTACAAATTCTGCCGGTAATGACGGGCAGTGACGCAACACAACCCCCGGTACAAAATCGATCCCCTGCTGTTGTCGCTGGGCCGGCATGACCAACCCCATTTCAACCAGATGGTTGAGATAAGTGGTAATTTGTTTGTATTTGGTCAAGCTGCCAAAATGCTGGGCCACCCGTTTGATATCTTTATCCTGCAATATTCGATCGCGGCCCAGTAACACCAATGCCCAGAAAACGCGGCGATGCTCGACATCCAAATTCTGCAAGACCCGGGCAGTATCGGCGGCATCGGTCATCTGGTCGATGAGTTGTTGGGCCAGGGCGGCTTTTTTGTTACCTTTGACGGTCCAGCCCCGCTTGGCAGCAATGCCGCGCAACTCCTGCATTTTGAGAAATTCCAGCCACCGGCCCAGGTTTTTCAGGCTGGCTTGGTGGCGAACTTCAAAAGGATTTGTCAGCCAGGCGGGCAATTCCTTGGGCTGGTAAGCAGGCGCGGGGTCAACCGGGATGACCGGAAATGGAAAATCAGCCGGACGGGATGCGGACGATACAGCCGGCTCAACCTCGGCAAATACGGTGGGCGCTTGCAGCCATTTCAACAGCACCGCCCCAATATGTTTGCAGTAGCCACCCCAATCATAAGGGCAGGTGCAAATGGCGTGAATCCCCCGCTCGTTAACCTGCACCTCGATGTCATACAGCCAACTGCCGCGAATCTGGGCTGTCAGCGTGGAGCCTGCGCGCTGGGGGTGGTGGACCGCGGTCACATAGCCTTTGGCCCGCCGCAGGCTTTTGGCGGTCAACACCTGCTCAATATCGGCGTGGGTAAGAGTCTCCAGAGTCGGCATTATGTATCCTGATTTAGCTGCGTCATTGGTTCATACGCGGCAATTTCATCGCCATAAAGAATGGTGTACTGGTAGCCCTGCTCGGTCAGAAAAAGCTGACGATTGGCCCCAAAATCCTGATCCTGGGTGTCTTTGCTGATGATGGTGTAAAAATGGGCCAAATGATAGCCATTCTCTTTAGGCCGAAGAATGCGCCCCAGCCGTTGGGCTTCTTCCTGACGGCTGCCAAACGTGCCGCTAATCTGGATCATCACATTGGCGTTGGGCAGGTCCACGGCAAAGTTGCCCACTTTGGAAACAATCAGGCGGGTGATATCGCCCTCTTTAAACTGCCGATACAGTTCTCGCCGTTTTCTGACTGGCGTTTTGCCGGTGATGACCGGGTAGCCGTACCGTTTTTGGACCATTTCCAACTGCTCCAGGTACATGCCGATGATCAAAATTTGGTCATCAGGATGTTTGGCCAACAGTTGATCCAGCACCTCGAATTTGGCCGGACTTTCGGCGGCCACCCGATATTTCTGGCGTTGATCGGCCATCGCATATTCCAGGCGGTACTCATCGGGCAGCGGCACCCGGATTTCAACCACGTCGGCGGTGGCAATCCAGCCCTGCCGTTCCAGGTCTTTCCAGGGGACATCGTACTTTTTGGGGCCAATCAGCGAGAAGACATCTTCTTCGCGGCCATCTTCGCGCACCAGTGTGGCCGTCAACCCCAGGCGCCGACGGGCCTGCAATTCAGCAGTGATGCTGAACACGGGCGCGGGCAGCAGATGGACTTCGTCGTAAATAATCAGGCCCCAGTTACGTTCATCGAATACTCTGAAGTGGGGAAAATCAGCCAGGCCGGCAGCCTGACCGTTCTTTTTGGTGCCTCGTTTACGATAGGTCATCGTCTGATAGGTGGAAATGGTAATCGGTTTGATCTCTTTGCGCTGCCCGGAATATTCGCCAATATCGGTTTCGGTCAGGGTGGTTTTATCCAGCAATTCATCAATCCATTGCCGCACCGAAACGGTGTTGGGGGTGAGGATCAGGGTGTTACACTGCATCTGGTTCATCACCGACAGGCCGACGATGGTTTTACCGGCGCCACAGGGCAGCACAATCACCCCGGAACCGCCGTGGGCCGCGCCGCCGGCGTAAAAAATTTCGCCGGCCTCCTGCTGGTAATGGCGCAGGGCAAAGGGCTGGTCGGTGCGGCTCATTTGCCGTAAATGGAAAGCCAGCGTTTCGCCATCAATGTAGCCGGCCAAATCCTCGGCAGGGTAGCCCAGGTTGACTAACGCCTGTTTGATATGGCCGCGTCGGGCGGGATCAACTTGCAGCGTGTGGGCATCAAGCCGGTCAACAATGTAGGGTTGCAGCGGTTTTTGACGGGCCAGTTCGATAATCAGGGCGATGTCGGCGGAGGTGAGCAGCAAGTGACCGTTGTCCCGCTGTAGTTTGACCCGACCATAGCGCCCAATGTAATCCTGAATGTCCACCACCACATTTGAAGGGAGGGGATATTTGCTGTACTGCTCCAGACCGGCCAGAATGGTTTGGGCAGTGAGGCCGGTCGCCGCCGCATTCCACAAAGAAAGGGGCGTCACCCGGTAGGTGTGGACATATTCCGGACTTTTTTCCAGTTCGGCAAAACGGGCCAACACGTCACGGGCGGCCTGGTAATGTTGATTGTCAACTTCCAGCAGGATACTTTTGTCGCCCTGCACAATGAGCGGGTTTTGGGGATTATAACTCACGATGATACAACTCCATACCCCAATTTGCGCAGGTTGGGCTGACTGTTCAGATAAGTTTCGATGACCTGCATCAGGTCGGCTTTGCGGGTGGGCAGATGGGAAGCAATCAGGCCCGCCAGCTCTTTAATCGCCGGCACCGTATATTGCTCCAGGGCCTGATGCACGGTTTTGAATTGTTCGTAATAGTCATATCGTGACATTTATATCCACCAGGTAATGAAATCCACAAGGATTATTGTACGAGATCGGGGTTAATAATCAAATGTTTCCAGATTAGTCCAGTACACTGAGGCTCAAGTTTCTGACAGCACTCGCTCAAAATTTTCCGGGGTGAGCAGTGCGGCGGCTTCGCTGTCCTCCAGAAAAGGGCGTACATCGGTGATGACCTGTCTCCAGTCAACCGCCTGTAACCGGATGCGCACCGCCTGCCGCCAGTTGGTTTCCCGGATGACAGGACCGGGCCAGTCGGATTGTTGCAAAGCGTTGTTCAGTAAGGTCAGGTTGGGGGGCGGCCATGCCGGATCGCTCAAATACCACAGCAGGTCGTACAGGTCGCGCCCTTTCAGCCAGGGACGCTGCAACACGGCGTGCAGTTTGCCAGCCAGCAGCGAGGCCCGGTCGTGGTGTTGCACCTGCAAAATCACGTGGCGGCGCACCACCGTCGTCGTCAGCCCGGCCCCGACGGGGGGGCGGGTGTCAACTTCCAGCTTGACTGCCAGGATCTCTGTGGGATGCGGTGAAAGGTTCAGGTCGAACAACAAGCCGGGAAACCGTAGCCAGGCATTATGAACCACGCGTGTATCGCTGAACTTTATCTCCAGCGGATAGCCTTCGGCGGTCAGGGCGGTTTTGATGGCTTGCAGATACGTCGACCAGCGGTACAGTTCCTGCGCCCGTTCCAAAGAAAAATCCAGGTCTTCGGAATAGCGGGGGGTGGCATACAGAAAGCGCAAGGCCGTGCCGCCCAGAAAGGCCAGCGACACAAACGCGCCAGCCCGCTGCAACGCCTCCAGCGTTCGGGCTTGCAAATATTCCCGGGCCACGTTACGCCCTTGGGCCGGGGTTGGAGCCGCCCGCACCAGCTCAGCCAGGTAAGGTTTCACAGGGTCTGGTACTCCTCAGCTTCGGCGCGAGCCAGATCAACAATCAAGGCGGCAGCGCGCTGTAGTTTGGGCCGGCCGCTTTCGGCAGCCAAACGTTCCAACCGGGTCAGGTCGAGCCGGTCCAGAGCTTGCAGCCGCAGTTCAGTCAGATAAGACTGGTCGTCGCTGCCCGGCTGCAAGGCCAGCAAATCGAGCAAGGCTTTTTCAGGCAAGGCCACAAAAGCGGCCTGTTCATCGGTCAGGATCAGTCGCCGGTAGCTGTGAAACCAATCGGTTTTGATGTGGTGGAACTGATAATCGCCCAGCGGTGTATGCCAGAAACCAGGCCGGTCAGTGGTTACACTGGTAACGACCGGCGTATATTCGGGAATGAGACCATACCAGGCCAAAGCCGCCTGCAAACTCACATAAGATCCCCGTACCATAGCATTGGCCACCACAAAAGCGTGGGGTTTAACTTTTTGCCAGGGTGGAGCCAAGGCATACACGCCCCGGCGCAATTGGTACAGATGGCCCGCCCTGACCCAACGCGATAACTGCCGCCGTACATTCGCCGGATTCACCGGGCCAGCCAGTAACAGGCCGGTTTCAAAAACCGGCTTATCATTAACAGTTTGTAACAATTCCCTAAATTCCATAGCAATATTATGCCATTAATGGCAACTTACTGCAACAAACAAAACTTATAGTACAGCGATGGGCAAGGAACCAGGGATATGGTTGGTCATAATAGACCAATTGAAAATACATGGAGTTCTATCGGATATATTGTGCCAATTGTGGCTTTGCCCCATAATTCCGGGGCGTCCCGTGCGTTCTTCAGCCTCTCCCGAGGCATATCCAACACGTCCCAAAAATTGGTTGACATCTGATTTCGATAACACAAACTAAGCAAAAAAGCCGCCGGAAAAAATTCAGCGTCTTTTTTTCGTGACCGCAATGTGGGGCGACCGACTGATCGGGGTTTGGCAAAACCACAAGGTCAAGATACAATAGAAAAAACCTCCCGGCAGAGACAAATGTATACCCAATTTGCCCATTTTAACGAGCCCTATACCTGGTTGCTTTTTCTGACTACCACGGTTACGTGGATGATGGCGGCAATTGTGGGGCGACGCAAAAATAAACCCGGCGCCGTCCCGCTGAGCCTGATGCTGCTGGCGATGGGCTTATGGTCACTGGGCGCCTCGCTGGAATTTATGGCGGTGTCGTTGGAGGCCAAAGATTTTTGGGTAAAATGGGCCTGGACAGGTGTAGTTTTTGTTGGCCCCTTTTTACTGCTGGCGGCCCTGTACCAGACCGCCCACGAAAAAATACTCAAATCCGCGTGGTTACCACTGTTATGGGTTATGCCGGTGGTCACCGTGGTGATCATTTTTACCAACTCCTGGCATCATTTAATGTGGCGCAGCCTTAACTGGGCCGCGGCGAACAGCAACGCCGTTGTGTATGATTTTGGCGGCTGGTTTTGGGTGCATATCCTCTTTACCAACGGCATTATCATTACCGCCGCCATTCTTTTTACCCACACCCTGCTCAGACGCCGCGGGGTGTATCGTTGGCAATCATTGGGGGCGCTGCTGGCTCTCTCTTTTCCGTGGATCGCCAATTTTCTTTACCTGTCCGGTTTGGGGCCGGGCGTAGATTTCACGCCGGTCTCATTTGGTCTGACCGGTCTGGTAATTACCCTGGTATTTATGAGATTCCGCCTGCTGGATTTAACCCCCATCGCCCGCGAAAAAGTAATTGAAAATATGTCGGAAGGGATGTTGACTCTGGACCCTCAGGATCAGGTGGTTGATTTCAACCCGGCCGCGCTGCATTTACTGGGGCTGGATTCGGTATCGCCGTTGGGCAAAGCAATAGCAGAGATTGCGTCAAATTGGCCCGATCTTCTGGCTCAATATCAGAGGCTGGACGGGAGCCAGGGTAAATTTATTGTGCGGGGACACACCCCACCCCGTCATTTAAGTGTTCGGGTTACGCCCTTAATGGATCGGGCGGAACTGGTGGGCCGCTCACTGATGCTGCACGACATTACCGACCTGAAACAGACGGAAATCAGTCTGCAACAAAAAACCGACGAAACCGTGAAACTGGCCGAAGAGATTTCGCTGTTATTTGAAAAAGAGCAGGCGCAACGCAGAATGGCCGAAAGTTTACGTCAAACTGCAATGACGCTTAACAGCAGCCTCGACTATCAAAATGTTGTCAGAAGAATCCTCACCTTAATGCGCAATGTCATCTATTACGACAGCGCCGGCCTTTTTTTGCAGACCAATGGTGAACTTGTCCTGACCGACGGGGTAGAACTTGACCCTTCAACCTTTGGGTATCGCATTGCCCTCAACAGCCCCAACCGTACCGCCCAGGTATTCAACCAACAAGAGCCGGATATTATAAACGATGTCCGCGCCGATCCAAACTGGGAACCATTGCCGCCTTTCGGATACCGTATCCGCAGTTGGCTGGCCGCGCCCATGTTGATCGGCGCGCAAGCCATCGGTGTGGTTACGGTCGACAGTTATATTATCAATGCCTACGGCAAAACAGAAGTGCAGGTTCTGCAGGCATTTGCCAATCAGGCGGCAATGGCGGTGCAAAATGCGCGGCTTCATCAGCAGGCCCAAACCGCAGCCGCGCTGGAAGAGCGAAACCGGCTGGCCCAGGACCTGCACGATGCGGTGAATCAAACCCTCTTCTCGGCCAGTCTCATTGCCGAAGCCGTCCCCGAGGTTTGGGAGAAAAACCCGGAACAGGGCCGTCAGGGGTTGGAAGAGGTGCGACTGCTCACCCAAAGCGCCCTAGCCGAAATGCGCACCCTGCTGCTGGAACTGCGCCCCGCCGGCCTGACAACCAAAACTCTGGGCGAACTGCTCACCCATTTAACCACAACTGTCTCCAGTCGAAGCCGTACCCCGGTAGAACTGGTTATCGACAGTGATACCCGGCTGCCCGATAACGTACAGATTGTTTTCTATCGCATTGCTCAGGAGGCGTTTAACAATATCGAAAAACACGCCGGAGCATCCCAAATAAACGTCAGGCTCAAGGCGGTCTGGCGTGCGGCTGAACTCATCATTATTGACAACGGGCGCGGCTTTACCCCAAGCCAACTTCCGCCGGGCCATCTGGGGTTGGGAATTATGGAAGAGCGGGCGCAGTCTGTCGGCGCTACCCTGACGATGAGCAGCCGGCCTTCAAACGGAACGCAGGTGAAACTTGTCTGGCAAGATGAAGAGGAAGCAGACTGATGACCGACTCTAAAATAAAGATAATGATTGTTGACGACCACACCGTGGTGCGTAACGGC
>Ga0180430_10004529_pt1 | contig 11703 bp, 9 predicted proteins | sample SS_ome_9_FD_132999 | JGI IMG/M metagenome (GOLD analysis project Ga0180430, IMG submission 132999) | Hypersaline lake sediment archaeal communities from the Salton Sea, California, USA - SS_1_S_2 metaG | ecosystem: Environmental > Aquatic > Non-marine Saline and Alkaline > Hypersaline > Sediment... | reverse complement strand
GGTTCGTGGGAACAGCATCCGGGATAATGTGGCGTCCCTCTGGTCGCAGCCTGGGTACGGTGGAGGACTCTATCTGGCGAACGCGGCGATCGGGTCCGTCGTGGTTGGGAACGAGATGAAGGGGAACACCGCTGGGTACAATGGAGACGGCCACGGAGGCGGTCTATGCGTCGTAGGGGGCCAGCTCGAGATTCACGACAACCTCATCGCGGGGAACGATGCCACGTGGACGGGCGGAACGTACGGGAAGGGTGGGGGAATCTACGCGGCCGACAGCGTCGCGCTGATCACCTCCAACGTCATCAGCGCCAACAATGGTGTTGGGTTCCTGGGCTTCCCCGCCAATGCCCGCGGGTACGGCGGGGGGCTGTCCCTGGAGGGCGGGGAGACGACGGTGCGGGACAACCTTATCATCGCCAACGCAGCGACGAAAGCGGAGAACGAGGGCCAGGGTGGTGGGATCTCCGTGAAGGCTGGCACCATCACGCTTGAGGAGAATACGATCGCGGACAACCGGACGAGCCCGGAGGGCCTCGGGGGTGCGGGAGGGGGTGTGTTCATAGGCGGTAGTTCGGGCGCCGTCGTGCAGAGGAACGTCATCCACGGTAACGTCGCCGACCAGGACGGTGGAGGACTGAGCCTTACCGGGGCTGACGGTTCCGTCGTCACCCGGAATCAGATCTTTAGCAACACCGCGTCCTACCGCAACGGCGGAGGCGTGTACGTCGGGGACAGCGACAGTGTGACGATAGCGCAGAACGTGGTATTGTGGAACCACGGCAGCTCAGGAGGCGGGTTCTATCTGTACAGCGGTGGGACCGATGGGCGGGTGTTGAGGCTGGAGAACAATGTATTGGGGCACAACGGGGCTGCGGTCGGCGGCGGAGTCTACGTCAAAGGGATCGAGGTTCACTTCTTGCACACGACGCTTGCGCTGAACGACGCTGGATGCGGGAGTGGTGACGGTGTCTACGTCACCAGCGCCACGGCACGCCTGACCAATACGATCGTGGTCAGTCACGACGTTGGGATCTACGTCTCCGGCGACAGCACGGCCACTGTCGCAAGCACGCTGTGGGGTGACGGAGGGTGGGGCAACACGCTCGATTGGGATGGGGCCGGGGATGTGACGCTGGAGCCGTGCAACCTCCATGAAGACCCCGACTTCGTCGATCCTCCGGCAGGGGATTTCCATCTCTCAGCAGGTTCGCCTGCCATCGGTTGCGGCGTTCCCGCTGGGATAGCTTCGGACGTTGACGGTGACCCCCGATTGGGCGGCCCCGATCTCGGGGCTGATGAGTACGTCCGTCTGGGGTTCTTGCCCTTAGTTCTGAAATCCGACGGCTGACTGCCCCGAATGGGGATATCGGAGTGGAGCGAAACGGAAGGGCACCGGGCCGTTGTGGTTTTCCAGGACGATCAGACTAGCGGGGTCCGCAGCTTGCCCTATTCCTTGCGCAGGATCAGACGGGTGGGGATGCCGGCGTCGTTGTCCCAGCGGAGGAGCTCGGGTGCCCCTTTCTCGGATTCGACCACCCGGAGGAAGGTGAGCACCTCCCGCCCTTCGACCGGTCCCTGTCGCTGATAGAGGCGAACCCATGCGCCAGTGTTCACGTACCAGGCGTTCTGAATTGGTTCGAGGGCCGGTTGGTGGTTATGGCCCATGGTGATGATCGGCACGCTGTGGTCGGAGCGAAGGATGTGCTCCACCTCGGTAGCGGCCTCCAACAGGTCGTTTCGTTCAAGGAGATAGGTGAAGCCCTCCTGCAGCGCGTAGCGCAGGAGCCCGGCGACGAGGGCGGCGCTGGCGTAGGCAGCGGCGAGCCAGGCGGGGCCGGTGCCCAAGAGGAGCGTTACCGCGGCCAAGACTGAGAAGGCCGCGATGATGAGCGCGCTCAGCATCGAGACGAAGCTCTGCGTCAGTGATCCCATCCAGGCCTGCCAGGTAGACTCCACGCGCCGTCTTGCTAAGGCTGCTATCCTCTCTACCACCTCCGTCGGCAATGGCACATCCTCGTGTGCCTGTACCGAGACGTGGTCATCCGGTCCTTGAGATGCCGAAGACGTCGCCTTCCGGCCCATGAACCATAGTCCCCTCAAGAAGGTCCACCCCCGACCTGCGAGCACGCCGAGGGTCTTGATTGGCTCTCTGCGGAACGCCCAGCTCAAGTAGCGGGTGAGGGGCTTGACGTTGTCGGCGAAGGGGTGGACGTCCTCGATTCTGGTGAAAAGATAACGGACGAAGAGGCTGCCCCACGGAAGTTTGATGCGTTGAGGATCGTCGGGCAGGACGGGGTTGAGGAGGTGTTCGAAGCGGTTGAGCGCGTCGTATTGGCAGCCGTGCTCGACGTAGATGCGGCTCGGCTCGTAGTAGAGCCAGGGGTGGAAGCGGACTCGCTCGTGGTAGGTGTGCAGCGGCGTTGGGTGATGGCCTCCCTCCCGCAGCCACTGCCGGACATGTGCTCGCTTCAGCTCGGTGACGAAGCGTTCCTGGACCTCGGGCCAGTGTAGCTCCACATCGTGGTTGCCGCGCACAACAGCGATCCGGTTGCCGCGGGCTACGAACCAGCCTAGAGCGGCGAAGAATGGCTGGTGTCCCCGGGCGATCTGTTTGAGCTTCCACTCGGATTCGTGGGCTGTAGTCCCGAGCCCGTAGGTGCGTTCGTGCTCGGTCAAAGCCTTTCCGCCGCTAGACCCCTTGATCACGTCCAGCAGCCGGCCATCGCGGGGCAGGGAGACGACCTGCAGGAAGTCGAAGACATCGCCGTTGAGGATGAGGAGCCAGGGGCGGTCACCGAAACGGGGTTGGTGCTTGACCTCCTCGTGGTGGCGGAGGAAGCGGGCGAAAGCGTCATCGCGGAAGAAATCCTCGAGACGGGAGGTCTTTCCCGTCTTGGGGTCGAGACCCTCGCTGAGGTGGAGGTCGCTGACGACCAGGATGTTGTGTTCTTCCTTCATCTTCTTCATCCTCGCGACAGCCGATAAACTCGGTCGAGGGCCGTAGAAGAACCACAGAGGGCATGAAGAGATCTCACCAATTGGCCACGGTGCTCTCGGTGTCCTTCGTGACCTTGGTGGTTCATCCGCTGCCGAAACGGGGGTCGGCGGTCACGGTGCGGCGGGCGGCAAGCTCTCTCTGGATCTCCCGGTGGCGCTCCCGTGTCAGGGGATAGCGCCAGGCGACCAGGATGGCGCCCAGCAGAATCATCGCGGGGACCAGGGCAATGATCAGGCGTATGGCTGTGAGGGCCTGGGGCGGCTGCCGAGTGGCCCCCTCGACGTACCCCGACCAAGCGAGAATGGGCCCGATGGCGGCCAAGACTAGCTTTGTGGAGAGTTTGCGCACGAAGACCTCGAATCCGGCGTAGACCCCCTCCTGGCGCCTCCCGCTGTTCAACTCGTCGACGTCCAACGTGTCGGCGCTCATAGCATTCGGCAGCGCGTGGGCCGAGGCGATCCCCGGCCCGACCAGTATGGCAATCGGATAGACGAGATGGCGGGCCCCCTCCGGTACCAGCAGAAGGCCGACCATCATGACCGCCCAGGAAGCCGTGGAGACGACGAAGGCGGTCTTCTTCTCCCACCGCCGCGTCATCCAGAGGACGAAGGGCAGGCTCACGGCGGCGCTGGCCAGTAACAGGGCCTGAATCAGGGAGGCCTCCATGGCTCGCATGCCGATCCAGTAGATCAAGTAGTAGGCGAAGACAGCCGAGGCGACATCGACGGGTATCCAACTCATAATGCGCATACCGATGGTATAGCGCCACTCGCGGTTGCGCAGGACGAAACGGAGGCTCTCCAGCGGGGAAGGGGGCGTGCCCACCTGGAAACCCACCCGCTCGCGGGTGCCGAAGAAGCTCACCAGGATCGTCGTGGCGAAGACGCCCCCGGATAGGAGGCCCATGGTGCGGAAGGCAGCCTGCTCGTCGGGGGCGGTGTCGAGGACCAGCGAGAAACCGAGGGCCGTCAACAAGCCGGCAACAATAGAGACGAACATACGGAAGGAGACGAGAGAGGTCCGCTCGTCGTGGTCGAGGGTGAGTTCGGGTGTGAGCGCATAGTAGGGGCAGCTGACAGCCGTCATAGCCGTGTCGAAGAGGACGTAGATCAACGCGAAGTAGAGAGACTTGACGATCTGGTTCTCAATGGGGGGAACGAACCACATCAGCGCGAAGGTGATCCCATATGGAACGGCGCCGAAAAGGAGGAAGGGGCGTCGTCTACCCCAGCGGCTGCGCGTGCGGTCCGAGATGAGCCCAACCAAGGGGTCGTTGACGGCGTCCCAAAGGCCTCCAATGAGGACGGTCAGGCCAGCCAACCCGGGCTTGAGATGCGCCACGTCGGTGAGGAAGAAGAGGTACCAGAACGGGAGGATCGTCCCCGGGCCGGCCGAGTGGGCGATGTCGCCCAGGCCGTAGGTCAGCTTCTCCCAGAAGGAGAGCTGCTCAGGTCGTGGGTCGTCGTGAACGGTGGTTTCGCTGGCCATGCGCCCTCCGGTTGCAGGTTATCCGTGATGTGCTAGAAGGAAGCTCGGCGGAAGCTCCGCGGCTGATCTCTACGCGGCACTGTGCACATCCTATGCCTCGTAGTCGCCGGCGGACAGAAAGGCCGCCAAGGCCCCCTGCCAGGGCCGCAGTTGGATGCCGAGCGCGGCGCCGGCCGTGTTCGCCAGGGGGGCGAAGCGCGGCGGCGTCGAATCCCGCTCGAAGTCCGCCAGTCGGATAGGCTCAACGGGGACGGCTCCGCGATCGGTGATGCGCAGAATCTCCCGGGCGAATTCGTATCTGGAGGCGTAGCCGGCGTTGGTGAGATGATAGATCCCGTAGGCCTCCGTCTGGATCAGCTCGGCGAGGGCCTGGGCCAGATCCGGCGCGTAGGTGGGGTTGCCGACCTCGTCGGTCACCACCTTGAGGGCTCCCAGCTCGTCGGCGAGCTCGATGATGCGGTGGGGGAAGTTGCGCCCACCGGGGGCATAGAGCCACGCCGTGCGGACGATGTAGAAGCGGTTGAGGAGGTTTCGCGCGAACCACTCGCCGGCCGCCTTGGAGCGAGCGTAAGGGTTGATGGGATTGGGGGTGTCCCATTCGCGGTAGGGCTCGTCGGCTGTTCCGTCGAAGACCTCGTTTGTGCTGACGGCTGCCAGCGCCGCCCCGCAGGAGGCGCAGGCCAGCGCTACGTTCTGCGTGCCGAGGGCGTTGACGCGGTAGGCTTTCTCAGGGTTCCGCGCGCAGCCGTCCACATCGGTCCAAGCGGCGGTGTGGATGACGACGTCCGGTTCGAAGCGTGCAATAGCGGCGCTGATCGCCTCCCGATCGGTGATGTCCGTGTCAGGGAGGTCGCAGCCGGCGACATCGTGGGTGGTGAAGGTACGGCCGAGGGCACGACCGAGTTGCCCGTTACAGCCAGTGACGAATACTCTCAAGCGTTACCTCGCAGTGTGATGGATGTCTGATGGATGGCTGGGACGGACGGACCCGATGGACCCGCGTTGTGTTGATGGGCTTGCGGCAGGCCCCAGACTGATTTCGAAACCCGATTCTCGCGCGTCGACGACACGATTGTACAAGAGAGGGCGGGGAAAGGCAACCGCTGCTTGACATAGAACGTATGTTCTTATATAATGGGTCTATGGATTGGGGTTAGGAAGGAGGCTGGGGATGGCGGATCACATCTCGGACAAGCAGCGCAGGATTCTGAATGTCGTCGGCGAGTACATCGATGAGAATGGGTACCCTCCCTCGATGCGGGAGATATGCTCCGCGGCGGGGATCAGCTCGACGTCGGTGGTGAGCTACAACCTGGATCGTTTGGAGGAGGCGGGGTACATCGTCCGTGATCGAGAGGTCTCCCGCGGGCTGAGGTTGGCCGAGTCCGCTCAAGGGGAGGAGGCGCCGGCTGGGTTCCTCAGCTTGCCGCTGTTGGGGCGGATCGTCGCTGGCGAGCCGGTCCCGGTGCCGAGCAGTGATTTTGCTTTGATGGGGGATGAGTCGATCGAGGTATCCCGGGAGCTGTTGGGGGATCCGGAAGGGCTGTACGCCCTGGAGGTCGAGGGCGACTCGATGGTGGACGCGTTGGTGAACGACGGCGACATCGTGGTTATGCGGCACCAGGAGCGGGTCGAGAACGGCGAGATGGCAGCTGTCTGGCTGCAGGGGGACGGCGAGGTGACGCTCAAGCGGTTCTATCAGGAGCAAGGGGGTAGGGTGCGCCTGCAGCCGGCGAATCCGACCATGGGGCCGATCTACGTCGACGACCCGAGCCGGGTCGTGGTGCAGGGCAAGGTGGTGATGGTGATACGCCGGTTAGACTGAGCGTCAGCCGGACACGTATCGAGCCCAGCCCGAAAGGGCTGGGCTTTTTTTATGGAGAGCGATGGCGTGGGGAGGGCGGTGCCATGCTGCAATCGTCCATGTGAGAAAGCGGCTGGGAACGTCCCAATGCTTGGGATATGCCCAATGCTTGGGATATGCTCTAAGTTTGGGTTAAATTGGGATATCTCCTGCTTGACGCCGCCCTCCTGGTTTGATATGATAGACGGCACGTTAGAACATGTGTTCTATGGGGTTCAGAGGGGTGGCAGGCGGTCCTTGTGCTACCACTAGAATCTGGAGCGTGAAACCATGGGTGAAGAGGGACGAGAGAAGGCGCTGGACAGGGCGCTGACGAGCTTGACGAAGCGGTTCGGCGACGGGGCGATCATGCGGCTGGGGGAGGCCACGCACTTGGACGTCGAGGTGATCTCTACCGGCTCGCTCTCCCTCGACCTCGCTCTGGGCGTCAATGGTGTGCCGCGCGGGCGGGTGATCGAGATCTACGGGCCTGAGGGGGCGGGGAAGACCACGCTGGCACAGCACGTCGTGGCTGAGGCGCAGAAGGTCGGCGGCGTGGCGGCGTTCATCGACATGGAGCACGCGCTGGATCCTGCCTATGCACGCCGGTGCGGCGTGGATACCGATTCGCTCCTCATCTCCCAGCCAGACACGGCGGAGCAGGCGCTGGAGATCGCCGAGGCATTGATTCGTTCAGGCGCTCTGGACGTGATCGTAATCGACTCGGTGGCGGCGCTCGTGCCTCGGGCAGAGATCGAGGGGGAGATGGGCGACTCTCACCCGGGGCTTCAGGCCCGTCTGATGAGTCAGGCTCTGCGAAAGCTGAGCGGGGTGATCAAGCAGTCGAACACGGCGTTGATCTTCACCAACCAGCTTCGCGAGAAGATCGGGGTGATGTTCGGTAACCCGGAGACGACCTCGGGTGGGCGGGCGCTGCGGTTCTATGCCTCGGTGCGGCTGGATGTGCGGCGGATCACGAGCATCAAGGAGCGCGGTGAGTTGATTGGGACGCGGACGCGGGTGCGCGTGACGAAGAACAAGGTCGCGCCGCCGTTCCGGGTGGCTGAGTTCGATCTGATGTACAGCGAGGGTATCAGCCGGGAGGGGGATTTGCTGGACGTTGCGGTGGATCTCGGCGTCGTCGACAAACGGGGGTCCTATTACTACTATGGAGACGAGGACGACTATCTCGCGCAGGGGCGGGAGAATGCCAAGGATTATCTGCGCGAGCACCCTGAGACGGCCGCGGAGATTGAGGATGACGTCAGGGATAGGTTGACCTCGAAGCCCACGAAGAAGGTGGAGGAGGAAGCGGCCGTTGTCGGCTAGCTCTCCTTGGCGGGGCGGCCCAGGCTGCGCTCAGTCCTGGCATCCGCTGTGGATGAGGCGGGAAGCATCGGCCCACATTGAGCCGTCAGGCTTCCAGGTGCCGGGTGCGCTTCGTGAGGGGCCGGGGCCTCTTGACGCAGGGGCTCTCTGACTAAGTCGGAGTGATTGACTATGCGCCATAGACTAGAGTTCCAGGCTGATCGTATTGAGATGGTGCTCGACATGCACCGGATACCAGCTCGGGTGACCGGCGGAACAGTGACGCCGCGCTGGATCCGCTTCGAGGTGCTTCCGGCCGTGGGGGCGAAGATTTCCAAGATCAGACGCTTGAGCGAGGAGCTGGCCGCGGCGCTGGACACGTCGAACTGCCGGGTGGCAAGGCGCGGCGCGGCCGTGGATCTCGAGATACCGCGGGCCGACCCGGAGCCTGTGCGCCTATTGTCCCTCTTCCGGCAGATGGACGACCCCGAGATTCCGCCCGTGACGGCGATGCTGGGGTTGGCCGAGGACGGCGGCCCTCTGCTGATTCGGCTACCGAGTCCCGACGTGGCGCACGTCCTGGTATCTGGAACGACCGGATCGGGGAAGACGGTCCTCCTTCAGACGATGATCCTCAGTCTGGCGATGACGAATCGGCCGCGCGACCTGGCTCTGATCCTCATCGATCCTAAACGCACCCCGTTTCGACCGTTTGAGGGACTTCCGCACGTTTCGCGGACGGTCGTCAGGGACGCTGGGGAGGCGACGGAGGCACTGGAGAGCCTGGTCCGCTTGATGGAGACCCGCGGCGATCCGGAGGTCTGGGTGAAAGGCCAGCCGCACGTGGTGCTGGTGATCGATGAGCTCGCGGACCTGCTGATGACAGGCGGGAGGGGGGTCCAGGAGCCGCTAACACGGTTACTCCAGCGCGGCCGAGGGGCCGGCGTCCACGTGGTTGCCGCAACGCAGAAGCCCACGGCAGCCGTGCTGGGGCCGCTTGTCAAGGCGAACTTCCCTGTGCGCCTGGTGGGACGGGTGACCAGCGCTACGGATGCGCGGGTGGCCAGCGGATGGAACGGGACGGGGGCGGAGCGCCTGGAGGGACGTGGCGATTTCCTGGCCGTGGCGGAGGGGCGGGTGACGCGTTTTCAGACGGCTTACGTCTCCCCCGAGGAGATACGAGAGATCGTGTCGGAGGTTTCGTGCGACATTGCGGCTGATGGCGTGGTACTGTAGGTTGGGATGGTGGGATAGATGAGAGGAGTTGGGATGAGGGACAATCTTGAAAAGCGTGAGAGCCGTTGGGCGCGGCTGAAGACCTTTGGGGCTGTGGTGATGGTGGCATTTGTGGTGACACTGGCGGTCGTCGTGGGGAATCGGCTCAGCGAAGAGGCTCTGGGTGTGTTGGCAGGGGCCGCCTGCGGGGTGAGCGCTGCCATCCCGACGAGTTTGATCGTCGTAGCGGTCAGCAGAAGGCAGGGGGGGAGCCGGGCGGCGGGCGCGGAGAGGCTGAGGGAGCGGGAGAGGAGCTACGACACCAGGCATCCGTACCCGCCGGTGGTGGTCGTCTCGCCGGGCCCATCCCAACCGTCGTCGCGCTCCTCGTGGAACGCGCTGCCTGCGTCGGTCTCGGCGGGGATGGATCGGGACTTCCGAATCGTGGGAGGAGCTTCGATGGAGCAGGAGGGGATACGCTATGACCATGAGCGCCGCGCTTGACGCCACGCGCAGGCTGGGTTGGGGGCCGGGCGAGGAGAACCGCCGATCGAGATCTCGCTGGAGACGGAGGCGGACGGTCAGTGTGTTGGGCCGATTGATCGGTCCAGAGCGCATCGAGATGCTGAAACGACGACACGGTTACTTTCCGCAGACGTTTCTGTGGCGTGGTCGGCGATACGACATCTCGGCGGTCCAGCGGTGCTGGACGATTACGCGCCGAGGGCTCCACGGAAAGGTTGAGCGCCATTACTTCCGCGTACTGGCCCGGGCGGCCGCCGACCAAGGAAGACAAGAGGGGACCTTTGAGATCTACCAGGATCTCCAGGATAGCACCTGGTACCTGGAACGTCGGGCGTCCTAGACCAGCTTCTATGGCAAATGGGGGCGCCGCTGACCGGCCGTGTGGGGCGGCCGCCGGCGGCGCTCTGGACGGTGAGGATGGATCGACGGTTCCTCGAGTATAGCCTGCCGAGCGACGTCCCACAGGGTTGCGTATGGCGGTGACGCTGGCTTTCCCCCCCGCCGATGGGCTCCCTCGTCTTCACTTGCGCATTCCGCGTTCAGCCTGGGTCGTGAGATGACCCAGACGACGGCGCCGGCCCGCGCCCCGGTTTACAGGCATCCCTTTCGTGGTAAGATAGCCGGAATCTCGCGTGGTCAGGGTGCAACAGCGTTCGTGACGCGCATTGCTCTCGACTGGACGCAACGAATCGGCCGGCTGCGGACAAAGACCGATGCGGGATCGCCTGATGTTCGGATCGCAGGCCTGTCCTAGACTCCGATGAACGTGCCATATGATGGGAGGTACCATGCTTGGTCTGACCCTCGAGCAGTTGTTCATTATGGGCGGTGTCGGTATCGCCCTCCTCGTTCTGCTGTTTGTCCTCAGAGCTGCCGTGAGGGCGACGAAAATGGTATTACGGCTGGGGTGTGTGGGCATCGTCCTCATCCTGGGCGTGCTTTTCTTCGTGCTCCGAGGCATCGGCACTTGAACCCGGGATGACGTCCACGGCGCGTCCCCGAGTCCGCGAATGGGGCCTGAGGCCGGGCAAGCTTCCCCCGGGGCCCAAGAACGGTATCACGGATGTCGCCGGCGTCCGCGTTGGGCAGACCACGCTCGTAGCAGGCGATGGCGTACTGTCGCCCGGGCACGGTCCGGTGCGGACCGGCGTTACGGTTGTCCTCCCTCACGGCGGCGATCTTTTCGCCGACAAAGTGCGGGCGGCAGTTCACACCATCAATGGGTACGGGAAGGTGCTCGGCTTCGAACAGGTGCGCGAGCTAGGTGTCTTGGAGTCACCCATTGCCCTGACCAACACCCTCAATGTCGGCTTGGTTGCCGATGGGCTGGTCCAGTATGCTGTGGAGAGACATCCTGCGATCGGGGTGACGACCAGTTCGGTGAACGTTGTGGTCGGGGAGACGAACGACGGCCATCTGAACGACCTGCAAGGGCGGCACGTGCGGTCCGAGCACGTCCTTGCGGCCATCAAGGAGGCCTCTACTGGGTCAGTTGACGAGGGAGTGGTGGGCGCGGGTACGGGGACGAGCTGTTTCGGCTGGAAGGGGGGCATCGGCACCGCGAGTCGGCTGCTTCCCTGCGAGGTGGGGGGATTCACCGTGGGGGCGCTGGTGCAGACCAACTTCGGGCTGGCGGAGGACTTGACCGTGTTGGGCGTCCCGGTCGGGGAGCATGTGCAGCCTCCGGAGCATGTGCAGCCGCTCCAGGACGACGGGGCCGGGTTTGATGTTGAGGACGGATCGGTGATGGTCGTGCTGGCCACCGACGCGCCGATGAGCGCTCGACAGCTTCAACGGCTCTGCGCGCGAGCAGCGGTGGGTCTGGCGCGCACGGGTGCCGTGCACGGGCACGGGAGCGGCGACTTTGTGATCGGCTTCAGCACTGCCGAACCTCTCTCGCACGATCCGCCTGGAATCACCGCGCAGCGGGTCTCAGTGGTCAATGAGGCAGAGGCCATGGGCTCGTTCTTTCCTGCCGTCGCGGAGAGCGTGGAGGAGGCGGTTCTCAACGCCCTCTGGCGGGCGGTGACGGTCGTCGGGAGGGACGGCAAAACGCGCCACGCGCTCCCGCTGGAGGAGATCGAGGCAGTCCTTGGGCGGTACGGGCGAGTGAGATGGGCGTACCGCTGATGGACGTAGATCGGATTGGCATCTCCACGGCAGCTTTTTTCCCCGGTCATCTGACGGAAGACGCCCTTAATGCAGCGGGTGAGCTGGGCTTCCGCGTTGTTGAGGTCTTCCTCCAGGCTGAGACCGAGTACAGCCCGCGGTTCGGGACGGTCCTGGAACAGCGCCGGCGAGCCCTGGGCCTGGAGATTCACTCCCT
>Ga0180430_10004528_pt1 | contig 11704 bp, 10 predicted proteins | sample SS_ome_9_FD_132999 | JGI IMG/M metagenome (GOLD analysis project Ga0180430, IMG submission 132999) | Hypersaline lake sediment archaeal communities from the Salton Sea, California, USA - SS_1_S_2 metaG | ecosystem: Environmental > Aquatic > Non-marine Saline and Alkaline > Hypersaline >... | reverse complement strand
ACCTTCGAATCCAGAAATGCCAGTGTCGGCATAAAAACCGCGTATCAGAACACCACCTACCGCATAGGTATGACCTATGAACACCTGGATTTTGATGATGTTTTTACCGATAGCGGTGGCAGTGTCATTAATGATGACCGTGACAGGGAACTGTTTGGGCTGGGTATTCGCGCCACCCACAGACTGGACGAGACACTCGATATCTATGCACAGCTACTCCTGGACAGACTGGATTACGATCTATCAACAGACATTGACGGGTTTGACAAGGATTCAGAGGGTTACCGGTTTGCCGTTGGCTATAAAAAAGACCATGGCAATGGCAACAAATCAGAAGCCTATCTTGGCACCATAAACCAGGACTATGACGACAGTCGCTTCGATTCAATTGATACCTTTGACTTCGGTGGCCAGCTGACGCTTCAGCCTTCCAGTAAATCCCGGCTGACGGCCGGGCTGTTGCGAACTTTGAATGAAACCACGGTAACCGGTAGTTCCTCCTATCTGCATACGGCTTTTACCAGCAAACTCGATTATAAAATTTCCCAGCGCTTAATCCCCCATTTAAAGCTGGGATATGCTGAATCGGTATTCAAAAACTCTGATCGCGAAGACACCATTTTATCCGGTGAAGCAGCCATTAAATATTATTTGGCACGCAATGCTTCCCTTACGGCAGGCTACCGGTATATTGATCGAGATTCCAACGACCTTGACCTGATCACTGGTACCAATGATTACACTCATAATTCGGTTTTCCTGACATTCACGACCCAGGGTTACCCACTTTTTGAACCAGCTGTCTCTGCTTTTGATACTGAAGGCGAAATTGAAATTGGAGCACTCTGGCTCAGTGATGACTCAAAAAGGTTTGGCCGTTACAGCGGACTGAATTCATCCGGCACGCATTTAAATGGCAATTTGGTACTTGAAAGCGCTGACACCACCAATAACTGGGCTGCCATTGAAGGCTACAACCTGGGACTGGATTCCAGGTCCCTGGCACTTGACTGGGGCGCGCAAGGCCAGTATTCGGCTTATGTACACTTTGACCAACTGCCCTTTACCCGGTTTCAAGGCAGTACGATATTTGAAGGCGTTGGCAGTACCAGTCTGACTTTACCCGCAGGCTGGACCCGTGGTCTGAATACCTCTGCAGCCGAAATGCCTGATCTTGCAGCCAGCCTGCAGCCTATAGAAATTGGCACGATGCGCAAAAAACTTGGTGCCGGCGCCTCCTTTATCAAAAACAAGTACTGGACCATCAACCTTGACTACGAAAGCCAGACCAAAGAAGGCTTCCTGCCCATGGCCGGAGCGATCGGGCATTCACCTGGGGAACCGTCAAGATCTGTGATACTGCCTGCGCCTGTTGATTATACAACCAACTCACTCAAGGCTTCGGTGGACTTCGCCAATGATCGCAGCATGTTCACCATTGCGCTTCACAGCTCGTTCTTCATGAACAACCTTAAATCACTTGACTGGGAAAACCCCTTTGATGATGCCCAGCATCGTGGTGATAAAGGCAGTATCTCACTGGCTCCAGACAACCAGTTTCACCAGCTATCATTTTCCGGAACCCAGATATTAACGGGAACAACACGTCTAACTGGTGTTGCCTCTTTTGCAGCAATGTATCAGGACGATGCTTTCCTGCCTGATGCGGTCGCAACCGGCCTGACACCCAACCCCCTGCCAAGAAATTCTCTTGATGGTGAAGTCTACCAGACCAATGCTTTACTGGCACTGACCTCACGCCCACTGTCAGGGCTTAATGTAAAAGCTTCATACCGACTTCAGAAACGTGACAATGAAACACCGGTAGCAACCTATACCTACCATGTAAACGATGGTGGGGTCGGAGGCGTCGGCAGTTCACCTGATACTGCGACCAATACGCCTTACAGCTACGATCGCAGAACAGCAGACCTGAGTGCAGGCTACAGAATCAACAGCAAAGCCCGCCTCAATGGCAACATTGCCCGCGAAACTTACGAATGCTCACCTTGTGAAGTTGAAAAAACAACCGAAGACGAGGCCAACCTGAGACTCAGGCTGACACCAAGCTATGATTTTAATGTGACCTTGCGCGGTGGTGTATCAGACCGTGACGGCTCGGATTACCAGACGATTACTGGCGAAAATGCGCTGCTGCGCAAGTACAATATTTCTGACAGGAAACGCTCGCAGGCCGGCATGGATGTTTCCTACCAGCCGACAGAGCATTTGGCCTTCGGCGCCAATCTGCAGTTCAGCGAAGATGACTACGATGCCACAACCGTTGGCCTGACATCCTCTAAACAGACTGGCCTGACCTTTGATGCCTCCTACCACCCCAATGACAGGTTTTCAGCCCATGCCTATATCGGCAGGGAGATGATTGAATCAGAACAGTCCGGCAGCCAGGTTCCCGATACGGCAGACTGGTTTGTAGAAAATGATGATACCGTTGACAGTGCAGGCTTTGGTCTTAGCTGGCAGAAAAACCACAAGCTCAAACTGGGACTGGATTACACCTTCAGCGGTGCAACCGGCAAAAGCTTGATGACAAGCCAGTCGGTTAATCCACCCGTGACGCAGTTCCCGGAGCTGACTTCGGACCTGCACAGCCTCAAGCTATATGCCGATTACCAGTGGCATCGAAACACCAGCGTCAAACTCAGCTATCAATATGAGGATTTCGAGGTTAACGACTGGTCAGTGGATGGCGTCAACGTAGATAGCATTCCGGAAGTTCTGTTACTGGGTGAAAGCAACCCGGGCTATGAAGAGCATCTGATCGGTATTTCTCTTATTACGCGCTTTTAGCCACATTTGCCGCATAAGTCAGTCTCTTTATTCCTATAAATCTCATAAACATGTGATTTAGGTTCACTTTTCGGGCTGTCATTTCCGCTATTATGCCTAGTTAGAAATCAAGTGATTTAGCAAGGCATTACATATGGCAATTTCCATCAACAACAATGCTTCACTTTTTTCTGCGCGTTTTCTCAATAACTCGCAGAATAATCTGCAGACGGCCCAGGAACGCCTTTCCTCAGGAAAACGTATCAATCGCGCCTCTGACGATGCTGCGGGTCTTGCCATTGCTGCGCGGCTGGCAACGCAGTTACTGGGCTCTCAGCAAGCCTACCGCAATGTCTATGATGGAGTTTCCTTCACACAAACGGCAGAAGCCTCGATTTCTGAATTACAAAATATTACACAACGCGTCAGGGAACTCTCTGTTCAGTCTGCCAATGGCACTCTTGGCGATACTGAACGCCAGTTTCTGCAACAGGAAGTCTCAGGCCTGCAACAAGAAGCCCAGAATATTATCAATTCTGCTGAATTCAGCGGTACGCAATTCCTTGCCGAAGATGGCAGTATCGATATCCAGGTCGGTGAAGACAGTGGTTCCAGCATTTCAATTCAGACAACCGACCTGCTTTCCCAATTAACCAGCGACGGATTTTTTTCTGTTGATATCTCAACGGCCAATGGCGCCCAGACCGCCCTTGGTGCACTTGATGCTTCTACCGATTCACTGCTGCAGCAGCGTGCTGATTTTGGCGCTGCTGCCAACCGCCTTGAATCAGCTGGGCGTAGCCTGGAAGTAGAAGCAGAAAGCCTGGCAGCTTCCCGAAGCCGTATCGAAGATGCTGACTACGCGGCAGAAATAGCGTCAAGAACCAGCTCACTGATGCTGCAAAATGCCGGACTGGCCTCACAGGCTCAAGGACAGGTATCCAGCCGACTGGCCACCATGCTTTTGAAATAGAGAATTTCCGATTATTTGCTCATAACCACTACCAGTAGTGGTGAATTTCCTGTAATATCGCTTGCGCAAAATCACTGGAGCACCCCAGCTCCAACACCTTGAACAACAAGAACACTGGCTGAGTGGCAGAGTGGTTATGCAGCGGCCTGCAAAGCCGTGGACAGCGGTTCGATTCCGCTCTCAGCCTCCACTTGTTTTCCTGACGCCCAGGTGGCGAAATTGGTAGACGCAAGGGACTTAAAATCCCTCGGTGGCAACACCGTGCCGGTTCGATTCCGGCCCTGGGCACCATTTTCCTTAATAGACTATTTCTGATTTTGCCAACGCCATTTCCACGGCGTCTGATGCAATCCTTTTTTTGACCATATTCCAAGCTTTTCAGCTTCTGCCTGCTTCTGGGCCTCGTAGAAATTCTGGTGCTTGCAGTAACGTTTGAAAACGGCAGCACGACCGTCACGTACCATTTTCAGGTTGAGATTGGTATCACCGGCAAACACTTCAGCCACGATGCGGCCATAGTCATCCTTGTCGCGTTGTAGCAGGGTGATAGCTTTGGGTGTCATGCTGCGCAAATAATCGCGCGATTCCCTACCCCAGGGCTTTTGCTCGATCTCAGGCGTATCAATGCAGTACAAACGGACTTTCTGTTTCCTGCCATTGCAGGTTACACGCATGGTATCGCCATCGTGAATGCTGTTAACCCGGCAGCTGCCAGCTTCTGCCGTTTCTGTTGGCAGATTACAACCTGACAACAACAGCACAATGATGGCTATGCCGTATAGCCTGATTTTGTTATTCACATCAATCGTAGAGCAACTCTGACAGGCGCCCTTCTGAACTCAATTTGGCTTTCAATGCCTCCCAGTCTTCTTTGGAACCCGCAATCTCTGCCATTTTACGTTCGAACACTTTCTTGACGTCCTTCAGGCCTGACAGGAACACATGCGTATTCGGTTTCTGAATCATATCCCAGATTTCCTGCGCATTTTCTTCAATCGAGTGACGCAAGCCATCGGCATCCTTGGCCAGCGGGCGATCTACCAGACCCTGGAAGGCCTGAAAGGTTTCTTCATCGTAATAGTTACCAATGTCGTTGTTCTCGTCGTTCATATACAACAGGTCCATACCGCTTTTCGCGCCGTAGAACAGGCGTACATCACCCTGCCAGGCACCTTTCTCATGATAGATATTCTGGATGAAGGCACGGAATGGTGCGATACCAGTGCCGGTACCGATCATGAGGATATTGGTTGACTTGTCCTGCGGTATCTTGAAAGCACTTTTGAAAGGGCCATTTAATGTAATCCTGTCACCCGGTTTTGCATCACACAGATAATTTGAAGCAATCCCGGGGTATTTTTCACCACTGACCTCATCGACATAAAAACAGCGCTTCACCAGAATGGTAAAGCTCACGCCGCCCTCGGCATCCGCTCCGTTATCCTTGGCAATAGAGTAGCGACGCAGGTGATACGGATTTCCAAATGGATGCGGCCCGGGCACGATCAGGCCGACGCTCTGGCCAACGGCATAGCGAAATGAAGGTTCGTCAACATACAGAACCATTTCACGAACTTCATCGGTTGAAATTGATGTGAGTCGATCCGAACTTTTCACCACAGCTTCAACTGTTGGGCCAAGTACTTCGTCATTCATGGTTGAAAACCTCCAAGATATTTAAGAATAGCGTTCCACAAAACGCTGTAATATTTTTTGTGCATAGGGCGTATCTTCACCTTCAAGCCTGCTGATCAATTCATCCGCCTCGTGGGGCTCAAAATAGCCGTGATGCTTGTATACATTAACTCTTACAATAAAGCCTTCGCTGTCGCCTTCCGGATGAAACTGCGTTGCATAGACATTTTTACCCACGCGAAACATCTGTACCGGGCAGCGCTCGCCTGTCATTAGCAAGGCCGCACCTTCGGGCACTGTATCGCAGGCTTCCTTGTGACCCAGCAGAACTTTTATGCTGTCGGGAAAACCCTGCAGCAGCGGGTCATTTTTGCCCTCAGCGGTAATTGTCAGCTCTGCACAGCCAACCGCTTCATTGTATTGACCGGATATACTGGTTCCCAGATAAGAACCCAACAGGCCATTACCGGAACAGGCACCCAGAAACGGGAAGTCTTTAGCGGTCACCTCGTCAAGAAAAATGGCAAAGTCGCGCTCGATTTTTTTCTGCATGGCCGACTTTTTATTTTCCGGTGTACTGATATCAAACGGACTGCCTCCCACGATAACCGCGCAGTAATCGTCCAGGTTCAGCTTATCCGGGATACCCGTTTTTTCAATACGCAAACGATGCACACGGCTGGTATCAATCTGACCATATTTTAAAAATGCTTTAAACTCGTTGTCAGAAGTACTGTCTTCCGGGCGCAGTTGCATAATGAGTACTGGTTTGGTCAATGGTTATTCCTGAACATTCGATGACAACTATAGTTTGTTCTGACAACTGCTCTTGCCTGAACAACTGCAACTCTTGCCACAGCCACCACCTTCTTCGCGAAACGCACCCAGCTCAGGATGATGCTTCGCAAAGCGCCTGCCCATTTGCTGAACCAGTAACCAGCCCAGTAACAGCATGGGTACCGCAATTATCGCCATAACATATTTCATCTTTCCCCCTGACCTTGCATACTCCTACCCCCCAAGCCCGGCAAAGCCCATAAATGACAGGGACAAAATTCCCCCAAGCATCAAGCTCAATGCAGCACCCTGTGTCACACTGGGCATGGTCGACAGTTCCAGCTTTTCACGCAAACCGGCCATCAAGGCAATCGCCAGTGTAAAGCCAACGCCTGCACCGGATGCATAAACCAGCGACTGGGTAAAATCATATTCCTTGAAAGTCTGAAACAGCGCCACACCAAGAATCGCGCAGTTGGTGGTAATCAATGGCAGATAAATACCCAGCGAACGAAACAGTTTCGGACTGTATTTTTTCAGGGTCATTTCAACCAGCTGTACAGAACTGGCAATAATGGCGATATAGGAAATCAGCCGCAGAAACTCGATATCCAGAGCTACCAGGACCAGGTTGACGCCATAGGCACTTAAGGAACTGACCAGCATAACGAACATGGTTGCCAGTCCCATAGGTATCGCCGTGTTCAACTTACCGGAAACGCCAAGGAAGGGACACAGCCCGAGAAACATCGCCAATACAAAGTTATTGGCAAGAATAGTGTTAATAAAGATAAACGTAAGAGAATCAGGCGACATTGGCGCGTCCCTCCTGTTCTTCACGTTCGGCCTGTCTTTGCTTGATCCAGTCAAACAGTAACAGCCAGCCTCCCAGTACCAGGAAGCCTCCCGGCGGGAGAATCATCACTACCCAGGGCTGGAAGTTCTCACCAAACAGGTCGATGCCAAAAATAGCGCCAGCGCCAAGGACCTCTCTGACGACCCCCAGGCATAACAGCGCAAAGGTAAAACCTATCCCCATGCCCAGCGCATTCACAATAGACTTAAGAGGTTTGTTTTTGGAAGAAAAGGCCTCTGCACGACCAAGAATCATGCAGTTGGCCACGATCAACTGGATAAAGGCACCGAGTGCATTGTAAAGATCCAGCGAGATGGCCTGAATCACGTAATCAATAATAGTTACGAAGGTGGCAATGATAATAATGTAGGTTGCTATCCTTACCTGCTTGGGTATGTAATCACTGAGCAGCGAAACCAGTATGGTAGAAGCGAGCAACACAAACATCGTCGCCAGTCCCATTGCCAGCGCATTAATGGCCGAGTTGGTCACCGCCAGTACCGGGCACATACCCAGCAACATGACAAACACCGGGTTGTTAACCCACAAACCTTCCGAGAAGGTTTCCCAGGTAATGGCATCCTTGTTTTTATTCGTTTGCGTCATTTGTAACCTCTGACTGCTCCAGAACATGCAGCTGCGGCAACACCTGCGGCATTAAACGCTGTGCTGATTCATTAAGCGCCTTACCTACAGCAACAGAAGAAATCGTTGCCCCGGATATCGCGTCAATTTCCCAGTCATGCTGCTTGGTCCCGGCTTTTACCGTGACGATTGCATTGGCCAGCGACTTGTTACCTGCATCCAGCCTGGCATCCAGCGCATCAAAGTTTGCCTGGAAATTTTTATCGGTAATGATCTTGTCGCCAAGACCCGGCGTTTCGGCCATTTTTAAAATCTTGATGCCACGGATACATTCACAGGAAGGATCATAACCATACAGCAGGTAGATCATGCCGGCATAACCCTGGGCCGCGGCCTTGGCAGCAACACCCAGCAACTTGCCCCCGGCATTGTACCCGGCGTAAATACTGTCACTGTCCTGCTGTTGTTTTTCAGTAACCAGTTTGCCACCTTCAAGATAAAACTCTTTATGCGTTGTTGCGCCCGGTATCACTTTCACTACCGCTTTTTCAATCGCAATACGTTGGTTCTCTGCGATAACCGGTGCAGTCAATTGTGCCACCAGCACCACCAGGAACCCTGACAGCATGGCAATACCGGTTAACACAAGTATCATTTTTGTGCTGGGCGAATCAGGCTGCTGCGCGAGTTGTTCGCTACCAGGCTGTTGCGCACTGCTCATGATGATTCCTTCTGTGATTTGCCTTCGCCAAACACACGCGGCTGTGTGAGCTGATCAATCAATGGCGTGGCGGCATTGCCCAGCAAAATGGCATACATCACACCTTCATTCAGACCGCCATACACTCGAATAATGACGGTGACAAAACCAATCAATACGCCATAGATAATGGCACCCCTGGGCGTCACTGGCGATCCCACCATGTCGGTTGCCATAAACCAGGCACCCAGCATCAAGCCACCAGAAAACAGCATGAACAGTCCATCAGGGTTTTCTGCATTAACCAGTTGCAACAGTTCTGCCGTGATGAAGGTAGCTGCCATGATGGCAAAAGGAATGCGCCAGTCGAGCATCTTTCGAAATGCCAGGTACAGACCACAAACCAGAATAATGATGGCAGAGGTTTCTCCTGCAGAACCGGCGGTCATGCCGGTAACCAGGTCCATAGCCGGAGTAGTGATGCCATCAAACTTCTGCAGAGCCAAAGGCGTAGCACCACTGAAAGCATCCACAGCAACCTCTCTGTTAAACTCTTCCACTGCGGGCGGGATCAGAAAGGGTGCCGTCAATGTCGATGGAATCAGCATGGTAAAGCGCCCGTCAAACAAGGCCGGTGTCCAGGTAGTAATCGCCACCGGAAAAGCCGCTTGCACAAATGCCCTGCCAATCAATGCCGGGTTAAAGACATTCATACCCAGACCGCCGAACATGACTTTTCCCATGCCTATGGCGGCAAAGCCTGCCACTGCCCCCATCCATAACGGAAAGCTGGGGGGCAGGGTCAGGTAAAGCAAAATACCGGTAATCGCCGCAGACCAGTCACCCAGTGTATTTTCGGCCTTGAAATTAAGCAGACGTTCGGTCAGTAAACAGGTAGCCAGCACCGTGATCAACAGCAGCAAGGCACTGATGCCAAACAACCAGATGCTCCAGGCGGCCATCGGCAGCGATGCGAACACCACGTTACGCATGATAGTGACAACATCATGTGGTGCATGCACATGCGGCGTGGTACGCAATTCTATATTGGTTTTATTATTCATTTTTTAATGCAACCTGCTCACGATTGTACGCCTTTGCGACCCGGAATTGTTGTACCAGGGGAATATTGGAAGGACAGACGTACGAACAGCAACCGCATTCGAAACAGTCATTCAAATGGTATTGCTCTGCCATTAATGCAAACTGGCGCTTACCAGCCAGTTGCCCAAGTTGTGATGGATTAAGATGCATTGGACAGGCATCCAGGCACCGACCGCATTTTATACAGGGCCAGATGCGACGCGTTTCTTTCAACACTTCTGTTTCGTTTAAAATCAGCAGTCCTGATGAACCCTTGCTGATCGGTGTTTCCAGGTCTGATACAGAAGGCCCCATCATGGGCCCGCCAAGCACAAAATCATTCCTGCCACCACGGTAGCCGACCTGCTCCAATACAAAACCAATAGGCGTCCCCAGTGGAATAAGATAGTTACCCGGTTTATCAATACCGGGCCCGGTGACGGTGACGACACGCTCTGTCATGCCCTCACCTTTGGGCAACAACTGACCAATGGCCGTAACGGTACCTACATTATTGACAACTGCACCGATATCCAGTGGTATTTTTCCAGCAGGAACCTCTTTGCCCAGCAAGGATTTGAGCAACATTTTTTCCGAACCCTGCGGATACTTGGTTTCAACTGGCACCACCGTAATATCGGCGTCTTGCGGAATGTGCTCACGCAGTTTTTCCACTGCGTTCATCTTGTTATCTTCAATACCAATTAAGGCTTTTTTCACTTCTGCCGCACGCATCACAAAACCTATGCCGCGCATCAGGTCTTCGGGATATTCCAGCATGGTACGGTGATCGCAACTTAAATATGGCTCACACTCACAACCATTGATAACCAGCGTATCGACGTTTTTGTCATCGGGAATGGTGACCTTGGCATGCGAAGGAAATGCGGCACCACCCAGGCCAACCATACCCATATCCTGAATGGCCTGGCGCAACTGGGCTGCATCCATATTGTCGATGTCATAGACATGACGCCACTGTACCTGCTGGGTATCACCTTCGTAGACATCCAGCACGATGGACATGGACTGTTCACCGCGTGCGGTTGGCATCGGGCGAATAGCCTGAATACGGCCGGTGGCCGGTGCATGCAGAGGCACAGACACAAAACCATCTGCCTCGGCAATCAGCTCTCCACGTACCACTTCCTGTCCCTTGCGCACGATGGCTTTGGCAGGCTTGCCGATATGCTGATTTAACGGCAATACCAGGTGATCAGGAAAAGGCAAGCGTCTGATCTTTTTGGCAGACGTAATTTCCTTGTTAGTCGGCGGATGCACTCCGTGACTAAAGGTGCCTTTGCTGAAAAAGTTGAATAAACCCATGTTAATTCAAGCCGTTTTATTGATATTTCTCAGCTCTTTTTATTAACTTGTCTATACCCTTCTCATTCATATTCCACGGCGTACCCGGATGAATACAGCCGGCGGTACATTTCTCTGCCGCCTTGACAATATCCTTGTAACTTCCACCCTGAGGATTCACCACTTCGACCAGTTTATCCGCATTGTAGGCAAAGATTTTAGGTGCAAGGTCGGTACATTCATCACAGGCGGTACACTCAGGTGTTTCAACCCACACCGGTTCGTAATCACCGGCTGGCGCACCTGCACCATTGCCACCTGCAGAAGCTGCTGCTGGTGCTGCGCCTGTTGAAACGGTATCGGCCAGTGCAGAAACATCACCTGAAGAACTCAATGACAACAGGGTTGAGCTCAAACGCTGCGCCATTTCTGCCTTGGCCTGGTTAACCACGGCATCGATATCAACCTTGTCAAGTTCACCGGCAATACCGCGCAACTGTTTCCAGAAACCCAGGCGTTCCTCGGCTGAACGCGCCATTTCCTCAGAACACAGTATACGTATCAACTGGTTCTTGGCATTAACACCCCACACATAAGGGAACAGGCCATCACGCTCTTCTTCATCCATTGCCAGGAATTCATCGAGGCGTACCATGTCATCATTCCAGGCATCACGTGGTACAACCCGGAACTGTTTGCGGAAACGTCCTTCTGTGGCGGCAAAATCGGCAAAGGTCATGGGCAGTTCCATGCTCTCTTCATTGCCTTTTTCATCAACGTATTTCAGCTCATAGGTTGGCCAGTCATCTTCTATGGCAGGGTTGCCTTCAAGATCAAGGCATTCCTCGAAAGTTTCACCCTCATCAGGGTTGTATTTCATGATGGGATAGGCACGTGATTCCAGCGCCAGCTTCGATTGACGGGTAGAAGCATCATCACCGACACCATGTTCAGGCTGACACACGGCATAGACATTGAACAGCGCAGGACGGCGACTGTT
>Ga0180430_10004526_pt1 | contig 11706 bp, 1 predicted proteins | sample SS_ome_9_FD_132999 | JGI IMG/M metagenome (GOLD analysis project Ga0180430, IMG submission 132999) | Hypersaline lake sediment archaeal communities from the Salton Sea, California, USA - SS_1_S_2 metaG | ecosystem: Environmental > Aquatic > Non-marine Saline and Alkaline > Hypersaline > Sediment... | reverse complement strand
TTCACCTTCACCTGCCGGTCCCGTCGCCCCGTGAATTCCACGCTCCGGTCTGGCAGATAGCGCCCCAGATCGCCCGTGCGATAGACGGTGTCTCGGGCTCCGGGGTTGAGGGGGTTTTGCACGAAGCTCGACGCGGTCCCTTGAGGGTCGCGGTAGTAGCCTTTGGTGAGAAAAGGGGTCTTGATGAAAATCTCCCCCGTTTCTCCCGGGCGGCACAGTCGGCCGTCCTCGAGGACGAGCAAGGCGGTGTTGGAGATGGGCCGGCCCAGGGGAATGGCGCGTCGAGGGTCCTCCGGTCTTCCCTGGATGCGATGGAAGGCCTTGGCCAGGGTGGATTCCGACGGGCCGTACAGGTTGACCAGCTCCACCCGGTCTCCGAAGAGGTCCATCCAGCGCGTCACGTCCCTTCCGTAAAGAACTTCCCCGGCCAGAAGAATTCGCTGCAAGCTTTTCAGGGGCGGGCGGCTTTCGGCAGGATAGGGCTTCAAAGCCGCTTCTCCTTCCAGCTCCCGGAGCAGCAGTCGAAACAGGGAGGGAACGCAATGAACCAGGGTCACTTGGCTTTCGTCCATCCATTGCAAAAGGCGCCGGGGATTCATGCGGGTTTCGGGGTCCGGCACGCACAGGGTGCCCCCGGAAAGAAGAGGGGCGAAAATGTCCCGCAGGCTCACGTCGAAGGTGACGGGAGCCAGTAGGCTCACCCGGACGGAAGGGTCCAGCCGGAATTCCTTCATCTCCCAATGGATGAAGTGACTCAGCCCCTTGTGGCACCCCAGGATGATCTTGGGCTCCCCCGTGGACCCGGAGGTATAGACGAGATAAAGGCCGTCGTCGGGCTCGGCTTCCCTCCGGTCGCCCGCGTAAGGGCGGGCCTCAAACGCACCCCTATCGGCCTTGTCTTTCCCGTCTCCTCTCGGGCCGAGCACCACCAGTTCCGAGTCGGAAATCGGCGAACGGCAATTCGAAGCGAAAAACGGTGAATCGGAATCCAAAATCTTCCGCATTCGCGATTCCAAAGCTTCGCGAGTGACGAGGGCCGCAGGGGTAGTGCGCTCCAAAAGATGTTGGAAGCGCGCGGCGGGAAATTCCGCGTCCAAAGGCAGGAAGACGCCTCCCGCCATGGCCGTCCCCAGAATGGCCGAAACGTAGTCCGCGCCCGGCGGCAGCACCACGCCCACGACATCCTCTTCTGCGGGCTTTCCTCCCGCTCTTTCGCCGACGCCCAGCTCTTTCAGGGTTCGGGCCGCTTCTTCGGCTCGTCGCCGGATCTCCTCGTAGGTGAACGCCCGCCCGTCTTCCTCCACGGCGATGTTTCGGGGAAACCGCCGAGCCACGTCCTCGAAGACGCTGTGTACGATTTTTTTGTTCATGGACTCTTTCCCGCCCGTCAAAAATCCTCGTCGATGTCCAAACTGGCTTGGAGAAACGCTTCCTCCTCCGCCCGCTCCTTGTCGCTCATGAGCTTTTGGCGCATGGACTGGAGGCTGCAAGTCGGGTCTTCGGCTACGGCATCCAGCAGCCCCTCGAAGCCGGCCAGAATTTCCTCCATGGACTCCCGCGGATAGCGGACCGGGTCGAAGTGCAGCTCCACCTCCAGTCTCGCCCCCGGCTGAAGCACTAGCCGCAAGGGAAAGTGGGTCTGGATGTAAACGTCCACGTCCTCCACGGAAAATCCCAGTCGGAAGCCCTCGTTGAGCCGCAACAGCTCCTCGCTCAACGGGTAGTTTTCGAAAACCACCACGTGGTCCAGAAGATCCCGGTTGAGGGGCGTGAGGGCTTGAACATCGGCCAACGAGCAGTAGTGATGGGGCTCGCTTTCCAGGGCTTCCTTTTGCGTCTTTCGAGCCAGCTCGTCGAAACGGGCGACGCCGTCCGCGCGGATGCGGACAGGGACCGTGTTGATGAAAAGGCCCACCATGTCTTCGATGCCCGGAACTTCGGCCGGTCGCCCCGAAACCGCTCCTCCGAAAACCACGTCCGCGCTGCGGTTCCAATGCCCGATCCGAATTCCCCAGGCGCTTTGCACTGTGGCGTTGAGGGTCGCTCGACTGCGGGCGGCCGCCGCCTTGAGCTTCGCCGTGCGCTCCTCGTCCAGCACCCTTCGCAGGCACTCGGTGCGCTCGCCCGAGCGCTCCGATCCCTCGTCGCCGACTTCCGGCTCCCGACTCCCGCTTTGCCGTCGGGACCATGTTCCCGAATCAACGTCCAGGTCCAGCCTGCCTGCGGGCCTTTCGTAACCCGAAAGGTATTGCTCCCAATAGGCCAGGGACGCCTCCTTGTCCGCCCTTTCGATATAACGAATGTAATCCCGGTAGGGCGGGGCGGGCTTGAATTCCGGGGGCTTCCCTTGCCGAAGACTCTCGTAGGCCGCGAACAGCTCCCCGATGACGATGCCGAAGCACCATCCGTCCATGAGAATGTGATGATGCGTCCAAACGACGTCCCAGCAGTCCTCGGACCTTTGAAAAACGCTCACCCGCATGAGCGGGTCCCGGTCCAGAACGAAGCCCCTTTGCCGATCCAGCGTCTTGAATTCCTCCACCCGGCGGGCCTGCTCGTCGGCGGCCATGCCTCGAAGGTCTTCCAAAAGGACCTCCACGGGACGCTCGGCGAGCACCTTCTGCACGGGGCGCTCCAATCCCCGGTGCATGAATACGGTGCGGAGGATGTCGTACCGCTCCACCAACAGGTCCCAGCACTTTTGAAAGACGCCGGGGTCCAGCTCGCCTCGGGCCGTGAAGGAGAACTGTCCCAGGTAGGAATCCGGTCGGTCCTCGTAGAGCCGCTCGAAGAGCATCCCCTCCTGGGTGGGCGACAGGGGGTAGATGTTTTCGGTTTCCGGTCCCTGGCTTCCGGTTTCCGGTCGGGGTCGCTCCTTGGCAGTGTTTTCAACCGGAAGCGAGGAACTGGAAACGAGAATCGAAATCTCCTCCAGCTCCCTTCGGAAGTCTTTCAAAAGCTTCCGGGCTTCTTGGGTGCAGGGGCCGATCACCGCCAGTTCCAGCTCGTCGTCCACGATGCGGGCTTCGATCTCCAGGTCGTGGATTTCTCTCACCCCTTCTCCGACGGTACGAGGGACCCGGCGGGGCACGATGGCGAACACGCCTTCTTCCCTCGATGCGTCGAAGCGGCCCAGGTAGTTGAACACCACGCGGGGGCGAAGGGCCAAGTCGCGGTGTTGCTCGAGAATCCCGTAGCCCGCGCCGTTTCGCGGGATGCGGCGCAGTTTTTCCCGGATGTGGCCAACGTGATCCGCCACTTCCCTCGCGGACCCGCCGGGGCTCGCTTCCCGCCCCGCCGGAGGCAGCCGGAGGACGAAGGGATACAGCGTGGTGAGCCAGCCCACGGTGCGGCTCGCGTCCGCATCGTCGAACAGAGGCTCCCGCCCGTGACCCTCCAGATCGATGAGAATGCCCTCGCGTCCTTGCCGGCGCACGGCTCGCGCCAAGGCCGTCAGAAGCACGTCGCGCGCTTCCGCCTGGAGGACCCGGCTTGCCGAGTGCAGCAGGGCTTCCGTTTGCTCTCGCGAAAGGCACTCGCTTTGGACGACGGGAGGTTGCGGTGTCTTGTTTGTGGCTTCCGAATCCTTAACCGGAAGCAATCCATTGGAATCCGGAAGCTCCGCCGCCTCGCGCTCCACTTCCTTCCAGTAGTCGAGCTCCTCCAGCAGCTCGCCGCTGCCTCCCAGGGCCTCCAGGCGGGCGGACCAGTGGAGGAACGAGTCCGCGGGAGGCGGCAATTTCACGGGGCTGCCTTGCGAGGCTTGCTCGTAGCCCCGCTCGAGGTCCTCCAGGAGGATGCGCCAGGAGACGCCGTCCACCGCCATGTGATGGACCACCCACAAGAGACGGTCGCCGTCGTCGGTGCGGAAGAGCATGGCTTTCACGAGGGGGCCTCGGAAAAGGTCCAGGGAGGCGCAGAGCTTTCCGCACTCCTCGTCCATGCGCTCCTGCGCATCCGCCATCCCTCGTAAATCCACGCAAGACCGAGGGCCGAGGACCGGGGGTTGAGGACTGAGGACTGAGGACTGAGGACCGAGCGATCCGCGATCCCGCTCGGTCCTCGTCCCTTTCGCCTCGGTCCTGTGGTGGAGGGTGCGGACCGCGACATTCTCCCCCCACTGACCACCGGCCACCGACCACCAAGCACTTTTTTCCGAGCGACCGCTTCCCGTCGCGTCCTTGGCCGGAAATTCGCAATCCTTCAGGCGGAGCCTCAAGGCGTCGTGGTGCTCGAGGATGGCCTGCAATGTCGCTTCCAGGGCCGCCTCGTCCACGGGGCGAGACGCTTTCAGCAGCACGCCCTGGGCGTAATGGTGGGGGATTTCCTCCTGGATTCGCAGAAAAGCGGCCTGAATGGGCGTCAAGGGACCGCTCGTCGGCGTGGGCTTCGGTTCTGTTCGAGACGCTCCCCCCTCTCCTGTCATTTTGGCTGCCAGCTCTTCGATGCAAGGAAATTCGAAAAGGTGGCGCACCGTCAGCTTGAAGCCCGTTTCCCTCAAGCGGGAAACGATCTCAATGGCCTTGATGGAATCGCCTCCCAGAACGAAGAAGTTGTCCCGGGCACCGATGTTCTTCCTTCCCAGGACGGCTTCCCATACGCCGGCCAGCAGCTTCTCCTCGTCGGTGCGCGGGGCGACGCGCTCTTCGCCCCCCCTCGCCTCTCCCGCCTGGAGGCTTCCCTCGCCGCTTGCCGCTTCCAGCGGATCGGGCAGGGCCTTGCGGTCGATCTTGCCGTTGGAGGTGAGGGGAAAGCGCTCCACGGGCACGAAGTAGGGAGGAACCATGTGGTCGGGGAGGCGTCGTCCCAGATGGGAGCGCAGCTCCGGAATGCTCACGACCCCGCCGTCGAAGCCGCCCGGCCGCGCCACCACGTAGGCCACCAGCTCCGGGAGATCGCCTCGCACTGGCCGGGCCGTCACCACCGCTTCGTCGATGCCGGGGTGATCGAGGAGCCGCTTTTGGATCTCCCCCAGCTCCACCCGGTAACCCTTGATCTGCACCTGATCGTCGTTGCGTCCCAGGTGGACCAAAGTACCGTCGTGAAGCCGCTTGCCCAGGTCCCCGGATTTGTACAGCCGCTCACCCTCCTTGAAGGGGCTGGGCACGAAGCGCTGCCCGGTCAGCTCCGGCCGGTTCAAATACCCGAGGCACACTCCCGTGCCTCCCACGTAAATCTCTCCGACGACTCCTTTGGGCACGGGCTTCATGGCTTCGTTCAGCAAATACAAAGTGGTTTCGGGAATGGGGGCCCCGATGGGGCTCAGGCCTCGCGAAGAACGGATGTCTTCCTCCGTCAAGGCGCAAAAAGTCACGTGTACCGTCGTTTCCGTGATGCCGTACATATTGACGAGGCGGATTTGCTCCGGCGAATACCGGTCGATCCAGGGGGCCAGGTAGCTCGGCTCCAGCCGGTCGCCCCCGAAGATCACGTATCGCAGGTGCTCGTCCAAAAGGTGCTCCCCATCCCCGTCGGTCGAGGAAGCCCCCTCCGTGGAGCGCAATTCTTCCTGAATCAAGTTGTAGAAGGCCCCCGGCGTCTGGTTGAGGACGGTGACCCGGTGACGACGGACGAGCCCCAGGAAGGCCGCCGCGTCCCGCACGCTTTCGAAGGACGGCACCACCAACTTGCCTCCGTAAAGGAGTGCCCCGTACATCTCCCACACGGAAAAGTCGAAGCAGTAGGAGTGGGCCATGGTCCACACGTCCGATTCGTTGAAGTCGAAGGGATGGCGGTCGTTGACCATGAGGCGCACCACGTTTTCATGGGTGACCACGCATCCCTTGGGGAGGCCCGTGGAGCCGGAAGTGTAGATGACGTAGGCCGGGTCGCCGCTTCGAGTGGATCGAGGCGGGGCTTCTTCTTCAGGCCGCCGGACCGCCTGGAGAGCGTCCGCGGTCTCGACTCCCGCTGCGGCCGCGGTGGCTGCGTGGCGGGGCTCCGTGAGCACCACCCGGCACCCGCTGTCCCGGATCATGTATTCCAGGCGCTCGGCGGGATAGGACGGGTCCAAGGGCAGATAGGCCGCCCCGGCCTTGAGGATGCCCAGGATGGCCGTGATCGTGTGGTGGGAGCGATCCAGGAGCATCCCCACGAATTCGTCGGGACGGGGGGCTAGCCTTCGCACCAGCTCCCGGGCAACTCCGTTGGCGGCCTCGTCCAATTCCCGGTAGGACAGCTCCGCATCCCCGTGAGCTACGGCGATGCGCTCGGGCGTCTTTTTCGCCTGCGCCTCGAACAGGTCCGCGATGGCTCGGCCTCGGGGAAATTCGGCCTGCGTCCGGTTGAAATCCACCAGCAGCTCTTGCTTTTCCTCGGCGGGCAAAATGTCCAGGTCCCGGATCGGTCGCTCGGGTCCCTTGACGATCTCCCTCAGGAGGTTGCGATAGTACGCAAGGAACCGCTCCACGGTCTCCCGGCGGAACAGATGGGTGTTGAATTCCATGGACATGCTCAGACCGCCCTGGAATTCCAGGATTTCGTGGGTGAGGTCGAACATGGCCGTTTCGTTGGCGATGTCGAATTTGGAAAAGGTCAGGTCTCCCGAAATCGCTTGGTCCGTTTCGATGAATTCGTACACGAACATGACGTCGAACAGGGGATTTCGGCTGATGTCCCGCTGGATCCCCAGCTTTTCCACCAAATGCTCGAAGGGATAGTCCTGATGGTCGTAGGCTTCCAGGACGTTGCGCTTGACTTCCTTGAGAAATTCGCCGAAAGGCAGGTCCCCGCGCGGCCGGTTGCGAATGGCCAGGGTGTTGACGAAGTTGCCGAGGACCCGGGCGAATTCCTCGGTCTTGCGGCCGTCGAAGGTCGTTCCCGCCACCATGTCTTCCTGGCCCGTGAGATGGTGGAGCAGAACGTAATGGGCGGCGCTCAGGACCATGTAGAGGGAGGCCCCGGCCTTGCGGGCCACCTCCTTGATCCCCCGCACCGTTTCCGTCTCGATGTCCAGGAAAACCCGACATCCCTCGAAGGTTTTCACGGGAGGTCGAGGGTTGTCGGTGGGCAGGTCCAGCACGGGAGGCCCCCCGGCGAAGCGTTCGAGCCAGTACTTCTCGTCCTCCCCATAGGCTGCGGAGCCGATGTAGGCCTGCTCCCGCCGCACGTAGTCTTCGTAGCGTCTTTCGAGGGGCGGCAGGGCTTCGCCCCGGTAGAGGCGCATGAGCTCTTCGGCGAACAGGTCGCTGGAGATGCCGTCGAAGACCGTGTGGTGGGCGTCCAGGAGGCACAGGTGGCGGTCTTCGTGGATGCGGACCAGTTTCAAGCGCAGGAGAGGGGCCCTGGAAAGGTCCATGGGGCGGATGAAGGTTCGAGCCACCTCTTGCAAAGGGTCGGCGACCAGTGGCCGGTGGCCGGCAGGGCCATCCTGAAACCGCCCCCCGCCCCCCGCCCCCCGACCGTTGGACACCCCTTCATGCTCCACGGCGGCAAGCTCGACGGGACAGGAGACTTCTTCCTCCACATGCTGCACCACCTCTCCCCCCCGCATCTCGAAGCGGGTGCGCAGGCAGTCGTGGCGGCTCGCCAGTCGATCCACAGCGGTCCGCACTCGGTCCGTATCCAGGGGACCGTCGATGAAAAAAGCCGCGGGGATGTGGTAGCTGATCTCCCCTCCGTCCATTTGGCTCAGGACGTACAACCGCTTTTGGGCCGAGGAAAGGGGATAGGATCGGGGGTCGCGGGGTTGCGGGTCGCGGGTCGCTGGTCGTTTGGGCCCTTCGGCTTGCGGTTTCCGATCCGCCGGGTCGGCCCCCCCCGGAATCAAGCCTCCTCCACGCATTTCTCGCAGGCTTTCTTCCACCGAGCGGGCGAAAAAGTCCACGTCCTCGTCGGTGTGGGCCGTGGACAGGAAGCAGTTGCGCCCTTCCCAGATGTAGATGCCCTTTTCCAGGAGGTGATAGACCAGAAGCTCGAGATTTCCTCGCAGGTTGAATCGGAACAGGGAGCCGAAGCGGGCCATGTGCAAGGGGATGCTCTCGTCGCGGAAGAAGGTGTTCAGCCGATAAGCCAATCCCTCGGTGCGACGGTTGAGGGCTTCCTGGAGGGCGGGGCCTTCCTTTTCCAGATGGCCAACGACGGCCATGGCCCCGGCCATGGCCAGGGGATGGTGGTTGAAGGTGCCGGCGATGAGGGTGTTTTCCCTTTCCGGTCGCGAGTCGTCCCCGTATCGCCACATGCCTCCGTCCACGGCGTCCATGTAAAGGGACTTGCCCGCCACGACCCCCACGGGAAGACCGCCTCCGACGATCTTGCCGTAGGTGGCCACGTCGGCTTCCACTCCGAACCAGGCTTGTGCCCCGCCCGGATGGATGCGAAACCCCGTGATCATCTCGTCGAAAAGGAGGACGGTTTCCGTCTCCCGGGTGATCTCTCGCAGCTCGTGCAGAAAATCCCCCGGTTGCAGATCGGGCTTGCGGCTCTGGACGGGCTCCACCAGGACGGCGGCGATGTCCTTGCCATGCCGCCGGACGAATTCCAGGGCCGCCGGGTCCCCGTAGTTGAGGACCCTCGTGTCCCGAACCAGGCTCGGCGGAGTGCCCGGGGAAAGAGGGATCGCGTTGGGGCCTGGGGAATCGGCCACGGCGAGGACTCCGTCGAAGTGGCCGTGATAGGACCCCGCGAAGGTGACGACGAGGGAGCGCCCCGTGACGGTGCGGGCCATGCGAACGGCGGCCATGACGGCTTCCGTTCCCGTGTTGAAGAAGGCCGCCCGCTCGAGGCCCGTCAGCCGGCAAATGCCCGCCGCCACCTCTCCCGCCAAGTGGGACATGGGACCGATGGGAAAGCCTCGCTTCAGCTCCTCTTGAATCGCTTCCTGCACGAAGGACGGGTTGTGGCCGAAGAGACAGACCCCGAACCCCATGGTCATGTCCAGGTATTCGTTGCCGTCCAGGTCCCACACCCGCGATCCTTCGGCCCGGTCGGCGATGATCTGGTAGATCATCTCCTTCCATTCCGGGCGAAACCCGGCGATGTTCCGGATGTTGGCCAGAACGGGCCGGTAGTGCTGGGTGCGCTCTTTGGACCTTCGAGTCTTGCGGGTGTAGCGCTCCACGAGCCCCCGCAGGTGCTCGCGCTGTCTGGATTCCAGCTCCAGCCGCTCCCGCGAGCCCACCCGCTGATAGGGGACGTATTCCTCGGCGGGCCCCGGGCCGGAAGGCGAGGGCCGAGGGGCGGGAGGCGAGGGACGGGAAACGGTGGCCGGAAGGGGAAGGGATGTCACGTCCGGCTGTCCGGGCGAACGCGCGGGGGAGGGCGAACACCCAGGTTCGCCCCTACGCCGCGCGGGAATGGGCGCGAAATGCCCGTGGGGTCGGCCTCGCGCGTCCGGCCCGGTTCCCGGTTCCCGGTGGTCGTGGGGTCGGCCCCGCGCGTCCGGCCCGGTTCCCGGTTCCCGGTGGTCGTAGGGGCGGACCTGCGTGTCCGCCCCGTCCGTGCTCATCCAACGATCCAGAAGGTCCAACTGGCGATTCATCAGCTCCATCTGACTCGCCACCACCCTCTCCATCACGGAAGCGTCGGGTGAAAGGGTGGAAGCGGCTTCCAGCCGCTGGGGGCTCCCGATCTCTTCACGATGCGAGGAAGAAGCCTCCCCTCGATTCTCCGCCCTTCCCATGCCACCGTCCGTTTCCACCGGTTGTTCGACTTGTTCGACGGGGAGCGTTTCGTGGAGATGGTCCGCGATCTTGTCGAGGCTGTCCGTTTCGCCGAAGAACCATCTCATGGGGATGTCTTGGTCGAAGGTGCGCCGGATGGCTTCCCGAATGCGCGTGATCATCAGTGAGGAAAATCCCAGCTCGAAGAGATTGGTGCTCCGGTCGTGCTCGGCGATGTCGATCTCCGAGATGTCGGCCATGAGACCGCGGACCTTTTGCAACAGTTCCTCGCGCCGGTTCGGGAGCGGGGCGGAGTGCGCGGCACGACGATTTTCGTCCTGACTGCGGATCATGGTGCTCCTTGAGTGAGAAGGGGGAGTCCCGTAAACGGGCTGCATCCAGTGACGCTGCCGTTGAAAGGGATAATGGGGCAGTTGGATCTTGCGCATTTCGCTGCCCGAAGACAACCAGGAAAACACGGCCGGCCAGTCCACCTCCACGCCGTTGACGTGAAGCCGGGCCAGACTGTTCAGCACGGGCTCCCGGTCGTCGGTCCCTTGAGTGCGTTGGGGACGCATGTTGAAGAAGGAATTGTCGGCCCCCAAGCTCGACAGCCACAGCCCCCGACGACCGGGAAGGCACTGCATGCCCAGGCTCACGAGAGTCGAAGTTGGCCCCGCTTCCAGAAAAATCTCGTAGCCCTGCTCGGCCAGAGTGCGCATGGAATCCAGGAATCGCACGGGCTGGAGCAAATGGTCGCTCCAGTAGCGTGCCGACGCCATGGCCTCGCCTCCCTCGGTCCCCGTGCGGTTGGAAATGACGGGCAATCGAGGCGATTGGTATTTCACCCGCGAAGCGATCTCGTGGAAAGCTTTCCGGACGGGCTCCAGAAGGGGGGAATGGAAGGCATGGGAAACGGCCAGAAGGCGGCACGGGATGTCCTTTTGCGCAAATCGGGCCGCCAGCTCTTCCAAAGCCCTTTCGTCTCCCGAAAGGACGATGTTTTCCAGGGCATTGACGGCGGCCACGCTCACGGCTGGCATGGAGGAGGGGGGCTCTTCTCTCCGTGCTTTGCCTTTACCGTCGTATCCCGCTTCGGCCAGAACCTCGCGCACCCGGTCCTCCTCGGCCACCACGGCGGCCATGCCTCCCCCTCCGGGCAAGGACTGGATCAGCCTCCCCCGGGCCGCCACGAGCTCGAGACCGTCGGCCAGACTGAAAATCCCCGCCACGCAAGCCGCCACGTACTCGCCGATGCTGTGTCCCACGACGGCGGAAGGCCGAACGCCCCACGAGCTCCACATGCGAGCCAAAGCGTATTCCACGGCGAAAAGGGCCGGTTGAGTGAACCGGGGCTCGTTCAGGATATCCTGCGACGCCTCCTCGCCGTAAAGCAAATCCAGCAGGGAGCGGTTCCATTCGGGTCGGAGGAGCTCGTCGCATTCCTCCATCGTTTGGCGAAACACGGGCTGGCTTTCCCACAAGTCCCGCCCCATGCCGGGATACTGGGCCCCCTGGCCGGTGAACAGAAGGACGACGCGGGTGTCCAGGGGAGAGCCTTCCTCCGGACGAAAGACCCTGCGCCCGTTTTCCTTCAGTTGAAGGAGGGCGCCCTCCTTGGACGCTTCCACCACGGCCATGCGACGGGGGAAATGCTCTCGCCCCGTGGCCGCCGTGTAGCAAACGTCCGCCCAGCTTTCTTGAAGATCGATCGCAGGGGCGGGTTTCAAACCCGCCCCTACCAGCCGTTCCATGTAACGCGCGGCCAGCTCCTCCAGGGCTTCGGGGGTGCGAGCGGAAAGAAGCAGAGGGTGGAAGGCGGTAGGCTGTAAGCCAAGGCAGTGGGGGCGGGTTGCCGTTCGCCACCCGCCGCATACCGCGGGCGAACACCCGGGTTCGCCCCTACGTCCGTCGTCCGCCTTCCGCCTTCCGCCTCCCGTCCTCTGGCTTCCGCCTTCTGCTTTCCGCCTTCCGCCTTCCGCCTTCTGCCTTGTCCTTCCGGCGCTTCTTCCAGAACCACGTGGACGTTGGTGCCGCTGAAGCCGAAGGAGCTGACTCCGGCTCGGCGGGGCGGGGAATCGGACGGCTCCCCTTGAAGCTCGGGACG
>Ga0180430_10004525_pt1 | contig 11706 bp, 15 predicted proteins | sample SS_ome_9_FD_132999 | JGI IMG/M metagenome (GOLD analysis project Ga0180430, IMG submission 132999) | Hypersaline lake sediment archaeal communities from the Salton Sea, California, USA - SS_1_S_2 metaG | ecosystem: Environmental > Aquatic > Non-marine Saline and Alkaline > Hypersaline >... | reverse complement strand
TATGGATCCGACGGCGTACTCATTCGCGGCATCGACCCTGCGATGGAGCCCGAAGTGACTTCGCTTCAGGAAGGACTCGCTGAAGGCCGCTATCTTGCTGCGCGTGGCGAGGTCATGCTCTCCAAGCGGATGGCAGAACGCCTCGACATTCGCCTGGGCGAGCGCGTTGTGCTGCTGACCCAAGGAACGGAGCGAACGGAGTCTAGGGCATTCACGACCGTGGGATTGTTTGCGGTTGATCTCAGTACGCTTGACGCAGCTGCGATCATATCGATCGAGGATGCAAAGGAGATGACTGGCTGGTCAGGCGCAACCACCTTCGTCCTGCGTGCCAAGAATGGAGACTCGGTTGAGAAACTGCAGTCCGCGCTGCAAACCCGTCTTGCCTCTGCAGACCTCGACGGGGTTTCGGTGGATGACTACTTCACCATCTTCCCGATGGGCCGCATGATGCTGCAAGGCACGACGTTCCGAACGCTACCTGTAGTCCTGCTGATTTCGCTGATGGCCGGGTTTGGTGTGGCAAACACAATCCTGTTCTCAGTAATTGAGCGCACACGGGAGTTTGGGGTCATGATGGCGGTTGGGATGAGCAAGCGTACGACTGCACAGACGATTCTCATGGAATCGATCTTCGTGGCGATTATCGGTTTTCTGATTGGTGGTTCGCTGGGCTACTGGGCGCTCACATACCTGTCGACCCATGGCATGGACTTCAGCGAGCTGATGGCTGAGTTCGATGCTGCCTTGAGTATGCCGGGCGTGATGTATGCCTCAAGGTCCGGTTGGTATTGGCTAGCCGCCTTTGCCACCGTTCTCGTGACCTCACTGGTTGCAGCTTGGTATCCCGCCAGACGGGCGAACCGCTTGCAGCCTGTCACCGCGATTCGGGAGGGCTAACGCAATGAAGAATCATGAGCTGAATCAAAACGATAGCAGCACCCGGTTTGGAGGAGGTAGACGATGAATGCAACAAGCATCCGCCTTGCGTGGCGCAATCTGTGGCGACACACGCAGCGCACGATCCTCATGATCGCGATCGTTGCCTTTGGCAGCTGGGTCATTCTTGTGATCTGGGGCATCTCGGATGGATTCATCCGATCGATGACTGAGACGCAGATGGTCTACAACCAAGGAGATCTGCAGTTCAGGGCCGTTGGCTATGCGGATGATCCTGTGCCGTCCAATGGGCTTACGCCTGATCAAGTCAGCGGTGCGATGGCTGCGCTAGAGGGGCAATCGATCCAAGCCTATTCAGAACGGCTCGAGGCCTTTGGCATGCTTCGAAGCTCCTATGGATCTGACGGTGTTGTGATCCGCGGGATCGATCCCGTCATGGAGCCCTTGGTGACCAAACTGCAGGACACGATGGTCAGTGGCCGCTACGTCGCAAACGACGGAGAGATCTTGATCTCAGAGCGAATGGCTGAATCTCTCGATATTCGCTTGAACGAGCGTGTGGTTGTTCTCGCACAGGGCGATTCCAGCACCACTTCGCAAGCGTTCAAGGCTGTCGGATTCTTCGATGCCAGCCTTGGCTCTTTGGACAACACCGTGATCGTCACGATTGACGATGCGCGCAAGCTCTCGGAGTGGGCTGGACTAACCGCCATTGCCATCAACCTCCCCAGAGGCGCATCGGCGACACGATCCGTAGAGGCGCTCGATGCTGCGCTCCTTGCAGCTGGAGTAGGAGGGGTCGAGGTCGCGGATTACTTCGCGCTCAATCCACTCGGGCGCATCATGCTGCAGGGAACCACGATCAAGATGATCCCGTTTGTGATCATGATCAGCTTGATGGCTGGCTTCGGCGTAGCCAACACCGCCTTCTACTCCGTGCTGGAACGTACACGAGAGTTCGGCGTGATGACTGCTGTTGGCATGAGCCGAAGACTGCTGGCCCGTGTCGTGCTGATGGAATCTGTGTTCGTCGCTGCTTTCGGCTTCTTGGTCGGAGGCGGCATCGGTTGGGGAAGCTTGGTCTATCTCTCAAACTACGGGCTTGATTTCGGAGATCTGATGGCCGACTTCGCCTCCGGACTTGGGATTCCAACCGTAATGTATGCCAGCACTTCAGGCTGGTACTGGCTGGCCGCCTTCTCGGTGGTCGTGTTCACTGCGCTCGTTGCAGCGTGGTATCCGGCACGCCGTGCCAACCAGCTTGAACCCGTCACGGCGATCCGCGAAGGCTAGAAAGGACTCAACATGAAACGAATACTAACTGCTCTGATCGTGCTCCTGATCTTGATGACAGTTGCAGTCTCGGCGCAGACCCAGACTGAATCGCTGACAGCTGAGGAGATCCTCGATCGAGTGAACTCCGCGTGGCAGGGAGACAGCTTTCACGGGATCCTGGCGCTCGACATCGTGCTGGGGGGCCAGACCAAGTCCCACAAACTTGAGGTCTGGACGTTGGGTGAGGAGCTGGCCATGGTCCGTGTACTGGAGCCGGAGATCGATCTCAACTCCGGATACCTCCAGCTCGGAGATCAGCTGTGGTACTACTCCCCAGGCATCGGGGCGATCGAGCTGCCGGCAATTGCAATTGGAGATGCGTTGTTTGGTGCCGGGCCCTCTCTTGAGGATCTCTCACGCGGAACGCTGTCCAATGATTACGACGTGAGTTCCGAACTGCGAGACAGTGGCTACTTCCTCACGCTGGTGCCTCACGAAGATGCACCGGTCGTCTATGGGAAGTTGGAGATTCTGGTGACGCCCGACTTCATCATCGAGGAGCTGGTGTACTACGACCAGCGAGGAGATGTACTGCAGACTGCGATGTTCTCAGATGTCACCGAGGAGTTCGGGCAGAAGCTCGCGAAGACCATCATCATCGAGAACACCTTTGGGGATCGAACGGTCGAGCGGATCGAACTCGCTCAGTTCGACCTCGAATTGAACGCGATGTTCTTCAGCCTTGACACCTTTGAGACCTGGGGTGATTCCGAATGAAAGCGGCAATCAGGCATCTAAAGCGGAATCGCCGCCGCACGATTCTCACGTTGCTGGCGGTTCTGATTCCGGTCTACTTTCTGGTCTTCATGTTCGGATTCACCAATGCAGTGATCTCGGACATGTTCGAGACCGCCACCCGCATCGACACGGGCCATCTTCAGGTGCGCCATGTTGAAAAGCGTGGGATGGGCTCAGCACTTCCGCTAATGCAGAATGCTGACGAAGCCGTGGCAGTCCTAGATGAGGTCGACGGCATCGAGTGGCGCACCGTTCGCTTGGACCTGCCTGCACTGGCCTCTGCTGAGGACCGGTCGCAGACTGTCTATGTCCAAGGAGTTGTCCCGGAAGAGGTCGCACCAATCAGCAACATCGGCAATCTGGTGGTCGAAGGCTCATACCTTCGAACCGGAAGCTCGGGCGCCGTGATTGGCGAGGAGCTCGCTGAACTGCTGAACGTGGGCGTTGACGATGAGTTTGTCGTGCTCGGCGCACATCCTGAAACCGGAGTCGGCGTGCTCAGACTCCAGGTGATTGGCATCTACGAAGCGCCACTCGCCGAGATGGGGCGAACGGTCGTTCACGTCACACTCGAGACCGCACGCCAACTGGCTCGCAGCCCGCAAGCTGCAACTGCTGTCGTCGCCAGAGTCTCTGGCGTAACTGGTGCACGCGACTTGTCGGAGATCGATGATGTGATGTCTCAGCTGGAGGGTCGGTTTGGCAGCGAGCTCGAAGTCCTTGACTGGCGCGATCTCGCGCCTCAGGTCAGCGGTTATCTGGCTGTCCTGACGCCAGCACTGACGATCATTGCAGTCATCTTCTTTGGCCTCGGGGCCCTCGTCGTGCTCAACACGCTGTATCTGTCCGTAATGGAGCGCACGCGAGAACTCGGACTCGTGATTTCGCTTGGCGCTTCCCGCTGGCATGTGATCCGCATGATTCTAGTGGAAGCTAGCCTGATCGCGGTGGCAGGCGCCATTTACGGAGCGTTGATCGGTGTCGTACTAATCTGGATTGTGGAGGCGTTCGGAGGGATTCCGATGCCTGCCAGCGTAGGTGACTTCATGCGCGTTGTCGGCATGAAGCCCGCACTACACATGATGATTCAGTGGCCACAGGTAATTCTCTCGGCTGTCGCGATGACGATCGTCGCGATCGTGGCGGCCTGGTTCCCGGCGTATCGAGCATCCAAGCTCGAACCGGTGGAGGCGATGAAATATGTCGAATAATGCATTGATTCAAACGGTTGATCTGAAGAAGACGTACGTGACCGAAGCCCTGGAAACTCCAGCGCTTCGTGGTGTGAGCGTGGAACTCCATAAAGGAGAGTTCACAGCCGTGGCAGGTCCTTCCGGCTCGGGAAAGTCCACACTCCTCCACCTGCTGGGTGGACTGGATCGCCCCACAGACGGAGACATTCTGCTGGAAGGTCAGGCGATGTCCCAGCTGAGCAAGGATCAGCTTGCCAAGCTGCGGCTCACGAACATCGGATTCGTGTTCCAAGCCTACAACCTGATCCCTGTGCTGACAGTGCTCGAAAACACTGCCTTCGTGCTTGAGCTGCAAGGCGTTGCCAAGGCTGAGCGCATAAGCCGCGCACAGAAAGTGCTTGCTGAGCTTGGCATTGCAGAGTATGCGGACCAGTATCCGAATCGCATTTCGGGTGGTCAGCAGCAGCGCGTGGCCGTCGCACGCGCCGTCGTGGCGGAGCCATCCATCGTGTTGGCGGACGAGCCCACTGCAAATCTGGATACAGCAATGAGCATGGATCTGATCGATCTGATGAAGCGATTGAACTCGGATCAGGATGCAACCTTCTTCTTTGCGACCCACGACAGTCGATTGCTCGACCGCGTGAAGCGGTTGATTACGCTAGTTGATGGGAAAGTGGCTGATGACGTGATTCGATAGATGCCTGCTGGCTTTCGTGCCAGCAGGTCGGAATTTGCCTGATTCACTTCGGTCAGCAGGTAAGAGTTTGATGCTTTGCATCAAACGTCTGGTTGATCAGGAGGCGAAAGCCTGATAGAAGGCAGACGCTCGACAGGCTGCCTGCAAGATCAACAGAGAGATGGAGTGCCGGGCTGGTTTAGGCCAGTCCGGCGCGCACTTTCAGCGCCTGGACGTGTTCGTATGGAAGTCGAATCCCGCCTAGACCCATCTTGGTGGAGTCCGGGCCATGATCATCTGACCCACCCGTTACAAGGAAGTCTCGCTCTCCTGCCAGGCGCGACATGACGGCTGGTGCAATCGAGAGATTGCGGGACTCACCGTACGGGTAGACGCTTTCGACGCCATCCAAGCCGGCTATCTTCCAATCATCAAGTGCTGCGGGCCAGTCGTCAATCTTCATGAGACAGGGGTGTGCGACCGAGACTGCACCACCCGCTGCCTTGAGAATCCGCAGTGCATCCTCGAACTTCGGTTTCTCGATTGCGTAGTAGCAAGGGCAACCTTTGCCAATCCAGCGATCAAAGGCCTCGGACAACGTCTCTACAACCCCAAGTTCGAGCAGTGCCTTTGCGAGGTGTGGCCGTCCGACATTCCCGTCGCCAGAGATCTCCAACACCCGCTCCAACGTCACGGCAGGTCCAATGTGCTCTTGGCAAAGTTCAACCATCCGCGCCATGCGGGCATCTCTTGAACTCGAGAGTGGACCGAGCAGACCTCTGAGTTCCTCCGAGGTTGGATCCACGAAGTACCCGAGCAATTCCCCAGCCACGTCACCAAACATTGCCTTGACTTCCACGCCGGTGATGACTTCGACGCCCAGCATCTCTCGAACCCTTCGGTCAAAACGCGGGTCAATGGTGTCGTGATCCGTGATGGCTACGCTGTGAATGGCTGCTGCCTTGGCGCGTCGCACAATGTCATCAATCGTCTGCGTCCCGTCGGAAGCAATGGTATGCAGATGAAGGTCTGCATAGGCACGTTGTGTCATGTTTCGATCGCCGTTCCAGCAGCATGTTCTGCTGCGCTGACCACCTGCTCCAGGAGCAGTGTTGTGGTCAAGGGTCCGACACCGCCGGGCACAGGGCTCAGTGCACCAGCAATTGTCCCTACGGCATCCGCGTCCACATCGCCGACAAGCTTGTCGTTGACATAATTCGTGCCAATATCGATGACGGTAGCACCTGGGGCCACCATCTCCTCAGTCACAAACCCGGCACGGCCGACAGCCGCGAACAGGACCTCCGCATTTCGTGTGATCGCAGCAAGATCTGTGGTCCTGGAGTGACAGACGGTGACGGTTGCATGCGCTGCAAGCAGCAGCAGTGCAAGCGGACGTCCCACAACAAGACTGCGGCCAATCACAACCGCACGCTTCCCGACAAGGTCTACCTCGGTACGCGCAAGAGCGAGCGCTGCTGCTGCAGTCGCGGGAACAAACGCGGGTGTGCCAGCCAACAGCCGACCGAGCGATTCACTGCCTGCGCCGTCCACGTCTTTGGATGCGGGAAGCGCATCTCGCATGACCTGCACGTCGATGGCTTCTGGAAGGGGGGCCTCAACCATCATGCCCGAGATCTCGGGATCCTTGGTCCACGCCATGATCTGAGAGACCAACTCGGTAGTGGTCGGAGACTCAAGGGTTGCAGATGCAATCTCGACGCCAACCTTCTCGGCAATGCGCTGTTTCGCTCTGAAGTACGCGCCCGCAGCCTCATCAGCAGTCGGGAGAATGACACCCAGCCTCGGAGTAATCCCCTGCGTCCGCAGTCTCTGCACGCGGTCTGCAAGCGTGGCTCGCCGTGTTTGGGCTAGCGCTTTGCCATCAAGCCGCTTCGCGGTCACGATGCTCCTTCCAGATACGATCCAAGATCCCGTTCACAAAGCTCCTCGCCTGCTCGGTGCCATACTTCTTGGACAGCTCAACGGCTTCGTCCAGTGCAACTTCAGCAGGCACGTCGTCGAAGTACAGGAGCTCGTACGTGCCAAGACGGAGAATGTTTCGATCCAACAGGGCGAGGCGCTCGAAACGCCAGCCAATCGTCTTTTCACCCAACATGGCATCGAGCTCTGTTTGAGCTTCCAGAATGCCCCCATAGACGGCTTCGATGTACTCCTGTTGATCGCCAGGCGGTGTCTCTTCGAACAGCTCATCCAGCGTCGTGGGTAGAAACTCACGACGGTAGAGGGCGAGCAGAAGGAATTCTCGGGCTTCTCGACGCTGCATTAGGACCTGAACAACCGATTGTAGATACGTCGGATGTGCAGCGTGATACGTGCGCGCTTCTCAGGCCATGCGCCAACCAGGTAACCGAGGAGAACGAACCCGATCAAGATGAGCAAAGTCTGCCAACCAGCAAACACAAAGAACAAGCCGCAAACGAGGCCCAACACGGCCCCGAGCCACTTCGGGTCGATCGGCAATCTCATAGCTCGATCTCCTCTTGGACACCGCTCTCCGTGCGTATGCCTCGGACAAAGACGGTGACGTCCGTGACAGTGACTCCTGTTCGGTCTGCCACGTGGTACGCGAGTTCTCGCTGAATGCGCTCGGCAATGTCAGTTGCGCGCTGATCAGGTGTCAACGTGGTCCGAATCGTGATCCCCACCCCGTGTCCTTCGTGACGCAAGAAGATGCGAAAACGATCGATTCCAATCTGGCGCTTCAGGATGCCGGAAATGAACTCGCGAATCGCAACAGGAGAGAGGTCCACACGACCCCAATCCCCTTCGCTTCGGAACAACGCGCCATGAACGCGTTCGTCACCGAGCGCGATCAGGAAGTAGACGCCAACCAGTACAAGTGCTGCGCCGACAATGATCACGAGCACAGAACCTGCAACAGAGTCTAGCCACTCCCAAATCGAAGCCAACGACAGCACGCCAGAGCCAGCCAGGATGAGGCTAATCCCCAATCCAGCAGTCAGAAGCAGTGCGCCTAGGAATCCTAAGAGTCTGAAGGTTCGCATTCCTCCTCGCTTTCGTCCCCCTCGTCCTGTACGAGACGTTGGACGTCAACGTTGACTGCACTGACGCGCAATCCGGTCATTCGTTCAATTTCTGCTTTGATGCGCGTCTGCACCTGCTTGGCAACTGTATGAATGGGACTGCCATAGATTACGGTAATCCGCACCGTAACTGTGACGATATCACCCTCGACGGTTGTATCGACGTAGCGCTTCATCCCTTCGCCACGCCTGAACGTGCTATCACCCGTCCGCAGATTCGCAATGCCGTCGATCTCTGAGACCGCGATGCCCGCGATGGCGGTCACGACGTCTCGGGAAATGCCTACACTCCCTTTTTCCTCTCCTACCATCGTGTCCTCCTCGCTCTAGACGTCTTCGCTGTGCGTATGCGGCGGCACAACCTTCTTCACGAAGACATCGACGTTGGCAACCGACACTCCAGCCAGCTGCTCGATATCGCGCTGAACGTTCTGCTGGACGCCTTGCGCGACCTCATGCACCGGATATCCGTACTCCACCGAAATGCGGAGTTCGACGCGCACCTCTTCGTTTCCGAGATCGGTCTTGATGTTTGGTGCGACATCTTCGCCGCCGAAGATGCTCATCAAACCACCGCCTCCGCTATTGGAGGTCTGCGCGATGCCATCGACCTTCTCAGCAGCAATTCGTGCGATCGAAGCAATGACGTCTTCTGTGATCGAAATGCGGCCGTCTTCATCGATGATTTCGACTCGTCTATCGGCCATGCGTCCTCCTTACACTCGCTCGACGTATGTACCTGTACGTGTATCGATCTTCAGCGTATCGCCTTCTTTAACAAACAGCGGAACCTGCACAATCGCTCCGGTCTCCACTGTGGCCGGTTTCTCAACATTCGAAACCGTATCGCCTTTCACACCAGGCTCGGTGTGCGTGACTTTCAGTTCCACGAAATTGGGCAGATCGACCTTCACCAGACCCTCGTTATAGTAGCAGCCTACGACGTTATTGCCTTCAACCAGGAACTGCGATTGCGGACCAAGAACGTCTTCCGCAATCGGGAACTGGTCAAATCGTTCGTTGTCCATGAACACGAAGCTCTGTCCATCGTGGTACAGATATTGCAGTTGGCGCGATTCGAGGAACACGGACGCGGTATTCTCTGAGCCCTTGAAGGTCGCAGAGAGCACCTTGCCGGTCGTGAGACTCTTCAGCTTCGTCTTGGCCACGGCACCCGCGCGTCCTCGCTTGGAGTGCTCGTACTCGACGATTTCATACAGCTCCCCTTCATAGAGAATGGCCATGCCTCGCCGCATCTCACTGACTGACAGCCCCATATTTCCATCTCCCTTCCTGGCAAATCCATTGTAGCCTAGTCTGCGTGCGCCCTGACTAGGGCCAACGCAGTATTCGTAATCCAACCTTGGTGATACCCTTATCCACGATCCCCAACTCGGCAGCAGCGCCTTTGGACAGATCGATGATGCGACCATCCACAAACGGTCCGCGATCGTTGATCCGAACGACAATGCTGTTTCCTGTACTAAACTCTACGACGCGCACCACCGTGCCGAACGGCAGAGTCTTATGCGCAGCGCTGATCCCGTTCATGTCGTAGATCTCGCCATTTGCGGTGAGGTTGCCATCGAAACCTGGCCCATACCATGATGCAATCCCGGTTTCGTAATAAGGTCCCCAGAAGGCCAGACCTACTGCCAAGCCGACGAGTACGATCGAGCCAAGCACGTAGAGGAGCGTGTCATTCATAAGGGCAGTATAGATGCCGTTGGATCGAGTTACAACCTACGTTTGCGACGTCTTCGGCGCCAGGAAGTACTCACACGATCCGCAAGAATGTGCACAGTATTCTGGACGAACATCCCTGCCACGATCGCACCCAAAACAAGGGTTGAGATTTGCAGTTTGGGAAACGGCTCTCCGAGAATCGCCAGAACACCCCATAGGAGTCCTGCAAGCAGCAGGACGAGGTAGAGAATCCGGGTGAGCGGACCGAGGAGCAGATGATGGGACGACTGCCGATGGCGGAAAACCCAAGCATATGGGAGCCAGATCCATCGCAGAGGTCCCCATCGATTCAGCGCGGAGCTCGTGGTCAGATCAAGATCCGGACTCAGCCAGAGCATGGCAAAAACGTACGCGCCAAAGAACGCGGTCAGTGTTTGCCATGGCACCCCTTGCTTCCAATACAACCAACCCAATGCACCAAGACATGGGACTAGCAAGGCCGTTTCGAGCTTCAGGTGCGTCCGTCCAGATGGCATGATATCGCTGAAGGGTACAGCATTTCTAGCTGCTCTGGCAATCTCCTTGACGTGCGAAACCGCACTCGTTACAATCCGTTAGCAAGCTGCAGGCTTGAGTGCTAATCATCTCCAGATCGAGGAGGTCAAACATGACAATCAAACCGTTGGGAAAGCGAATTCTCGCCAAGAAGGTCGAGTCCGAGCAGCGTCAGTCTGCTGGAGGCATCGTCCTTCCCGACACCGTGCAGAACGACAAGGTCGTTCGAGCCAAAGTGCTCGCCATTGGCACGGATGAGAAGTTCGAGGTGAAGGTTGGCGACGAGATTATCGTCGGCACCTTCGCAGGCACCGAGATTGAGCAGGGCGAAGACAAACTGCTGCTCGTCAAAGAGACTGACGTTCTCGCCATCGTCGAGGACTAAGGGGGATCACCATGGCAAAAGAAGTCATTTTCGGTGAAGAAGCACGCCGCAAGATGAAGGGCGGTATTGACAAGCTCGCGGACGCCGTCCGCATCACGCTCGGTCCCCGCGGCCGAAACGTCATCATTGACAAGAAGTTCGGCAGCCCGGACATCACCAATGACGGTGTGACCATCGCCCAGGAACAGGAATACAAAGACGAATTCGAGAACATGGGCGCACAGCTCGTCAAAGAAGTCGCCTCCAAGACCAATGACATCGCAGGTGACGGTACGACCACAGCAACCATCCTCGCACACTCGATGATCGAGGAAGGGTTCAAGAATCTGGCTGCTGGTGCCAACCCGATGGAACTCAAGCGCGGCCTCGAAAAGGGTGCAGCTGCTGTCGTCGACGAGCTGAAGAAGCTGAGCCGCGAACTCAAGACCAAGGATGAGACTGCACAGGTCGCGACGATCTCCGCAAACGACGAGTCCATTGGCGCCATCATCGCGGATGCCATGGAAGCCGTTGGCGAAGACGGTGTCATCACGGTTGAAGATTCCGATACGATCGACACGTACTACGATGTCGTCGAGGGAATGCAGTTCGACCGCGAATATATCTCTCCTTACTTCGTGACAGACCCCAAGAAGATGGAAGTCCTGCTCGAAAAGCCACTTGTCTTGGTCACCGACCAGGAACTGAAGGCTGCACAGGATCTCGTTCCTCTTCTTGAAAAGGTCGTCCAGACGGGCAAGCCGCTCCTGCTGATTGCCAAGGACGTAACCGGCGAAGCCCTCACCACGCTCGTGCTGAACAAGCTCAAGGGCACACTCACTAGCTGTGCGGTCAAAGCCCCTGGTTTTGGCGACCGCCGCAAGGCTATGCTTGAGGACATCGCAGTGCTGACCGGCGGAACCGTGATTGCGGAAGATGCTGGCATGCAGATCAAAGACACAACGCTTGACATGCTCGGTACTGCTGAGACGATCAAGGTCGACAACAGCAACACGACGATCATCGGTGGCAAGGGCAAGCCCGAAGCCATCCACGGCCGCGTGGAGCAGATCGAAGCACAGATCGAGACCACGGACTCGGATTACGACCGCGAGAAGCTTGAAGAACGCAAAGCTAAGCTCGCCGGTGGTGTCGCAGTCATTAAGGTCGGCGCCCCGACCGAGACTG
>Ga0180430_10004523_pt1 | contig 11720 bp, 13 predicted proteins | sample SS_ome_9_FD_132999 | JGI IMG/M metagenome (GOLD analysis project Ga0180430, IMG submission 132999) | Hypersaline lake sediment archaeal communities from the Salton Sea, California, USA - SS_1_S_2 metaG | ecosystem: Environmental > Aquatic > Non-marine Saline and Alkaline > Hypersaline >... | reverse complement strand
CATGTGATGCCCAGGGAGAAAATTGATGCGGTACAAATTGCTAGGCCACAGCGGGCTGCGTGTCTCCGAACTGTGCCTCGGCACCATGACGTTCGGGGATGAGTGGGGGTGGGGCGCCTCGCCCAAGGAGAGTCGTCGCATTTTCGAGGCCTTTGCCGCCGCCGGTGGAAATTTCATCGACACCGCGGATTTGTACACCAATGGCACCAGCGAAAAACTTGTCGGCGAAATGGTGGCGGGTGACCGGGAGCGGTTTGTCCTGGCAACCAAATACACGAACAGTAATCCAGGAACGGATCCCAATGCGGCCGGGAATCACCGCAAGAACATGCGCCAGTCGCTGGAAGCCAGCCTCAAGCGCATGAAGGTTGATTACGTCGATATCTACTGGCTGCATGCCTGGGATTTTACGACGCCGGTGGAAGAGATTATGCGGGCCTTCGATGACATGGTCCGTGCCGGCAAGGTGCTCCACATCGGTGTTTCCGATACACCGGCCTGGATCGTGTCCCGGGCCAATACCCTGTCGGAATTGCGCGGTTGGAGCCGTTTTATTGCCCTGCAGGTGGAATATAGCCTGGTGGAGCGAACATCCGAGCGGGAACTGCTTCCCATGGCCCGTGCCCTGGGCCTGGACATCACCGCCTGGTCGCCGCTGGGAAGCGGCCTGCTGACGGGTAAATACACCCGGTCCGACGCCGGCGGGGGTGACCGTCGTCTGGACAAGGCGGCCTTCAAAGAAATTAATGATGACAACTACTCCATTGCCCGGGAAGTTGATCGGGTGGCCAATGAAATCGGGTGTTTCCCGGCCCAGGTGGCACTCAACTGGGTTCGCCAGCAGGCGCGGGTGATACCGATTATCGGCGCGCGCACAGCCAAGCAGGTCCAGCAGAATCTGGCTTGCCTGGCGTTCCGCCTGAATGCGGATCAGATGGAGCGCCTGAACAAAATCAGCCAGATCGAACTCGGCTTTCCCCACGATTTTCTGAGCAGCGAGGTGCCGCGCGGTTTTCTTTACGGGGGCATGGCCGACAAAATCGATTTCTGAGCAGCTTTCTTCATCCAGACCATTGGTACCGCAAAATCATTTTCAGCCGGGGTGGCCTATTGGTCTGTACGTCCCCACCGGGTAAGGATGCGCCATGATAAGGGACCCGCTGGCGTCCATGGAGGCGCCGCAACTCAGGCAGTACCTGGAATTTCTGCTGTGGCACTACCGGGTCGTGGATGCCTTCTGGTTCATTTCCATTGCGGACCGATTTGATCAGCCGATGGCGGAGGCCATCAACGAAGACGTCTGGGGCCGGGTGTCGGGAATGGCCGCCCGGGATCTCAAGGCCCGTTTCGGCATCACCGCCACAGGGCTGGAGGGCTTCGTCCAGGTGCTGCGGCTGTTTCCCTGGACCCTGCTGGTGGGTTATGAGATCGATTGCCGTGACGATGGCGTTTGGCTCAGCGTGCCGTCATGCCCGACCCAGGTGGCGCGTCTGAAACGCGGCCTGGGGGAATATAACTGCAAGGAAATGCACCGCAAGGAATTTGAGGGGCTGGCACGCGAAATTGACGGGCGGATTCGGGTAGATTGCCTTTTTGCGCCGCCGGATCGTCATCCGGACGATATGTTCTGCCGCTGGCGATTTACGCTTTCAGATGAGGACGCCTGACCTTCTCGGATCGAATCACGGCGGACATCCCCTCACCGCCGCGTCGGATCAGAAACAGTGAACCACGGCTTATCGGACGTCGACGGTGATGAGGCTGATCCGATCAGGATCGGTCGATTTTCATGGTGCGGGCGAAATCTGAGCTGGCATCCTTGCTATCCGGGGTTCGAACATCCAGGGTGTGTTTGCCGATCTTTATTTCCTGCCGACCGCCCAGACCGATGCGACTGATTTTACGGCCGTCCACCAAGGTGCCGTTGGTGCTGTTGAGGTCTTCCAGATAATAGCCGGTTTTATCCCGGACAATGCGGGCGTGCCGGTCGGAAACCGCCAGGTTGTCGATGGTGATATCATTGGTGCTGTTCCGGCCGATGGTGATCTCGTCCTTGTCGATTTTGAACGTGTCCAGAATCGTGTTCTTGAGTTCCAGTGTTATTTCCAGCATGGTTACGCTCCTTTAAGAGGCTTTGGGGTTAAGGGCTCGCGTAAAAATAATTTCACTTTTAGACGCCCAGGCATCCCGCCAGTCTGCGTTGCGCAAGCTCGGAATATGCTGGATATGCCTGCGCTTGCGCCCCTTGCCCGCCGGGCGCCTGAGCGCCCATAATTGTGAACTGATTTTTGCGCGAACCCTAACCAAGGTTGCTGCGGCATTGGCGAATGGCCTCCAGTGCCTGCTCTGCTGTCTTATAGCGCCGGGAAACACCTTTATTCAACAGTTTGTTGACGATGGTGACACAGCAGGAAGGGATATCCGGCACGATTTCCGTTAATGGTCGGTAGGGGGCTTTGGCAACGGCATACATCAGGGCCGTCAAATTTTCACCGCCAAACGGTTTATGACCGGTCAGCATTTCATAGCAGACGATTCCCAGTGAAAAGAGATCCGAGCGGCCATCGATCTTTTTCCTGCCCACCTGCTCCGGCGACATGTACGAGGGGGTTCCCATCACGATACCCGTGCGCGTTTTGGCACTGTCCATGACCTTGGCGATGCCGAAATCGGTCACTTTGATTCTGCCGTCCTCCAACCGCATAATGTTGGCGGGCTTGATATCGCGATGGACCACGCCGGCCTTGTGGGCGTAGCCCAGAGCGTCCGCCACCGCGGCCATGATATCGAGCACTTCCGGGACCGGCCGTAAACGGTCGCGCTGACAATAGGTGGTGAGGTCGCGGCCGTCCAGGAGTTCCATCGCCATGTAGGCCGTATCGTGCTCTTCGCCAATGTCGTAGACGGTGACAATATTGGGATGGGACAATTTGCCGGCCGCCTCGGCTTCCCGAATAAAGCGCTGTTTTACATCTTCCAGGTCTTCGGGCGGAACACTGTTGTAGCCCATGGTTTTGATGGCCACCTGGCGATTGATTTTAGGGTCCAGGCCGAGGTAAACGGTGCCCATCGCCCCCTGACCGATCTCTTCCAGAATTTCATAGCGGCCGAAGGTGGGACGGGTTTCCGTATCGGTCAGTTTCAACGTCGCCATGGGGGCTTCCGGCTTGGCGGTCCGGGTGACGGCCTGATGGCCTGTTTTCAGTTTGCTCACCCGGCGCTTGGCATCCCGGTACCCACCGGCTTGTAGGATACGTTCATAGACGGTCACTGCTTTGTCGGCCATGCGTTTGCGCTCAAAATCCAGACCGAGGTTGTAGAGCAGGCGCCGCACGGTTTTGTCTTCGGCCGGGCATTGCATGAATTTTTCCAGCGCCATGTCGAGCATGCCCTGCGTTTGAAATGAAAGCCCCAAAGCACGGTTCAATTCCGTGTTTTCGGCTTTCAGACGCAAGGCGATCTGGCGGAAGGCGATCATGGCAAACCCCAGCGCGCAGAGGATGAGAGCGGGAAACAGGCGGAACCAGTATCCGGCCTGTGTGAAGGCCAGAATGGCAGCGCCCCAGCAGGTGGTCAGGAAGACCGCCAGGATCAAGGCGCCGACACCCAGCTTGACCCGCGGAATGACCAGCAGGAGAAACAATAAAAAGTAGAGCAGCACTGTTGCTTCGGCCAGTGGCGCCCAGTGGGGTCGGATCAAATGGTCGCCGCGCAGGATGGTATCCGTGGCGGCGGCGATGATTTCAGGCGCTGTGGCCCGCGATGCCAAGGGGGTTGGGTAGGTGGCGGTCAAATCCGTTGCCGTCACTCCGATGATCACGACATGATCCTTGACAATGGCCGGATCGACTTTTCCCGACACGAGATCGACAAAAGGGATTTGATTCAGGCCGATCGGCGGGGCATGATAGCCGATTCGCATCCGGTAATGCGCATCGGTGGGGATAGCGGTATCGTCAGTACAAAGGCCGTAAGGGGTGCAGTCTTCCGGCAGCAGGACGGTTCCACGGAAGGGGCGGCCCAGTGCTTTTAACGCCAGTTGCAGGGGAATCGAAGGGAGGTAGCGCTCCCGATAGGGCCAAAGCAGCTGTATCTGTCGGATAACGCCATCGGGGTCGACGGAGAGATTGACAGCACCCAGGGCGGCGGCTTTGCCCGCCAGGGCGCGAAATGTTTCGGTGACGTCTTCCGGGTTGAGTGGCTTGGGCTGCAGCCGGTCCAGGAGGGTTTGCAGGCCGGTCTGGAGGGTCGGTGATGATGGTTCGGGCCGGGTTGGCCGGTTCAGCGAGTTGATCCGGAGCAGACCGCTTAAAGGCGACGCCTTGTCGAGAGGGGGGGCAAACACCAGGCGATAGGGAAGGACCATGTTGTGCCCGGCGCGAACGGCATCGATCAAGTCCTGGTCTTCATCGAGTTGCTTTTCGAGTTCCTGCAGTTTGCGGTCGATGGTGCGATAGGCTTTTGTTTGGCGGGCACTGGCTGCGGACTGGAGGGTTTCCCGCAGGCGGCCGATCTCCGCTATCGCCGGATTGGCTGAGGGCGCCGGGTAGACCGTGGTCAGCGCCACGGCATCGGCCCCGTATTCGGTCAAACGGCGGAGGCCTTCGGCAACCGTCGTGCGCGGCCAGGGCCACATGCCCAGCTCCCGAATGCTGACATCGTCGATGGCAACGACCAGCACCTGGCGTGGTGGCGGAGTGGGCCTCAGGCGGAGCAGCCGGTCGTATACTTTCAGTTCCGGCCACAGCAGCAGGGGCCACTCTCCCCAAAGGCTGCCGATCAGCAACAGGGTCGTCAGGCAGAGCACAACGCTGGTGGACAGCAGTCGTTTTTTCAGTCTCATCGTGTTGTTCCAGCCAACAGGATCATGGTGCCGTCATGTCGCTGCCGGCCAATAAAAAAACCGAATCGTTCAGAGGTCTGATGCGATTCGGCCGTTTTCGATCATCGGCGGCCCGGCTGTCTCGCATAAGACCCGTGGCTTTCCGTCCCTGCCTCACGGCAGGTTTGGCGTTCTCCGTCAACGGAGAGCAATGATACTGATACTGATATCTTCCTTAGATAGGCGAAAACGCCCTGAATGTCAAAAGGAAATAAGGGGTCGTGCTTCAGATGCGGTGCCGGCTTCGGATGGCCTTTCACGATGGGGAGCGCACCGAAGACACGTCGATGCGCATGGATCTGTCCATTTTATGGAAACCGCAATTGCGACGTATCGGGTGACGGCCTCATATGCCAATGATCACAGTTGTTATTGACACTGGGTTGGAACGGCCGCTATTGTTCTTCATTCTTTGGGCCGATCAGGTTCGATTGGGACGCGACTTCATGGATTCAACCACCAAGGAGATGCCATGCCAGCCGTCATGAGATTTGCAGCGGTTTTTCTGTTGCTGGGGTTGGGGGGGTGCTATTACCTTGGAATGCACGGACCTTCCATCCGGCAGTTTCCTGGTATCCATGCCGACGTCAGTGAGGACACGGAATGTCTTGAATGCCACCATCCGGACCATCCGGTGGGGCCGCCCACCAGTCATCCTGAATTTGTTGGTTGCCTGAAATGCCATAACGACGATATTCGTTAACACTTTTTACATGCCCCCAAGATGACACCTTGGGAATGATGGCGCCGTTTTTCCGCGACGCCGCTGAGAGGCTTGACCAACAAGCAATTCTTCTTATTGTAAAAAGTTAGCTGAGCTTATCTGTTTCGTTTACGTCCTGTCTCGCCATTGTCTGTTTCCGGGGCCAAAAGCCCCAAACCACCAAATGCCTATCAATCCAATTAATTTAAGGAGGATGGTTCATGGAAGATCTGATCCAAAAAGGCTACGCCCTGCTGGCGGCTTACGGTCTCAAGTTATTGTTTGCCATCGTCATTTTTGTAATCGGGCGCTGGGTGGCCAAACTGTTTGGCAAACTGATCCAGCGGGTGATGGAAAAACGCGATGTCGACGAAATCTTGCGGTCGTTTGTCGGAAACCTGATCTATTATGCGCTTTTGACGTTTGTGGTTCTGGCGGCGCTCGGTCAACTCGGCATCCAGACGACCTCTTTCATTGCCGTTATCGGTGCCGCCGGCCTGGCGGTCGGTCTGGCCCTGCAGGGTTCGCTGGCAAATTTCGCCTCCGGTTTTCTCATGATTATGTTCCGGCCGTTCAAGGTCGGTGATTTTATCGAGGGGGCCGGCGTGGCAGGAACAGTGGAAAGTCTTCAAATTTTTACCACCCAGTTGCGAACACCCGATAATAAAAAGATCATCATTCCCAACGCCAGCCTGACCGGGGACAATATTATCAACTGGTCGGCAACCGGCACACGGCGGGTGGATATGGTGTTCGGGATCGGCTACGACGACGACATCGATAAAGCCAAGCAGCTGATTGCGGAGATTTTGGCCGCGGACGACCGTGTCTTGAAGGACCCGGCGCCCCAGATCGCGGTTTCGGAACTGGCTGACAGCAGTGTCAATTTTGTGGCCCGGCCCTGGGCGAAAACCGGTGATTACTGGGGGGTATTTTTCGATACCACCGAGGCGGTCAAGAAACGGTTTGATGCCGAGGGGATCAGTATTCCTTACCCGCAGAGCGATGTGCATGTCTATCAGCAAGCTGCAGAGGCGTAGGTGACAACCGGGTTGAGCGAATGTCAATGACGGGAATAAAGAAAGCGGGGGGGACCGGGTAGAGGGCCACCCGCTTTCTTTATGGCTGGGGTACCGGTTCAGGATGGATTTGATGCAGTGGCCGCGTTGACGGCGCATTCCTGCCGATGGCTATTTCGTGTAATAGACCCCCGGGATCCAGCTTTTTTTGATTTTGGCGGTTTTGACGTATTCGGCGCTGTGCTCGTCGATGAACTTGAAGCTTTTCAACCCCACCCGGACAACGTCTTCGTGAACCAGCCGTTGGCGCTCCACCCGGTCGATATTGACATAGGTGCCGTTGGTACTGCCCAGATCGCGGATATAATATTCGGCCGGCGCGTCGCCCGATGCAACGGTTTCGATGATGCAGTGATCGGTGCTGACGGAGGCGTCGTCGATATAAATATCGCTTTTCGGCGCACGACCGATGAGAAATTCAGGCTTGTTGATTTCAAACTGGGCGGTGGCAATGCCGTCCAAAAGCTGAACGATGCGGGCCATGGCCTTGTCTCCTCGGCAAGTTGTCAGTTGTAAAACACCATCCGATTTTCACCGTAGGCGATTCTATGGCGGCCGTCAACCCTCGTCCTAAGGGGCTTCTATGCGTTTTGAAGGCCTGGAGCGTGAAAACGACCTTACACACCGAAGGGGCCTACCGCGATCTGATGCTTGATTGAACCACCGGTTTCCCTGTGATATCAGGAAAGCATGTGTCATGCGGTCCGGAACCTGTTACCGTTTCCTGCAGGAGGCACTTTCGTGAAAGATCCATGCGAAGTGGAAAACCATCCAGCCACCTTCTCTCTGGCGAAAGGGGGAAAAATGAAACCTCGGGAGTTGAATTGATCACCGCGATGTGTGGCGGGTGTTGGCTTGGCAAACCGTTAAAGTAAACCGGAAAAACGGCGATAACCCCGTAGGCCAATCTCCAACTGGGACATTCCTGCGGGGGGTCTTGTTGCCGATGAGTGGGTAAAATACCGATAGGGAAAACAGACAATGACGGAGCGCATTGGTATCGTTGTGGACAGCACGGCGGATTTCCCGCCCGGGATGGTCGAAGCGTTGGGCCTGCATATGGTCCCGATTCATATTGTCATCGATGGCAAGGATTATCTTCACGGCGTTTCCATTGGAAACGAGCAGGTGATTGCGGCCATGCGGGCGGAACGGGAGATCCATACGTCGCCACCGATTCCCAGCGAATACGCCGATGTCCTGGAGGATCTGCTAACGCGCTACGACCGGTTGATTTCATTGCATGTCTCCCAAGAGCTCTCCAACTGCTACACCTCGGTTCAACAGGCCATCAAGCTCATGTACGACGATGCGGCCGACCGGGTGCTCCCGATCGACACCCGAACCTGCACCACCGGGCAGGCCCTTATCGTCAAGCGCGCCGCTGAAATGCTGCAGGGAGGTGTTACACTTGATGACCTGCTCCATGACTTGGAATTTTTCACGTCCAACAGCAGCCTGTATTTTACCGTCGACAATCTCTATTGGTTGAAACGGGCCGGCCGGCTCAATTTTTTTTCGTCGATTCTGGGCGGCATGCTGGACATCAAGCCTGTGATCGGGCTCCGCAAGGGGCAACTGGTCCCATTGACCAAACACCGGGGCCACGAGGCTGCTTTGGCGTCCATCGCGGACAAGGCCCATGAGGATTACCGCCGCCATCGCGGTGAATGTGAAATCTGGATTGCCCATGCCGCGGCAGAGGATAAGCGGGATCTGCTGATGACCGAGCTGGAGCGGGAAATGCCCACGGCCGTCGACGGTATCCGCACGGCGGAAGTTGGGCCGACCATTACGGCTCACGCCGGGCCGGGCTGTATTGCGCTGAGCGTAATGCCCATCTGACAACGATTATTTCCGATCTCTCACAGCGGTGTCCTGCCGGACGACAGCATCCCGTGCCCGTTGGAAAAATTTTGACTTTCTTTCCGGCGCCTCCTAAAACAATCCTATGCGGAAACGTCCTTTTTCCAACGTGATCGGGTTTGACGATGCTCCGTTTCCACGCACCCACCAGGGTCCTGTCAAGGTCGTCGGTGCGGTATTTGCTGACCGCCGTCTGGACGGTGTTCTCGTTGGTGAAATTGAAAAAGACGGTTTCGATGCCGCCGAAAAGCTGGCCGACCTGGTTTTGGGATCGAAGTTCTACGAGCATGCCCGCCTGATCATGCTGCAGGGCATCACCATGGGCGGATTTAATGTGGTCGACGTGTTCGATCTGTATCGACGCTTGGACCGACCCATCCTGGTCATTGCGCGCAAGGCCCCGGATTTGAAGGCTATCCACAGCGCGTTGGCACAGCACCTGGAAGGCGGCCGGGAGAAGTGGGGCATGATCGAAGCGGCGGGGGCCATGGAGCCGGCCGGCGATGTGTTTATCCAACGCGTCGGATTAACGTGGGATCAGGCCGTCGCGACCCTGTCCCAGTGGTCGATCCACAGCCGGATACCGGAACCCCTGCGGTGCGCCCACTTGATCGCCGGAGCGTTGGTGACCGGGCAGAGCCGCAAACGCCCCTGAGACGGCCAATGGTGGCCGGCCGGCGGGGCCGAACAACCGTCCGGTTGTGGGCTTCGTCCGGGCACGTTCACCATATCACCGCCGGGGAATGGATATGGCGCTAATGACCAAACCAAGTCCAACGGTATGCGGTATCGAGATATCCGCACGTCGCGCTATTTTTGTGTTTCTGCGTCAAACCTCCGACACCATAGAAGATGTTACCGGCAAACAAACCCAGATCAAGATCGATGACGAAGACGATCCCGGCCAGGTGCGCCATTTTTGCCGATCCGCCCACGCGCTTTTTGACCGCCGGCAGCCGGACCGCATTGCGATCGTACAGCGCAAGAAAATCGGGAATTTTGCGTCGGGCGGCACCACCTTTAAGCTTGAAGGACTGCTGCAGTTGTACCCTCAAACGGATGTCGCGATTGTTCCGCCGGTGCACCTGCGGCAATTTTCCAAAGAACATCGCCCGGTCTTGTGTCCCCGTTTCAGCTATCAGAAAAACGCCTATCTCCTGGCGTGCTATCTGTTGCGTGAGGTTGAACCGCCAACCCCGTAGAAGGATTCGGGCGAAACGCCGGCCGCACACGGGGTCCAAACACGGGACCTGTCGTGTTCCGTCCCGGCGCAATCCGTGTTATGATCAATTTTCCCGGTGAGCCTGGCCGGTATGATTTACGATCCGGCCATCTTTTAAGTGCTGTGGATCCGGTATTTTTCAATTTTTTGACCGTATCTGTCGATTGGTTGGAGGGGGGCCATCTTGTGAAACGCTACGCTATTGTAATTCTGGCGCTGATGCTGCTGGTCATGCCGAATGGCTGTGCCTGGCTTGACTACCAGGAGACCAAACTGCATTCGGGTTCCATCTATCTTCCTGTGGATGCCGAAGCCCAGAATTTCGGCTACCAGCGGCTGATGATCAACTGCCGGCTCCGGGATGCCCTAAATGCGTTTATTGAAACCCACGGCTTCCCGGATTTCATTTACGAATACAACAAGGCCGCCCAAAACGGGATCCGCCTCTACTACCTCGATAAAAACCAAGTCTATGATTTCCTGGAGAGCGGGTCCAGTTCGAATTCCGCCAAATTGTTGGACCAGCGTGAACCGACCTCTTTCGAAAGGGCCTATTTGAAGGAACTTCAGAGCCGGCAGCCGCTTTAGAGGCCTGTGCGGCGGATGTGATGAGAGCCTCTGACGAGGCTCCCGGAAGAACACCGGCCGAAATCGTCAAACCCAGCCTAAATATCCCAGCCCCTCCCTGAAGAAAGCCCACGCGAAGAGCACCAGAAGGATCCCGAGGGATCGAATGATCCACCGATAGGCGCGGCTTTGCAGGAATCGCCGGGAGCGGCCCACGGCGATCGCCACGAGTATTTTTGACCCCACCAGAAAGCTGTAGAAAAGGGTCAGGAAAAGGGCTGCCGAAAGCAGGCCGCTGCGACCGGCTTTCTGGATCAGAGGGCCCCCCACCGTCAACCAGAAGAGATAGGGGTGGGGGTTTAGCAGGTTGGCGATAACCCCTGTGCGCAGTTGTGAGGGCTGAAGGATCTCGGTGTTGGCGTCAACGCCGGTGAAACGGATGTTGGCGACCCCCATCCAGGCGATAAACAGTCCGCCCAAAAGGGCCACGGCCCCGACGAATACCGTTGCATGCGCAAAGGTGGCCAGGACCATCAGGCAGGCCGCGATGATGGGAGGATCTGTGATCAGCGGTGCGACGGCGATGCGGATGCCGGCGGGCGCCCCTTGCTTGAGGGTTTCCGCAATGACGAGTGTCATCAGGGGGCCGGGAGAAAGACCGGCACTCAGTCCGAAAACAACAGCAGTGGTGAAAATACCGGATGGTTCCATCATGGCGGCGTCTGGCGGGCAAAGGCTTTCGGGGGCGGCGCACCGGAAAGGATCTTCCGATAAATATCCAGTACCTGCCGGCGGGTGGCGTCAAGATCGCCGGTATTGTCGACGATGTAGTGCGCGTGCGCCCGCTTGGCATCGATGGGCATCTGGGAACGAATGCGGGCGGCTGCGTCGGCGGCATTCAAACCATCGCGTCGCATGAGCCGTTCCTGCTGCATTATTTCGGGGACGTAGACCAGGATGACGATCGGCAGGGAGGCATGCAGGCCGGACTCGATCAGCAGGGGCACATCCATGATGACGAGGTCGCCGGGGTGTGCTTCGGCCAGAGACTGGATTTCCTGCGCCATGGTTTCAAATACCCGAGGGTGGACAATCCCGTTCAGGGCTTTTATCGCTTCGGTATCGTTGAAGACGATGGACCCCAGGGCTTCCCGGTCGATCTGCCCGTCGCGGGTTAAAATACCCCTTCCGAAATGGTCAACGATGGCCTGCCAGGCCGGCTGCCCTTTTAAAACGACCTGGTGGGCGATGCGATCCGCATCGACGATACGGGCGCCCGCCTCCGCCAGCATGGCCGCCACAGTGGATTTTCCCGAGGCGATGCCACCGGTCAATCCGGCAATCGTCTGCCTGGATATGTCAGGCATCATGGGAAGACCGCCTCTGTTCCAGAAATGACGT
>Ga0180430_10004522_pt1 | contig 11720 bp, 8 predicted proteins | sample SS_ome_9_FD_132999 | JGI IMG/M metagenome (GOLD analysis project Ga0180430, IMG submission 132999) | Hypersaline lake sediment archaeal communities from the Salton Sea, California, USA - SS_1_S_2 metaG | ecosystem: Environmental > Aquatic > Non-marine Saline and Alkaline > Hypersaline > Sediment... | reverse complement strand
GCACCAGAACTATGAAATCTGGCGGAACACGGATGGCCAGACGGTGACCTTTTATAAGGATGGCACCGGGACGGTGGACACGACGACGGTGACCACCACCTCGGCACGCACCGACGGGGCGTTGATCCTGCAAGACTCGCTCCGCTACCTGACCGCCGACGGCTACCCCAACGCGAACCGCTTCGAACAGCCTCCCTCGCACATGAGCGTGGTGGTCTCGCACCTGGACCGCTCTTGGTGGGCGGTGCCCAACGCCGACTATTCGGGCGATGACGAGGAGTACAACACGATCTACTTCTCCGAGGCGACCGAGCCGGAGAGCGTGCCCAGTTCGTCCAACACGATTGTCATGCAGGAGGATGGCGACGTCATCACCGGCCTGATGCCCTACGCGGGCGGGCTGTACATCTTCAAGCGGCGGCATGTCTACCTGTTGTCCACGGCGGGCGATCCCCGGCGGGACGGGCGGGTGGGCCTGGTCGCCGAGCGGGGATGCGTCAACCAGCGGTGTTGGGCGCGGGTCGAGGGCCTGGCCTTCGCGATGGACAAGGGCGGGATTTACGCCTTCGACGGCAACAGCACCAAGAGCCTTTCCGGCCCGGTGCAGGACTACTTCCGGGGCAAGATCACCTGGCATCAGGCGAAGTGGTTCCATGCCTGCCACGACCCGGCCAGCGAGGTGGTCCGGTTCTTCGTGTGCATGGAGGGGAACACCTATCCCCGGCACGCCCTGTGCTACTATTACCGCGCGGATGCCTGGAGTGTAGAGGAGTACGCCACGTCGATGGGCTGTAGCGGCCTGACGCCGGTGGCCGGCGAGTACCGACCTTACTGCTTCTGCGGGACCCGGCCTATTCTCTTGGATGAAGGGGCGCTGGACGGTCCGGCCCAGGGGTTGACGCAGCGAGCCACCACCAACGCCGACTGGGATGACGGGACGCTGGAGGGGACGATCACCGCCGCGACGATGCTCTCGGTGACGGACTCCTCGGCCTCGATGAGTTACACGGGCTACTTCAGTGACCCCGGCATCGCGGGTTCGACCATCACGGTGTTCGACTCCGACGGCACCTGGCAGACCCGCAAGATCACCAAGCTGGATAGTTCCAACTCCCGCTTTGAAATAGACCGGCCCTGGTCGACGCTGCCCGCCTCGGGCGACCGGTATGTCATTGGCGGGATCGCATGGAAGGTGCGGCTGGGCTCGTTCACGCTCTTGGACACCGAGCGGGACAACCCCCGCACGATCAAGATTCGCTACAAGCCGGGCACCCAAACCGCCTACGCCAACCTCCGGGTCTATTACGACCAGAACACCACGCCGGAGACCTACCCCATCACGTTTGATACCCAGGATGGGCTGACGGTGGAAAAGGACTCCACCGAGGCCCTGGTCGACCTGACCCACGCGACCGGCTGCGTGGAGCTTTCCCTGGCCGGGCGGATGCATGAGCCGGGACCGGCGCACCGGTCCATGGACGTGGAACTGCGGGGCGTGGCCGGCCGGGAGAAGATTGAGATTTACGAGGTGGAGATAAGCGGTGTCAGTTGATCTCTGGGACATTTTGGAGTGGGCTGGCTATATCGCGGACACGCCGGGGGCGCTGACGCGGGGTGCCCTGGCCGGGCGACCGGGCCAACGGGTCGGTGGGCGGGAGATGCTCGAAGACTGGGGCCTGCTTGGCGCGAACCAGGAGGGCATCGACACGGGCGACGTGCTGGGCCTGGGCGCGGAATTTCTCCTGGACCCGTTGAACCTCCTCGGTGGGGCGGGGCTCTGGAAGGGGCTGGGGAAGGTGGATGACGTGGCCCGGGCCAACACGCAGGCCCAGCGGCTGTTGGACATGGGGGCGATGCCGGAGGATATTGCCCGGGCGACGCGGCTGGCCGACGAGGCGGGAACCCCCGCCCGCTACTACCACGGCACGGCGGCCCCCGAGTTCGGGCCCCGGGAGTTCGCCCCAGACCCTGGCAGCGGCAACTGGATGGGGAAGGGGACGTATTTCACGGATGATCCCGGGGTTGTTAAGAGCTACCAGAAGTTTGACAAGTCGGGGAGTATTCTGCCGGGATCGGAAGGTTTTGAACGAATAAAGAAAGCGGCTGAAGACGTTGCCGCGGAGAAGAATTACCCTCTGGACATCTTATTTGGAAACGCGACTTACGACGAATCTTCGCTCGTTAATTTACTGGAAAATCCTGGCAATATAAATCCCGAGAACTACATCTTCGATCATATAGCCAATAATATTGAGGATTACTACTCAAAAAACGTGAGGCCCGATCTTTCGCGGACCCATGCGGGTATGGCTGCGCAAGAATTTATTGAAGAGGCGAGGAATAAGTACGACCTCATTAAACCGCCCCCCGCTCCACGCACTATGATGGCGTACATCGACTCCCGCAAGCCGTTCGACCTGGACGCGCCGGTGGGGGGTATTGAGGCCAATCGTATAATAGATGTTGCAGCAAAACCATACGGAGGGTCAATATCCCGACTGGGAACTAGCCATGTTCGTGACTTCGCAAACAAGCTCGGTGATGATTTAACTGGTGGTGATCTTTGGAATAGTCTGCTTGTTGGGATGGGGCATACCCCAGATGATATTACGGATGTTTTACGTAATTCTGGTTACGACTCTTTGGTGCATGGTCCCGGCACTAGCGAGACGCTAGAAAGACTACATGGGGTTCCCGTTAACATGGACCCCTACGCCGAGATCGTCCCCTTCAGCCCCTCCCAAATCTACGCCCCCTACATCGCCCCGAACCAGCAGGCCCGGCCCATCGGCGACATCCTGGCGGCGCTACTCATGGGCGGGCACAACACGATAGCGAGAAGCCAAAGCGGTGTTCAGTAAGCAGGCGGCGGAGATCGAGCGGATACTGCGCGACCTCTTCCGGGGCCTGGGCGTGGAGGACAGCGTCCTGGTCCGGGCGGCCGCCGAGCTGGCCTGGCTCCTGGCGGCCGAAGACCAGGAATTGGAGCACACGGGGACGATCTCGGTCACCGGGAACCTGCCCGTTAAGCTCCGGGACTTCGCCCCCATCGGGCAGCCGAACCGCCTGCACCCCGACCCGCCGGTGAACCTGCCGAGGATCGACAAGGGCCTGATCGAGGTCCGCAACGCCCCCGACGGCGACTCGGATCGGTCGGGCGAGAATGGCTACGCCCTGTACGTGAAGGAAGGGAACTTCCGTTGCGCGGGCGAGACCCACATTATCAAGTGGGGCAAGGTGGCTTCCACCACGACGACCACCAACGGCTACAAGGCGGCCGATTGCGTCGAGGTGGGCAACTCCAAGGGCGACGACGAGACGGACACCCCCGTCCGGGTCTTTTACTTGCGGGGGCCCGAGCCGTCCGAGGGCGACATCCTGGGCTACCTGCGGGACCAGCACGGCTTGGCCTACGCCATAGTCGGGATGGAAACCGATTCGGATGAGTCGAGCAGTTCCTCGGAGAGTTCGTCGGAGAGCAGCAGCGAATCCTCTAGTGAATCCTCCAGCGAGAGTTCGTCGGAAAGTTCATCGGAAAGTTCGTCCGAGAGTAGTAGTGAATCCTCCAGCGAGTCCTCCAGTGACGAGAGTTCATCGGAGGAGAGCAGCGCCAGTGAGAGTTCCGGGTCGGGGAAATCCTCGGCGGTGGTGCCGGCCAGTTGGTCGAAGGGCGGCTACACGGCCCTGTTCGTCGAAGAGGCCCCCGAGGTACGGTTTGACGACGTGATGACGGTCCACACGGGCGCGGCGGACGCCCTGTTCATGGTCGACCCGAAGTTTTTGGAGGTCTGCGAGCCGGGTAGTTTGGAAGTGTGCGGGACCGCTTCTGATTTGCCGGTGATGGTCGGGGCGAAGGTGGAAGGGGAGAACGTGCGGGTGCGGGTGAAGGGCAACGACGAAGGCGCCGAGGTCCGCGTGGTCATTCGCCTGACAGGCATCCGCCGCGGCTTCGCGGGGCTCCGCTTCCCGGATCGGACGGCCGAAGAGTTCGAGGCGAACGAACGGTTCCTCAAGATGGCCCGGGCATGAGCGTTGGATCAAGCAAGTCGTTTTCCTCGGTGAGCGAGAGCAGCGCGTCGCCTTCGGTCAGCTCCGGCCCGTCGAGTGTAAGTTCCTCGGAAGGTTCGGTAAGCGAATCCTCGTCGGAGAGTTCGGCCAGCGGGCCAAGCAGCAGCGAGTCAAGCAGCCAGGCGAGTTCGAGTTCGTCGGAGAGTTCCGGCAGCGAGAGTTCATCGTCCAGCGGGCAATCGAGTTCCAGTGGAAGTTCCGGGAGTGAATCATCGGGTAGCTCCGGGAGCCAGTCGAGTTCCAGTGGAAGCAGCGGTAGCGAGTCGTCCAGTAGTAGTGGCAGCCAATCATCGAGTAGTTCCGGGAGCCAGTCGAGTTCGAGTGAGAGTTCCGGAAGCCAATCCTCCAGTGGCAGTGGAAGTGAATCCTCGGCAAGTGAGTCCTCTAGCGGTGGCGGGAGTTCCTCGGAAGGTTCGGCCAGCGAGTCGAGCAGTAGTTCCGGGGGCGTGAGCTATGACACCTGCTGCGACACGGACAACCTGCCGGCTTCCATCACGGTGACCTATTCCGGGTTCACGGATGGATGGGGATGCACGAACTGCGACGAAGCGCTCAATCAGTCGGTGACCCTCTATTTCGTGCAGATCGAGTCTCCCAAGGATGGATGGGACTGGATGGTGTGGTGGTCGGCGGATTACGACGGCGGGACGAAGTGCGACTACGACTTCAACTGCTGCCTATACTGCGGGTCCGACTGGGAAGGGAATAAGTATTACTGGCTCTGGGTGAACATCCAGCGGACCACCGCCATCACATGGGAAAAGTATTTTTACTCCAACATGGACTGCACGACCCTGGACGAAGATGTTCCTTACGACACAAACTACAGTTTTGAGTGCAGCCACGATGGCTCCTCGGTGAACGTATCATGGTAGCGGCGTTCCGATGCGCGCAATGCCGGAAGGTGACCGAGTTCCACGACGAGATTGTCCGGGACCGGTGCCCACGATGCTGCGGGAACCTGGAAGCAACCGAACCGGCCCGTCCGACGAAGCACCACGAAGAACACCTCAAGCAGGCCCAGGCGGGCGCGGAGCGTCTGGGGCTTTCCTGGTCGGACGCCCGGCACTGGTCGGCGGCGATGGCCCGCTGGGCCGCGAAGGGCTTTCCGGTGCGGAGCCGCCAGCAGGTGGCCTGGATCGAGCGGGAATGCTGCCGGCCGTGCGAGCATTACCAGGACGGGCGCTGCACCCATTGCCGGTGCCGGGTGAACACGAACCCCATCGCGGCGGCCAACAAGATCAAGATGGCCACCGAGGACTGCCCGCTGGGCCGATGGACCGACCCGGTGGAATCGGTCACCGCGTTGGTGTACCCCTACCTGGCCAAGGCGGCCGAGGGGGACGAACTGCTTTACAGTGTCCGCAGTGTGGAGAAGTATTTCCAGGGGAAGGCGGACATCTGGATTGTGGGCGACCGGCCCGCGTGGTGGGCCCGGGATGACCGGTTTGTGAAGGCGCAGCAGGTCAAGGGCGGGGCGCGGATCGACCGGGCCAACAAGCTCTGGGTGATTCTGAACACACCGGAGATCCCCGAAGAATTTGTCTGGATGCAGGATGACATCTACTTCGTGAAGCCGGTGAGCTACGAGTTCCTGGCCACGCCATGGACGCGGGGCAAGGCGATGACGCCGGAGCGGTTGAAGACCTGGGAACCGGAGAAGGGGTTTTTCCAGCAGAAGAAGAAGACCTTCGAGGCGCTCCTGGCTGGCGGCAAGACGCTGGAGGATTACGCGGCCCACACGCCCCAGGTCTACGAGAAAGAGAACCTGCGGGTGTTGTTCGAGAAATACGACCTCCGCAAGCAGCAATACGTTGACGACCTGCTGTATTACAACGAGTTCCCCCAGGGCAAGCCGGTGCCGATTGGCAACCGGATGTACCGGATCACGGGCGAACCAGACGAGGAAACCTACTGGCGGCGGATGGGACCGGCCCGGTTGCACAACCACTTCAACGGGAAGTACCGGGAGTTCGTGGCCCCGAGGATCAAGACCTTGTTTCCACAATCATGCTCCCACGAAAAGCGGCAGACGATGGTGGCGGTGGTGGGCTCCGGGCGGAGCGGCACGAGTTGCGTCGCGGGGATACTCCACAAACTGGGTATCCCCATGGGCGGGAAGCTGTTGCGGCCCAACGGGAAAAACCCCTCGGGGTATTTCGAGGACACGAAGCTGCGGAAGTTCTGTATCCGGGCCTTCGGGAAGGGTTGCCTCCAGGACAACATGACCCGCCAAGAGCGGGAGCAATGGTTTTTGGACTGGGCGGCCGCCAGGCGGAAGGATGGGGAGGTCATCGGCTGCAAGCACCCCCACCTGTGCATGATGCTTCCCGAGTTGAAGGCGGCATGGCCGGACTTGCGGGTGATCGCCACCGAGCGGCCGCTGGATGAGATTGTCGGCTCGCTGAAGCACGCCCACTGGTGGAAGCGGGGCCGGGACCCGGAGCGGTTGATCCGCCAACGGGACGAAGACCTAAGGCGTCTGGGGATTCCCGTGTTGCGGGTGCCGTTCGACGAGCTTCTGGGCGACACGAACCGGGTGGTCGATGAGATCATTGATTTCGTGGGGATCGAACCGACGCCGCTAGATCGCGGGCTGGCCAAGGCGCACGTCCAACCGGAACTGAGCAGCCAGACCTCGGCGATACGGAAACCGGGCGACCAACCGGCCACATTGCTCTACCATTTCTGCCCTTATTTAGGACGCCCCGAGATGATTGATTTCCACCTCAAGCAACTGGCGCGATACCTGCCCCAGTTCAGTAAGGTGCGGATCAACATCGCCACGGGCAAGGGGCTGGAGAAACCAGAGGTCATTGAATCGCAACTGCGCCCCTATATCCACACCGACGATGTCAAGTTCCTCCATATCCCCAACGACCGGTACGCGGAATGCACCCCGTTCTTCGAGCACCTTCTGCCGGAAGTGGGCCCGGAGGAAAAGGTCTGTTACGGGCATACCAAGGGCGTGGCCTACACGAAGAACCGGGAGTTCGGCCGGGTGTGGGCAGAGCTGATGTACGTCCATTGCATGGGGGCCATGCGGGAGTCGATGGACCTGCTCGACAAGCATCCCTGCGTGGGCCCGTTTTTACGGCGGCGACCGGCCCGGGGGGCGAAGTGGGTGTATGGCGGCAATTTCTTCTGGTTCAACCCTGGGAAACTCCAGCGGTATCCGGGCTACTTCATCCCCAGGAAATACAAGAACCGGTGGGTCAGCGAGTGTTGGCTGGGGAAGTTCGTGCCCCTGGAAGACGCGGCGGAGACAATCCCCGAACGGGCGCGGTTGCGGTTGAAGCGGATAATGAGGAAAGCGGCATAACCCATGGACGGCGACCTCCTGCGACAAATCTACCTAGCCGGCACGGCCAACTGCAAACAGAATGGCGGGCTGTTCGACGGGGGCTATCGCGTGGACCTGCCGCCCGAGGAAGTTTTGGAGCGGATCGAAGCGGTACGCCGGGGCGAGCGGGACCGGGAGACCGGCGAGGGGCCGCTGGCGCGGCTGATGGACGACCACCTCGACGGCGAGCGGGTGCCGGCCACGCTGCTCTACCATTTCTGCCCATGGGACAAGCGGCCCGAGATGGTGGATTTTCATGGGCGGTGCCTGGCAAGGTATCTGCCCCGGTTCACGAAGATACGGATCAATATCGCCACGGGGGAACACTGCCTGGACCCCGGCGCGGTGGAGGACCGGCTGCGGGAGCACCTCCAGACCGACGACGTGCGGTTCTACCGGACGCCGAACACGGAACTGGCCGAGTGCCCGGCCTTTTTTGAAAAACTGTTGCCCGAGGTGGGGCCGGGCGAGAACACCTGCTTCGCCCACTCGAAGGGGGCCGTGTGGCGGGAGGCCCGGCCGAGCCAACTGTGGGCGGAACTGATGTACGTCCACCTGTTGACCAACCCGCGACGGATGGCCCGCCTCCTGGAAGAGCACGCCTGCGTGGGGTGCTTTAAGAAGGTGGGCCCGTGGCGGGGGGCGCAGTGGTATTACGCGGGGACCTTCTTCTGGTTCAAGGACCTGGACCGCTGGCCCGGGTACAAGATTCCCAAAATCCACGACCGGTTCGCCGTGGAGAGTTGGCCCGGGCGGTTCGTCCCCGAGCGGGAGGCGCTGGGGCTTTTGGATGAGAAGCTGCGCAACGACCTCTGCTACCACCAGAAGCCTAAGCTGGACCATTATCACCGACTACCATGACCAGAGACATCTTCAGCACCGGTAAAATCTTCCGTCACGGGGACACACTCCGCGCGTGGCTCGACGGCAAGAACCCCTTCCCCGTGACCGTGGAGATCGACCCCTGCGGGGCGTGCAACTCGCATTGCCCCCGGTGCGTGGGCGGCGAGCGGCGGGGCCGTTTGCCCACGGCGGTGGCGGTGCGGGTGATGGCGGAGCTCTCCAGCGGCGGGACGCGGGGGATCATCTTCACCGGCGGCGGCGAGCCGACCCTACACTCCGACCTGCCGGTCTTCCTCAGGGCGGCCTGCCAGTTCGGGATGGACGTGGGGCTGATTACCAACGGGTTGTTTTTGACGGATGAATTGAGGACGGCCATCGCCCGGTACTGCACCTGGGTGCGGGTCTCGCTGGACGCGGGCAACCCGATTGATTATGGCCTGTCCCATGGCGGCAGCGATGACGAGTTCCACCGGGTGGTGGAGAACATCGAACTCCTGGCGACCGCGCCAAAATGCCCCACGGTGGGCGTGGGGGTGTTGGTCGAGGATGCCACGCTGGCGAGTATTCCCCAGACGGCCGAGTTGTGCCGCGACGCGGGGGCGGATTACGTCCAGTTCCGGCCCTATTACTACGGCTGGTACGGCGATACGAGCGAGGGGCTGGACATCCCGCGTTACCGCCAGCAGTACCAGAAGGCCAAGGGGTACGAACAGCCCGGGTTCCGGGTACTCCAATCGACGGTGAAGTTCGACAAGATGGAGCACGAGGACTTGGAGCGGCATTACCTGGCCTGTTGGGGGCAGCAGTTCTGTGGCGTCATCACGGCCACCGGCGACGTGGCCCTCTGCTGCCAGTTGCGGGGCGATCCCAAGTTCGTCTTGGGAAATATCTTGCATGACACGTTCACCAACGTCTGGAATGGGCCGCGGCGGTGGGAGGTCCTTGCCAGCCTGGACATGGACCGAGACTGCCCGCCGCTCTGCCGCTGCGACCATATCAACGAGTCGCTTCAGGATTACCGGGACAAGATGATCGACCTGGAGCACGAGAACTTCCTATGACTCCAGAAATCCTGGCATGGCTTGGCGAGATGAAGGAAAGGCATCACCTGTCCCCGGCGCGGGTGCTGGACATAGGGAGCCGGAATGTCAACGGCAGCCCCAGGCGGGTGTTTGGCGACGCGGCGGAGTATGTCGGCGTGGATCGGGAGCCGGGCCCGGGCGTGGACCTGGTCACCGACGTCCATGATCTCCATCTGGGCGAGACGTTCGACCTGGTCCTCTGTTGCGAGATGCTGGAGCATGACCGGGACCCGCTGGAAACGATCTGGGTAATGCGGGACCACCTTGCCGACGGCGGGCACATGGTCATCACCTCCCCGGCGCAGGGCTTCAAGCAGCATCGTTACCCCCGGGATTACTGGCGGTTCATGCCGGACGCCTACCGGGACCTGTTTTTCCGGGATATGGACCTCCTGGAACTGACCAGAATCCCCGGGCCGACTTGGTGCAGCCTGGGACGGAAACATACGAAGAAGGGGTAAATCATGGCATTCAATAACCTGGACCCCCGGGTTCAGCAGGAATGGGTCAAGCAGCAGGGCAACCTGGCGGGCATTGGCATGAAGCATAACCTGGCCAACCAGAAGCCGGGCGGGATCGGCATGAGCAATCCGCTCTACGGCGGCTGGGGATACACGCCCCAGGCAAGCACGGGCGGCAACGCCGGGGCGCGGTACATGTCCAACGCCCAGAAGTACGGGGCGAATCTGGACTACCAGCTGGGCATGGCGAGTCTGCCTTATGGCCTGGCCAATACCCTGGCATCCAGTATTCCGGCAGCGGACGCCAGTAAGTACGGCTCGATGGCCAACTACCTCGGCACACTGGCCCAGACGGGGGCGCAGAACTACGGCAACGAGTTGGGTTACCGGGCCACCATGGAGTCGCAACCATGGAACCTGGCCAACACGATGGCCCAGAGCTACCCGGCGGCCCAGGCGAGCATGTACGGCTCGCAGATGGGTTACCGCAGCGCGCAGGCGGGCGCCCAGGCCCAGATCGCGGCGGCCAAGGCGGCGGCGGAAGCCAATAAGTACGGCTCCGAGATGGGCTACTACGGCGACCTGGCCGGGGCGCAGGCGGGGATGTACGGGGCGGGGCAAGCGGCCGACGCCAACCGGTTCGGCACACTGGGAAACTACATGGCGAGCTTAGCCAATACCCAAGGCAATGTCCATGCGGCGGATCGGGCGGCGGATGCCAACATGTATGGGTCGTACACCGATTACCTCTCGGACCTGGCGGGGACCGACGCGGCCCGTTACGCGGCCAACCAGGGCGTGTTGCAGCAGGGGGTGGCCTCGCAAGGCGACTACCTGAGCACGCTGGCCGGGGCGGACGCCCAACGGTACTCGGCGGACCAGGCCAGGATGGCGGACACCTACGACTCGCTGATGGGCTATAAGGCGGCCGAGGCGAGCGCCTACTACCCGGCGGCGGCGGAGGTGGCCACGGCCCATTACGACCCGTGGGCGGCCACGCAGGCGGCCCGGATGGGTGCCCTGTCGAACCAGAACGTCGCCCAGATTGAACAGGAAGGCTCGCTGGCTAAGATGCTTGGCATTTTGGCGGCGGCCAAGACACTTGGACAACCCATGACGCCCTCGATGCCGTCGATAGGCACGAACTACGGGGCGGGAATCACGGCATAAAGGAGGCAATCATGCCCGTAGGAAGACCTATCGGCCAGACATCGACCCACGATCCACGGGGTCCTAGAAGCAGCCCGCAGCAATACGCGCCTTGGCAGGTGGCCCAGAAGCCCATGGCCAGCCCGTCCGGCGGCTCCCCGGGGCCCGGGCAAGCGACGCCCCAGGGGGTCTACAACACGGGCTGGGACTTTGTGGAGTACATGTCCAACCCGCAAGGGCCCCAGGCGAGCGACTTTCCCGACCCGCTCGGCTACCAGAAGATGCCCACCGGCGACATGACCGGCGGGGCGTATGACTATATCAACTCGATGCAGGGCGGAGAGGTTCCCAGGAACCATTTCACCAAAGAGCACCCAATGTCCAGTATTGGGCAGGGCGGATGGGATTTTGTGAATAATCGTCCGGTAAGTCAGGATAGGCAGACGGGCGGTGGCGGGGGCATTCAACCGCCCGATCTGCTTTCGCAGGCACCGGAACTGCCTCAGTACCAACTGCCGGAGATCAATATTGGCGGGCAACCGACCCAAGCGCCGGGCTACCTGCCCGATCCGACGGCGGGAATCAATTACAACGCCCAACTCCCCTACATGCCCAACCCATGGGAGCGGGGCCAGCAAAACGACTGGATGCCCACAACCGATCCGGGGATGCGGGAATTGCCCCAGGGCGTCTCGCTCCAAGAGATGGCCGCGACGAACGTGGACTACCCCACAATGAACTACGGCGTGGACTGGCAGAGTCTCCAGGGCGGGT
>Ga0180430_10004521_pt1 | contig 11721 bp, 13 predicted proteins | sample SS_ome_9_FD_132999 | JGI IMG/M metagenome (GOLD analysis project Ga0180430, IMG submission 132999) | Hypersaline lake sediment archaeal communities from the Salton Sea, California, USA - SS_1_S_2 metaG | ecosystem: Environmental > Aquatic > Non-marine Saline and Alkaline > Hypersaline >... | reverse complement strand
TTTTAGACTTGCCCATAGACCCTGACACATCCATAATAAAAAATATTACTGCATTTGTAACGGGCTTCTTTTTTACATCAATATGCTTGTACTTCAAATCGTCTGCATGAAAAGGAAATCTTTCACCACTTTCAGGATCATATGTGCCGTTCTTTTCTGATCTTTTTTGTCTTCGTATTTTATTCTTTAGAGTTTCTTTCTTAGAAAGACGCACTCTGATTCCTTGACTTCTATATCCTTTTCTCTTAATTCTCTCAGCGTATACTGAGTCTGAATGCTTCTTCTGCAAGTCTGGAAGATTTAGATCTTCAAATAGATACTTGGCTAATTCATCTAATGTTACTTCTACGTCGTAGTATTCTTCTCCCTTGTCTTTGCCAGGCTTATTAGGCTGACCTCTCCCTTGCTGAGGTTGTCCTTTTTTAATAACCTGGCCTTTTTTAATATCTTTTCCTTGAGCAGAACCTACACCTTTTGATCCTCTACCTTGCCCGTAGACAAAACGATATTGTTTAATACCTCTGACAGGTATTCTAATTTTCTTCTTACCGTCTTGTCCAATTATAGACTCTTCAGCGACAATATCGTGAATTCCTTCTTTAATCGCTTTTTCTATTTTTTTCTTGTGCCTAGATCGATCTGAAGCTGACCTGTCTGCTATAGTTTTGTGTGTTCTGAATACTGACATATATTATCTCTCTTAGTAATTGTACCTTGTGTAATATATATATTAAATGATAATTGATATTAGAGAAGAATTATGAAATATAGAGACACATTAAAGACACTTGATAGAGATTTACAACTTATTGAAGAAAAATATTCTATAGAAGAGAAGAAAAAGTCTAAGAAAAATCAGGGAATGAGAAGCGTAAAGTATAGTGCTGATGATAAACCTTCTGTGACAAAGATGGATTTTCTCCCTTCAAAAGTTCTAAAAAAAATAGCAAAAGATAGAGAAAAAAATGTAAATGAAGAAGAAGATGATTTAAATGAAAAGAAGAGAAGAAAGAAGAAACCAGGAAATCCAAATTATTATAAGGGTACTAGAAAATCAAACAAATCTATGGAAAGAGAAATAAATAAGTGTGCAAAAAAACCCAGGCCTAAAAGCTGTTATGACTACTGGGATGCAGACAAAAAATACGATAAAGCTTCTAAAAATGAGTCTTTAGAAGAACTCAGATCTCTTATCTCAGAAGTAATAGAAAATGAACTAGAAGAAAGAAAAAAGCGTAAGAAAAGAAAAAAGAAAAAGAGAAAATCTTCAAAACTGTCAGCAAAAACTAGAGAAACACTAAAAAAGAAAGCTAAAAATGCGAACATGCCTCTTGGCGCTTTGACAGGAGTATATCGTAAAGGCCTGGCAGCATGGCTTACAGGTCACAGACAAGGTGTCCCTCAACATGCTTGGGCAATGGCAAGAGTAAATTCATTCATCAGGGGAGGAAAGACTAGATCAGTAGACAAGTCTGAATGGAAAAAAGTTCAAAACTTCAGGAAGAAAAAATGAAAATAACAAGAAAACAACTTCTTAAAATTATTACTGAAACAATACTTCTTGAAGGACAAGCTGAAAATCTCGTAGTCAAATTTCCTGAGTTGCAGCCTGCTTACGATGCTGGCATCAAGAATCCACAATATCTTCGGTGGATCCGAAAGCGACGTGGCGGCGAACCAGTAGAAGACATTATTGGTGTCGTGCAAGCCTTCGACGCTGCGAAGCAGCGTCTGAAAGCCAAAGGAATGTCACCCGATATTTATGCCTACAAGACGCCTGCTGTTCTTCGTCAAGCTTTAGAAGACCTTGGCGGCTCCAAAGGAGCCGAAACTCGTCGTCTCAAAGATGAAGAGACGACTTATCTTGGAACTTTCGGTGAGTGGATTGTGGCAATGCCTCACACACGCGAAAGCTCTTGTCAGTTGGGTAAAGGCACTACTTGGTGTACCGCTGCAACGCAATCACAGAACCTTTTCCTTTCATATGTTGGACGTAAAGGCGATAATGTTGTTCTCTACTACATTATGAAGAAAGGTGTTAACCCAAGACAAGATCCAACTGCAAAGCTTTCTGTTGGATTTGTGAACGGAGAGCCGGTTCTTGACGGTCAAGACGGTCGTGTATCGGTTGATGCTCAAAATGCGGGTCTTGACCAGCGCAGACTTTCACAGATTCTAGGTGATCAGTTTGAGCCAATCATGAATGCTATGCAAAATCATACTGACACTATTGGTGGAAAGCATCCTGCTAAAAAACAAATTGAACAAATTGCAAAGTCAAAAGATCCTTCTGTGATCGAAAAGTACACTCGAGGTATGGGAGAAGAAGAAAGGTCAGACTTTTTAAGGCTAATTTTGGATGCAGATCCGAGTCCTCAAGTCTTAGTTAAACTTTCTAATGATGAACATCCACCTGTCAGATGGAATGTTGCAAAGAACACATCCACACCACCCGAAGCCTTAGTTACACTTTCTAATGATGAGAATGACGTTGTCAGAAAGATTATTGCAAGAAACACATCCACGCCACCTGAACTATTAGCTAAACTTTCTGATGATAAGAATGAATATGTCAGATGGGCTGTTGCAAGAAACACATCCACGCCACCTGAAGGCTTAGTTAAACTTTCTAATGATGAGAATTACGCTGTCAGAGTGGGTGTTGCAAGAAACACATCCACGCCACCTGAAGGCTTAGTTAAACTTTCTAATGATGAGAATTACGCTGTCAGAGTGGATGTTGCATACAACACATCCACGCCACCTGAACTATTAGCTAAACTTTCTGATGATAAGAATGAATATGTCAGATGGGCTGTTGCAAGAAACACATCCACGCCACCCGAAATATTATCTAAACTTTCTAACGATGAACATCCACTTGTCAGAGGGGCTGTTGCAAGCAACCCTACTTTTAAAGCTTACAATAACAGGCAAATTCAAAACATCAATGAGTTGTGGCTCAAAATTGCAGGATTAATAAAATGAAACTAACAAGAAAACAACTTAGATTCATCATAAAAGAAGCTATAAAAGAAGTAGAAATAACTCAAGCAGAAAAAGAAGCTGCAGAAGAAGCTGGATCTGATGCTGCCGTCGATGCAGTTAGAAAAGCTTCTCAAAAAACTGGGCGACCTATATCTCCAAATGTGACAGATAAAGAAATATCAGATTCGCTCTCTGTAGTTGATGAGAGCTAACTCCTTAGCTTTTGCTTCAATTACTACATCAAAATCTTTTCCATAATCATTGATAGTATCATAAATGTAATCGCTGTGTGCATTTGCCTTCTTGTTACTCCCTTCTTTTTCTGATGCTGACTCAGAATAGTGAAAACAAGGTCTGACTTTACCCCAAGACTCAAATGCCATGTCATGACATTCAGCTTCTGATTCGCCGTCATTTCTAAACTTGTGATGGTGGTAATCAAAAACAATGGGCACACCAAGTCTTTTGTAGATGCCGTGATACAAGTCCTTCGTAGAAAAAAGACTAGGTTTGTCATCGTTTTCAACTGTAAGACGAGTTTTGACGCTTTCTGGAAGTAGAGTAAAGTTTTCAACCCATCGATTCATAGCAGATTCACGATCTCCATAAGAAGCACCGATATGAATATTGATTTTGGCCCAGTGACTTCTTGGCATTCCCATTAGATCCATGATCTTTCCGTGAATTGCTAAGTCAACAATTGTATTTTGAACAACATGAGGCTTGGTAGAAGTTAGAATATTGAAGGGGCCCGGGTGAAAAGAAAGACGAATACCTTTTTCTTTTGCATAGTCACCTGCAACTTTAAGATTGTGACTAATTTTCTCAAAACGAGGAAGATCTTCAAGCATATACTCAGATGCCCACGGAAATAGGCAGGAGGTCATTCTAAAGACGCGAATGTCATTCCTATGGTTCCATTCAAGAATTGGAAGAATGTTCCCTGTGTTTAATTCTGCCAATTCTGAAGCATACTCTACACCCTTTGCCTGAAAGGTACGCTTAATCATAGAACGATTGCAAGTAATTTTGTTCTTTTTGTCTTGCTGCAGTGTAAGATTAATACAGGCATATCCCAACTCAATACCTTTTCTGTTTTCTGTAAAATTTGTCATTTTTCTTTTTTCTCTCATATTTACTAATGTTAAAGTGTTTCCCCTTACATGGAGGCTTCATGAAAGTGCTAAGAAAATTCGCACCTATCATGTTTATTATAGCATTAATTACTTTATTTTGCACTCAGTTGCAAAACAATAATGAACAGCTCGCACACGTAATGAAATTTAATAGCCTCTATGAAGCCTCAAATACTCCCTATCCTCTCCAAAATTTTGTGTACTTAGATACTTTCCTTACAATAACTAACGACGAAGGTGAAGCAACAGGTCAAATAATAAATTCAGCTTCAGGTATAGCAGTTAAGGGCAGAAGAAATAAAGTTTATGCTATGACAGCAGCACACTGGTGCGCTGTCGATGAAAGTGAATATGCATCTGTTTTTGCGATGATAAACATTATTTACCCAAATCATAAGATAAAAACACAAAAACGAGTAGCCTTCTTTGGTGATTTTTACCCAATAGAAGAAGTTTATCCTGACTTAGAAAACGACGTCTGTGTTATAACATTTACTTCTCCCTATGCACACAAAGTTAAAACAATAAAGCCTGCACGTTCATATCCAGAAATTGGAGAAAAAGTATACGCAATTTCGTCTCCTCTTGGAATGTTTTCTCACGAAATAAGGCTAATATTTGACGGTTATTTTGCAGGTTGTCAAGAAGATTCTATATACTGCTTTTACACACTTGCAGGAGTTGAGGGCAGTTCAGGATCAGGTATACTAAATGAAAGAGGGCAACTCATTTCTATTCTAGACGTGTCAGTAATAAACTTTCACGAAGTTACTGGTGGCGCAAAACTAGAAGCAATTAGAGAAATGTACGATACTTATATCAGGTAAAAATGAAGCTTTATATTGATAAAAAATTAGGTTTAGATGAAAATAAGTGCAAGCTTATGGCAGACTTTTGCTTATTTTGTGCAGATAATTTACCAATCGAAGGAAACTTTTCTGTTTACGTCGTATCTGAAAGAGAACCCTATCAGATTACAACAACAGCAGTTTATCAGATGCAAAATCAATGCTGTTACATCTATGGTAAAAACAGAGCACTTCCTGATATAATGAGATCTGTTGCACATGAAATGACGCACATGATGCAAGATCAAATGGGTTTAATACGTGGACCTATTAGAGACGCAGGAGGTTTTCACGAAGATCAAGCTAACGCAAAAGCCGGCGAACTGATTAAGCTATTTGCTAAAAGCGATGATAGTAGAAAAGCGATATATGAATACAAAAAATCTAAGCAGTCCCTGTTATTTTAACTCTTTTAATAACATAAGGGTGATCAATTGTCGTCTTTTTGACTGAGTCTGACAAATTTCCTCCAATAGCTTCGTTGTCACTAATGACGATGTCAGAATGACTTTTTCCTGATCCTCCTCTATCCTTCCAGACATTGTCCCCTCTTTCTATTTTTACATTTTCATCGTTAGAAAGTAGCACATACATTGTTTTGCCTATAAATTTTTCTGGGTCTTGATTGATCATTTTTGTATTTTTTTCTGCTTTTTCTTTCCAGGCAATGTGTGCAGAACTTTTAAAAAAAGGATCTTCTGATACGTAAGAAATAAAAGCAGCACTCCAAGGGACTCTATCTCTAATAGAGTCTTCAGCAGACTTATTCCATACACCTCTTAGGTTTTCCCAATATGATTTAAGTTTTTCTTTAACAGAATCGTCTGTTTCTTCTTTACCACTCCAAAAATTTAGCTCTGATATTGCATTATTAGCAGCTTTTGTATTAGGAACAGATTCATATTTAAAATTTGCTTGAATGTTTGCATTATTTTTATCAACACTAAGACTATCTATGCTTCCTTCTCCACTCCTCCTACTGTCTTTAAAAAGACCTTCTAAAATAGAAGATGCTAAAAGATTTCTAAGCTCAGACTCTGATAAATAAATACTCATGTTGACACTCTAATATCTTCCGCCAAAAAACGTTATAGTTGCTCTAATAAACTTTCCACGGGCTCTTCTTTTTCTAGGCGCATCAAATCTATTACCTGAATAAGGACCAGTGCTAGGAAAAGTTAATTCATTTGAGTTTAAAGCTGTCATTACACCTTTATTAATTTGTCTTCTGCGATTTTTAAAAGGTCCTAAGCTTCCGTCTCCTTTAATTGCCTCTACTCCTTTTACTTTATTTCCTGCTTTGTTTATTTCAATATAAAGTACCATATTTGTTCTAGGCATACCATTTCTAATTGCATTTTGATTTCTCATTGATAATACGGCCTCTGCTACTATTCTATCAATTCCTGAAGGACCAAAACCTGAGTTTTCAAAGTTTTTACCGGTCCCTAGTAATTTAATTTCAAAGTTGTTTGATCCACTTTCTCTGCCAGCCGGAGTTATATCGCCAGCAGGTGTGGCAGCTGTAGTACCGCCTCCGCTTCTTCCGGTTCTTCCTCTGCTAGAAGAAGAAGAAGGTGCTGCATTACCATGTTTAATCTCATTACAAAAAGCATCCAAGCAAAAAGCTAAAAACCCTCGTTTGTTATATGTGTAACCAGGATAATCAGGTCGTAACACGTCAGAGACTTCCTTCCACGTCTTGCCTCCATTTGTTAAACTATCTTTATAGCCTGTGAATTCTGTCTGATTATCAAAAACATGTCCAACAAATAATTCCCAGCATTTTTGATGGGCCCCATCCCACGTTTCTTGAACCGGACCATTTGTATATCCAGCTATTTCTTTCAATTCAGCATAAGCATTCATTACTTTGACAGCGTTAGTAAAATAAGGAGTTTCCAAACCTACAGGTGGGCTACATTCTTCATCATCTTCAGCCCCTTCTTCATTCTGGGCTTCTTCTAGAAGTGCTAAAAACTCATCTTCTGAGTATCCTTTTTCTTCACCGTTTACATCAAGAATAATAAAAGGCAACATTAAAATAGGTTGAATAACATAATTTTCTTGATCTTTGAAAAAGTCTGTGCCTAATGCGTCTCCTGCTTGACCGCCGGCGAGCTCACCTCTGTAAACATCCTTAAAAGATTTAGATGTCAATTTTTCAAATGCTACACAAACTTTAGCAAACCCTAGCTGGCTTTTTGATGCTTCTATTGTAGACTTAATTAAGTCTTCGTCGGTACCCATTCCAAAAATCTGACCTGATAGAATGTTTGTACCACCAGATGTAGCTGTTTGTAATTTTTTAGCGAGCTGATTCGCTTCTCCGTCACTTATTATTACTAAATTTTCAACGTCAGCAAGCATATTCTTCATAACAAGATAGACATTGTTTTGCTGAGTATGTGTGGTTACTCTATCTACTTTTGCTCCGTTTGGATCATCAATATATGAAGAAATTATACCTGTAGCGGCAGTTAGATAGGCAAGGCCGGCCGCACCTAAAGCTATTGCTCCCGGACTTTCATTTATGATTTGCTTCTTTTTTATGTTTTTTAAAATTTCTTCTAAAATTATTTTTCTAATAAGATTATTATTTTTCATCTTCTAATCCTTACAACCGAGCCTTCTTCTGAGGTACTATTTTCTGGTTCTGTTTCGTCTAATCCAACTGCTTTGGACATCTGATCTTTAAGTTTTGATATGTCTCTGTGATTACAGATAAATGAAACAAGTGGCTCTCTTAATTCTAGTGTCATTTCTTTTAGTTTTATCTGAATTAAATTTAAAATAGGCGTCCCAAGAATTCCTTGAAGTTTTGCCCCTGGTCCAAACAATTGCTCAATTATTCTATCAACAACTGCTTCTTTTGCGAGACCGTCTTGCAAACCTTTTAAAATTACATCAACCAAACCTTCACAAGCACTTTCAGAACCCGGGTTTGATATTACTTCTTTAACATCTTCGTACTTTAAATTCTTTAAAGTTTGAATCATTACAGAACCTAAAATACTATCCACTGTAATGGGCAAACCAACACTTTCTAAATAATTAAAAATCTGAGTGATAATGTATTGCTTGAAACTATCTACGGTTGCTTGACCTAAGTTGTCAGCTACAAAACTACCGACTGAGCCCACCAAGCTTGACATGTCAAATTCTTGCATCAATCTAGCTTCTGCTACTATAAATTCAAATTCTTCTCCGAATGCATCATTTGCAAGTCTTTTATTGATTTCTTCTTTGATGATCATTCTTACTCTATCATTATTCATGATGCTCCCAAGTGATCTTATATTATTTATGTTCTATTTTAAGCTTTTTCTGTTTTAAAATGTGATGTTTTAAAAAGCATATCGATAACAGGAAGACGCACACCCCAGTTTTTATGCTGGTCTTTTCCCATATGATGAGCATAGTGCCAAGGCATCCATTTTTTACCCCACTCAACATCAGTATGCGACTTCTTATGAAAGAAGTAGTAGTTAAATAAACATATTAATAATGTCAGATAAGCGAATGGAAAAAAAAGAGCTATTGGAAAGTGAATCAAAGATGCACACAGTAAGCTATAAATTTCAAATCTGGAAGACAAAATAGACTCATAAGCGCTGTCATACATTTTATTCTTTCTAGATACTTTATGATGCTTGCCAAAATGATTTTTAAAAGCAAATTTAAATTTCTTGTGATTATGAAGCAGATACTTGTGTGCGACATATTCAAACACGTGACTATAGAACCAAGCAAGAAATATTTGTAGAATCATTATATTTTTTTATACCGCAGAGAATTAATATTTAGACAACTATATTTAACTATACAGCAATCAGATCTGTTTCAGGAGAATTTAATGAAAATAAGTAAAAAAAATCTAGGTAACAATTCTGGAAATGTTAATGAATCTCTATCAAGAAGTTCACTAATTAGAAGAAAATACTGGGGAAGATACTAAAATGAAAATCACGCGTAGACAATTAAGGCAAATTATTGTAGAGAATTTGCTTTTAGAAGCACCAAGTCCTTTGTCGGCGGAGGTTGTTTTTCAACAGCTGTTAAGAGGAGATGGTGCCTTTAAAGGTCAAAAACTGGCAGGTCGCACAGCTTCTTTTATCAAAAAATGTGTAAGTAGAGGAATTGTTGGTTCTACAGGAAGTGTTTATAAAGAGGGTAAAGCTGTAGCTTATTTAGTTCATAGAATTCTACCAAGAGTTTATGCTTTAAACTTAGGTAGCGCAAATAGTGCAGCTGCAGTTAAAAACTCTCTAAGAGTTATTAAAATATTTGCTAATCAATATGATATATTAACACCTCTTGCTAACTACAGAGTTGTAGAAGGACCAAATTACGTTGGTAAGCTTTTAAACACAAAAATGGGTAGGCAAATTCTAAATACAATGCCAAAAGCTGCACAAACAGCTAAGTCTGCTGTTCAGGCTGTAGAAAAAGCCGGGGCATTAACAAAACCTGCAACTCAAGTAACAAATGCAATATCACGGACAGCTAGCGCTCCTGGGAGTGTTAGAACAGCTCAACAAGCTGCAAGTCTAGTCATGAAAGCACCAGAAGCAGCAAATGCTGTTCGGCAAATAGGCACAGGAGTTATTAAAAGTGGACAACCGCTTTCAAGAGTTCCTAAAGGAGCTCAATTAGTAAACAGTGCAGTATCTGGGATTGCTTCTTCAACAGTGCCAGAAGTGGCAGCAAATGCTTCTAAGCTTTCTAAATTTTTAAAATTCTTAGGCCCGCTATCAGTTGCTATGTTTGTATTAGATGTCTATTACACACCCGTTGCGTTGCTCCAAGACGGCGAACTGGTAGTTCCCGGTACAGGTGGACTAATAAAGTGGAAAGTAGGTATTGGAATTAAAGACATGGACACCCCATGGGGTCAATTAGCATATCGAAAAAGAGCAGGCATGCCACCAGCAAAACCTTCAGACTTTAATAATGAATACAAGAATATTATTGCCATCATTATATGGAATCAAAGAAGAGAAGGTGAAGAAGGTGCTTATGCTAAAAAATGGACTCAAAAAGCAATTGCAGACAATCTTATAGATATCGCTGCATGGAAAACTTATCTAGACCCATGGCGGGAAGCAGAAGCAAAAATCAAAGAAGGTGAAGCAATACTAGCTGAAGATGTTGAAGGTGAAGAAAGCAGAGTCTCAGAAGATATTTCTCCTATTGGAGACATAGATGAAGATGCTTTAGCTTCTTTAGGAGAAGACACAGGAGAAACACTTTCAGACTCAGAAACAGTTGATCAAGCTCGAACAAAACAAGATTCTGGAAATAGAGTTAGACGATCATCAACACCTATTCGAGATAATATAATAAAAGTACAAAGAATAATAGGAGAACGCCCAACGGGTAAATGGGGCAGAGATACAAATATCAAACTAGGTGCTTATGTAACAGCTGCTGAACCAAAAGTAACAACCATACCTGAAGGATTAGAATGGTGGCGCGATTGGAAAAATTCAGCTCCAGAAATTAAAAAGATTTCTGTTGGGAGTAAAAACATGTCTTTTGAAGGTGGTGCCAATGAACAACTTAAAGGTAATTTAGATTCTTTAATAAAAGTTTTAGAATTTATTAAAGATGCTAGAACATCAGTAAATGAATCTCTATCAAGAGGTTCACTAATTAGAAAAAGATATTGGGGAAGATACTAACCTATCTCCCTAAAATCTCAATCACATACATGAAGTCAGACTGAGGTCTGACTTCTTCTTTTTGGCGGGCTTTTGCATCAAATGACCCCACTTGATTAAAATCCGCGTCAAAAAACATAATCTTTAGTGGAAACTGTGTCTCTTCCATTGTGTATGCATGACACACAGGTTCGTCATATTTAAAAAGCATGCCCTCGTTTCGAGGAATAAAAGGAATATTTGCCAATCCTTTTCTGCGCTTTTCAAAGTCGTCAGCAACGTAAAGCGTATAGTTTCTACCGCTAATTGGAATAATTACAGTTTTGTAATTGGGAAATAAGTGCATTTTGTATTTTCCTAAATTATATTATATGATATAAATAGGAACAAAAAAATGAAATTAGCAGCACTACTTTTTCTATCACTTTTAAATCCTGCTATTGCAGGAGACATGACACAACTTCGCTGGCAAACATGGGATGGTTATGTTCCTGACATTGTTGTTTGTAATGGTGCAGAAGTAGATCAAGAAGCATTAGAAGAAGCTGTTGATAATTGGAGAGAAAGAGGTGAAAGAATAGGAAAGATTGTTAGAAAATCTTGCGGAGAATATCCAGACAGAGGTGATATTGCAATATATGAGAACAATGAGCGTCAAACAAGTTCTCAATACGGTGTAACTTCAACCAACGTGTTTTTAGATGCCGACGGCAATCAGACAGAAAAAATATTTTTAGCAAGAATTTGGATAAAGTCTAGTTATCTTGATAGCAGAATTCTTTTAGAACACGAAATTGGACACGGACTAGGTTTCAGAGATACATCTGACATAAATTCAATTATGGCAAGAAGCGGTCCGATTTACTGATCCTGAAGCTCTTCGAGCATTGCTTCTGCCATTTCTGGATATCTTTTTGCCATCAAAGCAAGACGAGCACCTATTTTCATCATTTGCTCGTTTTCATCATCTGGGTCACCTGTCGACAAAGAGTGTTCAACCATGCCTCTGATATCAGTTAAGTCTGGATATTTTTGTAAAAAGCTTTCTACAGCTTGAGGCACATGTTCAAATGCTTGATCTCTTTC
>Ga0180430_10004520_pt1 | contig 11725 bp, 7 predicted proteins | sample SS_ome_9_FD_132999 | JGI IMG/M metagenome (GOLD analysis project Ga0180430, IMG submission 132999) | Hypersaline lake sediment archaeal communities from the Salton Sea, California, USA - SS_1_S_2 metaG | ecosystem: Environmental > Aquatic > Non-marine Saline and Alkaline > Hypersaline > Sediment... | reverse complement strand
CCGACGCCGGCGCCATCGAAGCCGAGTTTGCCAAGCTCGAGGACGAGGCGCGCGAGCGACTGCGGCACGAATGTGTCGGTAGAGCGGACATCGTGCTGACGCGCAGCATCGACATGCGGTACATGGGGCAATGGCGCTCGCTGGCGGTGCCGGTCGGTGCGCCGTTCGACGATGTCGGCGCCGCGGTGCGCGGTTTCGAGGCCGCCCACCAGCGGGAGTACAACTACCTGCGCAAGGGCGCGAGCGTCGAGATCTTCCGCCTCAACCTGACGGCGGTCGGCCTCACACCCAAGGCCTCGCTGAAACGTCACGACCCGGTCGACGTCGTTCCCGAGCCGCGCACGCGTCGCGCCGTCGTGTTCGACGAAGGGACCCTGGATACCGCCGTGTACTGGCGCCCCGACCTGCCGAGCGGCGCGCGTATCGACGGCCCCGCGGTCCTGCAGCAGTTCGACGCGACGACGCTCGTCCCGCCGGGCGCAAGCGCCACCGTCGACCCCTGGCTCAACCTCGTCATCACGGTCTGAGGAGACGTCCATGGACAAGCCACTCACCGCCGCCAGTTCGCTCGACCCGGTCACCTTCGAGGTGCTGCGCAACGCCTTCGTCAATATCGTCGACCAGATGGCCGAACAGGTGCGCCGCACCTGTTACTCGTTCGTCGTCTACAACCGCGACTTCTCCAACGCCCTGTGCGATGCCGAGGGCAACACGGTCGCGCAGGGCAACCAGGACCTCGCCGCCCATGTCGGCACGCTGCACTACACCTGCAAGGCCGTGATCGCCGAATTCGGTGAGGATATTCACGATGGCGACGTATTCCTGATCAACGATCCCTACAGCGGCGGCACGCATTTCAGCGACACCCGCGTGCTGCTGCCGATTTTCCACCAGGGCGAGCTGATCGCCTGGAGCCAGGCCAACGGCCACTGGGCGGACATGGGCGGCAGTGTGCCGGGCTCGTTCGACGTCACCGCGCGCGACATGTTCAAGGAAGGGATCCGCATCCCCGCGGTGCGCATCTGGCGGCGTGGCGAGTACTGCGGCGATGTCGCCCGCCTGATCGCGAAGAACACGCGCGACCCGGACGCCATCATCGGAGACATGGACGCCCAGACCCAGGCCACACGCATCGCCGCCCGCGAGCTGCTGCGCCTGTGTGACAAGTACGGTGTAGAAACCATCAAGACGGCTTTCTCGGACATCCAGGACTACGTCGAGCGCGCCGTACGCCTGCGCCTCGCGGAGCTGCCTGACGGGAGCTGGGAAACCGTCGATTTCGTCGACCAGGACCCGGCGGCGGAGGAGGGACTGATCCCGATCCGGGTCCGCCTGACCATCCGCGGCGACCAGGCCGAGTTCGACCTGAGCGGTTCACACGGCACCATCGGCTCGATGTACAACTGCGCTTTCGGTGGCACCTTCGCCGGCATCGTCTCGGGCATGAAGACGTTCTTCCCCGACGTGCCGCTGAACGCCGGCCTGTATCGCGCCCTGACGGTCACGGTACCCGATGACACCATCGTCAGCGCGCGCTGGCCGGTCGCCGTGTCCGGCTTCGTGATGTGCTTCGAGAAGATCATGAACGCGATTTTCGAACTCTTCTCACGCATCATGCCGGAGCGCGCGATGGCCTGTGCGTTCAACATCGAATACCTGCAGACCGGCGGTTACGACAAGCGCAGTGAAGCGCGCCCCTACTTCATGCTCTATGACTGGCTGGCCGGCGGCTGGGGCGGCCGCAACGGCCGCGACGGACTCGGCGTCACCGCGTCCTGCTTCGGCGTCGGCCTGATGATCCAGCCGGTCGAAGGCCAGGAGCGCTTGTGCCCGGTGCGCACCGACAAGCTCGAGATCGTGACCGACTCGGCCGGCCCCGGCGAGTGGCGCGGCGGCGTCGGCCTCGACAAGGCCGGCACCATTCTCGACGTCGACAACTGCGTGTTCTCCTACTTCTGCGACCGCGAGCGCGCCATCGTGTGGGGTATCGAGGGCGGACTCCCGGCGCGCCCGCACGGCCTGTGGCTGGAACCACCGGGAGAGGCGCCGCGCTTCCTCGGCGCCGTGTTCTCCGACGTGCCCGTGGCCGAGGGCGCACGCTTCTGGCGCGGCACCTCCGGCGGCGGCGGTTACGGCGACCCGCTCAAGCGCGATCCGAAGCGTGTCCTCGAGGACGTCGTCGATGACTACGTCTCACTCGAGCGTGCGCGCCGCGATTACGGCGTGGTCTTGGAAGTCGTCGACGCCGACCTCGCCGAGTACCGCGTGGACGAGGCGGCGACACGGGCCGAGCGCGCCGATATCGCGACCCGGCGGCTGGCCTGGCTGGACGAGGATCCGACCGCGGTCGCCGCGCGCTATCGCGCCGGCGAGCTGGACATGTACGATGTAATCAGGCGTCATGGCGTCATCTGCGACTGGGGCAGCGGCGAGCTGCTGCCGAACTCGACCCGCGATTTCCGCGCGCAGATGCGCGAACGCTGCGTTCCGCATTGGCAATGAGAGGCCCCGAAGGGAGGTTCGAACGATGAGCACAATCAGCCCCACCGGCGCGCGCGACCTCGCCGCCGTGTTCCACCCCATGACCCAGATCTCGACCCTCAACGAGCAAGGGCCGATGATGATCGTCCGCGGCGAGGGCATTCATGTCTGGGACGAGGAGGGCAAGCAGTACATCGACGGCCTGGCAGGCCTGTGGTGCACCTCGCTCGGCTACGCCAACGAGGAGATTGCGGCGGTCGCCTACGAGCAGATCAAGACGCTCTCCTACGGCCACCTGTTCCTCGACAAGAGCCACGACACCGCCATGCGCCTGGCGGAGAAGCTCAAGGAAATGGTGCCGTGCGACTTCTCCAAGGTGTTCTTCGGCCTGTCCGGATCGGATGCCAACGACACCCAGATCAAGCTCGTGCGTTACTACAACAACGCCATCGGCCGGCCACGCAAGAAGAAGATCATCGCGCGCCAGAAGGCCTACCACGGCATCACCTTCGCCGCGGCCAGCGCGACCGGGCTGCAACCGTTCCACCAGGGCTTCGACCTGCCGGTCGCAGGCTTTCTGCACACCGACTGCCCGCATCACTACCGCTTCGCCGAGCCGGGTGAAACCGAGGAAGCCTTCGCGAGCCGCCTCGCCGACAGTCTCGAAGCGCTGATCCTGCGCGAAGACCCCGATACCGTCGCCGCGTTCATCGCCGAACCGATCATGGGCGCCGGCGGCGTGCTCGTGCCGCCCGCGACCTACTTCGAGAAGGTCCAGCAGGTGCTCAGGAAGTACGACGTACTGTTCATCGCCGACGAGGTCATCACCGGCTTTGGTCGCACGGGTGAGGCCTTCGCCACGCAGACCTTCGACCTCGCGCCGGACACCATGTCGCTGGCGAAGTCCCTGACCTCGGCCTACATGCCGCTGAGCGCGGTCATGATCCCCGAGTTCATGTACCAGGCGATCGCGGAGATCAGCAAGGAGTGGGGCATCTTCGGCCACGGTTTCACCTACACCGGCCACCCGGTGTCGACCGCCGTCGGTCTCAAGGTGCTCGAGATCTACGAGCGCGACAATGTGTTCGAGAACGCGGCACGGCTGGGCGAGCAGTTCCAGGCCCACATCGCACGCTTCGCCGACCACCCGCTGGTCGGCGAAGTCCGCGGCCGGGGGCTCATCGGCGCCTGCGAGCTGGTCGCCGACAAGACCACGGGACAGGCCTTCGACCCGGCATCCGCGGTCGGCAAGTACGCCCTCGCGCGGATGAAGGCCAATGGTCTCATCTGCCGCGCGATCGGCGACTCGCTGGCGCTGTGCCCGCCTTTGATCACCTCGCAGGACGAGCTCGGCGAAATCTTCACGCGCTATGGCAAGTCGCTCGACGAGACCCTCGAGTGGGTCCGGCGCGAGGGCCTGCTGGCCGCCTGAGGCGGCGCCGGCGCCGCGGAGATCGAACGGACGCGGGCGTGCGCCCGCGGAGGAGACGGGATGATCCGTAAGCTCATCGTCAATGGCGACGTGCACGAAGTCGACGTCGCCGGCGACACACCGCTGCTGTGGGTGCTGCGCGACACGCTCGGCCTGACCGGCACCAAGTACGGCTGCGGCATCATGGCCTGCGGCGCGTGCACGGTGCTGATCGACGGCGTTGCCACGCGCACCTGCGCGCTGACCCTCGACGCGGTCGGAGAAGCGCAGCGCATCACCACCATCGAAGGTCTGCCCGGCACCGCGCACGACCCGGTGCAGAAGGCCTGGGCCGAACTCAGCGTCGCGCAGTGCGGTTACTGCCAGTCGGGCATGATCATGAGCGTGGTCGCGCTGCTCGCCGAACACCCCGACCCGAGCGACGCGCAGATCGCCACGGGCGTGACCAACCTGTGCCGTTGCGGTACCTACCAGCAGGTACGCCGGGCGATCCGACGCGCTGCCGAGGAGATGCGCAATGCGTGACAGGTCATCGCAGCTGACGCGCCGCGCCTTCCTCAAGGGTGCCGCGGTCGTGAGTTTCGCGCTCGCCACCACGCCGCGCATGCTGCGCGCGGGTGCGCCGGCAGCGCCGTTCACACCGAGCGCCCTGCTCAGCATCGAGGCCGACGACACGGTACGCATCGTCATCCCGCACGCCGACCTCGGCTCGGGGATCTATACCGGCCTCGCGCAGATCCTCGCCGACGAGCTGGACGCCGACTGGGAGCGTGTCGTAACCCAACACCTCGACTCGCTGCACGAGGACCTGAAGCATCCGCAGTGGGGCGTGATCGCCACCGGCGCCTCGACGTCCGTCGCCAGCCAGTGGCAGAACCTGCGCGAGACCTGCGCGAGCGCGCGCGCCATGCTCGTCGCCGCCGCGGCGGATGCCTGGGGCGTGCCGGCAGATTCACTGGTGACGCGTGATTCGGTCGTCACCGACCCGGCCAGTGGCCGCCAAGCGCGCTACGGCGAGTTAACCGCGGCTGCCGCACGGCGCACGCCGCCGAGCGAGGTCACGCTCAAGCGGCCGTCGCAGTTCACCCTGATCGGGCGCAGCCTGCCGCGCCTCGACCGCCACACCAAGAGTGACGGCTCGGCAGTGTTCGGCATCGACGTCGAGCTGCCGGGCCTGCGCCATGCCGCGATCGCCCATGCGCCGGTCTTCGGAGGGCGTCTGGCCGGCTATGACGACGGCGCCGCGCGCGCCATGCCGGGCGTCGAAGCCGTGGTCGCGATTCCGAGCGGCGTCGCGGTCGTCGCGCGTAGCTGGTGGCAGGCCAAACGTGCGCTCGAGAAGCTCGACATCCGCTGGGACGACGGCGCATTCGCAGGCACCTCGTCGGTCGACCTGTGGCGCGAGTACGAAACCCTGGCAGCGAAGGATGGCCCGAGCTTCGAACGGCGCGGCACGCTCGACTTCGACGCGGCGAGCGCGGTCGTCGAGGGCGAGATGCGTTTCCCGTTCCTCGCCCACGCACCGATGGAGCCGCTCAACGCGACCGCGCGCATCGACGGCGACCGCTGCGAAATCTGGGCCGGCACACAGTTCCAGGGTATCGACGTTGCGAACCTCGCGGCAGCGACCGGCATCGATGCCGAGCACATCACGATACATACACAATGGCTCGGCGGCAGTTTCGGCCGTCGCGCCGCGCCGCACGCCGATTTTCTCGTCGAAGCGGCGCAGGTCGCGCAGGCCTCGGGGCTGCCGCACCCGATCAAGCTGCTGTGGCAACGCGAAGACGACGTGCGCGGCGGACTCTATCGCCCGATGGCGCTGCATCGCTGGGCGATCGGCCTCGACGCCGACGGCCGTCCCGCACACTGGCGCCATCGCGTCGTGTGTGCCTCGATCTCCAAGGGCACACCGTTCGAGTCGGCATTCTATGTGGACGGTTTCGATCGCCTCTCGATCGAGGGTCTCGTCGACACGCATTACGCGGGTGACAACGTCGATTTCCAGCTTCACACGCCGGCGCACCCGGTCTCGGTGTGCTGGCTGCGCGGCGAGGCGGACACCCATACCGCCCCGGTCGTCGAGGGCATCGTGAACCGCCTCGCGCGCCGCGCCGGCGCCGATCCCTTCGCCTACCGGCGTGCGCTGCTCGCCGGCAAGCCGGGCGCGGCACGGACCCGTGGCGTGCTCGACGCCCTCGAGCGCGCGGCGAACTGGGCCGAGCCGCCGCCGGACGGGGTCTTTCGCGGTATGGCCGTGCATACTTCGTTCGGCTCGGTGTGCGGCTTCGTCGTCGAGCTCGCCAGGCACGACAAGACGCTCGCCTTCCACCGCGTCACCGCGGCCTTCGACTGCGGCGTCGTGATCAACCCGGATGCAGTCCGCGCGCAGGTCGCGAGCTCGGTCGCCTTTGCGCTTTCGATGGCGCTCGGCCAGGAGATCACCATCGAGCGCGGAAGCGCGGTGCAGGGCAACTTCAACGATTACCCGGTGGCCACGCTGGCCCAGGTCCCGGACGTCGACGTGCACCTGGTCGACAACGGTCTCGAGCACCCGACCGGCGTCGGCGAAGTGCCCGTCTCGCCGTTCCTCCCGGCCCTCGCCGCCGCGGTCGAAGCGGCGACCGGAAGCGTCATCTCCGCTTTCCCCATCCGTTCGGCAGGGTTCAGGTGGGCATGAGCCAGGACGAGACTAGCGCCTGACAGCGTGCTTCAGGGCCTTTAACCAGCGCTTGGTCGCATGAAAGGCCTCCAGCGTTGGGAACAGGCCTCGTTTCAAGCCGATCTGGCGAATGACGAACTCGCATTCCAGGTGGCGCGTCAACACATCGCTTGAGACGAATCTGTCGTCCCTCAGGGAAGGCTGGTTGACGATGTCCCACATCTGCTCGACGAAATGCGCCGGCACGGCGCTAGGTGATTCGAGTTCGCCAGATCCATTCGCGTCCGCCAATTCAACCATCTGCTCCATGCCTGCTGCGCGTGCCCACTCACCGCTGGAGACCAGGAAGCGGCGCGAGAGTTTGCGCTGCACGAGTGAATTGAATGCAATCCGTCGATCATGCGTCGCAGCAGTCCTGTCGAGGAACTCGCGTGCGAGTGCCTTGTAGACATTTTTTTCGCGAGCAAAGCATTTGATCATTTGCAGGACTTTCATCTGCGCGTTGCAGATACTCGGATACGTGACCCCTTTGGAAACATCTAGCTGTCCGGCCATGCCTGCGAACCGCGCATCAATCTTGGCGAGAAAAGCATGATGCAGGTTGCCATGCTTGTCGCCATCAAAATCCCCCATGAGAACGTCTCTGCCCGAAACGCGCGAAAGCCCGCCCGCCAAGGACGCATAGTCCACAAATGCCACGTTATCCATCGCGAATTCGTCAGCGCCACCAACTGAAAAAGCGAGCTCGAATCCGCCAGCCAGAAGCTCTCGATAATACGAATCCATCCACGTAACCGGGTTCCGAAAATAGACCAGAAACGTCAACGATCGCTTTGACGGAAGCCGCTGCAGTGCTTCCGAAAGCGCATTGAACCCTTCTCCGTCAGACGTTCCGTATAGCCTCGAGCTCATATTCTCGGCGGAGATGAGGACCTGCGAGCAGCGGCTCTGCCGAATTTCTTCGTGCAGCCGCCTGAGTTCGTCGACCGCATCTTCGCGCAAGGCGCGCCACAGGGCATCGTGTCCCGGGATACCCCCCGCTTTGACGCTTCTGAAGCCGGCCGAACCGCCGAAACCGGTTTCCGGGAAAAGAAGGCCGTGTGAAATCAGTAGTTCGCGATTAGCGTCGAACATCGTTTGCATGCTGGTCGTACCGGTCTTATGCATGCCCACGTGCACCACGTAATCGATGGCGCCGTCTCGTTCCAGTTCGACCGCACTGAGCCTTCTGCTGCAGTCGATGTCGACGGCAGATGTCGCTGACGAAACCTCTGCCACAATACTTCTGACCGCTGCAGCGTCGGATCGCATCACGGCAGAAACAAGATCATGGAATCTGCTTTTCGAAAGCCTCGAGGCAATGTCGGGGCGAATCTCGCGCAATCGAACGAGCGCGGACCCCCAAGCGCCATCTCGCCATGCACCTGGTGCATGGCTCGCCAGCGTATCCGCGAGACCCTCTCTCAATCTGACGATCTCTTCGCTATCGTCCATGAAATAGATATCCCGGTAAGCCTCATCCGTCCCGCCGGAAAAAATCTGGCTGAACATCAAGCCGATATCGTTCGCCAGCATCTCGCGTTTGACGTTCCCTGGGCGCCCGCAGCCGGCAATCGCTGCAAGCACCTTCTGGAAGCTTTTGGCCTTCAGCTGCAGTGCATACAGATCATTGGCCATCGTCGTGATGGATTGAGAGCGCTTCCGCCACACGCGGATGGACCGCGGAAAAATACTAAGCGAGTTCGCCGCCAACATCGTCTGCACGACAAACAACCGATCCTCGTACTTCCGCTGTTCTTCATCTCCATAAAGAGAATTGCTTCTCAAGAAGTCTGTGCGATAGACCGCAGACCAGGTCGACAAGGAGAACATTCCCGCGACAGGGACCTCATCACCGTAAAAGTGACCGCTCTGCTGATAGTACTTCTTGTCCCATCGGAACGTCTTTATGGACCGAGCATACGGGCGCGCGACATAGGTATTGAAATGGGTAATATCAGCCGCACCAGCCACCACGAAATCGAGGGCGTCCCGAAGAGCGCTTGGGAAGAAGAAATCATCAGAGTCCAGAAACAGAACGTATTCGCCGCAAGCCGATCGAATCCCGGTGTTGCGCGCAGCCTGCAGACCCTTGTTTGCGTCGTGCATGATCACTTTGACGCCAGGCCCTAGTTCGAGCGCGGCAAGAAGCTCGGCGGAGACCTGCTCGGGATTGTCGTTGACGACGAGAATCTCCAAATCGGGAATATTGGCGCGCACGCAGGATGAAACCGCCGTTCGCAACAGATGAAGCTCATCGAAGAAGGGAATAACGACTGAGAATTTCACGAAATCAAACGATCCTGTGCCTGTTCAGGAGGCGCTTCCGCATCGATCGCCCGGAGTGAGAACCTGCCATTTCGATAAACCGTCTTAATTTTGTGTCGACCCGCAGGGTCTGCTCTTTAAGCGTGCATGCGGACACTTACTCAGCGTTTGCGCTGCATACGGATTGTGTACGCGAAGCGTCCTGCCGGGTGCAGGCTTTCGGAGTGCAACACGGTGCGCCCGCCGGCATCCTGGTAGCGGCGCACCGTACGCAGTGCCGGGCTGTCGACGGGAACCTCGAGCCGGCGCGCCACCGGAGCATGCAGCGCGACCGCCTCGATCCGTTGCTCGACGGTCTCGATGCGAATGCCGTGTTCGCGTTCCAACCATTCCGAAACCGACTCCGCAAGCCGGTTCATGGTGTCCGTATCCGGCGCGAGTTCCGCGGCCACCAGGATGGTGGTGAACGCGATCGGCGGCTGGGCATCGACCTGGCGCACGCCGCTGAACCAGCGATACTGGCCGGCGAGGCCGGCCGCGGCGAGTTGCGCGGGGTCGGCGAGATCGCTGGCATCGCAGACCAGCTTCGCTTCGCGGGCGTACTGCAGAATGCTGTCGAAGTCACCGACGGGCTGCGCGAAAGCCGGTGCGGGCGTCGCGCTGACGACGCTGCCGGCGCCCTGGCGGCGCTCGATGAGCCCGTCGTCGGCTAGCAGGCGCAGGGCTTCGCGCGCGGTATGGCGCGAGACGCCGTGCCGCGCGCACAGCTCCATCTCGGTCGGCAACAGGTCGCCGGGGGCCAGCCGCCCGCTCGCGATCTCCGCGCGCAGCGCGTCGGCGAGCCGGCGGTAGCGGGGCGGGGGGCGTTCAGTCACGCGCGGGGCCGGGACTCGGCGCCACGACGCGCGCGGCACTCGGCGACGTCATGCTCATGCCGTCTTCGCGTCCTCCAGCCCCAGGTCGGTAGCCATCGCGTCGCGCATCGCGAACTTCTGAATCTTGCCGGTCACCGTCATCGGGAAATCGTCGACGAAACGGATGTAGGCCGGCACCTTGTAGTGGGCGATCTGCCCCTTGCAGAACTCGCGCAGTTCCTCCTCGGTCGCCTGCTCACCATCGCGCAGGCGTACCCAGGCGGCGACCGCCTCACCGAAACGTTGATCCGGCACGCCGAACACCGCGACGTCCTGGATCTTGGGATGCCGATAGAGGTATTCCTCGATCTCGCGCGGGTAGACGTTCTCGCCGCCGCGGATGATCATGTCCTTCACGCGCCCGACAATGTTGCAGTAGCCTTCCTCGTCGATGATGGCCAGGTCACCGGTATGCATCCAGCCGCCGGCATCGATCGCCGCGGCTGTCTTCTCGGCATCGTTCCAATAGCCGAGCATGACGCTGTAGCCGCGCGTGCACAGCTCGCCGCGCGCACCGCGCGGCACCACGCGCCCCTCCTCGTCGATGATCTTGACCTGCACGTGTGGATGGATGCGCCCGACGGTGGAGACGCGCTTGTCGAGCGGATCGTCGGTGCCCGACTGGAAGCTCACCGGGCTGGTTTCGGTCATGCCGTAGGCGATGGTGACGTCGTCCATGTGCATGTCTTTCTGCACCCGTTTCATCACCTCGATGGGGCACGGCGCGCCAGCCATGATGCCGGTACGCAGCGTCGACAGGTCGGTCGTGGCGAAATCAGGATGGTCCAGCTCGGCGATGAACATCGTCGGCACGCCGTGCAGCGCGGTGCAGCGTTCCGCGGCAACCGCGGCGAGCACGTCTCCCGCCTCGAAGCCCTCGCCGGGGAACACCATCGTCGCCCCGTGCGTGGTGCAGGTGAGCACGCTCATGACCATGCCGAAGCAGTGGTAGAGCGGCACCGGGATGCACAGCCGATCCTGCTCGGAGAACTTCATCGCGCGACCGACGAAATAGCCGTTGTTGACCACGTTGAAATGCGTCAGCGTGGCGCCCTTGGGCATTCCGGTCGTGCCGCTGGTGAACTGGATGTTGATCGCGTCGTCGGGATCGAGCGTCGCCTCGAGCGCCGCGAGGCGTTCGCGCTCGGCGGGGCTCGCCGCGGCCGCGATGTCGGCGAAGCGATACATCCCGGGCCGCGCATCCTCGGCCATGCACACGACGCTGCGCAGATGCGGCAGGCGCGCGGCACCGAGCGCACCGGGCGCGCAGCCGTCGAGTTCCGGGGCGAGCTCGCGCAGCATGCCGACGTAGTCACTGGTCTTGAAACGATCGGCGAGGACGATAGCCTTGCATTCGACCTGGTTCAGCGCGTACTCGAGTTCGGCGATACGGTAGGCGGGATTGATATTGACCAGCACCAGGCCGGCCTTGGCCGTGGCGAACTGGGTCAGCACCCACTCGAGGCGGTTCGGCGACCAGATACCGATACGGTCGCCGCGCTCGAGGCCCAGTGTGAGCAGGCCCGCGGCCAGCTCGTTCACCGCAGCCTGGAACGTGCGCCAGGTATAGCGCGCGTCCTGGTGCCGCACGATGAGCGCGTCGCGATCGCCATGCAGCGCCGCCGCGCGGTCGAGTGCCTGGCCCACGGTCAGGTAGAGCAGCGGCGTGTCGCTCACGCCGCACACGTAGCTAAGAGTCGGCTCGTTCACGGTATTCCCCTCGTTGCGCCGGCCGGCGCCTCAGTCGCCCGCCAGCTTGTCCCGGACGCTGTCGATTTTATCCTGCATGCTCTGCTCGCGATCAGTCCTTGTGCCGACCTTCAGCGAAGTGAACACGCGGGGCGCGCCGAGCGCGTGGACGCGCTCGTGGCACTGCCGGACCACGGCGAAGACGGCGTCCCAGTCCCCCTCTATGACCGTGCCATAGGG
>Ga0180430_10004519_pt1 | contig 11727 bp, 8 predicted proteins | sample SS_ome_9_FD_132999 | JGI IMG/M metagenome (GOLD analysis project Ga0180430, IMG submission 132999) | Hypersaline lake sediment archaeal communities from the Salton Sea, California, USA - SS_1_S_2 metaG | ecosystem: Environmental > Aquatic > Non-marine Saline and Alkaline > Hypersaline > Sediment... | reverse complement strand
ATTCATATATTCGGTTCCCGGTGAAAGCATAGATGATTTTTACATTGATGCCACCCTGGCTGATGATTTCACTACCGGAATATTGAATGTACGGTGTCAAACATCATCAGGCAGTAAAATAAGGTATGAACTGCTTGATTCGATTGGGAATACCGTTTTGGATGAAGAAATTCCAGCCGGTACTGCATGTACATTCCAAATTGACGCTCCGGATTGCTGGAATGCGGAAACACCCAACCTTTATACGAGCATAGTTTCCCTTGACGGGAAAGACTACAGATCTTGTAAAACAGGTTTCAAGCGTGTTGATATAAAGGATGGTGTTTTCCTGATAAACGGAAAACCCGTGAAGATAAAGGGAGTCAACAGGCATGATACCCATTTTCTGACAGGTCACGCCATGGATAGGTCAACACTGTATGATGATGCCGTGCTGATGAAGCAGAACAATATCAATGCAGTCAGGACATCCCACTATCCAACTGACCCGTATTTTTTGGAACTCTGTGACGAAATGGGTCTTTATGTAATAAATGAAGCTGACCTGGAAGCCCATGGTTTCTATTATGATGACCCTGATTATGATGTTTCTGACAAGGAGGAGTGGCAACCCCATTTCATTGACAGAGCAAAGAGAATGGTACTTAGAGACAGGAATCATCCCAGTGTCATCATGTGGTCTCTTGGCAACGAGACAAGGTACGGCAGAAATCATCTTGCAATGATGGATGAAATAAGGAAATATTCCGGCAATATTCCGATTCATTATGAGAGAGCCGAAAACCGGGAAGGTCCCGATGTGGTCAGCATAATGTATCCTGAAATATCCAAGCTTATTGAAGAAGGAAACAAAGATGACAAAAGGCCTTACTTCCTGTGTGAATATGCACATGCCATGGGAAATGCTTCCGGTAATCTTAAGGAATACTGGGATACTTTCTATGAGTACCCTCGATTGATGGGAGGTTGTGTATGGGAATGGGTGGACCATTCCCAGCTGACCGTGGATGAAGACGGAGTCATGTTCAATGGGTACGGCGGAGATTTCGGAGATATCCCGAATGACGGTAATTTCTGCATGGACGGTCTCAACTATCCGGATCGTACACCTCACACATCACTGCTTGAACTGAAAAAAGTCATTGAACCGGTCAAGGTCAGAGCTTTAGGTGATTCTGCCATAAAAATATGGAATACGAATACTTTCAGGGCTCTTGATTATCTGGACTGCACGGTTGAACTAATTGAAAACGGATATACGGTTTCAGAAAGAAACCTTGACATTTCGGGAATCGGGCCGGGTATGGAAAAAGAGTTCCCTGTACCCTTCCCCATTAAGGATAAAAGTGAATGCTGCATGAACTTTGTTTTCACCCTAAGGGAATCCACTGCATATGCCATGCGCGGTCACAAGGTGTGTAAAAGTCAGATAGTCTTTGAACATGAAACATCCCTTGTGCCAATCAACTCAAGCGGCGAGATAGAAATGGAGGAAAACGGAAGATGGCTTTATGTTTACGGGGATGATTTCAGGATAGTATTCGATAGACTTGAATCCCGTCTTGCCGATTGGTTCCACAAGGGTGTTTCAGTCATTGATTCAGGCCCTGAACCCAATTTTTACAGAGCTCCGACAGACAATGACATGACCAGGATGAAAAAAGCATGGGAAGATCTGGGACTGAACCGGATGTTCGGACGGGTTGAGGATTTCACCGTATCATTAGTTGATGACAAAGCCCTCATACATACATCCGTAATTCAATCATGCAAAGGTCAGAAACCCCTGTTCAAGGTGGTTACCGATTATACAATCCATGGTGATGGAATCATGGATATAGTCACAGAGTTCAATCCATTAAGAAAGCCTGATTATATACCAAGAATAGGTTCAGCCATGAAGCTTCCGCTGGAATTCAGCAGGATGAACTGGTATGGTATGGGTCCTCATGAAAGTTACTGTGACCGACGGGAAAGCGTTCACCTTGGTGTCTACGAAAGCTCAGTCGAAGAACAGTTTGAACCCTATGAAAGACCACAGGAAACCGGAAACAAATTGGCTACCAGGTGGCTGTCTTTCTCAGATATACATGGATCCGGATTGATGATTATTGCTGAGAATCCAATATCTGCAAGTGCCCTATTGTTCACTGCAACTGAATTGGCTTCAAAGGCTCACCAGAAGGACCTGGTCCATGACGGCAGCATATGTGTAAATCTCGATGCAGCTCAAACAGGCATAGGAAATAACTCCTGCGGTCCGGAAACCCTGGAACAATACAGACTTTACCCGCGATACGAGAAAACCTCCCTTCGCTTCATACCCTTTCATCGCAGCGAAGCCTCCGAAGACGAATTGTATCGCCTCAACATCCGCAAAAACTAGTTTTTTGCGTTTCACCCTTCGGGTGAAGAGCAAAAATGCTGAAATTTGCTCTTCACCCGAAGGGTGTAGAGCAAAAAAATGGGAAGATTGCGAGAATGAAACAACCGCCGGATGTCCGGCGGTTGTGTGTGAATGCACCTAAATTGTGTTTGGTGCTGTTGGGGGTCTATTATTTCTGCATCTGCAGCATTTTGGTTTCATACACATATTACCCAATTACATTGGTTTTACAACAAAAAAAGCCTGTTTCATACAAAACAAGGCACAAAACCTACTGATTCAGTGTTAAAAAAGCAAACTTCAGATATATTTTTCCATATATATCAGAGTAAATTCATCTTTGAAGGGTTCCTCTTTGTATGAATCATACCCCATTTTTCTGTATAGATTAATGTTCTTGTAACTTTGTCCTCCGGTGAACAGCCACAATCTTTTGATATCCTCAGCATTTTCTTCTATAGATTTCATCAGCTTACTGCCAATGCCATTATTCTGAAAACCCTTTGAAACGCTTAATCTCTTTATCTCAGCTTCAGTGCCATCTTTAAGAAGTCTTATGCTGCCTAACAAAACTCCATCTGCCTCTGCTACGAGCACCGTAAGTCCCGGGTCATCCAAATTGATGTCATTGGCTTTCTCTACCATCGGTGGTATATCCCAGGCATCATACTTCCTGGCCTGAAACGCAAATGCTTCCTTCTGTATTTCAATTAGTCTTTCCAGGTCACCTAAATTGGCTTTCCTAATGACAATTTCCATATCAGTACAGCTCCAGCAAACTTTCTACTGAGTATTTGACAGTATAAGCATCAATCATCTCTACGTCCCTGCTTTTACTTTTGATTACCTTTTCAGCATCCTCTAGTCTCAGGAATCTGGCTTCAACCTCAACGGGATCTTCAATATCGAACAACTGTGCTTTGCCAATATCCCTTACTGCCTTTACTACGCCGTCATAAATCTCTCTTGCAACCCTCCTGGGATGTTTGAGCACTGCCAGATTTCTTCCAAGGGCTTCCTTTGTTATGACCGTACTTACCCAAGGCATGTCTTCGTTGATCTGTGCAACGAGTTTCGTGTCTCCGGCGATAAAGATCAACGGGGCTTTCAGAAGTCTTGCAGCACATGCCGCATCAATTTCAACTTCACCCATTGATTTTCCGTTCATCTTTATGTATTGATACGTTGTTGAACTGCATGTATGGGTAAGAATTCCTGCATAAGTATCTGCCTTCGGATGATATCCAATAAGCAAAACAGCATCAATTTCTTTGTCATATAGTCCCGGCCACCTGTGCTTTGCACCTACACCTGCAACTATATCCACCCTTTCATCAAGGTCATCATAATTCATATTAAGGCTTCCGTTATGATTGTCCCAGACATATACTTTTTCTGCCCCGGAATCATACAGAGCTTCTACCGCAGCATTTATTTCCTTTACCGCCTGCCTTGAGGCTGCCTGAAACTGCTTTGATGTATTTCCGAGACCTTCATTAGGATAACCTACAACACCGGCAATCCCTTCCATGTCACATGCTATTGCATATCTCATAATAACTCTCCCAAATATTTCCTATGATTCGATGCAGCATCATTTATCATTACTGCCTTGTTATAAACTACTAATCTGCTCACCTTGCTGCCCACTGTAATTTTACCATCTCCATTTACATGCCTGAGGTTCGGACTTATTCGTCCCCACCCATACTGCCTGTCATCACTTCCGTCACAGAATTCACCGTTTACAACAAAGCTTATGACCTTGGGTCCCCCGTCAATTATGATTGAAAAACAACACTTTCCATTGATATCAACCCTATCGCTTTTCCATGAACTAATGGAATTTCCATCGCTCATCACAATGTAGAATCGATTGTCATCCGTGAATTCAACCAGAATACCACTTCCGTCCTTCCCTCTTGAATCAGCAAGCATCTCCCATGCTCCGGGCGTTGAATCCAGTATAAAATCAAATGAAAATCCATTTCTGTTATCACCGGTACATGATGCCGGCCCCATATGTTCAAAATATAGAAATGGTTCAATTTCAGGCATATCGTGAATACCTGAACCACATTCCAGCATAATTGAATTATCTTCAATGCAATCCGTGTTTTTCCAGCTCATTATCCTATTTACAAAATCAGTATCAAGCTCATGGATTCTTGCAATATCTTTCTGAGTTTCCGTTAAATAGAATTTGCCCTCGTCCTCGATGAAATCCGGATAACTGATCCTTGTATAAGGATCATCATCATAAAGTACTATTTCCGGTTGTGACCATTCAATTATCTTACCGTTCTCACCGTTGATCTCATCACCTGCAAGGCACCAAACCGGATTTCTGTCATCATACCAGCATCCTCCGTGATTATGAAACCAGTATATGAATTTACCGTTCTTAAGTTTCCACGCAAAATTGGCAGCCCTCGGATTCTTTACGGGCATATACTGCGACGGTTCCCATGATTTCCCTTTGTCCCTGCTGTAGGAGTATGCCGGTCTTCCGTCGATTGTCCTGAATACAGTAAAGAATGATCCGTCGCTCAGGCTCGTATAACTGTGTTCTTCGGAAATGGGACCGCCGCCTTTCGGTGCCCTTATTCCAATATCACCTTCAGGGAGAGTTTCAAAGCTGAGCTTGCTTATATCCCTTTCCGTCATTATATTGTCACTTTTAACAAGCACACCTTCGCTCTTTGCAAAAGTACCGAATCCCATTTCACCGACCTTATGAATTGACAGGTAAGCAGTATCACCGTCAACCAAAGGTTTGCCTACATTCCAGAAAAACATCAGCTCACCTTTATATGGGTTCTCCAAATCCATCCTGAATTTTCGAATAGGTACTTCACCACGCTCATGGGACCAAGTTTTACCATGGTCATCACTGTATCTGAAAACGTAATGTCCCTGTGAATCAACCCTTTTACATATACCGTCCTTATAGTATGGTTCCGTTCCGATTATTTCACGTCGGTTTTCTATGTTGAAATTATAAAAACAATATATTCGTCCGAATGATGTCTTCAATAAAACTGAATAAGAGTTTTCGGGCAATCCCCTCTCTTCCATTCTTCCGAAGTCTGTCCAGGTTAATCCTTTATCAGTACTTCGCATTGTTTTTATATACTGTCCGGGCATTCCTTCACGCTGCTCACCGGTCGTAAGACAACAAACCCATGCCCCGTCGTCAGCTATTACTACATATGGCTGGTCAGAATAGTATTCCGATGGAATTTCCAGTCCGTTTCTAATATTTCGCCAATCCATTTTTTCTGTCAATCCTTCCATAAATATACGTTACTCCCATTCCGAGGAAACACACAGCTGCAACCAGCATATACCCCATTTGTATTGTAACACTCCTAACTACCCATCCGGTAAGAAATGGCCCTCCCAGGACTCCAAGTCCATAAATGGCCTGCAGATATCCCATGGCAGTGTCCTTCATACCGTTTTGGATATTTTTCATTCCCTGAGCCATCATTATCGGAAGTATGAATCCCATGAAAAAACCTACCAGTCCCTGCAGTACAAATAGATGTATTGCACCCATGGCAAAGGGAATGAGAATGAAAACAAATCCTGCTCCCAAAAAAGCAAAAACAACAGTCCGCTTGGGACCTATCACTCTCTTCATGAGCCTGCCGCTGAGAACGGCACTCAATACTCCCATTATGGTGAACAATGCAGTAAGAAGACCAATCAATGCATCATTTACTCCCATATCCCTGGCAATCACAGGCGTGAATGTATATGTTGTTGCGAAAACTGCGAATTGGAAGAAAACCATGATCAAGGAAGACATAAAAAGATCCCTGTCTTTGATGACCGAAAGTATTTTACTATTCTTATGACTTACCTTTTCTTCTGCTTTTATATCCAGAGGAAGATAAATCCATGGGATCAGGCAAAGCCCGGCAGCTATTCCTCCGGCCAGAAAAGCCCATCTTGCTCCCACATAATGGGCAATGACACCTCCCAGTACAATAGCTATGGTTCTTCCTATCTTGAAAGAAGCACTCATGTTTCCCATTGCGTGATGTGCGTCCATTTCCCTGAAGGTTTCAGTCATATATCCGGGAAGTACCAGACTTGCCGCAGCTCCTACCCCGGCTAATATCCTGAACAGCAGCAGGAATTGCGGTGTAGGTGACAAACCGAGTCCCAGACCGCTTACCATACAGAAAAATATCCCTGCCCCTATGAAATATTTTCTGTTCTGAATCTTGTCCGAAAGAAATCCAATGGGAAGCCTAATTATAATCTGAGCTATACCGTAGGAACCGGTTATAGCGCCTATCATAAGAGCATCTGCTCCAATTGATGCAGCATGATTGGACAGTACGGACCCGTATGAGTACAGCGAAAACCAGTACATTGCCGAAACAGTGTAGAAAATCCATAATGTCTTTTTTTGTATTTTGCTCATAAAACTCCCCCATTAATTATGAATATTAGCACAGACATAAAAAACCGACAATGCCAAACCGTGCATTATCGGTAAATCCCTGCTCATATTTTCATAATCCGGATCAGCTGTGACTTCCACTAATGAACTCAATGTTCTTGATCAAATAGTCAATGCCGGAGTAAATCGTCAGCAATACTGCAATTATCATGAGGGCATCATCAAGATACCACATGTCGATTATGTCATTGAGCATATAGGCTACGACTGCAACTATCTGCATCACTGTCTTGACCTTGCCCCAAATACTAGCGGCTACAATCTTCCCTTCCCCTGCAGCGACGGTTCTTATACCCATGACCATCAATTCCCTGGCTATGACTATGATTACTATCCAGACAGAAAGGTCAAACTTTACAATTAATACAAGAAGTGCCGATATGACAAGAAGCTTGTCCGCAATGGGATCCAGGAACTTGCCGAGATTCGTTACTTCGCCGCGCTTTCTGGCCAGATTCCCGTCAATGATATCCGTTATTCCTGCTGCAATGAAAAGAAAGATGGCAATATACGGTCCTGAATTCTCCATGAATCCTGCAAAACCGCCTGTCATCCAATCGGGTGCGGGAAGGGCAAAAAACAGGAACAGTGGTATAAGTATTATCCTCAGGAAGGTTATTTTATTCGGAAGTGTCATTCAAAGCTTCTCCAATAAAGTCGTATTCCCTGGCTTCCAGTATTCTGGCTTCTACCATATCTCCCGGTTCCAGGGGCTCGGATGATGCAATATAAACCAGACCGTCTATATCAGGTGCTTCACCATATGAGCGTCCCTCATAGAATATCCCGTCATCCGATACATTGGAAATGATTATATCATAAACTTTTCCAACACGTCTTTCATTTGATGTTCTTGATATGGCTGCCTGGGTCTCCATGAGAATATCCCTGCGTTCAGATGCAGTTTCCTTTTCAATTTTATCAGGAAGTTTGTAGGATGCAGCTCCGTCTTCATCGCAGTATGTGAATACGCCTATTCTGTCAAACTCCATATCCTTTACAAACTGATGGAGTATTTCAAAGTCATCCCTGGATTCACCCGGGAATCCTGTAATGAATGTTGTCCGGATAATCGCCTCAGGTATACGCTTCCTTATTTTGCCGATCAATTCCCTGTAGTAGGAATTTGTCCCCTTCCTTCCCATAAGCTTAAGGATTCTGTCTGATGCATGCTGCATAGGTATATCAAAATATGGAATCAGCCGGTCATTACAAGCTATGATTTCAATTAGATTGTCATCAATAAGCTCCGGGTAACAGTAAAGCATCCTTATCCACGCAGGCCCTCTGCCTTCAACCAGTTTTCCGAGCAGTTCCGATAAAGCCGGTTTGCCGTATAGATCCTTTCCATAGTTAGTTGTATCCTGTGCCACCAGTATTATTTCGTGCAGATCATGTTCATTCGTCAGATTGACTACCTCAGAAACAATGTTTTCTATGGTTCTGCTTCTCATCTTTCCTCTTATTGATGGTATCATGCAGTAAGTACACGTGTTGTCACACCCGTCTGATATCTTTATATATGCACTTTTGTCTCCGGAAGACAGTTTCCTCGGAAGTTCCAGAAAATCTATTGATTTCTTATCCCCTGTGATTACACCTCCGGTTTCCTCGGACAGAATTCTTCCGATATCGGGTATTGCATCAATTCCTATGCAAAGATCCACCTCAGGTAATTCGTCGATGATCTTTTCCCTGTACCTCTCAGTAAGGCATCCTGCAACTATCAGTTTCCTAAGATTGCCCTTCTTCTTAAGCTCAGCTAAATCCAGAATAGTATCTATGGCCTCCTGTACTGCAGGTTCAATGAATGCACATGTATTTACAACTGCAATATCAGCGCTTTTCACATCAGTTGTAAGTTCAAATCCTGAATCACCGGCAGCCGCAGCCAGTATTTCACTGTCTACGGTATTCTTTGGACATCCAAGTGATATTATAGCTACACGTTCCATAACTCCTCCGTTTCAGTCACTTCAGCTATTATATCCTTTTCAAAGCCCCTTGAAGCAAGGTATTTGACTATTTTCAGAATATCATCTTCCTTCTTCAATCTCTTTTCCATGAGGGAACGTGCTGTTTCCCTGTCGTCAATATTCATGTATTCAACTGCCTGTCCGGAAGTCTTGCTATCAATTCCCTGGCTCTCAAGCCATAAAACAAGTGATTTTGATGCCAGAGGCGATGTATTCATCTTTTTTCTGAGTTTCCTCAATGCCAGCTTATAATCATCCAGATAGCTGTCCTTTTCCAAATTATATAATGCTGTCTTCGCCTGGCTTTCATCAAATCCTTCGGCTTTTAGATATTCAAAAAGCCGACGTTCGGGTTTCAGTCCGGTTGCCAGCCTTTTTTTGCATAATATCTCAGCTTCCATCACTTTATCGCGGAATCTGATTTCCTCTATTTCTTCCTTACTTAATTCCTCAGCCTCATAAAGGTACCTGGTAAAATACAGTTCCTCAGAAACCTTTATCTCACTTCCATCCTCCAGGTATATCAGAAATCCGTCACTTAGCTCCGTTTTCTGTATTACCTTCATCCTTTACCTCGTTCAGTCCGTAGTGCTCACGCACCAACATTTCCGCTTCGGCCATGATTTCAGGATTTTCCTTCAAGAATCTCTTTGCATTTTCCCTGCCCTGTCCTATTCTTTGATCCTTGTAAGAGTACCATGATCCGCTTTTCTCAATTACATCTATCTCAGCCGCCATGTCCAAAATGCAGCCTTCCCTGGATATGCCCTCTCCGTACATTATGTCAAATTCAGCCTGTTTAAACGGCGGAGCAATCTTGTTCTTGGAAACCTTCACCCTGGTCCTTGACCCAAGTATATCCTGTCCGTCCTTTATTCTTTCTGCCCTTCTTACATCAAGCCTTATGGAGGAATAGAATTTGAGTGCCCTTCCACCCGGTGTTACTTCCGGATTACCGAACATTATGCCGACCTTTTCCCTAAGTTGATTTATAAAAACAGCAGTTGTCCTTGACTTGCTTACAACACCTGCAAGTTTTCTCAGTGCCTGTGACATAAGACGCGCCTGAAGACCCACATGTGTATCCCCCATCTCACCGTCAATCTCCGCCTTCGGAACCAACGCAGCAACGGAGTCTACAACTATAATATCTATTGCCCCGCTCCTGACAAGAGCTTCTGTTATTTCAAGAGCCTGTTCACCGGTGTCGGGCTGGGCAACAATCAAATCGTCGATATTGACTCCCAGTTTCCTGGCGTATTCAGGATCCAGTGCATGTTCAGCATCAACGAACGCAGCTTCACCTCCCATCTTCTGGGCTTCTGCAATCATGTGAAGTGATACGGTGGTCTTACCGGATGACTCAGGACCATATACCTCAACAATCCTACCTCTCGGAACTCCTCCTATACCAAGAGCTACGTCAAGTGAAAGTGCTCCTGTAGGAATACTTTCCACATGCATGTGTGCATTCTCTCCAAGCCTCATGACGGCCCCTTTTCCGAATTGTTTCTCTATCTGCAAAAGTGCCATATCCAGTGCTTTTTTCTTTTCCATATGAATTTCCTCCAATAAGAACATTTGTTCTATCCAAGTATATATGCTTGAATTGACCGTGTCAATGCCTATTATACATTATTACCATTATTTGTCAATTGTTTGACTTTTCCGAGAATCCCGTTCCAAATTTGCTTCATCTCATCTATACCCAGCATATATGCGATGAGCGCATAACCGGCCAGTCCAACTCCCACTTCTGCCAGAACCCATAGAATCTGCAATGATTTTGAAATACGGAAAATATCAGAACCAAATACCAACGGAAGAAACCACCTGTCCGCTGCAAGCACAATAAGTCCCATTGCCGCTGCTGCTATGAGAGTCCTGCCCAGAAAACCAGGTCTGTTTATGAACCTGAATCCATCTATACGCTTTCTGAAAAGCATAAGAAGTGTCAATGTTATGAATACAGTTGCAAATGAGTAAGCAAGAGCAACTCCTGCAGCTCCCAGGTCGGTAGTCCTGGTCATTGTATAAGCCAGCAGGAAGTTGACCATCATTCCTATGCTTCCGGCTACAAACGGGAGAAGGGAATTCTTGGTTGAATAATATGCCCTGTTCATGATTGTATTGACCGATTGCGTTACTACAGAAAAGCTGTAGAAAGTAAGCATAAGTGCCGTAAGGTTTACCGCAGACTCATCCAGGTTCCCCCAGTTGAAAAGCAGTTGTATTGTCGGCTTGCTTATTATTGCCAAAGCTGCGGCTGCAGGTATGGCAAGGAATAACACGAATCTTATTGCTGAATTGAGTTTTTCACCCAACTCCTCATACTTTCCAAAGGCATATAGTGCCGAAAGTGACGGCAGTATGGCAACACCCACGGCCTGGGCGATTATCCCAAGCGGCATCTGCCATGTTTTCCCTGCAACTTCCAGGGCACTGAGGCTGCCTTCATCAAAGAAGGTTGTATAATACTTTGAAATTATGAAGTTGACCTGCACGAATGCTGATGTCAGCAATGTAGGCACCGCCAACCTTACCATCTTATGGAAATCAGGATGTGTCATGTGCAGGGTGGGCCTGTAATTTCTTAGATATTTTACCGTAAATGAGAATTGAAGAATAAAATAAAGTATTGCACATATGACTATTCCCAATACTACCTTATCTGCACCGTAATTGGCTGCCTCGTCCGAATTACTCAGGAAAACTATGCTGAGAACCGTTGCAAGATTGTACGCACAAGGTCCGAAAGCGGCAACGACAAACTTAGAATAAGAGCTCAATATCCCATTGCAAAAACCAGAAAGCATCATGAAAAAGGAGATGGGCATCAGTATTCTTGTTAGTTTTACCGCAAGTGCCATTTTCTCCGGCGGCGCACT
>Ga0180430_10004518_pt1 | contig 11727 bp, 5 predicted proteins | sample SS_ome_9_FD_132999 | JGI IMG/M metagenome (GOLD analysis project Ga0180430, IMG submission 132999) | Hypersaline lake sediment archaeal communities from the Salton Sea, California, USA - SS_1_S_2 metaG | ecosystem: Environmental > Aquatic > Non-marine Saline and Alkaline > Hypersaline > Sediment... | reverse complement strand
TCCAGCGTCACGCCGCGGCCCGCTCGAAGGAAGGTCTCGAGACCGTCGTCTCTGAGCACAACGACTGGCTCGAAGGCAAGAACTTCCTCCTCGTCCCCTACCACATGATCGGCAAGGCGAGCATGGAGGAGGCCGTCCTCGGCGGCTATGTCCAACGCGTGCTCGAGATCCATCCCGAGGCCCCGATTCCCGGCGTGTACAAGGCGGAAGGCCTGTTCCAGAACGCCCAGCAGTACCGCAAGGACCTCGGAGACGAGCGCTTCTTCGAGCGGCTCAACCAGAGCGCTTCCTCATCTGGCGGAACCGGCGGCGGAGGCTGGGGAGAGCTCGAGGGGAGCTGGGACCCGCAGTCGTTCGAGGACGCCCTCACGGCCCACCCGGGCTCCGACGAGCGCAGCCGCCTGATCGGCGCCCTCGTCGAGGCGTTCTTCCCGGCCTACAAGGACGTCGCTCGGGGCAGCCAGGAGGCATTCGTCTCCCTCGACGACGGCCTCGCAATCATCAGCCGCCACGCGCAGTCACTCGGCTACGACGCGCTCGTCCTCTTTTTGGACGAGCTGATCCTCTGGCTCGCCACGCACGCCGCGGATCAGAGCTTCCTGAATGAGGAGGGCCCCAAGGTCTCGAAGCTGGTCGAGGCTGAGAGCGCGGATCGCCCAATCCCGATCGTGAGCTTCGTCGCCCGACAGCGTGACCTGAAGGATCTCGTCGGAGACGGGGTAACGGGCGCTCAACAGCTCGGGTTCGCGGAGGTCCTCCGCTGGTGGGAGGCTCGCTTCGACACCATTACGCTCGAAGACCGCAACCTGCCCGAGATCGCCGCCCGGCGCGTGCTCGTCCCCAAGAGCGAGGCTGCGCGCCAGCAGGTCGAGCGCTCCTGGGAGGAGACGCAGAAGATCCGCGAGAGCGTCTTCGACATTCTTCTGACGCCGAACGCGGACCGCTCCACGTTCCAGAAGATCTATCCCTTCAGCCCCGCGCTGATCGAGACCCTGATCGCGGTCTCGTCCGTCCTTCAGCGAGAGCGAACCGCCCTCAAGGTCATGGTCCAGCTCCTCGTGGACCAACGCGACACGCTCGAGCTCGGCCAGATCGTCCCCGTCGGCGACCTCTTCGACGTCGTCTCCCAGGGCGACGAGCCCTTCACGGAGGGGATGCGGATCCACTTCGAGAACGCCAAGAAGCTCTACCGCCAGAAGCTCCGGCCTATGCTCGAGCGCGAGCATGGAGTCACGGAGGCGGCCCTCGAAGCGCTGCCCTTCGACGACCCGAAGGCGCGCGCGTTTCGGACAGACGATCGTCTGATCAAGACGCTGCTTCTCGCGGCACTCGTCCCCGAGGTCGACGTCTTGAAAGGGCTCAACTCGGAGCGTCTCGCCGCCCTCAACCATGGAAGCGTTACTTCTCCGATCCCTGGCCGGGAACGTCAGGAGGTGCTGCGCCGGCTGCGCACCTGGGCCAGCCAGGTGGGCGAGATCAAGATCGGAGACGAGGCCGACCCTGTCGTCAACGTCCAGCTGACGGGCGTCGACACGGAAGCGATCCTCGAAAACGCAAAGAGCGCGGACAATCGCGGAAATCGCCTCCGCAAGATCCGGGAGCTCCTCTTCGATCAGCTCGGGATCGAGGACCAGAACGAGATCTTCGAGACGTTGATCTCCCACGAAGCTACCTGGCGTGGCACGCGCCGCGCCTTCCAGATCATCTTCGGAAACGTGCGGGAGCTGCCGACCGATTCCCTGGCGGCACGAAGCGACGCACGAAAGGTGATCCTCGACTTCCCCTTCGACGAACCGGGCCACAGCCCGACCGAGGACCTCACACGCCTGAGCGAGTTCCGCGCGAGCGAGAAGCCCTCCCGCACGCTCGTCTGGCTTCCGTCTTTCCTGAGCGAGAAGGCCCAGAAGGAGCTCGGGCTGCTCGTCCGGCTCGACGACATCCTGAAGAGCGACGACTCCTTCCGCCGGAACGCCAGCCACCTCTCGGACTTCGACCGTACCCAGGCCCGCGTGCTGCTCGACAACCAGCGGAACCAGCTGCGCCAGGCGATGATCCGCTACATCGAAGGGGCGTACGGCGTCGCCACGCCGGTCGAAGGTTCCGTCGACGAATCTCATAGCCCGGCGGACCACTTCCAGTCGCTCGACCCCTCCTATACACCCCAACCTCCGGTCGGGGCCAACCTCCGTGCCGCCTTCGACCATCTGCTCGCCCAGATGCTGGAGAGCCAGTTTCCGGCCCATCCCCAGTTCGGCGCGGAGCTCAAGAGCGCGAGTCTCCGCAAGGTCCAGGACGAGGTCGCGCGAGCGGTCCAGAGTCCAGACGCGCGGATCGCGATCGACCGCCCGATGCGCGGCCTCATGAACGAGATCGCCGTCCCCCTGCTGCTCGGAGAGATGGGCGAGACCCACTTCGTGCTCGGTCGCCACTGGTACGACCACTTCAATCGCGAAATCGGCGACACCGAGCGGACCGTCGGCCGGCTCCGGGAGGCGCTCGATCGGCCGAGCCCGATGGGCCTCACGCGGTCGGCGCAGGACCTGGTCATCATGTTGTACGCGGACCAGACGAATAGGTCTTTCGTTCTTCACGGCGGCCCGTATCGGCCGAAGCTCGACGACCTGCCCGATGAACTCGAGCTCCGGGAGCAGGATTTGCCGAGCGAGGACGTCTGGGAAGAGGCGCTCCAGCGTGCGGGAAAAATCTTCGGCCTGACCGTCTCGCCACTCCTGAACGCGAGCAACCTGAGCGACCTCGTGTCTCAGCTCGAAGAGCAGGTCCTTCCCCAGCTCGACGTCTGCCAGGCACTCAAGGATCGTCTGGATGCGGTTTGCGCCGACTTCAACGTGGACCTCGACACGGCGCCACGCGCGCAAACGGCCGACGCGGTGCTCGTGTTGATCCGCGAGCTCCGGACCGCTTCCGAGGACGACCGGGTCGACAAGCTCGTCTCGGCACGGATCGCGACATCGCTCGACGCGATGGCAACGAGCTTCCGAAAGGCCGGAGTCGTTCTCGCGGCGCTCGAGAGCGCGAAGTGGGAGCTCTTCGAGCACGCGGGCGCCTTGACGGATGAGCGGGCTGAGGCTTCCGCCGCCCATCGCGCCAGTCTGGTCGAAGCGCTCAGCCACGACGAGTACGCCATTTCGCTCGCAGAGCGACTGCGGAAGCTCGAAAGCGACGCGGCGCGGCTGCTCACTTCTTCTTCTGCGCCGACTTCGAAGACTCCGCCGAAGCCTCCGCAACCACCCGAGCCCGGAGAGGAAATCGTCGACAGCCAATCGCGATCCAGCCTCGCGGGCGCGGACGCTCGCGCCCTTCTCGAGGAGATCGCCGCCCGGCTGAATGAGGATGACGCGCTTCGTCTCGACGTGAACTGGACGATCAAGCGCGTGGAGAACAAGAACCGAGGAAGTCGCTAGCCGTGCCGACGACCACTCCGGCGCTGATCCGCGCGCAGGTGGCCGCCGTCCTTGCGAAGGCCGACTGCCCGGACGTGATCGGGATCAATACGACGGGTCCGGTCGAATTCGGGGATTCTCTGATCCTCGACGGCCGGACTCTTCCCGTCGCCTACTCAGACTCCGTTCTCGCGATTCGCGACTGGCTCGGCTCGGATGGGCATGACGAGAAGCCCCTCGTACTGCTCACCCCGCTGACCGAGATGGAGCTCGGGGCCGACGTCGTCGCCCGACTCGTCCACCGACATCTCTATTCGATCGAGCCCTGGCAGCTCGTAAAGCAGCGCTTCCAGGCGCGATGGGTCGATCCCCGCCTCGTCGAGCGCCACGGCTGGGTCGCGACGAAGCTGCTCGAGAGCGAGCCGGCTGGCGGGTATCCGCCGACGCCGAGCGGATTTCTTGAGGCGGAGATGGCGTGGCGATTCCTCTTCGAGTCGATGCTGGGTCTTCCCCAGGGTCTGCGCGACCCGGTCTCCCTGCTCGAGTGGTCGGTCGACGCCGAGCCCCAGACTCGATTGACTTCCCTCGAAGACTCGGAACGCGCCGATCTCGCCAGCGCCGTCGAGGAGACCGCTGGCGAACTCGCGCGCCGGATCTTCGACTGCATCGCCGAGGAACGAGGCGTGAGCGCCCTGGCCCTCGGCCTCGTCGCGCGTGTCCTGTTTGGCGAGAGCGCCCAGGGCGACGTGGACGCAGCCAAGGCGGCGGTCCGGCTCGAACGCTATGTCGGCGGGAGGCCCCTCCCGGACAAGCTTGCGGCGGACTGGGCCGAGGCCGCGGAGACCGTCGTCCGCCGCATCATCGACCGCGACGGCCTGCCCGCCGCGCGTCCGCTCTTAGACGAGGCCGACGCGCTCCTGCGAGACGAGCTGCACGCCGAGGGCTGCGCCCACCGCAGCGCGACCCTCCAACTTGGCTATGAGCAGCGCCTCGAGCGCTTCGCCACGGAGCTCGAGGCAACCGTTCACGACGGGACGACCGAGCTGAGCCCCGGCCTGTGGGATGCCTTGACGCGGGCGCAGGAGCACGTTCTCGCCGCGCCCGAAAGCCGTCGATCGCGACGCATGCGCATGGCGGTCCGGCTGGCGAGCTGGCTGACGGAACAGCGGAGCGCGTCGACGAATCGCGCCGGTTCCTTCTGGGAAGCGGCGTCCGACTACCGATGCGACGCCGGCTTCGCGGACTGGGCCCGCGCCGTCGTCTGGGACGGCGACGCTCACCCCGCTCTTTCGGCGGCCTACGCCCGCCTAAGCGAAGCCGTGACGAGCCAGCGCGAATCCTTCAACGAGCGCTTCGGGGCGCTTCTGGCGAACTGGACCTCGACGGGCTCCCATGACGAGCGCGTGATCCCGGTCGAGAACGTGCTCGACCGAATCGTGGCCCCGCTCGCGGCCGAGCAGCCCGTCCTGCTCGCTGTCATCGACGGCATGGGCATGGCCGTCTTCCGCGAGCTCGAGCGCGACCTCGTCGGCCAGGGATGGATCTCGCTCGCGCCCGAAGGCAACTCGTCGCTCCCTCCGGTTATCTCCGCCGTTCCGAGCGTGACCGAGGTCTCCCGCACGAGCCTTCTCTCGGGTCGCCTCACCTCAGGCAACCAGTCGCAGGAGGCCAAAGCCTTTCCGGAGCATCCTGGTATTCTGGGCGCCGGACAGCCCTCGAAGCCTCCTATCCTGTTCCACAAGGGCGACTTGACGCAGCCGGGACAGCCGGGGCTTTCGAAGTCAGTCGTCGAGGCGCTGACCGACCCGAAGCAACGCGTGGTCGGGGTCGTGGTCAACGCGATCGACGACCACCTCGCGAAGGGCGATCAGGTGGGCGCGCCCTGGTCCGTCGACAACATTCGGCCGCTCGACGGCGTGCTCAGCGCCGCGATTCAGGCGTATCGCCTCGTCATATTCGTAAGCGACCACGGGCACATCCACGACCATCACACCGAGCTTCTGCCCGGCGGCGAGGCCGAACGCTGGCGCCACGTCGACACGGAGCCTCGAGAGCCGCGTGCAGGCGAGTTGTTGATCGAAGGTCCGCGCGTCGTCCTCGGCAAGGATGGTCGGCTGATCGCGCCCTGGAGCGAACGAATTCGATTCACGTCGAAGAAGAACGGCTACCACGGCGGACTTTCGCCGCAGGAAGTCGTGATCCCGCTCGGCGTCTACTCGGCGCGGGGCGCGGTTCCGGAGGGTTGGATGGAGACCCCCCGCGAGCTGCCGAGCTGGTGGGAGCGTGAACTTCCCGCACCGGCCGCGAGCGACGCGCCCCCGACTACCCGACCGCCCGCGAAACGCAGAAAGTCGCAACCTAGTGCCGGCCAGGGCGACCTGTTTCGAGCGCCCGAGGAGCAGGTGGCTTCGCCGGAAGCCCCGGCCCCGACGGCCAGCTGGATCGACGAGCTCCTCGCGACGGAGCTCATGAGGGAGCAGCGAAACAAGTTCGCGCGCACTTCCTTGACGGACGATCGGATTGAGGCCGTCCTCCAATCGCTCGACGAGCGGGGCGGCAAGCTGACGCGAACCGCCCTCGCCAACCGGCTCGGCCTGCCGCTCATGCGAGTCGGTGGCGTGCTTTCTGCGCTTCGCCGCGTCCTCAACGTGGACGGCTATGCCGTCCTGTCCGTCGACGAGTCGTCCGATACCGTCGAGCTGAACCGTGACCTCCTAGGCGTGCAGTTCGGACTCTCCAGCCAGGGAACCTCGTGATCAGCCCCAAGCGACGCAAGGAAATCATCGACGCTCTGCGCCGCGGGACCGTGCCGCAGCAGAGCCTCGACGCATTCGCGGTCGGTCTCGAACCATTCGAGGGCGCGCTCGGCGAGGAGCTCGCTTCGGTGTCGAGCGGGGCGGGCGTTTTCAAGGCGGTCCGCGGCGAATACGGAAGTGGCAAGACGTTCTTCGCGCGCTGGATCCAGGAGCGCGCCAAGCGCGACGGTTTCGCGACCGCCGAAGTCCAGATCTCGGAAACCGAAACCCCGCTCCATCGACTCGAGACCGTCTATCGGCGTCTGATCGAGCGACTCTCGACGAGCGATACCCATCAGGGCGCCCTCCGCGGGATCCTCGACGCCTGGTTCTACGCCCTCGAAGAAGACGTTCTCGCCGAAGGCGGCGTCGACGAATCGGACGAAGCCGCCCTCCTGGCCCGAACGGGCGAGCTGATGGAGCAGCGCCTCGCCGCGATCAACCGTCATGCGCCGGCCTTCGCGACGGCCCTGCGGGCCTACCGCAAAGCGACGGCCGAGGGTGAGAACGCCATCGCGGACGGTATCCTCGCGTGGCTCTCTGGCGAGCCGAGCGTAGGCATGGCCGCGAAGCGCTATGCCGGCGTGAAGGGCGACATCGACCACTTCGGCGCACTCAGCTTCCTCCAGGGACTCCTCGTCATCCTGAAGGACTCGGGCTTTTCGGGCCTCCTTCTCGTCCTCGATGAGGTCGAGACCCTCCAGCGCGTTCGAAGCGACGTGCGCGAGAAGAGCCTCAACGCCCTGCGACAGTTGCTCGACGAGGTCGACTCCGGCCGCTTCCCCGGTCTGTACGTTCTCATCACAGGGACGCCGGCCTTCTTCGAAGGCCCGCAGGGCATCCGGCGGCTCGCCCCGCTCGCCCAACGCCTCGACGTCGATTTTCAGACCGACCCGCGCTTCGACAACCCGCGCGCCGTCCAGATACGGCTCACCGCCTTTGACCAGGCTCGCCTCGAGGAAGTCGGCCGAAAGATCCGTGATCTCTACGCAGAAGACGCCAAGGACCCAAGTCGTATTTCGACTCTGGCCGACGACGCCTACATCGCGGACCTCGTCGCCGCCGTCGCCGGCCACCTCGGCGGCAAGGTCGGCATCGCCCCTCGGCTCTTCCTGCGAAAGCTCGTCGGCGAGGTCCTCGATCGAATCGATCTTCATTCCGACTTCGACCCGCGCCGAGACTACGCGCTGACGATCACCGACCACGAGCTGAGCGACGCCGAACGCCACGCCGCCGCCAGCGCGGACGACGTCGAGCTCGAGCTGTGACGGGGTTCGACGCCCTTCACCCCGCGATCCAGCACCACATCGTAAACTCGCTGGGCTGGCGGAGCCTACGGCCGCTACAGGAACAGGCCGTCGACCCGATCCTGCGCGGTGAGCACGCGATCCTGCTGGCCCCCACCGCGGGTGGAAAGACTGAAGCCGCGATCTTCCCCATCCTCTCGCGGATGCTCAGCGAGGACTGGACAGGACTGAGCGTCCTGTACGTCTGCCCCATCAAGGCGCTCCTCAACAACCTCGAGCCACGGCTCCGCGAGTACGCCGAGCTCGTCGGACGCCGCGTCGCCCTCTGGCACGGCGACGTCGGTCCGACCCAGCGCAAGCGAATCGTCGAGGACCCGCCCGACCTCCTTCTCACGACGCCCGAGTCGATCGAGGTCATGCTGACGTCGACGAAGACCGACCACCGGCGCCTCCTCAGCGGCATCATGACGCTGATCGTCGACGAGACGCACGCCTTCGCCGGCGATGATCGGGGTTGGCACCTGCTTGCGGTCACCGAGCGCGTCACGAAGCTCGTCGGCCGGGACATTCAACGGCTTGGACTTTCCGCCACGGTCGGCAATGCCCCGGAGCTGCTCGATTGGCTTGCCGGCTCGAGCGAAGCCGCTCGGTCGGTCGTCGCGCCCAACGACGCTTCGCCCCTCCCCGTCACCGATACCGCCGAAATCACGCTCGACTTCGTCGGCACACTCGAGAACGCCGCGACTGTCATCGCGCAGCTCCATCGCGGCGAGAAGCGGCTCGTCTTCTGCGACAGCCGATCACGGGTCGAATCTCTCGCCGCTCTCCTTCGGCAGCGCGACGTCAACACCTTCGTCTCCCACTCCTCCCTCAGCCTCGACGAGCGCCGCCAGGCCGAGGCGGCCTTCGCCGAGGGCCGCGACGCCGTGATTGTCGCGACGAGCACGCTCGAGCTCGGAATCGATGTCGGCGACCTCGATCGCGTCATCCAGATCGACTCCCCGCCCACCGTCGCCTCATTCCTCCAGCGGCTCGGCCGCACCGGACGCCGCGCGGGAACGACCCGCAACTGCCTCTTCCTTACGACGACAGACCACGCGTTTCTGCAGGCCTGCGGGCTGCTCCAGCTTTGGTCGGAGGGGTTCGTCGAGCCCGTCACCCCTCCCCCCCTGCCCTACCACGTCCTGGCACAGCAGATCATGGCGCTCGTCCTCCAGGAGGGTGGAATCAGCCGGCACTCATGGAAGGACTGGATCGGCGGAATGCCGGCCTTCGACGCCATCCCCGACGAAGACTCCGAAGCCATCCTCAATCACATGCTCTCGGCCGGAATTCTGTTCGAGGAGAGCGGCGTCCTGTCGTTCGGCCTCCAGGGCGAGCAGAGCTTCGGCCATCGTCACTTCATGGAGCTGATGACGGTCTTCACGAGCGACCCGCTCTTCGCCGTCCGCCACGGCCGGGTAGACCTTGGCTTCATCCACCCCATGTCGTTCACCGTGCGCGGCGAAGCTCAGCCTGTCGTCCTGCTCGCCGGCCGAAGCTGGCGCGTCACCCACGTGAACTGGCGAGACCGCGTCGCCTTCGTCGAGCCGACCGAGGCGCGGGGACGATCTCAGTGGCTGGGATCGAGCCAGCCGCTTCATTTCGAGCTGTGCCGCGCGATTCGGCGGGTCCTCACACGAGGGGAGCTCCCGATCAAGCTGACCGCGCGGGGACAACGTGCGCTCGAAGAGGCGGTTGAGCAGACGCCGTGGATCGACGATGACAGCACGGCAATCGTACGGGCGCCGGATGGATCTCTCGATTGGTGGACCTTCGCCGGGCTGGCGGCGAACGCCACGCTGGGCGAGGCGTTGGGCGCACTCCATCGATCTGGTGCTCGGGGTCAGAATCTGACCGTGCCGCTTTGGGATCACGTCACATGGGATTCGATCCAGGCGCGGCTAGCCGAGCTTGACCGACACGAGCTTGCTCGTTCCGTCATCATTACCGATGAGGCACTGGAAGGACTGAAGTTCGCGAGCTGCCTGCCAGCTGAGCTGGCGGTCGCGTCGCTTGCTCAGCGTATCGCGGATCCGAGCGCGATCGAGGCCTGCGTTGAGGACTCAGTCCGCTTCGTCAACTTGTAGATCAGGTCCGTTCTGTATCAGCCTGGCGCTGCTGCCTCACACGTCGAACGACTCGTCCTCGTCGCAGACGTCGACGGACACCGTCGCGTCTGTCTCTGCAGTCGCATCTCGAATCGCCTCTTCTCGAGAGGGACAAATGCGGAGCCCCGCGTCGCCCACTACCAGAAAGACTCCGTGATAGTCGAACGCGGTCACGTACCCTGCGCCGGCGCCGGGCCCTCCGCTATCCCAATACTGCTCCGCGAGCATGTCCCCTTGCTCCCTAATACGCTCGAACTGCGTCTCGTGCCGCCATCCGTCGATCACGCTGAGCAGGTACTGAAGCGTCTCCCGGGTTTCCTCGAATCGTTCTCCCTTCGCCCCAGAAGTCTCATCCATGTAGAGCTTTCGGTTCACCTCCAGCATCACGGACATCACCGAGGCCTTCTTCCGATAGTGCTTCTCCGGAACGATGGAACCAGAGAACGGTTCGTTGACGAGTACCGACCAGCCTCTCATGTCCGCCTCGTCAGCGAGCAGCTCAACAAGCTCGTCCGGCGTGTGATAACCGTCGGTCCCAATGCAAAGATCCGGTCGAGCGGCGTCCGATTCGTCCTCGTATCGCAGCCTCACGTCCGGGAAGCTGTGACAGTCCACAACGATGCACTCCGCCTGCCTTGCCAATGTCTCATCAACCCTGCGCTCAAGAGCCGCGTGGTGAGGCGTGTAGAAGCGCGCGATCAGTGCGCGGCGAACCTCCGCGTCAAGAGGCGCTCGAAGAGGCTCGCCCTGCGATGTACGCGAATAGACCACCCCCATCCCGCGCGCAGCCATCGGCTCGCTGGCATCATCGAGAAACCGCTCTGGATCCACCACGAGGCGACTGACTGGGAAAGTTACCGAGAAGGAAGACTCTGACTCGAACAGCTCGTCCGTGTAGGCGTCGGTCATCCGGCAGATTTCTAGTTCCAGCTCGTCATCAGATAACAAGATCTGACGACGAAGGTCGCCGGGGATCAGTTTCGAGGAATGGGGAATATGAAGGACTACTGCGGACATGACTGCGGTCGACGCCTCAAGTGGCTTGGCAAGACCAGAGGTCGCGTTCGCGGCTGCTACCTCAAATGAGTTGGGCGCCGATAATCCAGCTGGCGACCAAATTCTCAAGCAGACCTAGCTGAGCCTCGCCTCGATGCTCCGAAGCAACAGCGTCAGCGCATGCCGATTACCAGATGCTTACCAGAATCGGCACAATGGCCAAACGAAGACCAAGAATAACCCCAAAAACGAAGTGCTTCGCGCATTGATCATACTGAACACCGCGATTGCTGGTCGCGGTGCTTCGCGCGCGACACCCGCGCCTATCAACTCAGGTTCACGCCTTCTGCGCCTCGCATGTGCCTCGCAGCAGCTGACGCGCGCTCGGCGTTGATACGCCCCGGAAAGGAAAACGACTGGACCGCAGCTACTCGTCAACCGGCGGAATTATATCTTGGTCGACAAGAAACGGCTCAGTGCGTAGCCAAAAGACCTGAAGCAATCCGCACGCCGTAGCGACTGAGAGCTTCCTTGCCTTGTCTACTCGGTCCTCAGACACGACTGTCACCGCCTGACCCGAATCGCGAAGATGCGTTGCTAGCGCCAAGATATGTGGGTCGGCCGGGTCCGCCCCCTTGGCTTTGTCCCATTCACAGATTCGGCGAATCTGCTGGTGAGCGAGCACTTCGGTCACCTCTCCGAAAAGATGACCGAACCGACAAGCCTGCTTCTTGTGTTCGCGAGCCCAGTGAAAAGGCCGGTACTCCGGGTCGTCATGACCACGCTCCTCGAGTTCGTCAACTACCTGGCTTGGAAACACGATCAGGTCAGCTTCGAGCATTGAAGTGAGTTGCTCGAAGACTTCGACCTCGCCCTTCTTGCCGACACGAGGGATTTGCCGGACCCAGCTAAGCGCGCACGTGTCGAGGATCCAGATCATGCGCCTTAACTCTGCGACTAGCCAACGTCCAGGTAGGAGTCGAGGTCTCTTCCTGAGACTCGGAGATGGCTCAACGCATCGTCCCGAGTGATTACGTCCTCGGCGACTGCGCGGACGATGGAACGAGTCACGCCTACGCCGTACTCGTCCCGTCTGATCTGGCCGCGCTTGCGGCCCTCAGCGGCCCCTCCCCCACCC
>Ga0180430_10004517_pt1 | contig 11729 bp, 9 predicted proteins | sample SS_ome_9_FD_132999 | JGI IMG/M metagenome (GOLD analysis project Ga0180430, IMG submission 132999) | Hypersaline lake sediment archaeal communities from the Salton Sea, California, USA - SS_1_S_2 metaG | ecosystem: Environmental > Aquatic > Non-marine Saline and Alkaline > Hypersaline > Sediment... | reverse complement strand
GTGCGTCCAGGCCGGTGTAGGCCGTCAACGCCGGCGGCATGCTCCGGGTGAGACACGGATCCACCAGGGACACGGCGGGGCAGATCAGGGTGCTGCCGATCGAATCTTTGATGGGAATCTCCGAGCGGGTGTCGGTGATCACGGCCCAGATCGTCACTTCGCTGCCGGTTCCGGCGGTCGTGGGAATGGCGATCAACGGCAGGCCCGGCTTCTGCATTTTTTCATAGCCGAAATAGTCGTGCACCGCCCCCCCGTTTACCACGAGCATGCTGATGGCCTTGGCGGCGTCCATCACACTGCCGCCGCCCACGGCGATGACCAGATCCGATTTCTTCTGACGCGCTGTTTCCGCTCCGCTGGTGACGTTCTGATCAGTGGGGTTGGAGGCGATGTCCGCAAAGACATCCACGCTGGTGAAGGCATCGGCCAGCTGTTCTTCGACCTGCCGCAGCAGGCCGGAATCGATAATGCCGGCATCGCAGACGATCAGCGGCCGCCGGGCTTCAAAGCGCCGGACCTCCTCTTTCAGAAGATCGAGCTTGCCGCGGCCGTATTCAATGCGGGCCGGAGAAGAAAAACGGAAAGCGTTCAACATGGTGAATACTCCATTTCATATTTGATTTCAGTGGTTTGATGGCGGACCATCCGGCGTTTTTCTGTTCAGCAACGCGCCCAGACGCCGCAAAGGACCCGGCCGGTCATCGGGAAAGAGAAAACCGGTGATGCCCTGGGGAACGAATATCACCAGCAGTACGACAAGAGCACCGAAAACGACGTTGCGGTAGGTTTCCAGCGGCCGCAGCCATTCGCTTAAAAACACCGCGATAAATGCGCCGATCAGGGCGCCCGGAAAGCGGCCCAAACCGCCCAGAACCAGCATCACCATCAAAATCAGAAACAGATCAAGCCCCAGAAGCCGGGTGGACAGCATGCCCACGTAGTGGGCGTAAACCGCGCCGATCAGACCGGTCAGAAAGGAAGACAGGCCGAACACCATGAGCTTGTATTTGAAATCGTTGATGCCGATGGCCCTGGCAAAGGTTTCCGAGTCCCGCAGCGCCACAAAGGCCAGTCCCCAGTTGGAATGGATAATAAAGTAGATGATCAGCAGGCAAAAAAAGGATATGCTCAGGACCACATAAAACCAGGGTACCAGCTCCATGGCATTGAACGTGTAGCCGAAGAGCGTGAGCGAAGGGATGCTCAAAATCCCCTGCGGCCCGCCGGTGCCGATGGCCCGGCCGGCTTCGCTGCGCAGAAAGGGTTCCAGAATCATGTGCACCGCAAACGTCACCAGGGCGACATAGGAGCCTTTCAGGCGCAGGCAGGGCAGCCCCACCAAAACCCCGATGCCGCCGGTCAGAACGCCGCCCAGGAGGATGCCGAACCAGGGGGAAATGCCGAAGGTGCGGGTGACGATGGCCGATGTGTAGGCGCCGATGACGTAAAAGGCCACCTGACCAAAGGTGAAAATGCCGGCGAATCCCATGATCAGATCCCAGGAGGCCGCCACCACCCCCCAGATCAGGCACAGGATCAGGATATTCATGACATCGGGCAGGCCGTGCAGAAAAACGGGGCAGATGCCGATGCATACATACAAAACCATCAGAATGCGCAGATCTTGACGAGACGTCATCATCAACCCCATGTACCGAAAAGGCCCTGCGGCCGGATAATCAGGGTGACCAGCAGCACCGCAAACCAGGCGAACATGGTCCAGGTGAATCCCAGCTGCCAGCCGACCAGGGCCTCGACGATGCCCAGAATAAAAGCCGCATACAGGCTGCCTTTGATGCTGCCCATGCCGCCGAAGGCGGTGATCACCCAGGCTTTCACCAGGATGACCCACCCGCCGAAGGGAGACACGAAATACTTGGGCGCCAGCAGAATGCCGGCGGTTCCCACCAGTACCGCTGAAATGGCGAAGGTCAACGCAAAAATGCGATCCTTGGCCACGCCGACAATCTGGGCGCCGGTCATGTTCTGCGCCACGGCGCGCACCGCCATGCCCAGCGTGTTTTTCCCCAGAAAAAGCATGAACCCGATCATGATGCCGAAGGCGACCAAAAAAATGGTGATGTCCTGGACGGCGATGACGATGCCGCCGGCCGTGATGTCGCCCTCCACCAAAAGCGGCAGCGATTTGACAAAGGGACCGAAAACAGCCTGATAAAAGTTGTCCAGAAACAGGGCCAGCCCCAGCGTCACCATCACCGCCATCATTTCCCAGTCGGCGCGTTGGCGCAGGGGCTTGATCATGAGCTGTTCGGTCAACCAGCCGGCCAGAAACAGCAGCGGGATCACAACCACAAACACCAGGGGATAGCCCAGCTTGGCACCGAACACCACCCAGGCGAAATAACCGCCCATGCTGTAAAATGAACCGTAGGCGAAATTGAACACCTTGGTGACGCCGTAGACCAGGGCCATGCCGACCGCCATCACGGCATAGACCGATCCGTTGGTGATGCCGCTGATCAGGACTTCAATGAACTCGCGCCCCATGCTTCATCCTTTCGCTATACGCCCAGAAAGGCCTCTTTGATGTCCGGATTGTTCAAGGCCTCGTCCCGGCTGCCGTCGAAAACGAGTTCGCCTTCTTCCATCAGATAGATGCGGTCCGCGATATCGACCAGCTGCGGGATATTGGATTCGACCAGCAGAATGCCGATGCCGGTCCGGTGAATCTCCTTGATCTTGTTGAGCACCTCCAGCCGCAATATCGGCGCCAGGCCCAGGGACGGTTCATCGATGGCCAGAAAAGCGGCGTCGGACATGAGACCCCGTGCAATGGCCAGCATGCGGGCTTCGCCGCCGCTCAAATTCGAGGCAAAGCGTTTTTTCATGCCGGCCAGTTTGGGGAACAGATCAAACACGTACTCCAGGTTGCGTGCCCGCCGGGGGCGGGCACGGCGGTTGTAGCCGCCCATTTTGAGATTTTCCAGCACCGTCATTTCCGGGAACAGTTCGCGGTCTTCGGCGATGTAGGTGACGCCCATTTCAACGATCTTTTCCGAAGGCAGGCGCGTAATGTCCCGCCCCTTGAAGCGGATGGCGCCGGCTGTCGGCTTGATCAGGCCGCAGATGGTTTTCAAAAGGGTGCTCTTGCCGTGGCCGTTGGGACCCAGCACGATTTTCATTTCACCCTCTTCGACCGAGAGCGAGACCTTTTTCAGCACCTGAAATTCACCGTAGCAGGCATCGATTCGATCCACTTCAAGCATGGCCGTCTCCCAGGTAGCACTCGATGACCTTCTGGTTGCGGGCCACGGCCGACGGGGCCCCGAGACAGATCATCCGGCCGTTTTCCAGAATCAGCAGGCGCCGCGACAGTTCGGTCAGCACTTTCATGAAATGTTCGATAATGATGATTGTCAATCCCAGCTCCTGGTTGATCCGCTTGAACAGCGCCACCGTCTCCGTGGTTTCCCCCGGGCTGAGCCCGGCGATGGGTTCATCCAGCAGCAGCAGTCTGGGCTGCGTCGCCAGGGCGGCGGCGATCATGGTGCGCTTTTTGTCCAGCAGCTTGAGATTGGCGGCGGCGGTGTGCTCCCGGCCCTTCAACCCGGAGAATTCGATAACTTTTTCGATCGTCTGCATACTGTTTTCACGCTGCCGCGGATTGCCGAAGTGGGCCGCGGCCCGGATGTTGTCGTATACCGTCAGCGACAAAAACAGCTGCGGGATCTGAAACGTGCGCGCGATTCCCCGGTGGCAGATGCGATAGGCGCTCTTGCCGCTGATCCGGCGCCCGTCGAAAACAATGTCGCCGTCATACGGGTACACCCCGGTAATCAGGTTGAAGAGGGTGGTCTTGCCGGACCCGTTGGGCCCGGCGATACCGAACACCTCGCCGGCTTCGACCGCAAAACTGAGATCATCCACCGCCGTCAGCTGGCCGAAGCGCTTGGTCACATTGCGGCATTCCAGCAGCATCATTTGATCCAGGGCGGGGTCTGAAATTTAAAATCCATGTAGGGCCTTAGTTCATCCAGGGTGTCGCCGGTCAGAAACAGGGTCACCATCTTTCCGTTCTGAATCTGGATCCAGTTGACAGGCCAGACCGTGTTGGGAATTTTGTGATCATCGTCAAACCACACGTAGCGCCCTTCCAGCGTCTTGAACTTGTGTTCGTCCAGGTATTTGTTGATGGCCTTGTAGTCGTCGACTTTGCCCACCTGGCGCACGGCTTCGGCCCAGATCATCACGCCGGTGTAGACGGCGAAAGAGCCGGCGGCCGGCTCTGCCTCATAGCGCTGGCGGAAGCGCTCCACCCAGGCAGCGGATTCCGGCGTCGGCGCGGGTTCGGGAATCATGATTGACTCCATGATGAGACCGTTGGCTTCCTGTCCCAGATTGGGCAGAAAATCCGGCAGGGTGCCGCCGTAGCCGAAGCTGACAATGGAAGGCGTGGGGTCTTTGAGAAACTGGCGGAAAAAGGTGATCAGGTCCGGTGAACTGACGATTTCAAGATGAATAAACGCCGGCTGGATGGCCCTGATTTTGGTCAGAATCGGACCCCATTCCCGCGTGCCGTAGGGCACCACCTCGGACAGGGCGATTTTCCAGTCTCTTTTTTCCGCCCCTTCCTTGATACCCTTGCCGATCTCAAGCCCCCAGGAGTCGTCGGTGGTGATCAGGGCGATTTTTTTGTTGGGATAGGAATAATCAATGGCTTCCAGAAAGGTGGTGGTGGCCAGTCCGGCCCCTTTTTCGGTGGCGTTCAGCATAAACCAGTTGAAGTACCGCTCAGGGTTTTCGCGGTAGACCGCCACCGCATTGATGGACGCATCCCACACAAAGGTGGGCACATCGTACTTGCCATAGGCGCGCACATCCTGACCCCAGCCGGCCCAGCCGGCGTGGATGGCGGCCACGCGCTCCTTGCGCACCAGCTGGTCGGCTGCCTGCATGACGCGTTCGGGCGAAAAATCCTGGGTGTCGAATTTCACGATTTCAAGACTTTTCCCCAAGAGTCCGCCTTGCTGATTGAGTTCGTCCACGGCCATCTCGATGCCGCGCAGATAACCGAGGCCGTCCCCGGCATAAGGACCGGTCAAACTTAAGGGGGCGCCCACCTTGATCGGTTTGGCGGCCCAGACGGCGGTAAAGGAACCAAAAACCAGCACCAACATCACGATGAGCACCATGTTTCTTTTCATAACCCGTTCTCCTTTCGTTGTGACTGAAACCATACAGCCGTTTCGAGATGGGTATCCAATTTCCATGCCACACTGAATGTTATTTATTTAAAATAAAATATTTAGAATATTTAGGGCGTTAACCAGCGTCATCCCCTGCTGGACGCGATTTTTCGTGCAGCGGGTGTCAACAGCATTACAAATGTGTAAATACAGAAGTGTAAAACTTCCGGCCGGGCGGTCTGTTGTTGATTGGTTGGATTGGTTGAATTGGTTGGATGGGTTGGATGGGTTGAATTGGTTGGATTGGTTGGATGGGAAAAACCACATCCGGCCCTCATGTCGGAATAACGATTCCTCGAAAAGCGAATCCAGTATCGCCCGCTTGGACTTTTGAACCCTTCACAGAATTTTGCATTGTTTTCTTTAAAAAATATAAATTTGCATGCCCGTTTGTTAAAGCGGACTCCCTTCGCGCAGCAACAAACGCCGATTCATGTTCAACTGTCGGCGACCGCATGAAAATTTCGAAGTTTCAGACAAACTAAGGGCTGTTTCCTGACAACTCCGGACGATCGCGGCCGGCGGCCGGCGGTTGCCCGGCGCCGGACCGCGGCGGACGCAGGCCGTATGCCTGGATTTTACTGTAAAGCGTCGGTCGGCTCATTCCCAGAATGCGGGCGGTTTTGGCTTTGTTCCAGTCCGTTTTCTCAAGCGCGTTCAAAAGCGTTTGGCGTTCGTCCACGCCGCCGCCGACGGCGGTCGGCGGCGGCGGTTTCAATCCATGATCGCGGATGTCCGGTGGCAGGTGCTGCTTGCGGACAACAGATTCATGGCACAAAATAAACGCGTGCTCCATTGCGTTTTCAAGTTCGCGGATGTTTCCCGGCCAGTCATAGGTCATGAAGGTGTCCATGACATTGTCCGCGACCGCGGTGATGTCTTTTTTGAGACGGCGGCGCAATCGACGGCAGATATGCGCCGTCAACAGCGGAATGTCCTCCCGTCGCTCCCGCAGCGCCGGCAGATGAAGTTCGACCACGTTCAATCGATAGTACAGGTCGCTGCGAAAGGTTCCCTTTTGAACAAGCTGTTTCAGGTCCGTGTTGGTCGCGGCCAGGATGCGCACGTCGACATGAATGGATGTCGAATCGCCGACTCTTTCGAAGGCCTTTTCCTGCAGCACTCTCAGCAGCCGCTGCTGGATGCGGGAGGAAACATCGCCGATCTCATCCAGAAAAATGGTGCCCCTGTGCGCCATTTGAAAGCGGCCCACGCGGTCATCCACCGCGCCCGTGAAAGCCCCCTTGCGGTGGCCGAACAGTTCGCTTTCCAACAGGTCCTCGGCCAGGGCACTGCAGTTGACGGTGATCAGCGGGCGCTCCCGGCGGCTGCCGCTGTAATGAATGGCCTTGCCGATCAGCTCCTTGCCGGTGCCGCTTTCGCCGGTAATGAGAACGGTGGTGTCGAACCCGGACAACTCTTCGATTAAATGAAAAATGTCCTGCATGGGCCGGCTGCGGCCGATAATGTTGGCAAAACGATACCGCTCCTTCAACTCCCGCTCCAGCAGGTTCAAGCGGGTGATGTCCCGCGCCACCAGAATCGCCCCCAGCGACCGCCGCCGGTAGTCATAAAGGGGTGCGCAATTGACGCGTACAATCTGACCGGGGCGGTCCCTGTGGTTGCAGGCCAGCTGTCGATCATTCACGCTTTCACCGCTGGAAAGGGACTGCTGCAGCAGCGCCATGCACGCCCGGCTGCAGACAAACGGCAGCTTTTCCAACCGCCGGCCGACAATCGCACGGGAAGCAAGGCCGCAGATGGCGGCCGCCGCCTGATTGGCCTGCGTCACCGTTTTCTGGTCATCGATGGTGATAATGACGTCGCTCAGCGTGCTGAGGATGGCTTCCTGGTTGCGGCGGTAGCGTTCGTTCTGGTCTTCCAGCGCCTTGCGCTGCAGGGCGTGCTGGACAACTCTGACCAGATCGGCGCGCCGCACGGGCTTGATCAGATAGTCAAAGGCGCCCCGGCGCACCGCTTCCGCGGACGTGTCGATGTCCGGCGCGCCGGTGATCATGATCACCGGACAGAAGGGCTGCGCGTTCCGGACCTCACGGAGGATCTCCATGCCCGAGTGGTCCTTTAAAATGATATCCACAATCACGGCGTCCAGGGATTTGTCGCCGATGCGCTCCATGGCCGCCGCATACGTCCCGGCCGTCCATACGCGGCATCCGATCTCTTGCAAAAAAGCACTGAAGTTGATGCGGATGCTTTCTTCGTCGTCTACAATCAAAATAGCGGGCTGCATGGCGGCTCCGGTGGGAAGGCGGTCCTTATGATTCAACCGGCAGATCGATCGTCACCCGGGTGTATGCTCCTTCTTCACTGTCAAATGTCATCCGCCCCCCATGGCTGGAAATGATGCCGTGGCTGATGCTCAACCCCAGGCCGGTGCCCTCCCCTTTGGGTTTGGTGGAAAAAAAGGGCAGGCAGATTTTTTCCAGCAGGGGTTTGCTGATGCCGCCGCCGTTGTCATGAAATTCGATGCGCACAAAGCGGCGGCCGTTTTCATTGACCGCCCCGCCGCGTATGGAAAGGTGCTTGCCGCGGTCCTGCGCCCCGGTGCCGTTCCGCCGCAGGGCATAGCGGGCGTTGCTGATGACGTTGAGAAATACCTGCTGTATCTCCTGCGGCCGCACCTTGACCTGCGGCAGACGCGCCGCCAGGGCCACATTCAGACAGATGCCGTCCTTGGCGATCTGCCGCTCCACCAACCCCAGGGTGTCGCCCAGGATATCCTTGACCGGCACCGGCCGCCGCCTCTCTTCCCGGCTGCTGGCAAAAGACAGCAGGTTGCGCACAATGACGGCGATCCGCTCGCCTTCCTTGATGATGCGGCCGGGGATGTCGGCATCCGGACCAAGCGGACAGAGCCGGTTTTCCAACCGTTCAGCGTAGTTGATAATGCCGTTGATGGGGTTGTTGATTTCGTGGGCCACGCCCGCGGACAATTCCCCCAGGGATGCCAGATGCCCGGCGCGGACGGCTTCGGCCTCGATTTTCTTTTTTTCGGTGACGTCGCTCCACAGCGCGATGGCTTTGACGGACCCGTCCACATCCACATAAGGCGAGTAAGTCACTTCCCAGTTTTTGCCGTCATCCAAAACAGCCTCCGCTATTTTAAGCTTTCCGCTATTTATCGCCGACAGCGCCTGGCAGAAGCTGCACGGCGCATTCACACCGCCGTATTTGCGAAAACACTTCTCAGCGTACGCCGCCCCGAAATCGCGCAGCATGATGTCATTCTGGTACTCGATGTTAAACCGGCTGTCCACGATATACATGCCGTCCCCCATGGCATTGAGTACACCCTGCAGCTTGTCGCGTTCGGCCTGGAGAAGGGCGGCCGTGCGGTTGCGCTCCTCGATTTCCTTTTGCAATCCCTGGGCAAACCGATGCGCGGCTTCGCGGCTTCGCGTGAGCGTACGGATGCGGTACACGATAAAAATGCCGCCCGTTGACAGCAAAAGCGCCGACAGCAGAATGTAAATCATCTGCAGACGCTGGCTCTGGCGCCGTATATCGGCAGCCGCGTGCCGGCTCAATTGGGTCAGGGCTTCCGTAAACGACGCCTGGGAAAGAGACACGCAGGACCGCAGCGCACTGATGGTGTCGATCAAAGGGTCGACATATCGGCCGGTGGCCCAGTTCTCCCCGAAATCCACCAGAAGATTGCCGGAGTTGGTGATCCGCTGATGGGCGGCCAGAAAGGTTTCCATCTGTTGATCGGCCTTCTGCAGCAGCCCGCTGATCACCTGCCAGTACATCTCGATCATGGCCACATCCACGGCAAAGCCGGTGTCGCCGGCGACGATCGCCTGGATAACCGGTGCTTTGAGAAAAGACTGGAAGTCCGCATCGAACTGTCGAATCGTATTCTGCCACTTCCGCCGCACCTTTAAAAGGTCATAGGTTAAAAACAGCTCCTTGGTCAAAATTTCGGTGCGGTTCCATGACACCAGCAGGTGGTTGGCCCGGGTGTGCGTTTCGAAATAGGTCCGCAGGCGTACGTTGGACAATATCGAAACCCCCATGAACAGGCCGAATCCCACCAGCAGAACGATGCCGGCGATAAAAATGGATTTGGGCCGCATCAATCAGACCTCTGCGGTTAGCGGTTAGCTGTTGAAAAATTATCTCACAAAGCCGATCATTTTTCAATGTTCTCAAAGACCGGGCGGCTTGATCCGGGCGGCGCTTTTTGGTAAGCTCCTGCGCGGAAACAACATAGAACAGAAAGGAAAACCAGCCATGCCGTCCCAAGAAAATAAAAAACCCTTCAGTGGTGCGACCCGCTACGTACTGGACGATGAACTGGCGGGAATCGTCAACATCTCCATGGCGCTTGAAATGCCGCTTCTGCTGAAAGGCGAACCCGGCACCGGCAAAACCATGCTGGCCCACGCCATCGCCGAAAGCCTGCACATGCCGCTGATCATTCTCAACGTCAAGTCAAGCATGAAGCTGGTCGACGCCCTCTACCAATACGACACCCTGACCCGTTTGAACGACAGCCGTTTCGGCGATTCCAACCGGGATGTGAGCGATATCGAAGCCTACATCAAAATGGGAAAAATCGGCCAGGCCTTCCGTGCAGGCGAACGCGCCGTGCTGCTGATCGACGAAATCGACAAGGCGGACACCGATTTTCAGGACGACATGCTGGACGTGCTCGACCAGATGGAATTCGACATCATCGAAATCGACAAAACCATCCGGGCCCGACACCGCCCGGTCATCATCATTACCTCCAACGCCAAAAAGGATCTGTCGGACCCCTTTCTGGGACGATGCAATTTTCATCATATCGCCTTTCCGGACACGGACATGATGCAGCGGATCATCGCCGTGCATTTCCCCGATCTGGACCGCAAGCTGATGAATGCGGCCGTCGAAACGTTTTACCGTCTGCGTAAACTGGAGGCGATCGAGAAAAAGCCGGCCACACGGGAGCTGATCAACTGGATCCGGGCGCTCAAAGAAGATCCGGATTTCAATCCCAAAACCCTGGATCGGGGCGACATCCCTTTTCTGGGGGTTCTATTCAAGAAAAGCGAGGATTACCGCCGCGCCCAGATGCAGACGGAACGCCGGCGGCTGTTTTGAAACCGGCTTGGCGGCGGTCCAGGCGCCATAAACAGAGGCGACACGACATTTTGTTTGCGCTTTTTTAATCGACAATCGGGTGCTTTTTTCATGTTCGTCCATTTTTTTTACCAGTTGAGAGACGCCGGCATACCGGTCAGCCCCACCTCGTTTTTGACGCTGCAGCGGGCGCTGAACAGCGGGCTGGTCGCGTCTATCGATGATTTCTACACCACCGCCCGTTGTGTTCTGGTAAAAAGCGAACGCTATTTCGACCGTTTTGACCAGGTGTTCGCCCACCACTTCGCAGGGGCGGAGCTGCCCGACCCCGAGGAATACGCCATTGATGAAATGGCGCGGGCCCTGCTCGAATCATGGCTCAGGGATCCGCAGACGGTGGCGGATGCGCTGGGCGCCGACGCCGATGCACTGATGCGGCTGACGCCGGAGCAGCTGATCGAATATTTCAAAAAACGGCTCAACGATCAGACGGAAGCGCATCACGGCGGCAGCAAGTGGATCGGCACCGGCGGCACATCGCCGGTAGGCCACTCAGGCTTTCACCCGGGCGGCATGCGCGTCGGCGGTGTGTCGCGCAACCGTTCGGCCGTCAAGGTCGCCATGGAACGGCGCTACCGGGACTATTCGCTGAACGGGCCGCTGACGCAGGCCATGGTGGGCGAAGCCCTGAAACGGCTGCGCAACATGGTGCCGGCAGGGCCCAAAGACCGCGTCAACGTAGACGAAAGCATCTATCGGACCATGCAGAACGGCGGTGAAATCGAGATCGTGTTCGACAGGAATCTGCGCGACCGTCTGAAGGTCATCCTGGCCGTCGACAACGGCGGCTGGTCCATGGATCCCTATGTCTCCGTGGTTCAGACCCTTTTTGACTACGCCCGGGCCCAGTTCAAGGATCTAAAAACCTACTTTTTCCACAACACGATCTACAACATTTTATGGCGGGATGCGGCACGCCGACGGCAGCCCTGCAACATCGATGATTTCACCCGCCTGGATCCCGAAACGCGCTTTATTATCGTCGGAGACGCCAGCATGGCGCCGTATGAACTGATGGCCGGCGACGGATCCATCCACCTGGATGAGCGCAGCGGCAGACGCAGCATCGACTGCCTGTCGTTTCTGGCCCGGACCTTTTCCCACAGCATCTGGCTCAATCCGGTTTCCGAACGTCTGTGGGGCTACACGCAGACCATCACCGCCATCGGCAACATTTTCCCCATGTTCGAACTTTCCATCGACGGGCTGGAAAAAGCGGTCCACCGCCTCATGGCCCGGTAGGTAAAGGGACGGGGCAAGGAGGTGATTCTGGATACTGGATGCCGGATACGGGGTTCGCCTGTATGAGATTGGGTTAGGATCGTTGAGAGCGTTGGGAGCGTTGGGTTCGTTGGGAGCGTTGGGAGCGTTGGG
>Ga0180430_10004516_pt1 | contig 11732 bp, 9 predicted proteins | sample SS_ome_9_FD_132999 | JGI IMG/M metagenome (GOLD analysis project Ga0180430, IMG submission 132999) | Hypersaline lake sediment archaeal communities from the Salton Sea, California, USA - SS_1_S_2 metaG | ecosystem: Environmental > Aquatic > Non-marine Saline and Alkaline > Hypersaline > Sediment... | reverse complement strand
TCGAGCACCCGGATGCACGGCCGGATCATCCCGCCGTCCGTATGCGTGGTGTCGTCCTTTTTCACGTCGTGCTCCTTATTTAGACATTAATGCATTCCCAGAAAATCGCTCTTATCTGTGAAATGCCCTTGGATCGCGTCCAGCACGACGACGGTGACGATTGTCTGCGCTTGCAGCCGTGCTGCCGGTTTTATGCAGCATTGTTTCTCATACCCACCAGCGCATCGGCCATGCGCCGCAGTTCATGCATGCGCTCTTCGCCGGACGCCTCGACCCCGGCCATGCGGCAATCCCGATCCAGATAGCCGTATTTGGACAGGCCATACCGGTGAAATGTCAACAGCTCGTAACGCTGCAGGTTCGGAAGATCCTTTACGAAGGCTGCGATGTCGGCAATGGCCGCGCGGCTGTCGTTGAAACCCGGGACCACCGGCGTGCGCACCACCACCGGGATTTGCGCAAGCCGCTGTCCCAGACGATAAAGGTTCGTTTTGATCGTCTGATTGGAGACACCGGTAAATGTCTTGTGCCGCCGGTCGTCCAGGCTCTTGAGGTCGAAAAAAATCAAATCCGCATGGCGCGCCACCTGTTCCAGCCGAACCCAGCTGCCGTATCCGGTGGTTTCCACGGCGGTGTGGATGCCCCGGCGGCGGCACTCGGCGAAAAGGAGCGCCACAAACGGGGCCTGCATCAAAGGCTCCCCGCCGCTGACGGTCATCCCGCCGCCGGAGCGGGAATGAAAAACATCGTCTTTTTCCACCTCCGTCAACAGCGCGTCGACCGTCATGGATCGTCCCACCACCGTCAGGGCCGACGTGGGGCACACCGCCGCACAACGGCCGCAGCCGTCGCAAATATGCCGATCGATCCGCGGCCGGTTGCCCTGATCTCTGTTGACGGCATCGACAGGGCATGCTTCAAGGCATAAGCCGCAGACATCCAATCCCGGACAGCGATCCCGGCGATACAGCACCTCCGGCGCCGGCGACTGTGATTCCGGATTGGAGCACCACTGGCAGCGCAGCGGACAGCCTTTCAAAAAAACCAGATCCCGAATCCCCGGACCGTCGTGCAGGGAAAACTTTTGAATATCGAAAACCAGACCAGTGCGATTGGAATCCATCAGTTGTTTTCTGCTGCTTTCAGCATTGAAACATATCATTACTTCAAAGCACCCCAACCGATAAAAACAAAGATGCATTTCATCATAAGAGCCAGCGGCATATCGGAACCTTTATGATTTAAACCACCAGCGCTCCGGCAATCGCAGGCCGTCGAACTCGTAGTTGGCGGCCACCTGCGGTGCGTGTCCCAGCGTATCTTTGGCCGCCATCAGATCCTGAGCAAACACCGGTATCGGCGAACCACCTTCATCGCGGCAGATGCGCTGCAGCTCAACATAAATCGCCCGACGTTTCTCCTGGTCCAGAATCGGCCGCGCCTCCTTGAGCAGCCGGTTGAACCGCTCATGTCTCCAGAATGTTTCATTCCAACTGGCATCGGCGGCATAGGCAATGGAAAACATCATGTCTTCACTGGGTCGGCCCATCCAGTAGCTCATGCACCAGTCTTTTTTCATCCACACGTTGCTCCAGTAGCCGTCGTCGGGTTCGCGCACAACCTTGATGTTGATGCCGGCTTTGGCGGCGTGCTCCCTGATCAGGACGGCGGCGTCGATGGCCCCCCCGAAGGCGGCATCCGCGGCATGCAATTTGAACTCATGATCCAGCAAACCGGCTTTTTTCATGTGATAACGGGCCTTGTCCGGATCATACTGCCGGATGGGAATTTCATGGGCATAATAGCGGTTGATCTTGGCAATGGGATGATCGTTTCCGACGTAGCCGAAACCCAAAAGAAGCTGTTTTAACAGATGCTCGCGGTCCATCCCGTATTTGAGGGCCAGCCGCACATCGTTGTCGTTGTAAGGCTTGACATTGGTCAACATGGGGATCGAGTAGTGCTTGGCACCGTTCAGTGCCAGCGTTTCGAGACCGGGAACCTTTTGCATCAGGTGAAAGGTTTTGACCTCACAGCGATTCATGACATCCACCTGACCCGACTTGAGCGCGCTGGTCCTGGCGTTGACATCGGCGATGCTCAGAATTTCAACCGCTTCGAAATAGGGGCGTCCCGACTTGAAATAATTCGGGTTGCGGCGGGCGGTAAAGCGAACGCCGGGCTCATATTTCTGCAGGATAAACGGACCCGTTCCGATTCCTTTTGCAAAGGCTTTGCCCTCTGTTCCATCCGGCACGATCGCCATATGGTGATCGCTGAGGATGATTGGGAAATCGGCATTGCCCTCATTGAGCTCAAATACCACCGCATATTTGCCGTCCGCCCGTACATCTTTCACAGGGTCCATCAGCCCTTTGCCGGCCGATTTGGTTTCACCGCGATGATAATTGATCGAATGCACCACATCGGCGGCTTCCAGGGTTTTTCCATTGTGAAATTCCACCCCGCGGCGCAGTTTAAAAATCCATTTGGATGCATCCGCCGAGGGCTCCCAGCTTTCCGCCAGCTCCGGCACAGGCGTCATGGCCGCATCGATCTCCACTAAATGGCTGCGCAGGCACTGGTTGCAGATCTGCGGCATGGTGTGCAACAGTTTGCCGATGTCCAGATCATCGCTGGTGGATCCGCCTGCGGACCCCAGAACAACCCGTCCCCCTATTTTTGGGGTCGCTGCATGCGCCCGGCGCTCAAAAAATGAGCCGGAAAATGCCGCTGCAGCGCCCAGGGCGGCCATTTGGTGCATGAACTGCCGTCGTGAAATACGACCGTTGCGCCAAAGCTTTCTCAACTGCTGCTCCTTGTCCATCGCCTTCATAAGTCCTCCTTTCCTTCTGCGGATTAATGGATTGCAGCGTCTCATTGTGACGCAGCACCGTGCTCTGTACGTTTGATGATCTCATTCTGCAGATCTTCGGACAGGTCCACAAAATAAGCGCTGTATCCGGCCACGCGCACCAGCAGGTTGCGATATTTGTGCGGGTCTTTCTGCGCCGCTTTCAAGGTGTCCTTGTTGACGATGTTGAATTGAATGTGCCAGATCTTCAGATCGCACCAGGCCCGGATCAACGCCCCCAGCACCCGGGTGCCCTCCTTTCCGGCCACGACCTGGGGGCTCAGCTTCATGTTCAACACCCCCTCGCCGCCCTCGACAAAGGGCGTCTGCTTGCTGCGGGCCACCGACAAAAGCGCCGCGGTGGGGCCTTTAAGGTCGCACCCCTGTGACGGCGACATGCCTTCTGAAAGCGGCTCGGCCGCCTTGCGGCCGTTGGGCAGGGCGGCCACCACCCTTCCCAGGGGAACGTGGGAGGTCACCGGTACATAGCGCACATCCAGTCGTCCACCGCTCAAATTAGTGTATTCACGGGAGATCGATCGGAAATAATGCTCCAGATCAGCGGCGATATCATCCGCATAGGAATCGTTGTTGCCGAATTTCGGCGCGTTGAGGCATCGCTGTCGGATCAATTCATGACCTTCAAAATTGTCTTCAAGCGCTGTTTTCATCTGATCCATGCGGACGACGCCGTCATCGTAAACCAACTTTTTCAGCGCCGCCAACGCATCCACCGCAGTGCCCAAACCAATGGGATCCCAGAATCCGGGAGCAATGCCGTTTTCAATCTGTCCGTGCTGAATGTCGACCGCCTGCTGCATGCACAAATCATGCAGGCAGGATTGCAGGGGCGAGGCCAAAAAAGTCGGCCGCAGGGTCGCATGCATGCGGTCCTGGACAAAGACATGGCGGACCAGGTGCCGCACCTGCCGCTGAAAGGCCGCCATCAGATCCTTAAACGCGGCGAATTTCGCGGGATCACCCGTAGCAAGGCCGTAGCGCCGGTTGCCCTTCATGCGCAGCCGGCCGTCATTGAGGGCCATCTCGAGAGCGGCACCTAAATTCACATACATGTTGCCCACCATGTAAATATCGCGGTTGATCAGGCGGACTTCCGTGCAGCTGGAAACGCAATAGTCGCGCACCTCTTCCAGTCTGGCGCCTTTGGCCAGCAAAAAGGGAAACACGGCCTCGTCGTTCAGCAGCTTGGGAAAACCAGTGCCCTCCTTGATCAGTTCACACACGGCATTGAGCAGACGATCGGGTGTGCGCGCATGAATGCGCACCGCCAGATCCGGATAATCGAGCGGAAATTCTTTTTTGGACTGCAGCACGAGATAGGTCAGTTCGTTGGTGGCATCGGCTCCCGAACGGTCCTGTCCGCCGATGGTGGTGGCCTCGAAGTGCGGCACGCCCTCATTGTGAAAAATGGCGCCGGACTGCTGCAGCGTGACATTCTGGGCCATGTTCAGCCACAGATGCTCCAGCAACTCCAAAACAGCATCATCCGTCAGGCGGTCTTTGTGCAAATCCCGGCGGTAAAACGGATACAGGTACTGGTCGATGCGGCCGTTGCCCACCGTTCCGCCATGCATCTGCTCGAAACGGAAGCCCACCTGCGTCAACCACTGGGCCTGAACGGCCTCGTAAAAAGACCGTGCCGGTTCGCCGGGTACGCTTTCGCAGGCGGCCGCGATCCGCAGCAGCTCTTTTTTGCGCTGCGGCCGCGTTTCCCCGGCCGCCATTTCGCGCGCCAGCGCCGCGTAGCGCCCGGCATAATGAACCATGGCCCTGCAGACGATGACCACGGCCTGCAAAAAGGGGCGCTTTTCAAAATTGTGGTCCTCGTCAAACGGATCCAGGGCCGCCAGACGCGCCTCGGCCGCGCGCCGAATGCCGTTGAAGCCTTGATTGAGCACTTTGCTGTAATCCGGCACCCATTGCTGCGACGACCGGTCGGTCGTGGAATCGATGACCACGTAACTGGGCGTGTAGGGATCGTCGGCCTCATAAAGAATGTGCCTTGTGTCCCCGGGGAGCAGGTTAAAATTGATTTCGAAGATGGTGCGGCCTTTCCAGTAGGGCAGGATAATGTCCCGCACCTTATGCACATCTTCTTCCGTGATCACAAAGCGGCCCTCCCTGCGGGTCGGAAAGCTCTGGATGCCCTTTTCAAGCCAGGCGCCGCGCAGTTCCGGATACAGAATGCCGTAGCGGCCCGGCGGCCCGCAGCGCCCCACGATCAATTCATCGTCACTGATGTGGATGTCGATTTCACTTAATATTTTTTCCAGCGCATAGGCCCAGCGCAGCACAACGGGCTGTCCTTCCGTGCTTTTGAGCGATTCGGTCAAAAGGCACGCACGCTGCACCGAAATGCGCGGCGGGTCTTTGCGGATGGCCTTGAGCATGCGCTGAATGCGGGACCGTTTGCGGCGGGCTTCGCCCGATGTCAGCGATTCATCCTGATTGTGCGCAATGCGCTCTTCCTGAGCAGACAATGCCTGGGCGGGGTTTTCCATGGTTCCTCCTGCAAAGGATGCGTTTATGGATAAAGATTGCAGCGCCGATGTTTTTCAAACAAAGACAGCAAAGAATGTGCCGCCGGAAGGATTATGGGCAACCAATTGATATGATTTGATATAATGAGGAAACAGCGTTTATGTGGCAGGCCGAAAAAAGGTCATTTTTGGCCGCTTATCAGCAATTTATTTTCAACTATTCGGATTTAATATATTTTCTATCGGACAATCATGTCCTGGATCGGCTTTCTATGGTTGATCAAGTTAGAGCGTTTGTCAGAATTATGTTCCGATAGCGGTTCTGCCTGCATTGCCTCAGATAGTAGACCACCTGCCCGACTTGAGATGCAAACGCTCTAACCATATCCAAACACCAATGTTCAAAATCTCAAACGGATCGCAGAGCAGTTGTTTGTTATTTGGTGCTTGAGATTTGGAATTTCCGCGTTTTTTGGATTGTGATGGGTCAAACAGGGGATGTTTTCTTTCAAGACCATATTGCCATTTTTTGAACACAACTTTTAAGACGCGGCCCTAGCGGCGCAGGTTGTATTTTTTCATTCGGCGCTGCATCGTGCGCCGGCTGAAGCCCAGTTCGGCCGCGGCCCTGCCGATATGCCACTTGCAGCGCTGCAGGGCCTCCAGAATCATGCTTTTTTCTGCGGCGGCAACCCCTGCAGCCAGGCCGGTGCCGGCTTTCCCATCGCTCTCCGCGGCGGGTGCGCTTTTGGTGAGAATATTGCCCGTCAACTCGATGGTTCCCAGTGTCAGAAAGCGATAGATGACATTCTGCAGTTCGCGTACATTTCCCGGCCAGCTGTAATTGAGGAGCATCTGCCGTGCCCGGCCTGAAAGCGTCGGGCGCGGACGCCCGTGTGCATATTTGTCGATAAAGTAATCCGCCAGCATGAGGATGTCATCCCTGCGCTCGCGCAGAGACGGCATGCGGATCCGAATCGCGTTGATGCGGTAGTAGAAATCCTCCCGCATGCGGCCGGCGCGCACCAGCTCTTCGAGCTGTCGGTTGGCAGCGGCAATCAGGCGGAAATCCGAATGCCGCACACCGGTGTCCCCCACGGGTGTGTAGCCCCCGCCGTCCAGCACCCGCAGCAGCTTGATCTGAAGGCTGATTGGAATTTCACCCACCTCGTCCAGGAAAAGCGTGCCGCCACGGGCGGCATCCAACAGCCCCTTGCGGTCGTTCAGGGCACCGGAAAAGGCCCCTTTGCGGTAGCCGAAAAATTCGCTTTCCATCAGGTTGGCGGCAACGGCGCCGCAGTTAACCACCACAAACGGATGTGTACTTCTCGCACTGATATTGTGTATCGCCCGCGCCGCCAATTCCTTGCCGGTGCCGGATTCTCCCGTGACCACGACTGTGGCCCGGGTGGCCGCGGCTTTGGATATCCGTTCGTACAATTCGCGCATGGCCAGACTCTTGCCGATAAGGTTGTCCAGCCGATGATGGTCCCGAATGCTGGACCGCAGGCGCATGTTCTCGCGACGCAGCTGCTCTTCGGTCTGCTTCTGGTCGCTGATGTCCATCAAAAAGGCATCCAGCGCCACCAGTGCGCCGTTTTGTGCAAAAATGCCGGTGCCCTCCTCGCGGACCCACTTGGTTTCACCGGTTGCCGTGCGAAGACGGTAGACCACCTTGTAGTGCGGCTGCCGGGGCGTGAGGCCGGCCAGCACCTTGCGGTTCATCGTCTGGTCCGCACGCGGAATCATGCTGCGCAGCTGCCGCACGTTGACCAATTCCTCGGGCGCATAGCCCAGCAGCGAACGTGCCCCCCGGCTGGCATAGGCGAACGTCCACCGGCCGTCGTTGAGGGTGCGGAACACCAGCCCCGGGAGATTGTCCAGAATTTTGTCCAGCAGCGGAAAAATTGCTTTACTTTCGTGCGTCATTGGTTATTTTTACCCATATAAGTGCGTTGAATCTTTTTTGTAAATGGAGTGAGACCCCGATGAACATCACAGCTCCCGAAGAACTGAACATGACCCTCAAACGCTTGCTGATGCGCGTACCGTATACGATGCGTGAAGATGAACGCGTGCAGCGGACCGCCCTGCTCTATCTAAAACTCGGCGGAACCAAGCTGGCCGGCCACTACCTGCAGACCACCGCCCGCTACTGGCAATCCGATCCGCTCGAAATGGGGCGCAGCCTGAACTTCCCGAAAATAAACGAAATCAAGAGTGAATCCGAAGCGGACGACGATGATGATGACAGCGACGACAATGAAAACGACGGGGCGTCCGATTGAACGCCGAATCCTTTCAAACAAACGCCGCAAAAGGCAGCCGGAAGCCCGCCGTATTTCATATGTGATGGATGGCCAGGGCCGCCGGACGCTTCTCGTTGGCCTGCTTCAAAAGGGTTTCGTTTGAAATCACCGCCGTTCCCTCCCGGCCGCTTCGCGGACCGAAATAATCCGCCGCCACCCGCTTCACATCCCCTTTTTCAAGCGACAGCAGCCGCTCTTTGAACCGCGCCCGTACCACATCGGACATGCCGATGATGCGCCGGTAAAACGCTTTTCTTGCCGCAGGACCCGGGGGTTGAGGTTTGTCGATGTCGGCGCAGACCTGCAAAATCGCCTCCTTGACGTCTTCGTCTTTGTAGCGCCCGGAGCGGATGAATTCACACGCGCCCGCAAAAGCGTTCAGCGTGGCTGTGATGTGGGGATCGCGATAGGATGCAAAGCTGAAGAGACCGGATTCCAGCTGGTACAGAGAAAACCCGCCGTAAGCGCCTCCTTTTTCACGAATCTCGCGGTGCAGATAAAGCGAGCGCAGCATCTTGCTGATCACGGCCAGAGCCGGCGCGTCCGCATGGTCCGCGCGCACGGTGTCGAATGAGCGGGCCACAAACGAAACCGCCGTTGCCGTGGTCCAGCCTTCCTGAACAGGGGCCCCGTCCAAAGCGATTGACGCCGCATCATGGAAAACATCACTGGATGGGGATCGCGCAACACCGCTGAAGGCGTTGGGAGTCACAAACCACGGTTCCAGGGCTTTCAGGGCGGCCTCCTCGCCGATCAGCGCCAACAGCAGATTGTCCTGACGCACCAGTGCCCGGCGGATGTCGTTCAGGGTCTGCGTCAGGTGTTGCAGCCCGCTTTCATCCAGTGTCGCGGCCGTTTGCTTGATGGTTTTGAGCTGGTGCACACCGCCCCACATTTCACTTAAAAAGGCGGCTTTGGAAAACGCACGCGCCGACAGGGAAATGGCCAGCCGGTGTCCGTTGTGAACCACCATGGACTCCAGGCCGGCCTTGTACTCGAGCAGCAGGCGTTTCAGACGTTGGGCATTGCCGAAATCGGCACTGAACAGAAGCTCCGCAATGATGTCCAGCAGGCGGCTCTGGTGGCGCTGCAGCGCTTTGCCGTTGATGGTTACCAACGGCATTGCCCGACCCTCCTCGTCCAGCCGGGTGCGGGCCTGGGCGCTCAAACCCACCCCGCCGGTGTAGCGGTCGATAAAACGTACGACGGCCTGATAGTCCCGGGTCTGCGTATCGATTCTGGGAAGCGCGTAGCAGAAAAAGGGCACCAGCGGCAGCTGCTCCGCCGCAAGCCCTGCCACGCCGATCGCGGCGCTGAAGTACGTAATCCCGGCGGTGGGCTGCGCATAGCAGACGGCCGGCATCGCCGGGTAGGCCGTCGACGGCGTGACCGTCTGAATGCCGGGATCGACATCTGCCAGCGCCAGGGTCGGCAGGACCGAAACATCCTCCTCGCGCTCCTGAAGGGCTTTCAGATCCGCTGCATCCTTTTTCAACGCGCTGATGTCCTCCGGGTCCAAGGCGGCCAGCTTGTCCGCCAGCACCATGCGGGTCCGTTCGTTTTCGGCTTGCGCCAGCCGGGGATCCGGCTTGAGCGTAAACCGCACCTGGTGGGGGTTTTCCAAAAATGAGCGCTGAATCCAGTCCTCGAAAAACGGTCCGGCGGCGGCCTCGCGCCGAATGCGCTCCAGATCTTCATCAAAACGCAGCACCCTCTCCACGTCGCCGCCGTGAAACCAGGCGCTGCAGAAAGATATCAGCAGTTTGATCCCGTAGGGATACGGGGTATTGGTGACTTCCCGGCGCCGGAACTCCAGCTGATGAACCGCACTTTCAATCAATGACTTGTCAATGCCATCCCGCACCAGTTTCTCCAGGACCGTCATGATGATTCGTTCGATTTCATGCGCATCGGCGGTGCGCACATCCTTCAAACCGCAGGCGAAGAACGCATCCCGGTTGTCGGCGTCGAACCCGGTCACGTCGGCCAGCGCGCTGCCCAGTTCTGAATCGATCAGGGCCTTGCGCAAGGGGGAAGCGGCGTTGCCCAGCAGAATCTCCGCCAGCAGCTTCAGCACCAGGACATCAAATGCGTTTTTGATATCCGCCGTCAGCCAGGCCAGGCAGAACTGGCTCTTGCGCGCAGGGTCCTCCTCCGGGCTGATTGGATAAGGGTAGATTGCCTCGCGGGGCGCTGACCAGCGGGGCTGGGACGGCACCGTGGTCTGGGGGTCGATGCGCTCGTAGTGACGCAGAACGGTCTCATTGACCGCCGCCAGATGCGCATTCAGCGGCAGGCTGCCGTAGGTGAAAAAATAGGCGTTGCTGGGATGATAGTGGCGCTGGTGAAATTCGACCAGGTCGCGGTGGCTGAGTGCCGGGATGACCGCCGGGTCGCCGCCGGAGTTGAAGCGATAGGTCGTGTCCGGGTAAAGGGCGTTCAGCAGCGAGCGGGCCATGACCTGGTCGGGCGACGACATAGCGCCTTTCATCTCGTTGTACACCACCCCCTTGTACACCAGATGCGCGGGCGCACCGTCCACCGCCGGCTCCAGCTCCAGGCGGTGGCCCTCCTGCTTGAAGCTGATCGCATCGATTTTGGGGAAAAAGGCCGCATCCAGATAGACATCCATCAGATTGTAAAAGTCCTTGCGGTTGGACGTCGCAAACGGATACATGGTCCAGTCGGAGGCCGTAAACGCATTCATGAAAGAGTTGAGACTTCTCTTCAGCATGGAAAAAAACGGATCCCGCACCGGATAATTCCTGGAGCCGCACAGCACCGTGTGCTCGAGAATGTGCGCCACCCCGGTTGCGTCGGTCGGCACGGTTTTAAAAGCCACGCTGAAGGTGTTTTCACGATCGTCGCGGGCGATGTGAACGTGCCGTGCGCCGGTGGGTTCATGTTCCAGTTCGTAAAGTTCGGCGTTGATTGCGGACAGATGCGAGCGGCGTTTCAGTTGAAAACCGTGGTCGGCGGCCCGCCGGGGGTCGAAAGTGTTGTTTGTCATGCGGATCAATGCTCCCTGTAATGTTTCAGATGGCGTAAATACCTCTTTCGAGGCGCTTGATGCGGCCCATGCTGTGGAGGCGGTAAATGATGTTCCTGAGTTTTTTTTCTTCAAAACCGGTTTTGTCGCGGATCTCGGAAAAGCGGATGCCGCCTTGCGCCTGGCGGATGATGTCGAAAACCCGGTCCGAAGCGGTGGCCGCACCGGATCCTTTGTCGGTTTTGCGGGGTCGTGCAGACCCTGCATCGCCCGCCTGGACGGCGGTGTTCACGCGGATCAGTTTTTCCAGGCGGTCCATCCGCTCCAGGATAGCGTCAATATCCGGCTTGGTGGGAATTTCATAATAGCGGATAAAATACTTCACCATGGCGTCGAAACTGACCGGCTTTCTCTTTTTGCGCGGCATAATGCCCTCCCTTCCTGAAAATCAAACCGCCGGCGTGCAATTGATTTTATTATCAGCCCGCCGCTCATTAATCAAGCTGTCGGGATCGGATTCCGGTGCGGTCGATCAATCCAAAGCGCCGGCACGGAAGCAGTGTTCGCCGTTCATCCCGTTTTCATTTTCGATCCCGATGAATTCACAATGCTTTCGTCGGATGAGGAATCCGGCAACTGCTCTATAAAATGATTGATATCATGATATATCCATGATATTAAATTTTGTTTATTTTCACATTTCGTGTTTAAATGAAACGGCGCCATTGTTGAAAGATAAGATCCGTGCACTGATCCAGCGCTTTAAAACGCTTAAGGGGGATCCCCATTCCATCGCCCTTGGAACCGCCATCGGTATTTTCATCAGTTTTACACCGACCATGCCCCTGCACACCGTCATCGCTTTAGGGCTGGCATTGCTGCTCAAAGCCAGCAAGCCGGCGGCGGCCATTGCTGTCTGGTTTTCCAACCCCCTGACCATGCCGATTCTCTATTATGGCAGCTTCAAAACCGGCGCCATGCTCTTTGGCCGGCAAATCCCTTTTCGTGAGAGTTTCTCTTCGATCGGGGAAATAATGAAACTGGGCATCGACATCGGCATCGCCGGCGTGGTCGGCGGC
>Ga0180430_10004515_pt1 | contig 11733 bp, 15 predicted proteins | sample SS_ome_9_FD_132999 | JGI IMG/M metagenome (GOLD analysis project Ga0180430, IMG submission 132999) | Hypersaline lake sediment archaeal communities from the Salton Sea, California, USA - SS_1_S_2 metaG | ecosystem: Environmental > Aquatic > Non-marine Saline and Alkaline > Hypersaline >... | reverse complement strand
TCCTTCGCGGTACCCGGCGGTGCAGAAGGAGGGCAGGTAGCCTTGTTGGCACAGTGCGAGGACGAAGTCGTCGAGGCTGCGTGGGTCATTGATGATGAATTGTTGTTTGTCGGGCATATTTTCTTGTTTGATTTGGCCATATCCGCCGACGCCAATGCGAGTACCGGCATCCATTTGGGAGACGCCGCCGATTTTCACAACTTCGTGTCGCATAGCAGGTTTTTCGCGTGCGGTGAGGATGGAGCCGGTGTAGGGGCACATGAGTCGAATGAGTGCGACGAGTTTTTTGAAGTCATTGTCGCTGACGAGGTATCTGGAGTGGTCGGCGAGTGGGGTATTGACGGCGGAGACCATGCGAGGATAGGACATGGTGTGGGGGCCGATGCCAAATTCTTTTTCGAGTGCCATGGCGTGGTAGAGCATGGCGAGCAGCTCGAAGCGCCAGTCATAGAGTCCAAAGAGGACGCCGGGTGCGACGTCGTCGATGCCGGCTTCGATCGCGCGGTGGAGGCCGAAGAGTCGCCAGGCATATTCGCCTTTGAGGGTGCCTTTTGGGTGCATTTTTTTGTAGGTGTCGTGGTGGTAGGTTTCCTGGAAGATCTGGTAGGTGCCGATGCCTGCGCTTCGGATGTCTTTGTACTCGGGGACGAACATGGGGGCGGCGTTGATGTTGGCGCGTCTGATTTCGCCATAGGCGCTTTTGACGGTGTAGACGGTTTCGATGGTTTGGCAGATGTATTGGGCGTCGCTGAGGGGGTGTTCGCCGTAGACGAGAATGGTGCGTTTATGGCCAGTGTCGACCAGCGCGGTGATTTCGTCTTTGAGTTCGTCCATGTTCAAGGTGCTTTTTTTGACTTTGGCGTTTTCCTGGCGGAATCCGCAATAGGCGCAATTGTTGACGCAGGGGCTGGAGACGTAGACGGGTGCGAAGAGGACGATGCGGTTTCCGTAGACGTGGCGTTTGATCCAGTTGGCTGTCTCGAAGATTGCGTCCCAGAGTTCGGGATCGTCGGAGTTCATGAGGACGGCAACGTCTTGGGGGGAGAGCATGGTTCCGGATGAGCTGTTGTCGCGTGCTTTGGCGACGATATCGAAGGCTTTTTGTTTATCTGGATTTGTTTGCTGGTTAATGGTGGTCCATATGAGGTTGTCGTCGATGAAGTTCGGGTATTTGCAGTGTTGTTCCCACTGGCGGATTTGCTCAAGGCGATTGTCACGCCAGGTATTTTCTTTTTCGGTCAGCATGGTTTTGAGTCTTCCATTTACTTGCACAGTTGGCAGGCCAGCTGGGCGAGACGTTTTCCAAGGTTTTGTGTGGTTTCGAGTCCAATGGTGTCGTTTTTGATGCCGTCGGGGTGTCCGCTCCATAGGGTGGCGCCGAAGTGAGCGGTGTCGCGGCCGTCGCTGACGCAAATCATATTGTGGCAGAGGCAGGCGGCCTGGACGGCCTGGATGGTGAGTTCCTGGCCTCCGTTGCGGACGGCGCCGACGGTCAGGGCACCGGCGAGGCGGTTTTCGAAGAGCCAGCCGTTGCGTCGGAACATGACGCAGCGGTCGAGGAAGGCCTTGCATTGGGCGGTCATCGACCCGAAGTAGACGGGTGTTGCGATGATCATTCCGGCGACTTGCTGGTCAGCCAGGAGGGGGATGAGCGAGGCGAAGTCGTCGTCGATGGGGCATTGGAGGGCTTTTTTGCAGGCTGAGCAGGCGAGGCAGGGGCGAATATCGAGGCCTGCCAGTTCGATGAGTTGGGTTTCGATGGAGGGGTCGACGGAGCGAGCCGAGGCGAGGCACGTTTCGAGGGCGGTGCAGGTTGTCTGCTGTTTGCGTGGGCTGCAACTGATTCCTAAGATTTTCATCCGGTATCCTTATATCAACTTTGGCTTGGGTGATGATATGGTTTTGTAGTAGAGGCAATTGTTTTGTGTTTCGCTCTGGATTTTTCCCAGGCGGGAGAGGTCTTCGACGTATTTGACCACTTCGTTTCGATGGAGGGCGAGGCCTTCGGCGATGTCTTTGATGGAGCAGGGGCGTCTTTGGAGCAGTTGGAGGATGTCGTCTCTGGTGGCAGTGAAGGTTTTTTGGGAGTGGACTTTTTGATAATCGGCAATGACTTGCGCGTTTTCGGACAACTGGGCGGCGAAGGTTTGGAGTTGGTCTTTGGGTACGGGCAGGGCGAAACTTTCTGCGGGCGGCCGGGTGACGGTGTTGACCTGAACGCGGTCGGCCGCGATGCGTTGGATACACTGGGCGAGTTTTTTGATTTCCTGCTCGGTGGAAGTCATGCCGCCCAAGAGGAACACCTCGAGCCAGTATTGTCCCTTGTATTCGTTGCGCAGATCGATCAAGCCCTGTAGCATCTGGTCGAACTGGATGTCTTTGTGGGGGCGGTTGACATATTGAAAGCAGGTGTCCGAGCCTGCATCGAGGGAAGGGACGATGAGGTCGGCGTTGATGATGTCGTTTCGTACTTTGGGCAGGAAGAGCAGGGAGCCATTGGTCAGGAGTGCGACGGGGATGGTGGTGAGCTTTTTTATTCTGTCAATCAATTCGCCGATTCGCGAATAGAGGGTGGGCTCACCGGAGCCGGAGAGCGTGATGTAATCCGGGTCGGTGGCGAGGCGGGGTTTGAGGGCTTCGATGACGTCGTCGAGGGGCACGTATTCTTTTCGCTGTGTGGTTTTGTGGGTGGTGGGTCCGAGTTGGCAATAGATGCAGTCATAGGTGCAGGTTTTGAACGGGACCAAGTCGACGCCGAGTGAACGGCCCAGCCTTCGTGAGGGTACGGGGCCAAATATCAGGGAGGACATTGCTGTTTTCTCCGGACGAAATATCAGCACATTACCGGGCAGTATTTTCTCTCATCCGGTCTGTCGTGCATATGTCGTGTGGTTTGTGATTTTGTTAGTGTAATGGTCTGTTTGAGGTTTGAGCGTTTCAGTCATTGCAGGGGGGGGTATCACAGGGGACGTCTTGGCCGCAGCAGGTGCTATTTCGGCCGCAACGTGGTGAGGGTTGGACTTGTCGGCCATAATCTGTGGCGTAGAAGCCGGAGCCTTTGAAGATGACAGCGGCGCCGGTTCCCATGAGTCTCTGGACCTTGCCGCCGCACTGGGGGCAGGCGGAGAGGGGCTTGTCGCTCATGTTCTGGAACTCTTCGAAGTCATGTCCACATTTTTGACATTTATACTCGTAGGTTGGCACGGTTGCTGCTCCGTTCTTTGGTAGGGCGAGGGGGGGATGTTTTTGATGTTGTTTGAATATCGCTGAGGGCATGTTGCAGGTCGTTGAGTAGTGTTTGGTCATGTTCGATGCCTGCGGAGAGTCGCACGGTGTTTTCGTTGACGCCGAAGGTGGTGCGTCGTTCGGGGGGCATGTAGAGCATGGTGGTCAGGAAGGGGATGCAGATCAAGGATTCGGTGGCGCCGAGGCTGACGGCATGGACGATGGTGCTGAGGGAGCCGATGAATTTTTTGGCGTCGTCGAGGTTTTGGCCGACGTCGAAGGCGAGGACGCCACCGAAGCCGTTTTGCATTTGTCTGGCGGCGACGCTGTGTCCAGGGTCGGAGGGCAGCCCTGGGTAGCGTAGTCTTGAGACGGCGGGGTGGTCGGCGAGGAGTTGGGCCATGGCGTTGGCGTTGGCGGCCATTTTCTGGGCGCGCAGTTCGAATGTTTTGAGGCCTCGTTCCAGGAGGGAGGCGGAGTAGGCGTCGAGGGTGGTGCCGATGGCTTGGCGAGTGAACCACAGCTGGTCGTAGTCTTCTTTTGATCCGGCGATGGCGCCGGCCATGAGGTCGTTGTGACCTCCGAGTCCTTTGGTGGCACTGTGGACGACGAGGTGGGCGCCGAGGGCGAGGGGTTTCTGGTGGTAGGGTGTGGCGAAGGTGTTGTCGACGACGACGAGAGCGTCTACCTTGTCGGCGGCCTGTCGCAGAGCGGCGATGTCAACGACCTTGCACAGGGGGTTGCTGGGGGTTTCGCAGAGGATCATTCTGGTGTTGGGGCGGATGTGTTGGGCGATGTTGTCGGCCTGGTCGGCGTTGAGCCAGGTGATGTCGACGCCCATTCTCTCGAGGATGAGTGAGACCTTGTAATGCGCACCGTAGATATCGTGAAAGAGGATGAGGTGGTCGCCGGTGCTGAGGTAGGTGAGGTAGACGAGGGAGCAGGCGGCCATGCCGGAGGTGCAGACGACACAGTCCTGGGCATGTTCGAGGGCGGCGAGTTTTTTTTCGACGGCACGGACGGTGGGGTTGTCGTCGCGGTGGTAGGTGTAGCCGTCGATTTCGCCGTCGGTGATTTGTCGGAGGACTTCAAAGGAGGCGTATTCATAGTTGACTGCGTTGACGATGGGGGTGACCATGGGGCGGTTACCGTAGGGTGTTAACGGGTCATTTGCCATAGACATATTCCTTGTCTGGTGTGATCTGGTTCGCCAAGTTTCAAGTCTCCATGATATTGCAGAGGCCGGCTGGTTTCAAGCCTGTTTTGCGGGCCGCGGGCTGGCGGGTTTTTGACAGGCAGTTGCGGGGGGGGGGCGTATGAGCGGTTCTGGTGTAAGTGGTGTCTGCCTCGTTCTTTGCGGCGTCAGGCCTGTGCATGGTACGTGCGGGCGGGTTATGTTTGTTTTTGTGTTTTGGGCGTGGCATCGGTGTGTGCCGGTAAAGCCGCCAGCTCGATGGTTGTGCCGGTCGAGCAGGTAAAGGACTGGTCGGGGAAGGCGTTCCAGAGTTGGGCGGTGGCGTGCGTGCCGGTGCAATGGGCGGGGCCGATGCGGGCCGGTTGATAGGCACGCATCGCTTCGATAGTGTTGTGGATGCGTTGGGGGGAGGCAGCTCCCAGGTGCATGCCGCCGACAATGGTGAAGCAGTGCTTGTGGCCGGTGAGGTTTTTGATGTAGTCCAGGGTGTTGACGACGCCGGCGTGGGCGCAGCCGAGGAGCACGACGAGGCCTTGGGTGGATTCGAAGAAGAGGGCCTGGTCGTCGAGGAGGGGGTCAGGTTGGTTGCGGGCGGCGTCGAGGAAGAAGGGTCCTCCGGTGTCTTCGAAGTCGGTAACGCGTGGGACGGGGCCTGTGACCCACAAGCCGGGGCAGACCTGTTGAGGTTGAGTGGTCCAGTGGAGTTGGTGGTTATTCATGTTTTGGCGCAGGTGCATGGCGGTCAGGTTGGGCATGCCGACGGGGCGTGGGGGTTTGTCGTTATGGCAGCTGAATCTAGGTTGTAGAGCGTCGGGGTGGAGATAGACGGAGGCGTGGGGGGCCTGGTCAAGGATGCGCATCAAGCCGCCAGTGTGGTCGTAATGGCCATGACTGAGCACGATGGCTTGTGTTTGAGTGAGGTCGATGCCGAGGACGGCGGCGTTGGCCTGGATGATGTGGCTGGCGCCGCTGTCGAAGAGGATGTTGTGGGAGCCGTATTCGATCCAGAAGGCGAGGCCATGCTCGGCGAGCAAGGGGGGGTGGTTGCTAGTGTTTTCGACCAAGGTGGTAATGCGTACTGTCTCAGTCATGGGTACCCTTTCCATGGAGGTGGGGCTTTCTCATGAATTTTCCGGTGGCGGTGACTTTGAGTTGTTCGTCTTGGATTAACTTGGCCTTGACTTCATAGAGGGACGTGGTGGAGCGGCTGATCCAGGCGTGGACGCAGGCACTGTGGTTCGTGGCGACGGGGTGGCGAAATCGGACGTGGAGATCGGCGGTGACGGCGATGCAGTCATGCGAGAAGAGGCAGTTGGTCATGGCGCCGTCGAGAATGGCGCAGATGACGCCGCCGTGGAGCATGTTGGGGTATCCTTCAAAGAGGGTGTCAAAGGTGAACTCGGCTTCGACGGCGCCGTTGGCGGCGGGATGGAAGTCGAGCTTGAGGCCTTGGCTGTTTTGCTGGGAGCATACCACGCAACGGGGATGAGTTTGTTGGCGAACCTGCTGGAATGTTTGGGTGAGTGTTTCAGTGATCACAGATATTGTCTCCGGTTTGGAGGTCGCCTTTGATGTAGGCGTTTGCAAGCTGTTCAGGGCTGGCGGCGGCGGCGCCGAGGACCACGTTGATGTTGTTTTCGGCAAAGAGCTGCTGGGCGCGGAGGCCCATGCCGCCGGCGATAATGACAGTGGCGCCTTGTTCGTGCAGCCAGCGTGGCAGGACTCCCGGTTGATGGCCTGGCGGTTGTGCGGTGGTCGTCTGTGTGATGTTTTTGTTCTGGTCATCGACCTCGACGAGGGCGAATTCCTCGCAGTGGCCAAAATGCAGGCTCAGTTTTCCCGCGGCCAAAGGGATGGCAATTTTCATGGTGACTTCTCCTGACGCATAGCGTAGGTTGATTTTGATGGCGTTGTGTGGTGGTACTATTCTGTCAAGGCGTGCTGTACTTGGGTCCAGAGTGACTTGATGTCTTGTGCGACGCCGTTCTGGGAGTATTCGACCACGGACAATTTTCGGATCTGGGCTTCGGTGATGGCGTTGTCGTAGCGGACCTTGCCGGCGAGCGTGGCGGAGTGTTCTTTGGCGAGAGTTTCTATTTCGGAGGTGACCTGGGGGTTGAGGTCCCATTTGTTGACGCAGATCAGGGTGGGGATGCCGAAATGACTGGTCAGTTGGGTGACTCGTTCCAGATCGTGTTTGCCGCTCTGGGTTGGTTCGGTGACGACCAGGACGAGATTGGCTCCGGTGATAGAGGCGATGACGGGGCAGCCGATGCCGGGCGAGCCGTCAATGATAATCAAGTTGAGGTTTTGTTGTTCGGCAATTTTCTTCGCCTGGTTACGGACCAAGGTGACCAATTTACCGGAGTTTTCCTCGGCGATACCGAGTTTGGCGTGGACCATGGGCCCGTGTCGCGTTGCGGAGTGGTACCATTGGCCATTAACGACGGGTTCAAATGTGATGGCCCGCTGCGGGCAGGCTTTGGCGCAGAGGCCACAGCCTTCGCAGGAAATCGGATCGATGCGGTAGGTGGCCTGGGTCGGCTGATTGGGATCATGTTCCTGAACGACGGCGTCAAAGCGGCAGAGTTTGTAACAGATGCCGCAGTCGGTGCACTGGTCGGTGACAATATCGGCGCGATTGCCGCCGCTGAAGTCTTCGGTGCGTTGCACCTCGGTGCCCAGTACCAGGTGAAGGTCGGCGGCATCGACGTCACAATCCGCCATTACTTTATTTTGTGCCAGGGCAGCAAACGAGGCGACAATACTGGTCTTGCCTGTTCCGCCTTTGCCGCTGATGACTACGAGTTCTTTCATGGTCGGTTCTCCTTTTGGGCTGTTGCCGATTCGGCAAGCTGTTGCTGGTCGAGCAGGTGTGTTCCCAGGTCGGTAAAGGCCAGGGCGAATTCATCAAGACATTGGCCAATCAATTCACCGCGGGAATACGCCTCGGCGATGCGTCGGTCGTGCGGGATTTGGAGAATGATGTCGATGTTTTCACTGGTGCAATAGTCGGTAACGGCATCGTCGCCGATGTCGCAGCGGTTGATGGCCACGGCGAAAGGCACGTTGAGAACGCGGACCATTTCGACGGCCAGTTTGAGGTCATTGAGGCCGAAGGGTGTCGGTTCGGCGGCGAGTATGACGAAGTCGCAGTCGCGAACAGCCTCGATGACGGGGCAGGACGTGCCCGGCGGGGCGTCGATAATGGTTACGTCGGCCTGGCCGGCGGCTTGCTTGACGGCTTTGATCAGTGGGGGCGCCATGACCTCGCCGATGCGTAGTTTTCCGTGGGCAAATCGAAAGCCCTGGGCTTGGCCGGTTTCGACGACGCCGACTTCGCGTGGTTCTTCGGAGATGGCGTTTTCGGGACAGAAGTGCATGCAGCTACCGCACCCGTGACAGAGTTCCGGGAAGACGAGGACTTTGCCTTTCATGCAGACGATGGCGCTGTATTGGCAGACATCGCCGCATTTGCCACAGCCGGTGCATTGGTCGGCATTGACCTTGGGCACTGGCACGCTGGCGGTTTTGCTGGCGTCTATGGAAGGTTTTAGGAAGATGTGGCAGTTGGGTTCTTCGACGTCGCAGTCGAGCAGTTGCACTGTGTGTCCCTGGCGGGAGAGGCTCCAGGTCAGGTTGGTGGCGATGGTGGTTTTGCCGGTACCGCCTTTGCCGCTGGCAATCGCTATTTTCATCGCGGGCTTACTCCTTGCTTGTATCATGTTCGCTCCAGTCGAAGCGGTCTGTTTTGATCCACCCTTCGGCGGGGAGAGAATGGAAACATACGGGCGTTGGGTCTTTCCATGTACCTTCACTGGTAATGGTCCAGCGGGTATAACGGTTCAGAGGCGACGCGGTCTTGTCGATCCTGAAACCGGACGGGTGATAGCCCGCTTGCACCTCCGTAGCAGGGCAGGTTTCTTCCATGAATGACTCCATTTCGTCGTGTGCCGAATTACGTGCTGGCGTTACGCCAATTGTTTTGCGCCGTTGTATACCTGTTCGACCGAAAGCACGACGGCTGCCTCGCGGGGTAATTTGCCGGGGACCCATTCCTGGACCTCTCCATACATGGGCCCGTCAATGGACCGTTTGGCGGTGCCTTTGATCTGAAAGGAGCCATGGTCTTTGTCCAGCACGACGAAGCTGAGCTTGGGGTTCATGCGAATATTGTCGCGTGTTTTGTGGAAATAATTGTCGGCGATGAGGACGGTATTGTCGTCCATGACTTTCAGGTACTTGATGTAGATGACATTGGGCATGCCTTGTGCATCGCTGGTAGCGACGGGGAAGACATCCTGTTTGGCGATTGCTTCTTTGACCGTATCGGGCAGTTTAACCATGTTTATGCTCTTGTCCTTATCATGTTGGTTTGACATGTCATGACGCCTTTTTCAGCTTTATGGCGTTTTGGGGGCACGCGGCGACGCATTGGCCGCACGCGGTGCAGGTTTCTTCGTTAATCCGGGCGACATCTGTTACAGAGATCGCATCAGCAGGGCAGACGTTTTGGCAAAGGGTGCAAGCTGTGCAGGCGTCAGCATCGACCGAGGCGACCAGTCTGGCCGTTGGGCTGGCGTGCTGGACCTCATTGATTCGCGCATTGATCGCATCAAGTTGATCGCTCATGTGCTGGGCCTGGGCCTTGAGTGCGTCAAGGTCTTGCGGTGCAGGTTGCGGGCCGGTAGTGGGTTGGCCCATAGGGACGCCCGGTGGGGCAGGTGCTGATGGGGGCGTCATGGCGTTAGCTGCCATACCCATACCTCTGCCAGCGCCTTGGCCCATGCCCCGTCCCATGCCTCGGCCGCCACCCATGCCCATACCACCGCCCATGCCCATGCCTCTGCCGCCGCCTTGGCCCATGCCGGGTCCCATGCCTCGGCCGCCCCCCATGCCCATGCCCATGCCCATGCCCATGCCCATGCCTGCGGTGCCCGGATTGTCGGCTGGGGGCATTGTGGAGGCAGTGGGGCCAGGAGTTGGGTTGGTCCCTGCCATGCCGAAATGGCTGGCGACATTGGGTGCTGTTGCGCCGGCGCAGGCACCGTTTTTGAACTGTTCGACCGCTTGGCCGACGGTGCCGCTGACGCCGACGATAACTTGGATCTCAGCGGCGCCCAACGTGGAAAAGGCATTGGGGCCGCAATTGCCGGTTAAGACGGCCTGTACCTGGTGGTTGGCGAGCAATTGGGCCGATTGAATGCCGGCGCCGCCGCCCATGGCTACATTCGGATTTTCCACAGCTTCGTAATTGAGGGTGTCTGTCTCGACGATTACGAAATATGGACACCGGCCAAAACGGGGCTCCACCTGGCTTTCCAGTTGAGGCCCCGCAGCCGTGACTGCAATTTTCATCGTTATCTCCTATCTCGCAGCTAACACAGACCCCCAGCCAAGGGGGCTGTGTTGCCCAACGAGCCGTACGCGTAATCCGCATAACGATAAAACGTGGTGCTGGATACGGTAGTGCGTGTGTTGTTATTCCTTGGATTTGGCTTCCAGTTCGCTAATGCGTTTCTTGATACCGTCCAAGGCGTCTTCAAAGTACTCGGCCTGGCTTTTCAGGGCGTTCAATTCCTGTTCCTGGGATGCAGCCGGGCTATAAGGGGCTCCATAAGGGGCTGCTACGGGTGTTGGCATGACGCCACCGTAGGCCGGGGCGCCATAAGCGGCCCGTTGCCAGCCAGTCAAGCCGGTGGCGTAGTACCCATTGCGCCGTCCCCAGCCGCCACCGCCTCGCCCCCGGCCCCCACCGTAGAAACCACGTCCGCCCACAGGGTTCATGAAACCGGGCATTGGGTACCCGGCACAGTATCCTGCCGCTCGTCCTGTCATCGGGCCCATGCCCGCCGGTCCTGTTCCATCGCCACCTGGCATAATAAACTCCTTATACTTGAGTGTTTTCTGGTACGCCCCGACGCGCGGGGTTCATTTTATACAATCCCGGGGGAGTAATTCACGGTGTGCATCAGTGGGTGTATTCCAATATTTCGATATCAGGGCCCAGTTCCTTGATAACGGCATCTCTCATGTTGGCATAATGCGGACAAGGGTAGCCGATGGGATTGCCGCGGGATATGCACGACGCAAAGACGATGATGTCCGCACCTCTGTCAACCATGAGCCTAGCTCTTTTGATGGCTCGTTTTCCCGGGCAACCGCCACAACTGACGAACCCGACAATTTCCACGGGGCCGCAGTCGGCAAACGCCAGCTTTCCCTGGGATGCGATTTTGAAATCGGTTGTTCCCGGACAAATATCCTCCGTCTGTTGACAACGTATTATTCCGACTTTCTTCACTACGTCTGCTCCTTGTGGTTTATCCTCTGGTTAGCGCGGCCCCGCATTTAGGGCAGCGTCTCTGGTTGCATGGTTGGCCTACCACATGAGCGGTTTGGTAGCCGCACTGGGGGCACTGACAGCTGCCGCCGGGTCCCGCAGCAAATGATCCGCCCATGCGACCTTGTCTGCGTCCGCCGTTTTGGGGCGGGCCTTTTCCGTCGCCTCTTGGCATCGTGACATCTCCTTTCTGGACGTTACCATATTAACCCTACCGTCAATTCCACGCCTGGCCTCGGCGATTGCGTCCGCGAAGCCTCCTTCGACGGCCACAACAGCCAGGCATGGAGAAGGTCGTCTCATGCAGGCGACCGTCTCGAAAAGCCGCCAGCACCGCGTCGATCGGTCCGCATATGTTGCTGACGACCTGTATCTGGGCGGACTGCAGGGCTGACTCCAAAGGCCAGGAGACGGCGCCGCAGATCAGCACCTCAACGCCCCTTTGGTGTAGCGCCTCGGCGCGGGCCCAAGGGTTCGTTGGGATCGAGCTGTCTTCCTGCCGCTGTAACTCCCGGTGGTCCTCGATCTCCACGAGCACAATCTTGCTCGCCACATCGAGCACCGGCGAGATGCGGCCCTGCCACTCTGGGACGGCAATCTTCATGATAGTGTAGTGAGCAAAAAGCGTGCCAATAAAGAAGTGTGTCAGCGATATTGACATAAGTGTTGCATGTGCAAGAAGATGAAGATTTTGAGGAGCGGATGGCGTCAAAAAAGAAGATTGCATAATGCAATTTGCGTGTTAAGATCAGATTGTATTATGCACGATTAGGCTAAGGGGCATGCGTAGAGGGCTGTAATGGCTGACGACAATTGTATTATGCTCGATTCCATCAACGAAGGCGTCTTTACGGTTGACCAGGACTGGCGTATCACCAGTTTCAACCGGGCGGCGGAGAGGATTACGGGCATCGCGCGGCAGGAAGCGTTGGGCAAGTTGTGTTCGGAAGTGTTTCGGGCGAGTATCTGC
>Ga0180430_10004513_pt1 | contig 11737 bp, 10 predicted proteins | sample SS_ome_9_FD_132999 | JGI IMG/M metagenome (GOLD analysis project Ga0180430, IMG submission 132999) | Hypersaline lake sediment archaeal communities from the Salton Sea, California, USA - SS_1_S_2 metaG | ecosystem: Environmental > Aquatic > Non-marine Saline and Alkaline > Hypersaline >... | reverse complement strand
GCTCCAGGATGAGCAGATCGAGTAGCAGCAAGGCAAACGGATCCATGAATCCGACGGCGCGCAGGTCAAGCTGCTGCAGTCCGAATTCAACGACCTGTTCGATCAGACTATCGATCGTCTCCAAAGTCAATTGGTGCATGGATTTCCTCGTTCGCGCGATCTAGATGTCTAGCAATGGCGCGTACCAGGCATAATCAAGCGTACGGTTTGAAAAGGCAAACTCGGCGAAAGCCGGGGACGCAAAGTCACGGGTCTACGGGAGGAACCTATGATCGCCGGACTGCCACGATCGGTACGACTTGGTCTTGTCCTTATGCTGTCTCTTTTCTGTTTGGGCGCGCTTGCCTTTGCGCAGGAAGACGTCCAGACGCCACCGCTTGTGATCGATCCGGGAACGGATCCCATCGACGAGCAAACGCCTGCGGATGTGCTGCAACCGGTCTATGACTTCATCGATCTTTGTGCTGCAGCAGCTGACGCGGACAAGGATCTTCTGAAGACGGCGTTCGAGAGTGCTGTCACTGGGGGAGTCCTGACTGTGGATCAAGCCCTCGGGATGCTAGGCGTTGTTGGCTGGGATACGCTGGTGGATCCCGAAATCGTCGCAAGCGCGTTGGGAATTCTTGGTAGTGTGCTTGATGACTTGTTGGCTGGGGTTCTGATAGACGACCCGATTGCTGTGCTTACATTGCTCTGGAATGAGTCACTCACACCCGCAGGAACGTTGAATGCGATTGGCAAGGCTGGCGCATCGGATGCGGTGCTTGCAGAGGTGAGCTCCCTGGTAGCTGGAGGCGTTCCACCAGGCATTCTGGTGCGGCTCACGAAAGAGGCGCTACGTCTCGGACTGACGGAAGAGGAGATCCTCGCCCGTATCGAACAACTCGGGGGATTCGAGAACCCGGAGGAGGTTTCGTGGGGGAGCCTGGCGAACGAGATCTCGGGCAAGGGCAACAGCAAGCACCAAGAAGAAGAGACCGAAGCCAACGCAAACACTGAGGGCAACGAGGATCCTGAGGAAGAGCGAAACTCGAACAGCAATGGCAATGGAAATGGCAACGGCAAGAAGGATGACAACCCTGGCAAAGGGAAGGACAAAGATAAGAAGAAGTAGAAAGGACCGCTAGACCGGTTCCTCCTTAGCAGCGCGCTTCGTGCAGTGTGGGTCTCCGGGTGGAGAGTGGGCAAGTGAAACAGAGGGTCTCACAATCGTGAGACCCTCTATCTATTCCTGCACATCGTGCTGATCTAGTACTTGTACCCTCCAACCTCGTCCTCTGAGAACGAAACACCCAATCCGAGTGCGATGCGATTCACGAAGTTGAAGTAGCTGACGATGAGATTCACCAGGAGTACATCGGCATCTGCCAGTCCCTGCGCGCGCAAGGCCTCGACATCTTCTTCCCTGACTTCGTGCGGGCGACGCGTCAGCTTGTCTGCATAATCGAGCATGCAACGAAGCCGTGGAGTCAGGTCAATCGATCGGTAGTCCTCCACAAACGCAGCGAGCTTGGCTTCATTCTTCCAGTAGTGGTGCAGGGCGGCTGCGTGGTGCTGAATGCAGTAAGGACAACGATCTGCACTCGAGACCACAACCGCGATCATCTCCCGTTCTTCTCTGGAAAGATCTCCCTTGCCGAACATGATGGACATGTAGAGGTCCATATGTGCTTTCAGCGCTGGCGGATGCAGGCTGTGCACGGACAGGATATTGGACAGCTTGCCGCGACTTCCTTTGACTTCAGCGTAGACGGCGTTCAGTTCCTCGTCTGCTTCGTGCTCGTCCAGGACGCGAATCCAAGCCATGGCGCCTCCGAGTCATCAAACAGGATCTGCCATCATACCTCCTGCCGGAATGCGGCGCAGCGCTTGACAGTGAACACTTCATGACGTACAGTACTTTGCATCGCAAAGTACACTGCAATCATGAGGCGAGGAGCAACTATGCAATCGATACGACTTACAGACATCGAGCGTCGAAGTTGGCGAGCGATGCAGCAGGATGGCCTGATGGACATCCTATTTGGGTTCCTTCTTCTCGGCGCGTGTGTCTCAGCGCTGGTTGGGCTGCTGAATCCCCAGGATTGGATTCGAATCGCTACGCTCTCCTCAATCCAATTCGGTGGCGTCCTTTTTATGCTTTGGGCCAGGCGGAAATACGTGACCCCACGGACTGGCATTGCAAAGTTCTCGATGCAACGGGTGCAGCGCGCGAGAACCCTGCGGATTGTACTCATCGTCTGCGTGGCGGTGACGATCCTGCTTGTCGCACTGACAACCCTGTCCACGCGTCTGGGTTTCCGTCTCTTTGGCGATGCCAATGCATGGAGTGCGTGGGGCGTAATCTCAGCCGTGATCCTGATCCCGATAGGGGCACTCGCCTATTTCCGCGACTACCCAAGGCTGCTGTTGCATGGCAGCCTGTTTGTGATTGCGGAATTCTTCTTGATCGTCATGGGCCTTGAAGACACGACGGCGTACGCGCCTGCACTACTCTTCGGCACTGGGAGCGCCATCAGCTTCTCGATTGGGATTCCAATCTTCGCGCGGTTTCTGAAGCGCGTACCACCGGCGGAGCTGGAAACGGAAGGAGCTTCACATGACTGATCGATCAATGCTGCGAGCCATTGAAAAACGAGCATGGCTACGAACCTTTGAGCATGGAATGTGGGATGTCGGCATCGGTTCCATCTTCCTGCTCTTCGGACTTTCCATCATCACGGAGTTCCCAGCCCTAGCAGCAATCTGGGTTGCCTCGTTCTATCCTGCGCTGCGACAGACAGGCCGGAAGCTGGTAGTACCCCGCGTGGGACAGGCACAATTTCGCGGCCGCCGGAAGCGGGCGATGGCCAATACAACCTGGATCCTGACGGGGGTCGCTGTCATGGGCTTGGGTACGTTCCTGTTCATGTTCTGGCAGTCGTCGGCTGCTGAGACCCCGGCCTGGGTGGAGTGGATCACCCAGCACTTTGTAATCTTCATCGGACTCATCTGGGGCGGGGCGCTTGCTGTCTCCGCCTGGATTCTGCATTTCCCGAGGTTGTACGCGTACGGTGCATTGATGTTTGGCTCGCTGTTGGTGACCGACCTCATTGAGGGCTATCACCTCGGCATCTCCCTCACGATCGTGGGGGGAATCATTCTGGTCACCGGCCTGCTCTTGCTACTGCGGTTCATCCGCAAATACCCGAAACAGGATCTCACGGAGTCGGAGAATCATGGCCAAGCGACGTGAGGAGGGAACACCCTATGAGATTGATCGAACGATCCACGAGCCCGCACGGCTGCTGGTCACCGCGCATCTGTATGTCGTCGAAAGCGCGGATTACGTCTTTCTCATGCAGAACACTGGACTGACGTGGGGCAACCTCTCCTCACATCTCAGCAAACTGGAAGCCGCTGGCTATGTCGAGATCATCAAGGAGTTCGTGCAAAAGAAGCCGCACACCATGGTCCATCTGACGCCGGAAGGCCGAGCTGCGTTCGATGCCTATCGCCTGCAAATGAAGGCGCTGTTTGATGACTTGCCTGGCTAACGGAGCAACTGTGCGCTTGACTCGGTTCACTGCTGAATCAAACGAGATTGTGCAAGCATTCACCGCCCGATCGCCTGAACGGGAGGTCGTCTACCTACGGGTCGCGACCTCCCTCCCACCGAACGCGCGTTGAGAAAGGAGGATCCGATGGAAGACGCAACCATTTGGGTCGCCATAGGCCTTGCGGTCCTTGCCGTGATCGGCGTGATCGTATTCCTGAACGCGAGCAACTAGTCCCCGTTGCCCCCAGCACAATCGTGCTGGGGGCCCTCCTCGATTCAGTCGTAGCGTATGCGAGGGTTCAGCGCCGCATAGAGCAAGTCTGCTGCGAAATTGGACAGTACAACACCCAAGACCACGACCATGGTGATGGCTTGAACCAACGGGAAGTCCCGATTGTCGATTGCGGTCAGCAGCAGCCGGCCCAACCCAGGGAAATTGAAGACGTTCTCGATCACGATGATGCCGCCAATCAGCCAGCCGATACTGATTGCAACGACTGTGATTGTTGGGAGCAGGGCATTTCGTAGGACGTGTCGAAAGACGACGTATGGCCAGGAGAGGCCTTTCAGCACCGCAGTGCGCACGTAGGGTTTGTGGAGTTGCTCGACAACTTCAGCGCGGGTGAGTCGTGCGATATACGCGAGGAGCACGAGCGTTGCGGTGAGCGCTGGGAGGATGAGGGAAGGCAGAGCCTGAAAGAAGCCAATGCCTGACTCGATGGATGAGACTGCTGGGAGCCAGCGCAGCTTGTGAGCGAACAGCTCCACCAGGAGTACGCCAGTGACGAACTCTGGAAGTCCGACCACAGAAAGGCTCACGAGACTGATGACCGTGTCAGGCAAACGGTGCTCAGCAAGTCCTGCCCAGACACCCAGGGCAATGGAGATGGGGACAGCAAAGAGCAGCGCCAGCCCAGCGAGCATCAATGAGTTTCCCAATGTATCCAGGACACGGGTCCGAACCGGGATCTTCCATGCATATGAGGTTCCCCAATCTCCCCGCACGAAACTGGATGCCCAATCCAAGTACTGGACCACCGGGGAGCGGTCTAGACCAAGCTCCTGACGCTTGGCAGCCACGGCCTCTTCGGACGCGTCTCGTGGCAAGAGGACCCGCGCGACATCTCCTGGCAGGAACTGCGTGATGGAGAAGATCAAGATTGAGGTCAGTGCAAGTGTTAGAAAGAGGAATCCGATGCGACGAATCACGAATCGAGTCACATCGCACCTCCTGGTACGTCCGAAGGCCCGGCTTGAAGCACTCGCAATTGCGCGGGCGGGATATGACAGTAGATCTGATGACCGCTGGCCGCTTGCTGCCAGTCCGGTGTCTGCTGCTCGCAAACATCGCCAAGAGCGCGAGGGCAACGCGTGTGGAATGGACAGCCCTTGGGAACGTCGACCGGACTCGGGACATCTCCGGAGAGCCGAATGCGTTCCGCGGGTAATGTCGAGTTGAGTCCGTGCACCGAGGACAGCAGCGCCTCGGTATAGGGGTGATAGGGCGGGTGCAAGACTGCTTCAGTCGAGCCATGCTCCATGATTCGTCCGAGGTACATGACCGCAATCTCATCCGCGACGTGGGCAACAACTGCCAGATCGTGCGAGATGAATGCATAGCCACTCCCGACCTCTTGCTGTAGCCTCGAAAGCAGGTTCAGAATCCGGGCCTGCACTGAGACATCGAGGGCTGAGGTTGCCTCGTCGCATACCACGAAGTCAGGGTTCGTGGCGATCGCACGGGCGATGGCCACGCGTTGCTTCTCCCCACCTGATAGCTCGTGAGGAAGACGTGATACGTACCCCGCATCGAGACCAACCCTTTCGAGTAGTTCGGTCACCTGCGAGCGACTCTCCGACCTAGAGCTGTTTGTCAGTCGGGACAACTGTCGTCCCAGAATCGTTCCGATCGGCAGATAGGGGTTCAGTGCCTGGTCGGGGTTTTGCGAAACGGCTTGGAGTTGACGTAGCGCCGAGCGATCACGTTGCTGCAATGCTGCTGGAAGTGGCTGATCGCCGAGTAGTACCTGTCCCGAAGAAGCGGTCTCAAGACCGAGTACCGTGCGCGCGAGCGTGGTCTTTCCACTGCCACTCTCCCCGACCCAACCCATGGTCTGACCTGGTTCAATTGAGAGGGCGACGCCATCCACAGCGCGCAGAGTTTTTTGGGGTGTCCGTTGAATCAACTCTTTGAGCGAGCGACGCAGGCCGAATGTCTTCGCGAGGTCCTCAATGACGAGGGGCTGCAGATCGCCAGCTGAGTGCAGGGGGGCAGGGGCAACTTCGGGTTGGTGAATGATGGGCTTGAGCTCGGCCGTGGCCTGCCAGTGATGGCAGCGCACGAGCGCATGATCGCTGTCACCGGACTGCTGGAGGATGGGACGGGTGTGGCATTTATCTGTTGCAAGCTGACATCTCGGGCGGAAAACACAGCCCGCGGGCAGATCGCTCAAAGAGGGAATCAATCCAGTCATGGAGTAGAGGGCAGTCTTGTCTTCTACTGCAGCCAGCTTCGGCACGCTCTGGAGCAGGCCAAAAGAGTAAGGGTGGCGGGGCGCAGCAAAGAGGCGTTGTGTGATGTCGAGCTCAACGAGTTCACCTGCGTACAGCACGGCGACACGATCTGACACCTGTGAGACGACACTGAGGTCATGAGAGATGTACAGACTTGATCGCGAGCTGTCCTCCAACAGATTGGCAATAAGATCCAGTATCACGGCTTCTGTGGTGACATCCAGACCGGTCGTTGGCTCATCGAGTAGCAACAGCTCTGGATTCGACGCGAGCGCCATGGCAATGACCACACGTTGCTGCATACCGCCACTGAGCTCATGCGGATACTGATTCACGACCCGCTGAGGATCGGCAATCCGTACAGCCTCTAGCATCTTGAGTGTCGTGTCCGCGACGGATGTGCTGCCAGGGATGCCCTGCATTCGCACCGTCTCGGCAAGTTGACTCCCAATCCTTATGGACGGGTTGAGCGAGGCCATCGGATCTTGTGGGATCAAGGCAATGCAGCGGCCGCGGAGCTTCTGCAGCTCTCGATATGAGTTGCCGAGCACGGAGCTGTCGCGGAATCTGATCTCCCCCTTGCGAACGGCTCCGTTGGCGCTGAGATGCTGGACAATGGCAAGCGCGAGTGTGGATTTCCCGGATCCGCTCTCACCGACGACACCCAGCGTTTGTCCGCGAGGGACTTCTAGGTCCACATCTCGAAGCGCATCCAACCATTGCCCCTGGACAAGGTAGGACACAGTCAAGCCCGAAATGGAGAGCACGGCATCGGACTGCGACGTCGGCTGTTCGGTTGCTGCTCTTGAAGCGATGACCTTGCGACGAGCACGTCGCGTTAATGAAGGTGTGCCCATTTGCAGAGCTGTCTTCAGCCCGTCGGCAGCCAGGTTGATGCCGATCACAAGGACGGAAATCGCACCTGCCGGGAAGTACAGTGCCCATGGGATGAGTCGGGAGGCGCTGCGTGCCTCCTTCACCATCAGCCCCCAATCGGGCGTCGGTGGCTGAACGCCTACACCCAAGTAGCCAAGCGAGGCCACCAGGAAGATGCCGTAGGAGAAGCGCAATGCGGCTTCTACCGAGAGGGCGGGAAGCACCGAGGGGGCGATTTCTCGGAACAGGATGTAGAGGATGGATTCCCCACGTAGCCTAGCGGCTTCCACGAAGCCGAGCGTCTTGACGGAAATCACTTCACTACGTACGACGCGCGCAACCACCGGAACGTAGACCACTGCGATCACAATGAGCACGCTCCATTGCGATTGCCCGACGACACCCACGAGCACGAGCGCAAGCAGCAAGGCTGGAATCGCGAGCACACTGTCGAACAGACGCATGATGACTTCGTCGAGCCATCCGCCTTTGTACCCGCTGATCAGCCCAACAGCGGTGCCTGCGGCTACTGCGATCAGTGCGCCAAGTCCGGTCAACGATAGGATGCTGCGCGCCCCGAACAGCACGCGAGTGTAGATGTCCCTTCCCAGAAGATCGGTGCCAAAGGGATGAGTCCATGTCGGACCTTGGCGTGCATCCAGCGCGCGCATCTCCGTGGGCGTATAGGGCGTGAGCCAGGGAGCAAAGATCGCGACCAACACAAACAGCAACACGATCGATACACCAACTGCGGATGTCGGACGCTGGAACAGGCTACGAAGCACACGAAGGGAGGATGCACCGCGGCTGGACAGGGCGACTCACGTCCTTTGAAGAAGGCGGGCCGGGTGGCCCGCCTCGTAGCTTCTACTTCTTGTACACCGTCCGGAAATCGGTTCGACCCGCGAAGCCCTTCAGCGCAACACCCTCGAAGCTATCGCTGTAGGCGGCAACTTGTGGCCAGAAGTAGGGGATGATCACAGGACCACGGTCGACCAGAATTTGTTGGATCTGTGAGTAGGCGGCAATTCGCTGCTGCTCGTCCAACGTGGTGCCTGCGACCCCTGCGAGTTGATCGAATTCCCCGTCACAGAACCGTGACTCGTTCCAAGCCGCCTCGCACACGAGCATCAGGTTCAGGTAGAACTGCGGGTAGGGTCTTGAGCCCCAGCCCGTGATGCCGAGGGCTGCATCCATCCAGTGGTTCTCCCCGTAGTACACGCTCTCAGGCTCAACGATGACGTTGACCTCGACGCCTACTTGAGCCCATTGCTCTTTCAGTACGACAGCGAGCTGCGGACGTGCCCCGGTGTCCGGGGTGTAGAGATCGAGTGACAACCCGTCGGCGTACCCTGCTTGATTCAGGAGGTCGATCGCTCGATCCGGGTCGTAGGCAAGTGCCTGCACGGCTTCGTCATAGTAGTTCGCGTAGAGCGGTCCCACAGGGGTATCCTGCCCCACGGTACCTGCACCGAGTTGCACGAGATTCAGGATCGTCGCTCGATCGGTCGCGTGCTTCAGTGCCTGAATGACGAGCGGGTTGTTGCCTGGCTCCATGTCAGACCGAAGTCGTACGAGGTCGAATCCATTGGTAGGTACGTCAGTGGTTACAATCCCCGGCTCCCCCTGCAACGTGACGTAGAGCGTGATCGGCATGCGCCACGCCATGTCCACTTGGCCTCCACGAAGTGCAGCAACGGCTGCATCGGAATCCGTGAAGAAGATGAACTCTAAGCCATCGAGTAGCGGCGCACCTTCGATGAAGTAGTCCGCGTTCGCTTGCATCAGGATGCGATCTCCTGGCAGATACTCAGTGACCTCGAACGGACCGGTTCCATTGAACGATGCGAAATCTTCAGTCCCCCGCTTCAAGACCAGGGCATGGTTGTCGCTCAGATCGTAAAGGAAGAACGGGTTTGTCTGCTTCAGGGTGAAAGTGACTTCGTTTGAGCCGGTGGCTTCGACAGATGCAATGTTCTCAAACAGCGATGCTGTGGGGAATCCATTGTCAGGATCTCGAAGGCGATCGAACGTCCAGACGACGTCTCCAGGAACCAACAGGCTGCCATCATGAAAATGAACCCCGCTCTGGAGTGTGAAGACGTAGGTCAGACCGTCCTCGCTGACGTCCCAGGAAGCCGCCAGACGAGGGACGAGCGCGTTCTCCGGGTCGATGTCCACCAAGTAGTCGTAGACCGCATTGGCTACGGCGATCTCTGCATCTGAACTGATGAGTCCGGGATCATTCTCTACCGTGGGCTGCATGGCCACTGTGAAGATGCCTTGCGCGAGCACGCCTGCGCTGAGCGCGAAGCATGCCAACAGCACCATGAGAACCCTCTTCGTCTGATTTGCGGAAAACATGAAACCTCCCTCATTGCATTCAACACCGTGCGATGGGGTATCCGAACCCCTGTTCACGTCTCAGCCTAACGGTATCATCGAATCGTGACAACTGCGTCTACAAATGGCTGAATCGGCATCTGCAACCGCTCCGGCTAGAATGTCTGCATGTCCAAATCCGTGGAACCCAAACACCGGAAGCCCTGGAGTGGTTTGGCCGTCGAAGGCGGCACTGCCGATCTGGCGATCCTGGGCATTCCCTTTGATGGGGCCGCCAGCTTTAGGCGAGGCGCTGCCGAAGCACCAGCCGCCATCCGAGCGCTCACCCCGCACACGGCACCTTTCACCGAGACCGGGCACGCGTTGGAGACCCTGCGCATTTGCGATCTTGGAGATGTCCGATGCGATGGCGATTGGGATGAAGTATCCAGTCGTATCGCTGCAACTGTGGCGCAGGCCTTCACCTATCCCTTTGCCGTCTTCCTGGGTGGCGACCATGCGGTCAGCATCCCTATCCTGCAGACGCTTTCCGAGACCATGGAAGGTAGCTTGGGTGTGTTGCATCTGGATGCGCATCTTGACCTCATGGATTCGTTCGAGGGCCGGCGCTGGTCGCATGCCTGCACTGCGCGTCGCTATCTGGAACTGGGAAACGTTCGACCTGAGCATGTCGTGTTCTGTGGTACTCGGTCCTGGCTGGGTGATGAGGTTGCCTATGTCCAATCGCATCCTGCCCTCTCTGTGCACACTGCACAAGCGCTCGATGCCCAAGGCGTCCAAGCTGTCGCCAAGCAGACGATTGCCCAGCTAGAGACAGCGGATGCCGTGTATATCACCCTGGATATCGACTCTCTGGATCCGGCCTTTGCTCCAGGCACTGGAACCCCTGAAGCAGGCGGCCCCTCAACACGCCAGCTTCTGGAGTACCTGAAGCTTGTCTTCCCAGCATTACCAGTTCGAGCCATGGACCTGGTGGAGGTTTCGCCGCCGTTGGATTCCTCCCACATCACGTCTGTGGCAGCCGTCAAGATCCTCTACGAGATCTTCGGCATGCTGGTTTCTCGCCACGGCTAGCTTGCGGAGGGATCCGATTGCATCATGCCGTGGATGTTGCCCTCGGTGTCCTTGAAGTAGGCCATCCAACCGATACCTGGGACCGCCATCTTAGGCAGGGTGATACTCCCGCCGTTTGCCTCAACCTGTCGGATGGATTCGTCGAGATCTTCGACATCGATCGTATTGGCGACCATCGAGTTGCCAGCCTCGCGCCGTCCGAGGCCGCCGTCGATTCCTGGTGCGTCCTGTGGACCGGTGGAGATTAGCCAATAGTCGACTGGGCCATCCCACTTCTGAAAGTTCCACCCGAACGTCTTCTCGAAGAAGGTGATGAGACGTTGCGGATCGTCTGCCGGAATCTCGAAATGCATCACTCTTGCCATGTTGACTCCTTTCACAGAATCCATTGTCAGGATGCTCGTGGAGCCTGAGTGATGCTTTGGGTCAGATTGTGTGAACTTTGATGAAGTTGGTGCGGCCGCCCCCGCCCACCGGAATGCCTCCGGTGAGAACGACTTGGTCTCCGGGGCAGCACTCCTCAAACTCAAGCAATAGACGGTGCATCGACTCCAGCATGCTGTCTGTTGTGGAGCAAAGCGGCGCCAAGTGCGGGGTAACCCCCCAGACCAATGCCAGTTGGCGCAGGACGGCTTCGTCAGGTGTGAAGGCTACGATCGATTGCCTTGGACGCTTTCTCGCAATCTGGCGAGCCGTATATCCGCTGGCAGTCATGGTCACGATCAACTCGAGCTGGAGCGCCTCTGCGATGTCTGCGGTTGCATCTCCAATGGCATCTGTGACTGGATGGATGTATGGCAAGGCATCGGGCTTGGCTGCGAGCTGGGTATTTGGCATGTGGCTCTCGATGACCTCCGAAATGCGCCGGATCATCTCAACTGCCTGGATTGGGAAACTGCCAACTGCCGTCTCTGCGGACAGCATGACTGCGTCCGTACCATCGAGGATTGCATTGGCAACGTCGCTTGATTCCGCGCGTGTGGGGCGCGGATTTTCGATCATGGATTGAAGCATCTGCGTAGCCGTAATCACCGGGATGCCGGCCTGGTTGCAGCTGCGAATGATCTCCTTCTGATGTAGCGGCACTTCTTGCGGTGAGAGCTCCACACCGAGATCACCTCGCGCGACCATGACTGCATCGACGAGCGGGAGAATCTCTGACAGATTGTCGATTGCGTGCTTGCTCTCGATTTTCGCGATGACGTGGACCGTCGCCTCAGCGCCAACGTGTTCATCAATGAGCATGCGTAGGTCCTCAACATCGCTGGCCGTGCGAACGAAGGATAGTGCAAGGAAGTCAACGCCTTGATCCAGCGCGAAGCATGCGTCTTCGCGGTCCTTAGGGGTCAAGGAGGACTTGGCGATCGAAGCCTCAGGCGCGGCAATGCCCTT
>Ga0180430_10004510_pt1 | contig 11747 bp, 6 predicted proteins | sample SS_ome_9_FD_132999 | JGI IMG/M metagenome (GOLD analysis project Ga0180430, IMG submission 132999) | Hypersaline lake sediment archaeal communities from the Salton Sea, California, USA - SS_1_S_2 metaG | ecosystem: Environmental > Aquatic > Non-marine Saline and Alkaline > Hypersaline > Sediment... | reverse complement strand
GTGGTGGCTACGATGTGACTGGCGAAATCATCCCCGAGCTTCTTGCGAAGCGCTTCGCGAAAGATCATGAACTGGCTGGCGGTCTCAGCGGTTTCTCCGCTCTTGGAGATCACGTTGACCAGCGTGGTCTTCAGGCGCCTGCCCAGGAATTTCAGGGTGTCGCCCACCAGCGCCGGGTCCACATTGTCCAGCACGAACAGTCGCGGGCCGGGGCGTTTCTTGTCGCTAAGCAGGTTATAGGTCACCGGGTTCAGCGCCGAATGAACCGCCAGATTGCCCAGCGCGCTTCCACCGATACCGAGTACGACCAGGTCGGTGGTGCCTCCTCGATATTTTTCGACCAGGGCGCTGACCTGCTCAATGTACCGGGTATTACCCGGAAGCCCCGCATATCCCAACTCGCCGCCGCGGCAGCTTTCGACGACCTTTCGATGCGCGTCGCGGATATCAGGCTCGATCTCGTCGAGATCGTCGCGGGAGACTCCATGCTCCGGACCGACGATCTTGTCCGTTGCGTTTTTCCAGTAAAGCTGAAGCATCTTGGACGTTCCTCAGTATTCCGCGGTCATTTTCTGCTCTTTGGCGTTTCTTCACAAATCGAATGTGTTAGAGATTGAAAGGATATCACGCCCGCCGAAAGATATCCAGCGCAAGCATCCCGCTTGATTCGAGCCCGAACTATCCTACAATTAATCGACAAGTGCCATTCCGCACTGAGGAGAGACAATTATGACAGATAAGAGACGCGGAAAAACGCTGCTCTGGAGTTTAGCGATCGTACTGGGCGCCGGACTGTTGTCTGCGGCGAGACCGACCACGAAACCGGCAGTGCGCCGAATTAAACTGACGGTCTCGCGAAAGACGACGCGCATCCTCGGACCAGTCAACAAGGACGGTACAGTCAACTACATGGCGTACCTGAACGCCAGGCACTCCAAAGGCGTCACAAAAGCAAACAACGCAGCGGTTCCGCTGATCGGAATATTCGGGCCTGATTTCCTTCCGAAAGACAGCGGAAGAAAGATCTGCGATATACTGAAGATCGAGTTTCCCTCCCCAGACCAGGTGTATTTCACTAGTCTGCGATCCTGCATCGACAAGAGATTCAATAAAAAAGACGCCCACGCATGGAGGGAAAAAGACCATCTGAAGAAAGCAATTTCCAAGCCCTGGAAAACCAGTCAGCACCCCGCAATAGCCCAATGGCTCGATGTCAACAGCAACGCGATGAACGCGACGTTGCTCGCCGTGCGCCGAACGAGGTTCTACATACCACTCGTTTCGTCGGCTCCCGAGGCGAAGCTTATCGCCGTGGCGATGCCCGACGTGAGGTTATACGGTAATATGGGCGACGCTCTTGCGGCGCGGGCGATGTTGAAGGTCAATTCAGGCGACGTACGCGGCGCATGGGCTGATTTGACGGGGGCAAGACATCTGGCCAGGCGGGTAAGCGGGGGACATTCGACGATCGAACGCCTGGTCGCCCTGGCGATAGAGACGAAAGCCTGCCGCGCCGCAGGCGCAATGGCGGGTTGCGGAAAACTCACCGGCGCTCAAGCGCGAGAGTTCCTCGCCGACATGCGGAATTTCAGGCCTCTTCGGGACCTGGTCAACGCAATCGATGAATCCGAACGGTTCATGATGCTCGACTGCGTGATGATGCTGGCCCGCGCTGCCGACAGGAGCGGGCTTGCAGGCCTGAAGAAGGCGATTGAAAACATGTCGGAAAGCCCAATACAAGACGCCAACCCGCCAACCACGACACCGCGCGGGGTGTCCCTGGAATGGGACAAGATATTGACGAAGGTGAATCCATGGTATGACAGTCTCGCGACGGCCGCCGGCCAAAAAACATTCAAAGCCAGGACAAAAGCCCTCGCCGATCACGACCGCCGAGTTGAGGAATTCATCGCCCGCGTCAGGAAATCCAGCCGGTTTCCGCACTTCATCGTTAAGCATTTGGAGGATCCGACCGGGGCGCTCGGCGATGCCCTGGCGGCCCTGCTGCTGCCCGCTTTAAGCAGAGCGGTCGTAATCCAAGATCGCGCCGAGACCCAAAGCCGCTGCGCTCTGGTCGCCATGGCGCTGGCGGCCTGTCGGGCGGAGAAGAAGGTTTATCCTGATAAGCTATCGCAGTTGTCGCCGGGGTATCTCCAGAAAGTTCCCGACGACCTGTTTGTCGATAAACCGTTTGGTTACAAGCGGACGGACAAGGGATATCTGCTTTACAGCGTTGGCGAGAATATGAAGTTCGACGGCGAGAAAGAAGAGGATGAGAAAAGCGACGACATTGTCGTGCGGGTGGAGTAAAGCATGATGGTTGTCTCGTCGTCCTTCGGACGACCTTCAGGACAACGGCGCGCTAAACCGCAAGCGGTTTTGATTCGCCGATAACATCAGATGTTGAGTGTGAAGGACGCAACCGGTCGATATAATGTATTAGTGTCGTCGGGCGATGCTGCCCGGCGGTGAAAACTGGAATTGGCGGATGCACACGGGCGGTTTTTAGGAATTGTCCGCGTGTTTTCCTGCGCGCATGCGAATAGATAATGATGATTCTCGAGCGGATACTGAATAGTGAGAAGCTTCGATCGGCGGCCGGGCGACTGGCGCCGGGTGAGACTGTGCGCTTCGGGGGACTCTGGGGTTCGGCGGCGGCGATGATCGGCGGGGCGCTGGGGCGGATCGCGCAAAGGCCGATCCTGTTTGTAACCACCCATCTCGACGATGCCGACGCCCTGGCGGACGATATCGAACTCTTCACCGGCGCCGCGGCGCAGATATTCCCGGCGTGGGAACTCGATGTCGGTTCCGAACACGTCAGCGACGATATCATCGGCGAGCGGATGCGGATTTGCACTCTTCTGGCCGAACCGCCCGAGGCGCGAGACGAACCGGTGGACTTCCTGGTCGCGCCGGTGATGGCGCTGCTCCAGCCGGTTCCGACACCCCGCGCATTAGCGGAGGCGAAGTTGTCCCTGCGCCTCGGAGGCGAACTTCCACCCGAGAAGATCATCAGTTGGCTCGTCGATGCGGGATTCGAGCGGGTAGACCAGGTCGACCAGCCAAACGAATTCGCCCGTCGCGGCGGGATAATCGATATCTTCCCCACGGGCGTCGGGCAGGCGGTGCGCGTGGAGTTCTTCGGCGACTCCGTCGACTCGATCCGCAAGTTTGACCTCGACACGCAGCGCAGCACCGAGAGAATCGAGGCATTCGATCTGACGGGCACCGCGGCCGGGCGGCGCACCGACCCCGATCGGACAACTCACCTGGGAGCATATCTCGATCCTCGGACGATTGTCTGCACGAGCGAACCGCAGGCGGTGTTCGAACTGGCGAGCGATATCCACAGGCGCCTCGGCGAAAAGGCCGACGACGACCGCCAGATGGTCTCGCGCCGCATGGGGACCACCAAGAGCGCTTCGGCCCTGGGCATGTTCGAACCCCAGGAGGTGTTCGATTCGCTCAAGGCCCTGGCCTCGGCCGAAATGTACACGTTTTCCGCCACCGGCGATGACGTCATTCCAATGGGAATTCGCAGTATCGAGAAGCTCTCGCTTAACACGCAGGAAGCGTTAGGCGAGCTTGAAGAACTGGCGCAGAACGCCGACGTGTGGGTCTACTGCGAGAACCCCGCAGAACGCGACAGATTTGGCGATCTGCTGGCCTCTTCGCATCCGGAGCTGGACAAGCGGATCAAGACGGGCATCGGGCACCTGGCCGCCGGGTTCTACTGGCCCGAGGAGCGCCTGGCAGCCGTCGGACACCACGAGATATTCCACCGCTTCGCCAAAGTCCGCCGCATTCGCCGCATGCGCACCGGGCGCCCGATCGATTCCATGCTGGACCTTCAGGTCGGCGATTACGTGGTGCATCTATCGCACGGGATAGCGAAGTTCGAGGGCCTGCGCCACATCGACCGCGGTGGTGCGTCCGAAGAATATCTCTCCCTGAAGTTCGCCGACAACGCGAAGATGCACGTTCCCGCTGCGCATATCAACCTCGTGCAGAAATACATCGGAACGCGCCAGAGCCGCCCGGCCTTGAGCAAACTCGGAGGGCGACTGTGGACCAGGCAGAAGGACCGCGCGATGGAAGCCGTCCGCGACCTTGCCGCCGATATGCTCCGCGTCCAGGCGATGCGACAGGCGCTTAAAGGATTCTCCTACCCGCTGGCCAGCGAGTGGCAGCAGCAGTTCACAGACGAGTTCCTGTACACAGAGACCGAAGACCAGATCACCACGATGCAGCAGATCGACGCGGACCTGCTTTCCGAGAGACCCATGGACCGACTGGTCTGCGGGGATGTGGGATACGGTAAGACCGAGTTGGCGATGCGGGCGGCGTTCAAGGTAGCCGAATCCGGCAGGCAGGTCGCGGTGCTCGTACCGACTACCGTTCTGGCCGATCAGCATCACCGGACGTTCAGCGAGCGGTTCGCCGACTACCCGTTCGAGATCGACGTCATTTCCCGCTTCCGCACCGCCGGCGAGCAGGCCAAACTGCTCAAGCGCCTCGTGCTGGGGAAACTGGATATCCTCATCGGAACCCACCGGATGCTCAGCGAGGATGTGCGATTCGCGAATCTCGGACTGGTGGTTATCGACGAGGAGCAGCGTTTCGGGGTCGAACACAAGGAGCGCCTCAAGTCAATGCGCGCCAGCGTCGACGTCATGACGCTGACTGCCACCCCGATCCCGCGCACGCTGCACATGGCGCTGCTGGGCCTGCGCGACATCAGTTCACTGATGACGGCGCCGATGGACAGGCGATCGATCCACACCGAGGTCTGCCAGTACGACCCGTCGCTGATCCGCTGGGCAATCCAGCGCGAACTGGCCCGCGGTGGTCAGGTGTTTTTCGTTCACAATCGCGTGGGCAACATCCAGGCGGTGGCCGATCGGGTCCGCGCTTTGGCGCCCGATGCCCGCGTGGATGTGGGACACGGGCGAATGCACTCCCACGAGATGGAGCGTGCGATGCTGAGATTCGTGGCACATGAAACCGACGTGCTGGTCTGCACGACGATAATCGAATCGGGCCTGGATATTCCGTCAGCCAATACGATGATCGTCTGCGACTGCGACCGGTTCGGTCTTGCCGCCCTGCACCAGCTCCGCGGGCGGGTCGGGCGCTACAAGCACCGCGCCTACTGCTACATGCTGCTGGGCGAGAATCGCAGTATCTCGCCGGTGGCGGCAAAGAGGCTCAAGGCCATCGAGGAATTCTCCGATCTCGGCGCCGGTTTCCAGATAGCGATGCGCGACCTGGAGATCCGCGGCGCGGGCAATATCCTCGGGCAGGAGCAGAGCGGGCACATCGCGGCAATCGGTTACGAGTTGTATTGTCAACTGCTCGAAGGCGCCGTATCCGACCTCCGTGGCGAGAGCAAGACCGCTCCGGTCCAACCGGCCCATATCGAACTGGGGATCGGAACGTATATTCCGCGGTCCTACATTCCATCTCAGCGCCAGCGGATGGAGGCCTACCGGCGACTGGGGCAATGCGATCTCAGCAAGGATCTCAGGCAGATCCGCGACGATTTCTCCGACGTTTACGGGCCTGTGCCCACCGAGGTCGAAGAACTGCTGGACATGACCGAAGCGCGCGCCCTTGCTGGAAGGGCGGGAATAGACAGCATCGTGCTGATTAAAGGCGACATCGTCTTTACCGTGCGCGATCCGGACGCCGCCCGGCGGGTGTTCGACGGCGCCTCGGGCACGATCAGGATCCCCGACAAACATACCGTCCACTGGCGCCTCCCGGCGCCCTACCTCCAGATGCCGACCCTGCTGCGTATCCTGTTAAAGCAATTGCGACAGGCCGGCGGAAAGGTATAATGGATCAGTAGACACCAAATCGGTGCGATCTTTAATATGAATCTAATGCGAATCATCACGATCGGCGCAATGGGAGCCCTGGCGGCGGGACTGCTCGGGTGCTCTTGGGCTGACGCCCAGTTCGAATGGCCCTGGCACCGCCAATCCGTGCCCGTGACCTACCCGACGTGGACTTCTCCTGACAACTGGCCCCAGGACCTTCCCCAGCGGCCTAAAGTTCCAGAAATCGTCACGACCCAACAGGCGACGTCACGCCCGGCCAAAGCGCCCGACGAACCGCTCAAGATCCTGGAAACCCGCGAAATTACCACTTCCGTGCTCCCGATAAAGGACAAGTTCATAACCGTCGCGGAAATCCTCCACGATGCCAGAGACAAGCTGTCGGTCATTGAATGCGACGACAGGTTTGCAGGACGCGTCAGACTCGTCATCAATAGAGCGATTTTCCGCCGCATCAACAATGAACTTGTATTCTCGGAAGCCAACGCGCGATTAAGCAAGCCCCAGAAAGAACACGTCGAGACGCAAGTAGACGAGATCCTGCGCGGTATGGTCGCCGATGCCGGTGGAAGTAAAACGAAACTCGAGAAGTTGCTGGCCGAAAACGACCTCACCCTCCAGGAGGTGCTCGATGAACATCGGCGCAAGATTACCGTTAATCTTTACCAGCAGATCAAATTTCTTCCGGCGATCTCGATAAACCGCCAGATGCTCCTTGGATACTACAGGGAGCACAAGGCGGACTTCCGCGTCGAGAAGAAAGTCGGTATGCAGTTTATCGCCGTGCTGCCCAACAAGTTCCTGCCCAAAGACATCGGGAACAACCCGACCCTGAAGGAGCTAGGCAAGGCCCGAGCGGCAGCGAAAGAGGCAATAAACAAAGCTGACAAACTCCTTAAAAACGGGGCGGACTTTACGGAAGTCGCCAGGAAATTCTCGGACATCAAACCCCAAACCGGCGGAAAGCTGGATCCCCTGCCGAAAGGCAGTCTGCGACAAAAGGAAGTTGAAAAGGCCGCATTCGCCCTCAAACAGGGGCAAAGAAGCGACATAGTGGAAACACCCCTTATCAAGAACGACGCGGGGGAGATCGTAAACTACGGGGGTTTCTACATAGTAAAGGCCTACAAAGTCCAGGAAGGAAGGATCACCAGCTTCGAAGATGCACAGGAGGAGATCAACAGGATTCTACGGGCCGAGCAACTCAAACGCCTTAGCGACAAGTTCTCAGATCGACTGTTCAGAGAGTCCAGAATACCGCAATCGCCTGACTTCGTAGAGACCGCCGTAAACGAGGCCATCAAACTCTACTGGAAACCGCCGACAAATCCATAGTGCTTCCGCGCACGATGCACAAGACATTTGCATTTCCACACAAACGCAAAAACCCTTCCTTCCGAGGACACAAGGAACGGCGCTGAAATGATATTACCAGGGCTAAAAGCCTCGTGCGAAGCATTTTGGCATGCGGCGTCTCGGCGCCGCTTTGGCTTGTCGCGGCTTGTTGTCTTGCGTAGCTCGAAGAGCGGCCGGACCGGCGCCCGCACTGTAGCGAACCATCGCTTCGCGAAATAGCGTCCGCCGTTAACGGTTTACGTTCAAAACGGTAAACTTAATAATAAAGCCTGACCCCGATTGCGTTGGGATTCGTGCTCCTACTCCTCCGACAACTCGTCGATTCTAGCGCGTGCGGCGTCGGCGTTTTGCCCTTTGTTTTCCAGGGAGAGGAACATTTTGTAGGCCATTACGGCCTTTATGTTCTCGCCCAGTTTTTCGTGCATCTCGGCCAGGCGGTAGTATGCCTCGGCACTGTCGGGTTTCCCGTCGGCGACCTTCTTCAATGCCTCGACGGCCTCGGAATATTGCTCGAGCTTACTGTAGGCGATCGCCATGCCCAGATGCGAATCGGCGGCGTCGGCCTTGATGGCGACGGGCTTCTTGTATGGCGAGATGTTGTCCTTCCACTCGAACACGGGCTCGGCGTTTGCGAGCCTTCGATAGTAGTTGTCAGTCTTCGGCTTGGACGCGATGGCCCTCTTGAAGGCGATTATGGCCTCGGGGTATTGCTCCAGCGCGTTCAGCGCGAGGCCCATTTCGTAGTACGCCAGTGCGTAATCGAACCTGATGTCGATGGCCTTTTCGTAGGCGGATACGGCCTCGGCGTGCCGACCGATCGCTCCCAGCGCCTTGCCCATGTCGTAGTAAGCCAGGGCGTATTCCGGTTCGATCGCCACGGCCTGTTCGCAGGCTGCGACGGCCTCTTCATACCGGGCGAGATTGAAAAGGGCGTAGCCCATTCCGCAGTGCGCGTGGGCGTTGTCCGGCGCCAGCGCGGTGGCGCGCTTGTAGGCCTGTACGGCGTCGGCGTACTGACCGAGGTTGTCGTAAGTGATGGCCATGTTAAAGTACGCCGCGGGATCGTCGGGATTGATGGCGACGGCCTTTTTGTAGGCGTCCGCGGCCTGGGCATATTGACCGAAGATGAAGCACTCGTTGCCCTCTTTGATATGGGCGTCAGCCCTCTTCTTCTTGAACATTGTCATAATCCGGTCCTCTGAAATTCGAAATTGATCTTCAAAGCACACAGGATAACGCAAACGATCGATCGAGACAAGGAGATCGGCGGCGGATCAATATTCAATACTCAGCACGCTCCGGTTTAGCCATTTTACGCCGCCTGACATCCATAGGCCCGCCGTCAAGGGGCGGGCAAACTGTACCACTTTTCGGCGGGTCAAACTGTACCACTTTCAGGATAACTCTCATCCTTCAATAACAGTGTTCCCATTCCCCTACCGCCCCTATCGAAAAGGGTTCTAACCGTCGCCGTTTCTATTTCCGTGCCTTCCGCGGTAAAAAGGCATCGTCACTCATCGTCCTTCTGAATCTGGTCGAGCCCCTTCCTGCCAAATATCTTACCGTCCCAGCGGTAGTTCCTGATGGCCTTGACAATATCGTTTGCGACCTGGACCGCCGCCAGTCCGTCCTCCGCCGACACGACCGGCGGTTCGCCGTCGATAACTGTCCTTCTAAATGCGCTGGCCTGTCGGGTCAGCGGGTCGAGTGAATCGTCTATGACCAGATCTTCGGTATTGACAAGTTCCTTGTAATCGACGTTACCGGCCAGTTCGGCGAGGTCTTCGACCTCCATCTCTCGCGCCATCTGGATCAGATCGAGGTTCTTGGACTTCTGTATCACCACGCCCACCTTCTTACCGTAGTCCAGCGACAGATAAGCGCTTTCGGAAAAGACTCGCATTTTTCGTTCGGTTTTTATCGCCAGGCGGGAAGCGCTGATCGAGGCGCAGCAACCGTTGTCGAAGACGAGCCTGGCGCTGCAGATATCCTCGTGCTCGCCCAACACGTTGATACCTACGGCGTGCAGGCTTTCGACGCTTCCACCGGCCAGCATGAGCGTCAGGTCCAGGTCGTGAATCATCATGTCCAGCACGACGCCTATGTCAGCCGATCGGAACGTGAACGGACTGATGCGATGGGCCTCGATAAACTTGGCCCGGATATCGTACTTCTGCATTGCCACCACGAGCGGGTTGAACCTTTCGGTATGCCCGACCTGGACGCTGGCGCCGGTTTTTTCCGCCAGTCGGATGAGTTTCTTCCCGGCCTTTACATCGTCTGTGAAGGGTTTCTCGATCAGTACGGGCTTTCCGGCCTCGATAAACGGTCTGGCCGCGTCAAGGTGATGCAGCGTCGGTACGGCGATGATGGCCGCATCGACAAGTTCCACGGCCTGATTGACGTCTGACAGCGCTTTGCAGTTTCGCTGGCGCGCCACGTCGTTTGCGCAGGACTCGTCGGTATCCACGACACAGACCAGCTCGGCGGTGTCCATTTGCGACAGTACGCGGGCGTGCAGTTTGCCCATTCGTCCCGTCCCAACCACTGCTGCACGAAAGGTCATCTGATATAAATCTCCGATATAGTCGTTTCTATTGGTCGTCTGGCGGTCGCACTTTATTGGCGTCGACCAGCATGAATTTGACTTCCGCTTCGCTGGCTACTTCACCGTCGACTCTGGCGATGCACTTGCAGTGCCCCATCTTGGAACGCACCCGCAGGGCTTCGGCCTCGATGACCAGACGGTCTCCGGGACGAACAGGTTTGCGCATTCTCGCATTGTCGATGGCCAGCAATATCGCGACCTTTTCCTCTTTGGCCAGATGGCGTCCCAGCAATATCCCCGAAAGCTGCGCCATCGCCTCCAAAATCAAGACGCCAGGCATGATCGGTTGACCGGGATAATGGCCCTGGAAGAAAGGTTCGTTTATGGTGACGTTCTTTACGGCGACCGCCCTCCGGTTACCCTGTATCTCCAGCACGCGATCGAGCATCAGGAACGGGTAGCGGTGCGGAAGGACACCGATGATGTCTTCTATGTCCATTGTCTCGCGCGCTGGTTGGGCCGGTGGCGCCGCCCCGGTAAGCCTGTCGGAAAGCACGCTGACCAGGCGGCGATTCAGCACGTGACCGCTGCGAGAAGCCACAATGCGCCCGGTAATTCGCCTGCCCAGCAGCGACAGGTCGCCGATCAGGTCGCAGACCTTGTGGCGGACCGGTTCGTCCGGAGAGATAAGCTTACCGCCCATGAGTTCGCCAGTGGGCGTGAATACCAGTATCTCGTTTTCCGTCAGGTGATGCCCGATTCCCAGGCTGCGCATTTCTTCGGCTTCGGCCTGGAGCAGGAACGTCCGGGCCGGTGCAATCTCGACCGCATAGTCGTCCACGCCCAGGTCAAACCGCAGCGTCTGTCGCCCAATACCGGGGTTTTGGGCGTATTCCAGATCGTAGAGGATTTCCAGCCTGTCGCCGACACCTGGTAAAGCCGACAGCATCGACTGCCCGTTGGTGACTACGACCGGTTCGGTAATGGCGTATACGGGGACTTCGACATCCTGTTCCTGGAGTCCGGCCCGAGCGATCGCGTCGGCGAAAACTTTGGCCGATCCGTCGGTGTTAGGCGTCTCGGGCGTATCGACTTCGATCGTCAGGTTATCGATTCCCATTCCCCAAACCGCCGAGAGAACGTGTTCGACGGTTTCTATCGCCACTTCCCCTTCGGTCAGGGAAGTCCTCCGATCTCGCTGGGCGATGTTTCCGATATCGGCGGGGATTCGCACGGGCGGATCGATATCCGTCCGCAGGAACGCGACCCCGCTGTCCGGTTGGGCCGGCAGGAATCGCATCTCGCAATTCCGCCCGTTGAAGAGGCCCGGACCCTCGACCGTCGCAGTCTTCTTAATTGTCTTCTGTTTGGACAAGTGATTCGAGCCTCGTTTCAATCGCCCGTACTTTCTTTATCAGTTCCGGAAGTCGCTCCAGCGCGCGCAGCTCGCGAAACGTCCGCTTCGCGTCGTGGGCGGGAATGCCCGCTACAACCGAACCGTCTGGCACGTCCGAGGCGACGGCTGCAAACGCCGAACACTGCACCTGGCTGCCGACAGTCACGTTATCGCGCACACCGGCATGCCCACCGGCCGCCACATAATCGCCCAACTTCGCGCTGCCCGCAATACCAACCTGAGCGCACAGGAAGCAGCCTTTGCCCACCTGTACGTTGTGCGCGACCTGGACTAGATTGTCGATCTTCGTGCCCTCGCCGATAACTGTGGAACCGAACTTGGCCCGGTCGACACAACTGCATGCCCCGATCTCGACATCATCTTCGATAATCACGTCGCCTATGTGGGGTATTTTGTAATGAACGCCCCGATCTGTGTAGTATCCGAATCCGTCCGCCCCGATCACGCTGTTGGGGCCAATTATCACGCGGCATCCTATGACGCATCTGTCAAGAACCACCGCGCCGTGCTGCAGTATGCTCCCCCGCCCTATGGTCACTTCGCCGGCGATACAAACGTTGGCGCCTATGACCACACCACAGGC
>Ga0180430_10004509_pt1 | contig 11748 bp, 8 predicted proteins | sample SS_ome_9_FD_132999 | JGI IMG/M metagenome (GOLD analysis project Ga0180430, IMG submission 132999) | Hypersaline lake sediment archaeal communities from the Salton Sea, California, USA - SS_1_S_2 metaG | ecosystem: Environmental > Aquatic > Non-marine Saline and Alkaline > Hypersaline > Sediment... | reverse complement strand
CTTCGCCGAAGCCGGGCGTCCTCCGGGGCGCCCGGCCGGGGTGTTTCCTTTTAGCCGTTGGCCGGCACGGCAGATTCGGCGGATCACCCATCAGACACCTTCTGCCGCGACTCGCATCACCGCACCAGCCATTTCCGTCGGCCCTGGTCGGCCGAAGCTCGCCCAGCGACTACGTGGTCACCCACGGCGAGCCGCGCACGTCCACGCCGAAGTCTCGACGGCACTGGCCCGGCCGCTTCGTGCATAAGGTCCCGCCCTCCTGCGTTGGCTGGCGGAGTCGGAGGATTGAGGTGAGTGTCGTCATTCTGATGGCGCTTTTCGCGGCGGGTTGCTATCCGTCATCCGCCAGCACAACGAGTATCGCCGGCATACCACGCTAGACGGCCGGATGCCCGACGAGGTGTAGTCTACACGGGGTGGGGGCCAACTGATCGCCGCGCTTCGAACCTTGCAAGACGTGACCGCGTGAAGGCCTGTGTGCCCGGCCGTGGGCGCTGGTGCGCGCTTCGCCGTGTGTTCGCGTCGAGCTTGACGTCGACTATCTCGACGGCAAGAGCCACCTGCCGATCGTCGCGCTGCGCCGGGCGGCTTGAATCCGTTCGCGGAGACTTCTGCGCTCGGCGTGCGCGCTGAGGGTGCACTCTGGGACGTCGTGCTCGTTCAAGTTGCCAAAGAACTGTCGCGACCGGCTGTCAAGCACGGACGAGTGGCCGATTTCTCGCTTCGGATCGGCTCCGATCTGGTTGACAGGTGTTCATTCGAAGGGCGGTGGACCAGGACACCGGGGCGGGACTTGCACCCGCTGGAACAACAAACAAACCTTTTCACGGCACACTTGGACCATGACATCTATTCACCCTTGAGCCGCGGGAGTTTAGCTGTTAAATTGGCAAAACGCGGCCCGCTTGTGCTAATCTTGACTCGTGGCCAAGGGAGGTTGAAGCCATGAGATGGGTGATTTCCGCGACTGTCGTCATGTTGGCTATTCCGGCGAGTGGATGGGCCTTCGAGCAGGGAGACACGCTAAAGGCTGGCGAGCCGATCGAGCAAATCGAGGTGACGCTCGAACGCGAAATGCCCGACTCCGGCGGCGACGGAGCCGAATCGCCGCCGCCGTTCTCGCTCGATCTGGGCCTGGGCTTCCCGCTGTGGCTGGCCGGTGCGTCCGGCGTGCCCGACTCTGACGAGCGGACGGTCCCGTTCGGCGCTTGGGCCACGTCGATCACCGAGTCCGACGGTCAGGTCACCTACACGTTCGATCGCTCCGCAACGAGCGAGTCCGACCCGCTTCGCGCGACGCGCCAGTTGCTCGACGATGTCCGCGTGGCCGACATCGCCCGGATTGGCCTGGGCGTGCGCGTGACGGAGCCAGAGTCGGCTAGCGAAGAAGAAAGCGACTCCGTCATGCACGAGGTGCATGACCTACAGCTACCGAAGATATCCGCTTGGCGCGTGCGAGTGAACGGCAAGCTGCTGGCCGAGGACGAGGGGGTCGAACTCGACGCTACCGCCGCGCTCGGCGATGTCCAGGCACGAATCGATCAGCTTGCCGAGCAGGCGGCCCCGCTGCGGAAGCAGATCGGCCAGCTCCGGGCAATCATCGCCGCGAAACTGGGTAACGATCAGGACAAGGCCGAGCTACGGCGTCTGATCGAGCAGCTCGACCCGCTGGCCAAGCGCATGGCTCGGGCCAGCGCGACGCTCGCCGGACGACGACCGTGGTTCACCGCCGATGCGTTCCAGCCCATCGGGCGCCCGCCGGGCGAGGCGGGACGGATCACCCGCGTCCGGGCGATCATCTCCACGTACCCCGGCTCGGCCGCCTCGACGCGCAACTGGGTTTACCTGGTCATCGGCGGCCACAAGTATGCGGTCGGCGGCCCGCGTCGGCCGATGGGCGCGATGTTCGGCCCGCGGCGCGTCGAGCTGAACCTCGGTGCCGGCCCGTTGGTGGCGACCGATCTGCGCGGGTTCGGCCTGGGGATGCTCTCCTGCGGTCAGCATTACGCCGAGGCCCCCGACCGCTGGCATCCGCGACGGCTGCGCATCCAAGTCGACGGCGTCGAAATGTACGACAGCGATCAGCATCCGTTCGACGTGAAGTCGCTCGAGGCGATCCGCGTGATCCCACCGGCCCATCTCGATACGGATGGCGAGCTGGTCGTCGATGATCCCCATGCGCCGCGCGAGGTATACGTCTGGCGGCCCGGCAAGGCGCAGGGGCTGGACCCGGATACCGGCGAGCCGCTCCCGATGCCCGGCCCCGACGAGCCCGGCTTCCCCGCGCCCGAGCCGGCCAGCGACGACAACTTCACCCCCGACGATGCCGATGGACCCGACGACGATCAACCGGACGTGCCCGACGATCAGCCGGACGACGTTCCCGATGATATTGTTCCCGATGATGATGTGCCCGACGACGTTCCGGACGATCAACCGGAGCCAGACCCGTGGAACGATCCCGACCTGATACCTGACGATACGGACCCGTGGGACGACTGGTCGGGGCCCGATTACGACCCCTATAGCCCGTACGATCCGTGGGATCCCTACGACCCGTGGGACCCGTACGATCCATGGGATCCGTACGACCCGTGGATCCCGCCAGAGCCGGACCCCGATCCGGAAGTGCCGACCGGCACGCTCCGCGGGCAGGTGTTCTACGTCGAGGACGGCGAGCGGCGGCCGATCGAGGACGCGTTGATCACGTTGCGCCGCGACGGCACAATCGAGACGGCTTGGGTCACCTCGGAGCCGGACGGCCAGTACGAGACGACGCTAACAGCCGGCTCGTGGCGGGCGTCGGTCATCGCCGATGGCTACGAGCGGCTCGTCGACCCGAACCCGATCGAGATCACCGGCGACGGCACGACGGAGCGCGACTTCCAGCTCATCCCGAGCGAACCGCCCGAGGAGGAGGCGACGCTCGTGGTGACGGTGGTCGACGTCGACACCGAGGAGCCGATCGAGGGCGCGACCATCTTCGCGCGCGAGCCGGAGCGGTCGATCCGCGGCGCCGGCCAGGCCGAGACGAACGAGCAGGGGATCGCCGAAATCACTGGCCTCGCCCCAGCCGAATACGAAGTGATCGCCGTGAAGGAGGCCTATCAGTTGGTCGAGCCGAAGCTGATCGAAGTGACCGTCGGCGGCGAGAACGAGATCACCCTCGAGATGGCCCGCGACGAAGGAGTCGTGCCACCGATTCCAGACGACGACGCCCCGCCAGTGGACATTTCCGGTTACGTCACGCGCAAGGATCGGACCAGCCGCACCGGCTATCGCGGCGTGCCGAACGTGAAGCTGCACTGGAAGCGGCTCGCCCCGCCGGGCGGGAAGGACGCCTGGGTGATCGTCATCGACGACGACGATGACAACAACTCGGACGACGACGCACCGGACGACGATTCGGACGACTCACTGCCGAGCGGTCCGCTGATGGCCGGAGCGTGGCGGATCTCCTACGGGCACGAGCAGGCCATCAAGTTCACGATGTACACCCAGGTGGACGAGGCGGCCGGACGCGCCAGGGGCCAATACGCGCTGCCCTCGCAAGGACAGGCGGGCACGTTCACCGGACGGCTGTTCGACGGCGGGCGGCGCTGGCAGGGTATGTGGGTCGAAGGGCCGCCGTCGGATGACGATCCGCTGGTGCCCGACTCGGTCAGTCAACGCGGCGGGTTCTGTCTGAAGATCGGCGAGGACACCGACCGGATCTTCGGCTGCTACAATCTCGACGCGTCCGAGCCACCGAGCTGCGCCGGCTGCGCCAATGCCCCCGCCAGCCGACAGATGCACGGCAGCCGTGTTTCGCGGGCCGGTGCCGACTTCACCGTCACGACGAACAACCAAGGCCGGTTCGAGCACGCCGATACGCCACCGGGCTTGTACCAGGTCACGCTCGACGGCATCCCGCAGGGCTACGTCTACAAGGGCGAGCCGACCCGTACGGTGGACGCCGACAGCCGCGAGTTCTACTTCCTGCTCGAACGCGACGAGTCCGACGCGGTTGTGCTGGGCACCGTCTATGGCATTCCCGATCCGGGCAGCCGGCGGCGGGTGAAACTCGCCGGGGCCACGGTCCACTGGCGGCCACGGTCGCCGGGTCTGAAGGCCGTCACGCTTAAGACGGACCGCGAAGGGGCCTATCATCACAAGATCAGCCCGGGTGGGTACAACGTCACCGCCGACGCCCCCGGCTATCGGGCAAAGTCGCGCATGGTGGACGTCAGCCCGGCTAACTTGCATAAGGTCGACTTCACGCTCACGGCGATCGAGCAAGAGCCAGCACATCATAACGTGCGGCTGTCGATTCAAGTGCTGGGGCGGACCAGCCACGGGCTGCGAATGCCGTTGCCCGGGGCGCGAGTGGAAATCGCCCATCAGGGTCGGGTGCGTGTTCGTGCGACGACCGACGGCCGCGGCCGGTTCCAGCGCGACCTGCCGCCAAGCGACCGACTCGGCGTGCGGATCAGCAAGCCGGGCTACGATAGCGTGACCGACGCGTTCCCGCTCGAGGGTCGGGGCGTGAGCAAGCGGTACACGCTCACCCACACTCATCCCGAACCGCACCCGCACCCACACCCCGAACCGCATCCGGAGCCACACCCGCACCCACACCCCGAACCGCATCCGCACCCGGACGGCCCAGAGTTCCCGGTGAAAATCAAGGTGCTCTACGGCCGCGGGCCGGCGTTGTTTGCTCAGGCCCACGTGACGCAAGGTCGTCGCACCGTGGCGCGCAGCGGCTCGGGCCGCGACGGGGTGTGCTCGTTCAATCTACCCAACGGCCAGTATCAATACCACGTCCGCTGGCGTGGGCTGAAAGACAGCGGCCCGCTGAATGTCACGAACGGCCCGGCGCAGAAGACCGTCCGCCTCCATGGCGAGCCCCATGGCCTGATCAGCCCCGGGCCGCGGAGGAACAACGACTGAGGACAAAGCTGCTCAAACCGAGAACAGTGCCAGCGCTCGCGTCGGACGAGCCGCGGAAGTGTTCGCCCTACTCGGTGCCATGTGCCATGCTCTCAGGGGCCGGGTTCCGCGGTCTGGACTTTCCAGATGCACACGGGATCCCTCCTTGGGACGAGCTTTTCCAGCGCGTAGCGAAGGTGTTCGTTGGAGCCTTCCACGAAGCCCTCCATCCACCAGGCGAAGACTTCGCATCCAAGCGGGCAGAAGTATGACCACGGGCAATGGGTGACTTCGCGGACGAAGTGATCGGGCTTGGACTCGACCACCCGGCCTTCAATTCCCCAGGGCTTCTCGATTGCCATGATCGCCCGACCGATCGCCACGGCGTCAGCGGGGCGCGGCCGCGCCGCTTCGCGGCCTGCCTGTTGCATGGGGCCACGAAGCTCTCGCTCCACCCGGTCGTGTCCGATGCTGTCCTGTAAAGCGGACATGATGACGTGGTGGGTTTTGCCCCACATGGTCACGATATCCGCCATGGTCCACTCGTTGTACGGCATGCGGTCATCAGGCACCGTTGGGGCTCCTTTCGTGTCGGGTCTTGCGCTTTGGGTTCCCGTTGCCACGGCAGCACCGTTCACCCTGACGTGTAGGGGTGAGTCAGTGCTTGCCGCGGTAGTACAACGTATCGCCCGAATACTGCTTTTCGATTTGCCCGTTGGCATGAAGCTCCTCGACGTATTTGACGACCTCGTTGCGATGCATGGCCAGCCCTTCGGCAATGTCGTCCATCGAGCATGGGCGACGTTGAAGCAGTTGGAGGACGGCGTCGGCGCTCGCTTGGAATCCCGCTTGCGCATGTACCGCGCGGTAATCCGCGATGACTTCGGCCGGTGGGGTGAACCGTCGGGCAAGCTCGGCGAGCTTATCACGGTCGACCATGACGGCGTAATGCTCGGCCGTTGGTCGAGTGGCGGTGTTCAACTGCACCCGATCCGGCCGGATTCGCGAGACACACTCGGCCAGACGTTCGGTGGCGGCCGGAGTGTCGGTATAGCCGACCAACACAAACACCTCCAACCAGTACTGCCCATGGAACTCGCGACGCATGGCAGCCAGCCCGTCGAGCATCCGCTCGAAGGAAAGACTCTTGTGCGGACGATTGACGCTCTCGAAAGTCGGTTGGTCGCCGGCGTCCAACGAGGGGATGACCAGATCGGCCCCGAGCAACTGGCGGCGGACCTCCTCCTGCCATAGCAGCGATCCGTTGGTGAGCACCGCGACGGGCACATCGGTTAGCCGGTGGATGCCGCCGATCAGCTCCTCCAGTCGAGCGTACAGTGTCGGCTCCCCGGAACCGCTAAGCGTGATCCAGTCCGGCTCGGTGGACAGCTTCTCCCGTAGCTCCGCCAGGATCTGGTCCAGGGGCAGCCACTCGCGACGCTCGACAGTCTTGTTGGTCGTGCGTCCGAGTTGGCAGTAGATGCAGTCGTAGGAACACGTTTTCAGCGGAACCAGATCGACGCCCAGCGATCGGCCAAGCCTTCGCGACGGAACCGGCCCGAAAACCACCGCCATGGCGTCACCTCATCGTATCAGGCTTCGGATTTCAGGAGGCTGAGCGTACCATGCACTTAACTGCTGAACTCACCCACGTTGACCGCCGCCACTCCGCCCCATACCGCGTCCTCCGCCTTGCCCCATTCCTGGAGCGGGTGACTGGGCAGATGTGCCTGCGCCAACGTGGCTCCCGACATCCGGTTGGTCGACCAACTTGAACTGACCGGCCTTAAATCGGTTGACCACATCGCCCACCAGGCCGGAACAACCAACAACCACACGGATGCCCGCCGCGGAAAGGGTGCGAATGGCGTTGGGCCCACACGCTCCAGTCAGCACGACGTTCACCCTGTGGTCACTCATGGACTGAGCGGATTGAATGCCCGCCCCGCCACCGGCGGCGAGGTTGGGATTCTCCAGGGCTTCGAAGGTCAAATCATCTGTTTCCACGATCAAGAAGTACGGACAGCGGCCGAATCGCGGGTCGACAGCGGCGTCGAGTGACGGTTCAGCGGCGGTGACGGCTATCTTCATCTGGTGGTATCTCCTTATGAAATCATCGTGGGAGGGAGCGTTACTGCCGGGTCATGCGCGTGCCACATTGCGGACAGGCCCGCTGGTTGCACGGCTGCCCGGCGACATGCGCTGCCGTGTGACCACATTTCGGGCAAACGCATTGACCGCCTGGACCGGCGGCCGAGGGTCCTCGCATCCGACCACTGCCTGTTTGGCCACTTTCCGGTGGTCCCATTCCGTCGCCCCGTGGCATCGTGTCCCCCTTGAGGTGTTTGAGCTGACTTCCCCGCCGTGGACTGCCAAGACCTCGGCGCACCCATGGCGCTGGGGATGGGTGCCGCCGCCGATCTGCACCGCCGCGGCAAGCTGAAAAAATCTCTTCGGCAAAATAGACTGCAATCCGTGCGCCGATTTGCCGCCAGACAGGCGTTGAGCCCGTCATTACGCCGAATGGCTGGGTTTTCCGAACATCGGTCTCACGAAAGGCGGGCAGCACTCTCGTGCATGATGCACGACTATGCCACGACTGGTCATTGCAGATCGCAATGATGCAATCGCGGTGCCGACGAGTGTGGTTCACCTGGGATGGACATCGCGCGGCTGCTCGGGGAACGTCCTCTGAGCCGGAGCCTCTTCCATCACCGAACGCGGGACATCAAAATAGTCCGCCAGCCGATTGGCGATGTCGAGGTACGTGTCAAATGCCTCTGTCCCACCCTCTGATCGTTCGGCCGTATCTTGGAGGGTGATGAGACGCCGCTTGGCTTGTGCGGGAAGATCGCACTCGATCATCGGGAACAGGCAGTCCTCTTGCCTCGCCATGTAATCGGTGAGCATTTCGATATAGGCTTCTGCGTGCTCGGTGAAGCGATCGATCGCTTCCTGGTCGCCCTCGGCCGCTGGCTCAACGGTTGCTCCCAACGCCTCGACATGTCTGCGGGCTTCGTGCCGGCGATGGTGGAGGGAGCAGCCGAGGCACTGTTCCGCCGAAATACCCAACGACTCCATCTTCGGAAGCAGTTCTCGTTCCTCACGGACCCGATGACACCGTTCTGCAAAACCGCGCAGGAACTCAATGGCCTGATATGCGGGTGTGGCTTCCAGGACATGCTGGGCGTTACAGCGCTCGAGCATTCGCTCCAAACAGTTCAATACTTGCTCGATTAGAAGGTGCTCGCGCACCAGGCTGTGCGTTGGCATTGTAGAATCCTGTTGTGCTGCATCGTGCTGGGTCGCCCTCTGTGTGTGGACGAAGCGAGGATGTACAGCTAAAGCGCGCCGTCACACTTCATGGCGGCGGCGGCGCCAAGGAAGCGTCCCGTGTGCCGATCGAAGTCGCCTCAGCTGGAGAAAACGCTCACTAGGTGCAGTATGAAGAAACAAGCGATGCAAGCCCCGAGCATCAACAGCACAAGCAACGTCACGATCCAGGCCGCCAGAGCCCCTGCCTGGGGATGTCCGCAGTGGCGACAAAACGCACTGTGTCGGCTAATGGTCTTTCCGCAGGCTTTGCAGCGGTGAAGCGAAGGGGTATCGGCCATGGCTTATCCATCCTCCGCCGGCATGCTCTCAAGAATGGCTCACGCTAGTGTGAGTCTGGAGAATCGCGCGCATCACATCGGTCCGACTGATTTGTCCGACCAGCTCACCCTCGGCCATTACCGGCAGGAGATGGAAGTTGTGATGGGCAAACAGCTCGGCTGCCTGCAAGATACTCGCATCAGGGGCGATGGTGACGACCTCCGTCGACATCAAGTCCCGCACCAGCGCCGTCGGCTCGTCATAGTACTGTTCATCCACGAAGGCTTCGAGGCAGTCCCGCTGGGTCAGAATACCGGCGAGCTGCCCTCCAACTTCGACCACCGGCACGGCCGATATGTTCAGCTTCAGCAGAAGCAGAACCGCCTCGCCGACCTCCGTGCCAGGCGACACGGTCGCGGGAGTGCGTTCCATGTATTCTCGAATCGAGCTGAGGGGATTCATCGCCAGTGTTCCTCCCGCCACGTGTCGGACGTGCCTACTCTGCCCGCCATGGCTTGTGAATGCCGAGCGGTCCGGGGGGCGCCGCTTTGCGTCGGTGCCACTCCTCCGGGCGCGGATGCTTTTTCCGCGCCTTCCTCGTACCCGACGGTCACATCGGAGCGTTCAGGTCCCGGCTGAGTCGATTGATCTCGGCGGTGACCTTGTGGTGGTGCGCTTTGATGCGCTCGTGGGCCTCGCGGGCATGTTCGTGCTCGGCCTGGAACTCTTCATGTCGCTGGGCGAGTTCTTTCGGCTCGAACGGAATGGCTTGCCGTAGGTCGTCGGCCAGCGTCCGTTCATGGTGACGAATGTGCGCCTCGTGCGCGCGGACCGCTTCGGCGTGCGCCTCCAGGGCTGCCTCGTGCTCGAGCAACGCTGCTTGCACCTGAGCCAATGTCGAGGCCGCGCGCCGATGCTCCGCCCGCCAGCGTCCGAGATCCTCCAGCCACATCACGTGCTCGCATTCTGCGTCGTGATGCTGCTGGTGAACGGCCGGATGGGTCAAGGTGGTCATGGTCGTCCTCCTTTCCCCCTTGGGGTTGGGGCCGAAACAAATACGCGTGAAAACGGTTCCTCACCTTGTTTACGGTGCAAGGCCCGTACCGAATTGGCGTGAAAAAAACCGCCGCACGCCGCAGCGCGATCCAGATGCAGGCTCCGGTGCGTGCAATGCGGTGCTTTCACACTCTCGAACACCCGTCTGCCGCCTGCGCCAGGCAATGCCGGCTGCGCCATGCTGGGCGGAATGCAAGACAACACGCCCGCGAGCCATTGCACTTTGCACGATTCGGGCGTATCGTGAACCGAGGCCCACTCGTATTGCATGAACCAATCATGGACACCCACAACGACTTCCGGCAGCATGAGGCGACGATCCTCGACTCGATCAACGAGGGGGTCTTCACCGTCGACCAGGATTGGTGCATCACCGCCTTCAACCACGCGGCCGAGCGGATCACGGGCGTCTCGCGCGAACTGGCCATCGGCAGCCCGTGCTACGAGGTCTTCCGCGCCAACATCTGCGAGAGCAACTGTGCATTGCGTCAGACCATGACGAGTGGTCAGCCGGTGGTCAACGCGACGGCCCACATCATCAACCACCAGGGCCGCCGCGTGCCGATCCGGTTGTCGACTGCATTGCTGCGGGACCCGGGAGGAACCATTGTCGGCGGGGTCGAGACGTTTCAGGACCTCAGCCAAGTGGAGCAACTCCAGAAGGAGCTCCGCTCACGCTACACGTTCGAAGATATCGTCGGCCGCAGTCCCGCGATGCTGCGCCTCTTCGAGTTGCTGCCACGGATCGCCGCCAGCAGCAGCACCGTGTTGATCGAAGGGGCCAGTGGCACGGGCAAGGAGCTGTTTGCCCGGGCGATCCACAACCTTTCGCCGCGGAAGCGGAAGCGATTCGTCGCGGTCAACTGCGCGGCGTTGCCCGATACGCTGCTCGAAAGCGAACTGTTCGGCCACAAGGCCGGGGCGTTCACCGACGCCAAGCGCGACAAGCCTGGACGATTCACGCTGGCCGATGGAGGCACGATCTTCCTGGACGAGATCGGGGACGTCTCGCCCGCAATGCAGGTGCGGCTGTTGCGGGTTCTGCAGGAGCGGGTGGTCGAGCCGCTCGGTGGCGTCAAGAGCCTGCCGGTGGACGTCCGAGTGCTCGTCGCCACGAACCGCGACCTCGCCGAGTTGGTCAGGCAAGGACGCTTTCGCGATGACCTGTACTACCGTATCCGCGTGGTCCACTTGCAGTTGCCGGGCATGCACGAGCGACGCGAAGACATCCCGCTGCTGGTCGACCATTTGGTCACCAAGTTCAATCACTTGCAGGGAAAAGACATCGCGGGTGTGTCGGACGAGGTAATGGCCCGGCTGATGGAGTACGACTACCCGGGCAACGTCCGCGAGCTGGAGAACATCATCGAGCACGCCTTCGTGTTGTGCCGCGGCGGGATGATCGAGCTGAACCATTTGCCACCGGAACTGCGTCCGCGGAGCAACGCCGGGCGGGACCAGTCGCAGCCGATGAGCCTCCAGGCGATGGAGCGGTTCCTGATCTCCGAGACCCTCCAGCGTCGCGGCGGGAACCGCAAGCAGACCGCTCGCGATTTGGGCATCGACGCCAGCACGCTCTACCGCAAGCTCAAGGCGCTCGGCATCGAAACGCCCGAGAGCGACGGCCGCGGCCATCGCCGATGAGGGCCGCACGAAGCGACTCCGAGCCCCTCACATCCGTGCATGATGCGCGATTGCACGCCGCTTAGCCGCTTCAAGATACCTGCTGGTGGGCATCCATGAGAAGTGCTGGGTGTGACGCAACCCTTTTCTTACGTGTTGCTTGCGATAGCTTTGTAGTCTACCCGCAACCGTGGCACGGCCTTTGCGTTGGGCGGTTTATTGGCGTTTCGGCGCTGGGATTCTTTATCCGCTGCACGCTGTAAATGCCGGCAGACTTCGACATTCGCGGCGGGTCCGTGAGGGGCTGTCAATCATGAAAATCGCCATTCCAGTTTGGCAGGGCCGTGTTTCGCCGGTCCTGGATTTTGCCGAGCAGGCCGTTTTGGTTGACCTCGACGCTGCAGATGGACGCGGGCGACGCTTCGAGCGACTCGGTCCCGACGAGCCGCACCATCGGGCCAGGCGATTCGAGCAGCTCGGTGTCGATGTGGTTATCTGTGGGGCCATCTCGCGATCGCTCGCAGGGCTGATCACCGCCCGGGACATCCGGCTGATCCCGCTGAT